>JAABUN010000488.1_pt1 | contig 102671 bp, 111 predicted proteins | sample 5559311 | NCBI WGS metagenome assembly JAABUN01 (sample SAMN10711877, study PRJNA513370) | rock metagenome | isolation source: Antarctica rocks | place: Antarctica: Victoria Land, Siegfried Peak sud | reverse complement strand
CTCATCGCCGTCCCGGGACGGCTCGCCCGCTCCGCCCGACGGCTCACCCTGCACCTGCCGACCGGCTGGCCCTGGCAGACGTCGTGGGAGCAACTGTCGACCGCAGCAAACAGCCCACCGCTGCCGGCCTGACCCATCCACCCGTCCGACAGGACCTACCGGAACAACATCGTGGAGACCAGCCGGCCCGCCCGGCAATCCCAGCGCGCCCTCACGCCATCAACGACAAGATCACGACATCGTCATGATCACCGGACGCTCGACGGTGGATCCGGGCTAAGCCACCCCAGACCCGAGCACCACGCCTCTGCGCGGGAAGCGATGGGCTCGGCGACCGTCCGAGTAGCAGGGGACTCACCCCGCTGCCTCGGTTCAAGACGGGAGCGATCCCGTCCCAGATCGGAACGTGCACCGAGTACACGAGCTCGACACCGAGCGGGCCCGGGGCCGGACCAGCCTGGTGGAGGTCGAGGAGAACGAGGCCGATCTGCAGCGGTACCGCGGTTTGCTGGCCAAGATCCAGGCCAGGGACTACTTCCAGGCCTCGCTAGGGCAGACCGCGCAGCGAGCACTGGAGCACTGCGCCAGCGTGCTCGCACGCTTCGAACACGACACCTTCGAGGCGGAGACCGCAGCACCGGACCCCACCCCACCAGCACGACGCCCCGACGCCCCGACGCACCGGAGACGCCATGACCAAACAGATCCTGCTCGGACTGGTCGCAGGGCTCGCCCTCACCTGGCTCGCTCTGGCCCTTGCCCTGCTCGTCGTCAAGCCCAAGGGCGGCCTGCTCAAGGAGGCGCTGCGACTGCTCCCGGACGTCATCCGGCTGCTCAAGCGCCTCGCGACCGACCGGACCCTGCCGCGCGGTGTGAGGATCCGGCTCGCCCTGCTGTTCGCCTACCTCGCCTTCCCGCTCGACCTCATCCCAGACTTCATCCCCGTCCTGGGCTACGCCGACGACGCGATCATCGTCGCCGCCGTGCTGCGATCGGTGGTCCGACGAGTCGGAATCGGACCGCTGCAAGAGCACTGGCCCGGCTCCCCCGACGGCCTTGCCGCGGTGGTTCGGCTCGCGGGACTTGGGCCCGCGTCATCGGCAACCTGATCCGGCCGATCAACATGCTCATCGAGAAGGCCCGGCGCCTCGCCCACGGCTACTGCAACGTCACCATCGTGCCGCGGCTCCTGATCCAGCGGAACCCGCACCCGCCGAACCGCCTCACCACGCTGAAGTCCGAAGAGCTGCCCACGCCCAGCAAGGGATGTGGCTGACCGTCCCAGCCGGCGCTGAGCCGCCGCTGGTCCTCGACGACCTCGACCGGCGGCCGGGGTGGCCAAGCCCCGAGCCATCGCTGCAGGTGCGGCTCGAGGAGCGCGGGCGTCGCCGAGCCGGCGCGACTGGCCGATGGCCTCATGCCCCTTGACCGAGGTTGCGCATGAGTCCACCGTCCATGACGTACGTCGCACCGGTGACGTAGTCGGCGTCGCTGGAGGCCAGGAACACGGCGAGCCGGGCGATCTCGCCGGGCTGCGCGGCGCGCTTGAACGGAATGCTCTGGACTTGCTTCTCGAGCAGATCCGGATCGTCGATGGCTGCCTGGTTGAACGGGGTGAGCACCATGCCCGGTGCGAGGCTGTTGACGTTGATCCCGAGCGGCGCCAGCTCCAGAGCCAAGGTCCGGGTGAGCATGCGCATCGCTCCCTTGGAGCAGTCGTAGTCGGCGCCGCCGGCGTTGGGCACGTCCTCGTGCACCGACGTGACATTGATGATCTTGCCGTGCCCTCCGGCCATGGTGCGCAGCTGGATGAACCGCCGGCAGCAGAAGAACGTGCCGTAGAGGTTGGTCCGGATGGCGTTGTCCAAGACCTCGGTGGGCAGGTCGGCGACCTTCTTGCCCGAGGCATCCACCCCGGCGTTGTTCATGAGGATGTCCAGACTGCCGAAGGCGGCGGTCGCCTCGTCGAACATCGACGCGACCTCGGCCTCCTCGCGGATGTCGGCGCGGACGATCACGGCGCGACGCCCCTCCGCTTCGACCGCCTTGCCGGTGGCCTGCGCCCCTTCCTCGTCGTGGAGGAAGTGCACGACGACGTCCGCGCCTTCCTTGGCGAACTCCGCAGCGGTCGCCTGTCCGATCCCGGAATCCGAGCCCGTGATCAGGGCCACCTTGCCGTCGAGCCGTCCTGTCATGCGCTTCTCCTCAATTCGTGTCCTCGGCCGGTCCGGTCTGGCCCAGGCGCCAGGCCGCGTTGATCAGACCCACGTGGGAGAAGGCCTGCGGGTAGTTGCCGAGCAGCTCCCCGCTGGTCGGGTCGGCCTCCTCTGACAGCAGGCCGAGGTCGTTCGCATGAGCGGTCGCACTGGTGAACCACGCCGTCGCGCGCTCCTGCTGTCCGGCGAGTGACAGGCATTCGACCAACCAGTACGTACAGATCAGGAAGCCGCTCTGGTCGCTCGGCCACCGCCGCACCAGACCTCCCGCACCGAGCTCGCGTTCGACCGCCTCGATCGTGGCCAGCATGCGCTCGTCATCGGCAGGCAGGAAGCCGACGACGGGCAGGAGCAGCACGGAGGCGTCCAGATCGTCCGAACCGAAGGCACCGGTGTAGGCCCCCGCTTCATCGCTCCACGCCTGGGTGAGGACCGCCGCCCGCACGGCATCACGCGCCTTCGCCCACGCCTGCGGATCGGCACGCACTCCCAGCCGATCGGCGAGCTGCACGGCCCGATCCAACGCCACCCAGCACATCACCTTCGAGGACACGTAGTGGCGGCGCGCATCCCGGGCCTCCCACATGCCGGCGTCCGGCTCGGTCCAGCTGGAGGCGGCCCGGTCGGCCAGCGCAACCAGCATCTGCTGCACGGCCGGCGTCAGCTCGCCGAGGGTGTCCTTGAGCAGGTGCGCGGCATCCAGTACCTCGCCGAAGACGTCGAGCTGATCCTGTCGCCAGGCCGCATTCCCTACCCTGACTGGAGAACTCCCGCGGTAGCCGGCCAGATTCTCGAGCTCGTGCTCGCTGAGATCGCGCTCGCCTTCGACCCCGTACATGATCTGGACGAGCTCGGTGCGCACGTGGCCGGCACTGGTGGCTAGCCAGTCGAAGAGCCGTTCGGGTTCCTGCGGGCAGGCGGCGATCCAGAGCGAACGCATGGTCAGGCTGAGGTCGCGCAGCCAGGCGTACCGGTAGTCGAAGTTCAGGTCGCCGCCCATCGTCTCGGGCAGCGATGTCGTGGCAGCGGCGACGATCGCGCCGGACGGGGCGTAGGTCAGTCCCTGCAGCACCAGTGAGCTGCGCCGCACCTGGTCGGGAAAGGCGCCGTCGTAGTCGGTGTGCAGCGCAGACCAGGACTCCCATGCCGCGATGGTGTCCTGCAGCGTCGGCGCGTTCGTCTCGACGAGCGGCTGCCCCCCGTCGAACGTGGCCGAGTAGTCGAGCTGGAACTCCACGGTGTCGCCCGCAGCGACCACGAAGGAGGAAACGAGCACGCCGGCGGACTGCGACACGGGCACCGAGGCCGTGAGGGTCAGCGTTGTCGGTCCGCCACGGGCCACGCCTCCCTGCCCGGTCAGGTGCAGGTTGGGCTCGGTGCGGCCGTACTCCATCCGCGGCGCAAGCTCGCTGCGCATCGCCACCGAGCCCGTCACGCCCTCGACCCGGCGCAAGAGCACGTGCGGGCTGCGCAGGCCGATGTCGTGCCCGCGGGCGCCCTGCTCCAGCCCCAGGGCGTCGGTGACGGAAACGACGCCGGACTCGGTGCGCAAGACGGTGCGCAGGACGAGCGTGTCGCCGACGTACTCGCGGTCGGTGGTGAAGGCGCCTACCGGGCGCAACGCCCAGTGCCCTGCCTGCGGATCGAGGAGTCGGCCCAGCACCGAGGGTGAGTCGAAGCGCGGCACACACCACCAGTCGACCGATCCGCTGCGGTCCACCAGGGCTGCCGAGTGGCAGTCCGACAGGAAGCCGTAGTCGGCGATCGGCGGCTGTCTGCCTCCTGGTCGGTCAAGTTCTTCTCCGGATGGGGGAAGGCCTTGGCGCATGTCCGTCATCGACAGACTCGGTCGGCCGGCATGGTCGCGAGCGTGACGGAGTAGTCGCCGGCCGGATCGGTCCAGGTGTGCGTCGGGTCGAGTCCCGCCCGGTGCAACTCCTCGTGCAGACCCCCCACGCGGAACGTGGCACTCGTCTCGGTCAGCAGCCGGCCGCCGACCGTCATGACCGGGCCAACCGCAGGCCGGAGAACGCCCAGCGAGCTGAGGCCGGGAAGAAGTTGCGGTAGCTGACGCGCTCGTGCCCGGATGGCGTGGCGCAGCCCGCGCCGCGCAGCACATGCTGGTCGCACATGAACTTCCCGTTGTACTCACCGACGGCGCCGGCAACCGGTTGGAATCCCGGGTAGGGCAGGTAGGCGCTCGCGGTCCACTCCCAGACGTCGCCGATCATGTGCTTCCCGGCCGGGCCCGGGTGCAACCGGCCGGGGTCCAGGAGCTGGCCGCGCAGGTGCGAGACGGGCTGCACGGCAGCCTCCCACTCCTGCTCGGTGGGAAGTCGGGCCCCGGCCCAGCGGGCGTAGGCCTCGGCTTCGTAGAAGGACACGTGGCACACCGGCTCGTCGAGCGAGAGCCGCCGCACGCCGCTCATGGTGAACACGAACCAGGACCCGTCCTCGTCACGCCAGTGCAGCGGCGCCCGCCAGCCCTCGGACTGCACGGCTGCCCAGCCGTCGGACAGCCAGAGCTCGGGGCGGTGGTAACCGCGGTCGGCCATGAAAGCAAGCCAGTCCTCGTTGGTGACCGTCCGCTCAGCGATCTCGAACGGCTGCAGAAGCACGTCGTGTCGTGGGCCCTCGTTGTCGAAGGCGAACCCCTCGCCCTCGTGACCGATGCCGACGATGCCACCCTCGACGGCCCGCCAGGTCTGCGCTGCCGGCGGTCGCCCCGGATCGGTGGCCCGGTCGATGTAGGCGGGACCGAAGGGGTGCAGACCCAGCAGGTGCTTCGCGTCCATGACGAGCAGCTCCTGGTGCTGCTGCTCGTGATGGCGACCGAGGAGCAGGACCGCCGCGCCGTCGTCGTCCACGCCGGAACTCAGCAGGCGGGAGACCGCGTCCTCGACGTGCTCCCGGTAGCGGGTGATCTCGCCCGTTCCGGGCCGGGTGACCAGACCGCGCTGTGCCCGGGGGTGCCGTGGGCCCACTCCCTCGTAGTAGGAGTTGAACAGGTAGCGGAACCCGTCGTCGAAGGCCTGGTAGCCGCCGACCGGTCCCAGCAGGAACTCCTCGTAGAACCAGGTGGTGTGGGCGCGATGCCACTTGGTCGGGCTGGCGTCCGGCATCGACTGGGCGGTCTGGTCCTCCGCTGCGAGCGGCGCGGCCAGCGTCTCGGTCAGTTCCCGGCTCGCGGCGAACGCAGCACGATGACCGACCTCGCCCTCCAGCAGCGGAGCCTTGGCAACCCTCGTGTCCATGGTCATGACACGAGCCTTGCCCACCACGTGTGTTCCGGCCAAGTGCTTGCGTCTTACAGAAGGATGACGTGGAGACGGGGCCTTGAGCGGGCCCGACCCGATCGGGATCCGTGAGCGAATGACAATCCGCTGACATCCGGGCCGCGCCACCCTCCTTCGTCTTCGTCGAGGGAAGACTCTGCCCGACCAGCGCGCCGGCCGGTGCGCGGCGTCCTCGACGGAGGTCTCGGCATGCGCATCGGTGACCTCGCGGGGTCGGTCGGCAAGGGCCTGGCGGCGGGGGTGGTCGGCACCGCAGCGATGACGGTGTCGAGCAGCCTGGAAGCCAAGCTGCGCGGCCGGGAGGCCAGCACCGCCCCCGCGGACGCCGCGTCCAAGGTGCTGAGAGTGAAGCCGGAGGGCGAACAGGCGCAGGCCCGGTTCACCACCCTGGTGCACTGGGGGTACGGAACCGGTTGGGGAGCCGTGCACGGACTTCTCGCGGGTATCGGTCTTCCTCCGCGGGCGGCGACGGCCGGCCACTTCGCCGCTGTCTGGGGCTCCGGTCTGGTCATGCTGCCCAAGCTCGAGGTGGCGCCGCCGCTGCCAGACTGGGGAGCGACCGCGATCGCCATCGACGCGTTCCACCACACCGTCTATGCGCTGACCACCGGGATCGCGTACCGGCTGCTGGACGCCGCCTCGACCCGGCCGGCCGGTGGCTGAGGACGAGGCGTCGCCCGATGTGGACAACCGGAGGGCATGGCTGACACGGGGGGGCGTACTCCCCGACCTGGAGCTCCCCGACTCCACCGGCGGTGTGCGACGGTTGACCGACCTCGTCGGAGGCGACCCGACCCTCGTGCACTTCTACCGGGGCTGGTTCTGTCCCAAGGAGCGGCAGTTCTTCCAGGTGCTCGCGGCGCTGCAGGACGAGGCGGAGGTCGCCTACACCCGCTTCGTCTCGATCAGCGTCGAGCCCCCGGAGGTCTCGGGTGCCTACCGAGCCGGGCTCGGGGCGCGCTGGACGTTCCTGTCCGACCCCGAGCGTCGCTACCTCGACGTCCTCGGTCTGCGGGAGACCACGGACACCGTCCATGACCCCTACACCCCGACCTGCGTGGTGGTCGATCCCGATCTGACGGTGCACGCCGCCTACCGCGGCTACTGGTTCTGGGGTCGTCCGACCGCTGAGGAGCTCCGTCAGGACTTCCGCTCCCTGACGCGATCGCTGCGTCCGGACTGGGATCCACCCCCGTGAGCCGGTCCTGGATCGCGCTGCTCGACCATGAGCCACAGGACGCCGACCTGGCCGTGGTCGGGCAGGTAGGGAACGGGTCCGACCTGGTTCTCGCTGCCTGGCATGCCGATCGTCGGCCGCATCCCCAGGCAGCCTCGGTCGACCCGCGCATCCTCGGCACCGGCGGGCCCCCGATCACCGCGTCCTGGACCGAGCTTCCCGAGGGCGGCCGCCCGCTGTTCGATGCACCGGAGGTCCTCGAGGCGCGCCGGCGGCTGATCCGGAGCTGGCCTGCCTATGGCGTCTCGACCCTGGTGACGGACAGCGTGCACCTCGCCGGCTCCGTCCTGCTGTGGGCCGGCGGACCGCTGCTCGACGACGACCCCTTCGCCAGGCTGGGACCGTCGCGCGTCGTGAGCAGCCAGGGATTCTTCGTGCCGTTGCCGGCCCCGACCGGCCCGGCGCTCGAACGCTACGGCGGGGCGCCCTGGCCCTTCGACCGCTTCGCCAAGAACTGAACGACCTCGCGTGACATCACCCCACACCGGAGGCTCCTGATGGCTCAGAACGTCGCGGACTACGTCCTGGAACGACTCCGGCACTGGGGCGTCGAGGTGGTCTTCGGCTATGCCGGTGACGGCATCAACGGTCTGCTCGCCGCATGGGGCCGAGCCGACGACAAGCCCATGTTCATCCAGTCGCGGCACGAGGAGATGTCCGCCTTCGAGGCCGTCGGCTACGCGAAGTTCTCCGGACGGGTGGCGGTGTGCGTCGCGACCTCCGGACCGGGCGCGATCCACCTGCTCAACGGTCTCTACGACGCCAAGCTCGACCACGTCCCGGTCGTGGCGATCATCGGACAGACGAACCGCAGTGCCATGGGCGGCAGCTACCAGCAGGAGGTGGACCTGCTGTCGTTGTTCAAGGACGTCGCGTCGGACTACCTGCAGATGGTCACGGTCCCCGAGCAGCTGCCCAACGTCCTGGACCGCGCGATACGCATCGCGCAGGCCCGTCAGGCGCCGACCTGCATCATCCTGCCGGCGGACGTGCAGGAGCTGGACTACGCACCGCCGCCGCACGAGTTCAAGTTCGTGCCGTCCAGCGGCGCGGCGACCGGCAGGCCAGAGCTGGTGCCGGTGGAGGCCGACCTCGCCCGTGCGGCCGAGGTGCTCAACGCCGGCGGCAAGGTGGCGATGCTCGTCGGCCAGGGCGCACGCGGCGCGCGGGAGGAGGTGCTCGAGGTCGCCGATCTGCTCGGCGCAGGGGTGGCCAAAGCCCTGCTGGGCAAGGACGTCCTGTCCGACCAGCTGCCGTTCGTCACGGGGTCCATCGGACTGCTCGGGACCCGGCCCAGCTATGAGCTCATGCAGGGCTGCGACACCCTGCTGACCGTCGGCTCGAGCTTTCCCTACACGCAGTTCCTGCCCGAGTTCGACCAGGCGCGCGCGGTCCAGATCGACCACGACGCCAGCTTCGTCGGGCTGCGCTACCCCTTCGAGGTCAACCTCGTCGGCGACGCCGCCGCGACACTTCGCAAGCTGATCCCGCTGCTGCGCCGCAAGGAAGATCGTTCGTGGCAGCAGGAGGTCGAGGCCACGGTGGCCCGCTGGTGGCAGGTGATGGAGCGTCGGGCGCACACGGCCGCCGATCCGATCAACCCCGAGAAGGTCTTCTGGGAGCTGTCCTCCCGGCTGCCCCACGACGCGATGCTGGCCGCGGACTCCGGCACGTCCGCGACCTGGTACGCCCGCTACCTTCAGTTCCACGGTCAGATGCGCGGCTCCCTGTCGGGCAACCTCGCCACGATGGGTCCTGGCGTCCCGTACGTCATCGGCGCGAAGTTCGCCCATCCGGACCGGCCGGCGATCGCGATGGTCGGGGACGGCGCGATGCAGATGAACGGACTGGCGGAGCTCATCACCATCTCCCACTACTGGAAGCAGTGGTCGGACCCGCGGCTGATCGTGGGGATCCTCAACAACGGTGATCTCGCGCAGGTCACCTGGGAGCTCAGGGCGATGGAGGGGGCACCGCGCTTTGATGCCTCCCAGCTGTTGCCACCGGTTCCCTACGCCAGCTTCGCCAGCTCCCTCGGGTTGAACGCCATCAAGGTGGACGATCCGGCCGAGGTGGGCCGCGCCTGGGACGAGGCGCTGTCCGCGGACCGGCCGAGCGTGCTCGAGTTCGTCACCGACCCCGCCGTGCCGCCGATCCCCCCGCACGCGACGCTCGACCAGATCGAGCAGGCCGCTCTGTCCTTGGTCCGCGGTGACAGCGACCGCTGGGACGTCGTGAAGGAGGGGCTCCTGCTCAAGGCGCAGGAACTCCTGCCCGGCACCAAGAAGTGAGCGACATGCACGTGCAGTCCGTCACTGCGTCGACCTACGTCGTGCCGACCGAGCAGCCGGAAGCCGACGGCACGCTCGCCTGGAATCAGACGACGGTCGCCCTGGTCGAGGTCTCCGGCGGCGGCCTGACGGGACTGGGCTGGACCTACTCCAGCCGGGCCTGCCAGGCCGTGGTCGAGGACGTGCTGGCCGAGGTGGTCGTCGGCCGGAACGTCGAGGACGTACCAGGCGCGTGGGCCGCGATGGTGGCCGCCATCCGCAACCTGGGGCGCCCGGGCATCGCGTCGGCAGCGATCGCCGCGGTCGACACCGCGCTGTGGGACCTGAAGGCCAAGCAGCACGAGGTGGCGCTGTGCACGTTGCTCGGGCAGGTCCGCGAGAGCGTCCCGGTCTACGGCAGCGGCGGCTTCACCACCTACGACTCCGAGACGCTGCGCCGTCAGGTCGAGTCCTGGACCGCAGAGCTGGGCATCACCCGCGTGAAGATCAAGATCGGCGAGAGCGGCGGCACCGAGGTGGTCCGGGACCTCGATCGCGTACGACAGGTGCGCGCCCTCGTCCGACCGGAGACCGAGATCTTCGTCGACGCCAACGGCGGGTACTCCCGCAAGCAGGCGATCCGCGTCGGCCGTCAGCTCGACGAGCTCGGCGTCAGCTGGTTCGAGGAGCCGGTGTCCTCCGACGACCTCAAGGGCCTGCGCCTCGTACGCGACGCGCTGGACTGCGATGTCACCGCCGGGGAGTACGGCAGCGACCTGGCCTACTTCGACCGCATGCTCGACGCCGGAGCGGTGGACTGCCTGCAAGCCGACGTCACCCGGACCGCAGGCATCACGGAGTGGCAGCGGGTCGCCGCACTGGCCCAGGCCGCCGGTGTCGAGCTGTCGGCGCACTGCGCTCCCACCCTGCACCTGCATGTGGCGAGCGCCGTGACCGGCCTTCGCCACGTCGAGTGGTTCGCCGATCACGTACGCCTGGAGGCACTGATGTTCGACCCCGGCCCGCGCGTACGAGACGGGGTCATGCGCCCGGACACCGACCGCCCCGGGCTGGGTGTCGAGCTGCGCACCTGCGACGCAGACGCCTACCGCGTCGCATGAAGAGCCCGGACAACGGCGCCGAGGTGGTGGCGACCGCGGTGCACGGCATCGACCGGCTGGTCGGGGACATCCGCACCGGCCACTTCGAACGCACCCTGTCCGCCCTCACCGCGGTCGGCGGGGTGATCACCGCGGTCGAGATCTTCCTCGAGCACGACCGGGCCAGCTTCGGCAACCGGATGATGTGGGTTCCGGTCATCCTGAACCCGGTGGTGGCCGCCGCAGGCGTGGCCGGCTTCTTCAGCCGCCGCCTGGCCAAGACGGCGCTGCCGCTCACCTCCGCCATGCTTGTCGCCAACGGCCTGCAAGGCACCTATCTGCACGCCCGCGGAGTGTCGCAGCGGCCCGGGGGGTGGTCCAAAGCGCGCTACAACGCCGAGACCGGCCCGCCCGTCATGGCGCCGCTGCTGGTGACGGTCGTCGGCGGCATGGGGCTGCTCGCGGCTGTGCTGCGTCGGGAGGAGGACAGGTGACCCGCCCTTCGTCGGAGGAGCCCGTCCCGGCTCGCTTCCCCGGATACGACGTGCTTGCGTCGACCAGCTCGTGGGACCAGGTCACCGCCGACGTGGTGCTGGGCCGGCTGGAGCCTTCCAGTCCTCTGAGCTTCTTCCCTGACGGTCTGGACAGGACGGCAGGGGCGTTGTTCGACCAGCTCCTCGACCAGGGGACCGGCCCGCGAGTCCCTGTCCTGCACATGGTCGATGCGCGCCTGGCCCGGAGAGAGACCGACGGATGGCGGTACGCCGACATGCCCGAGGATGGTGCGGCGTTCCTCGCTTCGCTCCGCGGGCTGGACGCGGACGCGAGAGCCCTCGCGGACGGCGACTTCGCCGACGTGAGCGTGGCGGCCCAGGTCAGGGTCCTGAACGAGGTGCAAGCGAACGACGGACAGTGACGCGACATGCCGGCCGAGCACGTCTGGAGTCTGTGGACGCGCTATGCCTGCACGGCGTTCTACTCCCACCCCTGGGCCTGGAACGAGATCGGCTTCGGCGGCCCGGCCTACCCCCGGGGATACGGCAATCTCGGGATGGACCGCCGTGAGTCCTGGGAGGTGCGCGACGTGTCCCCTCAGTCGCCGCCGGCTGGCGACGAGTGAGCGGCGTACGGGCCCGCAACGCCTCCGCGTGGCTCCTTCCGAAGGACGGCACGCGAGACAATGCCGCGCTTCGCCACGGGATGCGGCGCTTCGACGACGACGACGAGGTCGACCTCGCCATCGTCGGGTGCGGCGCCGGCGGCTCGGTGCTCCTGCAGCGGCTGGCGCGCGCCGGGTGGAAGGTCGTCGCCCTGGAAGCCGGGCCGTTCTGGGACCCTGACAAGGACTTCGTCAGCGACGAGGCCGGGTCCCACCACCTCTACTGGACCGAGCCACGCGTCATCGGCGGAGCAGACCCGGTCCCTCTCGGGTCCAACAACTCCGGGCGGGGCGTCGGTGGCTCGATGGTCCACTACGCCGGCTACACACCGCGCTTCCATCCGAGCGACTTCCGGATGCGGTCGACGGACGGCGTAGGTGCCGACTGGCCCATCGGCTACGAGGACCTGCGTCCCTACTACGAGCTGCTCGAGCACGAGCTGCCCGTCGCCGGTCAGGCTTGGCCATGGGGCGACCCGCACCGCTACCCCCACTCGCCGCACCCGGTCGGGGGGAACGGCGAGGTGTTCCTGCGAGGGACGAGGGCGCTGGGCATCAAGACCAGGGTCGGCCCGGTCGCCATCACCAGCGGCCGGTTCGGCAACCGCCCGCACTGCATCTACCGCGGCTTCTGCCTGCAGGGATGCAAGGTGAACGCGAAGGCCAGTCCGCTCATCACGCACGTGCCCGATGCGCTCGCCCAGGGCGCGGAGGTCCGGGCCGACGCCATGGTGACGCGGATCGCCTTCGACGAGCGCACCGGACTCGCCGTCGGGGTGCACTACCTGCACGATGGCATCGAGCACCTGCAGAGAGCCCGCGCGGTGGCGGTGGCCGGCTACTCCATCGAGACGCCTCGACTGCTCCTGAACTCCGCCAGCCGGCGGTTCCCCGACGGCATGTGCAACGACCAGGACCAGGTCGGGCGCTACCTCATGGTTCAGGGCGCCCCTCAGGTGTCGGGTCGTTTCGAGCAGGAGGTGCGCGCCTACAAGGCACCGCCGCCGGAGGTGTCCTCAGAGGCGTTCTACGAGACTGACCCGAGCAAGCCCTACCTGCGCGGCTTCACCCTGCAGTCCGTGTCACCGCTGCCGATCACCTATTCAGAGCACGTCTCCGCCGAGGGCCACTGGGGTCGCGACCTGCGTGACTACATGCGGGACTACGTGCACTGGGCGGTTCTCGGTGCCCTGTGCGACTTCCTCCCACTGCCCGACAACCGGGTGACGCTCGCGGACGAGAAGGACGCTCACGGGCTGCCCGTCGCCCGCTTGGACTACTCGCAGTGCGAGAACGACCGGGCGCTGATGACTGCTGCCAAGAAGGTCCTGGTCGAGATCCTGGAGGCGGCCGGGGCAACGCAGACCCTGGCGATCGAGCGGTACGCCCACCTCGTCGGCGGCGCGCGCATGGCCGCGACAGCCGCCGAGGGCGTCATCGACAAGGACGGGCGCACGTTCGCGATCCCGAACCTGTGGGTGGCGGGTGGCAGCGGACTGCCGACGCAGGGCAGCGCGAACCCGGCGCTGACCATCATGGCGATGGCGGCTCGTGTCGCCGACCGGATGCTGGGCCGCGATCGGGTCTGGGCGGGACCCTGAGGCTCAGCGCGTCGGGTCGGCGAGACGGTCGAGAACGCGCTGGGGCGGCCACGGGTTGCGTCTTTCCCGTGGTGCACCCACGGTCGCCGCGCCCTGCCCGAGAGTCAGACTTCTGTCAGGATCGGTCCAGACCCTCTGCCGCGCGGGCCAGCCGACGCACGGCATCGTCGAGCATGTCGGGCGTCGCGCGCGCGAAGGACAGCACCAGCGCCGGACCCATCGGATGGCTCCCGCTCATCCCGGCCAGCCCCAGGACCAGCACGCCGGCCGCCGCGGCCGCCAGCGCCAGCTGCTCCTCCGACATGCTCGTCGGTAGCGCCACGACGAGGTGCAGCCCCCCGACCATGCCCATCGGCGACCACGATGGAGCGTGAGACGCCAGGGCGCTGACAAGGTGCTCTCGACGGGCGGCATAGCGCCGCTTCAGCATCCGCAGGTTGCGGTCGTACGCGCCGGAGGCCATGAGCTCTGCGAGCACGTGCTGGTCGAGGGCGCTGCTGCCGTAGTCGGCGTGGACCTTGGCCGAGCGCAGCTCGTCAAGCAGGCTGGGCGGCGCAAGCACCCATCCCAGACGGAGTGCTGGGGCCAGGGACTTGCTCACGCTGCCGAGCAGGGCGACATGCGCGCTGTCCAGCCCCTGCAGGCAGCCGACGGATGCGCGGCCGTAGCGGAACTCCGCGTCGTAGTCGTCCTCGACGATCAGACCGTCGACGTCCTGCGCCCAACGCATGAGCTGGGTGCGACGTTCGGCAGACATGATGACGCCAGTCGGGTACTGGTGGGCCGGTGTGCAGATCACCGCGCGCACCCCGGCCGCCACCAAGGCGTCCACCCGCAGCCCGTGGGCATCGACGGGAACATCGACGGCTTCAAGACCCAGCTCGCGCAGGAGTGCCCGCTCGAGCGGGTTGCACGGGTCCTCGACGGCGACCCGCCGCTGCCCCCGTCGGTGCAGGATCTGCGCGATGAGTGACATGCCCTGGCTCACCCCGGTGACCAGGACGAACGCGTCCGGATCTGTCCTCGCACCGCGCACTCTCGCGAGGTAGCCGGCAAGCTGGACGCGCAGGGCTCGGGCGCCCCACGCCTCGCCGTAGCCGAGCTCGGAAGCCGGGAGCGTGCGCAGCGTGTCGCGCACCGCATGGAGCCAGAGCCGACGAGGGAACGAGGACAGATCGGGTGTCGCCGGTCGCAGGTCCAGCATGCCGGTCGGCGCGTCCACGGGAGCTGACGATCCCGGTTCCGACAGCGAGGCCGCCTGGCCCGGCGCGACGATGGTGCCCGCTCCGGGACGGCTGACCAGGTAGCCCTCCGCGGTCAGCTGCGCATAGGCCTCCACGACCAGCCCCCGGGAGATGCCGAGGTCGCGCGCCAGGGCACGGGACGACGGCATCGTGCTGCCCGGGCTGACCTGACCGGTCCGCACCACGTCGCGCAGAGCCATGGTGAGGCGCACCCGCAGGGGCTGTCGACCGCCCTCGTCCAGCCGGACCAGGAGCTCGGCGGAGTTCAGGGGCACGCGGACCTGCCCGTCGGGCGGAGGCGAGACGGCTGGGGAGAAGCCACGCGGAGCAGAGTAGGCAATGAGCGCCGCACCAGACCGTCATCGTGCTGACAAGTCGGTGACACGGCAGCCCTTCCGGCTCGATGTCCGCGGTGCCCGGGTAGCGAGCACTCGCAGCGGGTCGGCCAGCCTGGCTGACCCCACACGAAGGGCATTCGAACATGACGCACCTGTCGAGCCGCCGTCGCGCGGCACTTCTGTTCACAGCGGCCGGGTTGGCGGCCGTCCCCGGAGGCGCCGGTGTCGCTCAGGCGCAGGGCACCGGCGAGGGGCCGGGGGCGGTCTTCTCGATGACCAACAACACCGACGCGAACAGCATCACCGTGTTCAACCGCGCCTCGGACGGCACCCTCACTCGAGCCGAGAACGTGCCGACCGGGGGCATGGGCACAGGGACGGCGGAGGACTCGGCGAACGGGCTGATCCTCGCCAACACCTCCGGGGAGTCCTCACCGACGAACACCAGAGGGACCGCGAAGTACCTGCTGGCACTCAACGGCGGCAGCAACTCCATCTCGGTGTTCCGGAACGCTCCGTCAGGACTCGAGCTGGTCGACCGCGAGCCGTCCCTCGGCGTGCGACCGATCAGCATCACGGTCAACCGCGGGGTGGCCTACGTCCTCAACGCCGGCACGCCCATGTGCACCGGGGCCGGTCCGCAGCCGAACATCACCGGCTTCACCTTCGACGCCCAGGGTCAGCTCAGCCCCATCCCCGGCTCGACCCGGCCGCTCAGCGGAATCCCCAACTCCGGCTGCACCCAGGTGGCGTTCGACAAGACGGGAGAGGTCGTGATCGTCGAGGAGCAGCAGGCCGACGTCATCACCACCTACACCCGCAACGGCGACGGGACGCTGAGTGGGCCGACCGCCCAGCAGAGCACCGGGAACGGCCCGTTCGGCCTGACGTTCACCCAGCGCAACCAGCTGTTGACGACGGAGAACTTCGGGGCTGCCCCGGTGCAGGGCGGGCTCGCCTCCTACGACATCGACGAGCGCACGGGGACGCTCACACCGCTGAGCCCGACCGTGCGCAACGGCCAGTCCGACACCTGCTGGGTCGCGATCACCGACGACAACCGCTTCGCCTTCACCTCCAGCTTCGGTGACGACGGCGGCATCTCCAGCTACCGGGTGCGGCCCGACGGCGGCCTCGAGCTGCTCGCCCCGCAGGCGGCTACGGTCGGCGGCGGCTCCTCCGACGTCGCCCTGAGCGGAGACAGCCGCTACCTGTACGTCAAGAACACGCTTGAGGGGACCGTCACGACGTTCCGGATCGAGCGAGACGGAGCCCTGACACAGCTGGATTCCGACCGCGACGACTCTCCTGGTCTCGGCTCCATCGGCCTTGCTGCCACGTAGCCGAGTGACCTCTTCTCGGCGGGGCACTTCCCCGCCGAGAAGGGTTCCGGCATTGGCCCTGCTTTCTGGGGTGTCACCGGACCACTTCTTCGCCCTCGGCCTCCCTATCGTGAAGGTGTGGCTTCCGGTGATGTGGCGAGCGTCGTCCGACTCCAGTGCCCGGACGGCGTTGATCCGCGCACGGCGATGGACAGCGGGCCCACCGGGTCCGGAGTGGGGTTGCGGGGCCGTCACGTCGTGCTGGTCTCCCTTTCCGGTCGTAGCCTGCTAGGGCTCGATGCGGCGTTCGCCGGTGCCGGTGCCAGGGTGGTGGCCGCGTCCGACCTCAGCGGCGCGAGACGACAGGCCGCGGTATTCGGCCCCAGCGCGGTTCTAGTGGTCGACCTCCCCCGCGAGACTCAGGCGGTACGTGTCGCCGTGACCGCGTTCAGCGGCCAGGACGCGGTGGTCCTGCTGACCGCGACCGCGACTGGCGCGGAAAGGATCGCGCTTCTGCGCGCCGGAGCCGACCATGTCCTGGGCACCGACGACGCCGGTGAGGTGATCGCGTGCCTGTCCTCGGTCCTGCGTCGGGGTCGATCCGAGCACCCGATCGGTGAGGCCGACATCTTGCGCGTCGGAGAGCTGTCCCTTGACCTGAGCACCAGGACGGTTGCGGCTGCGGGGCGGTGTCTGACGCTCACAGCCCTCGAGTTCGGCCTGCTCGCCTACTTCATGACCAAAGCCGGTCAGGCACTCACCCGTGAACGGCTGCTGGCCGACGTGTGGGGCTACGACGTCGGTGGTCTGGACACGGTGACCGTGCATGTCCGGCGCCTGCGGATGAAGATCGAGGTGGATCCCTCGAGGCCGACGCTGCTGCGGACGGTGTGGGGCACGGGCTATCGGCTGGAGGCCGGGACCGACGCGACCCCTGCGCGAGCGACAGCGGCGAGCTGAGCGGTCAGTCGAGAACCCGAACGTCAGCGAGCCGTAAGCACTCATCGCTGTTGCCCACCGCACTGCGGGGTATCCGCGTGAGGTGAGCCGTGCCCGGTCGACCGAGATCGCGGGCCTGGCGTTCCTGTCCGACTGCCAGACGGCGGCGCTGGTGGACGGCCAGGGCAGCATCACCTGGATGTGCCCGCCGCGCTTCGACTCGCGAAGCGTGTTCGGCGCCCTGCTCGACCCGATGGCAGGTCACTGGCAACTCGGCGCCGCCGGCCTCAGCGAGACGACCCGGGCGTACGTCCAGGACACCCTGGTGCTGGAGACGACGTTCCAGACACCGTCCGGCCGGGCCGTGCTGACGGACGCACTCCTGGTGGCGCAGGGCGAGCGGGGTCATGACCTGGGCACGCGGTCCCCACACGTGCTCGTGCGCAGCCTCGCCGTCGTCGAAGGGCAGTTCAGGGCCGCGAGCTCGTTCTGCCCCAGAGGTGACTTCGGGCGCTCGGCACCTTTCTGGGGCAGTGCGGGTCCGGCATTGACAGCCACCGTCGGGGCAGTGGACCTGACGCTCTGCGGGCCGCCGCCCGACGAGGTCGAAGCCGCGGGCGCCCACTGGCTCCGCGACCTGACGGCCGGACAGCGCCTCACCTTCACGCTGCTGTTCGGCGCCGAGGAGCAGAGCCCTGCGATGTGGTCGGAAGCTCACGCCCTGGCCTGCGTGCGAGAGACCGGACGGGCGTGGCGATCCTGGTCCAACCTGCACGCAGGCTTCGGCGGTCCATGGAGCGAGCAGGTCCGGTTCAGCGGCCGGGTCCTGCAGGGACTGACCTTCGCCCCGACAGGTGCGGTGATCTCCGCTCCGACGACGTCGCTGCCGAGGGAGGGCGCGGGTGGTCCGACGCACGACGGCCGGTACGCCTCGGTGCGGGGTGTCGACGCCATCACGTGCGCTCAGCTGGCCGCGACGTGCGCTCATGAGGCCGTTCGTACGATCGGGTGGCTGGTCGACTCGGCAGCCGAAGTCCTTTCTGAGGACGGACTCCAGGAGGTCTTCGGCGTCGACGGTGAGACCGACCTGAGCGAGCAGGAGCGGCAGGAGCTGGACGGCTGGGACGATAGCGGGCCCGTGCGCCTCGGCGACGACCGGTGGCGGCGCCGCGACGCCGCGACGGCCGGCGAGCTGCTGTCTGCCATGGCACGGGTCCGCCAGCAGCCGCCGCCGATGGCGGGGTTCCAGCGGACGATCCTTGCCGCTGCGGCCGATTCCAGGGTCGCGATCCCAGCCCGCCGGGGCGCTGCCCGTGACGCCGTCATGCGTTGGGTCGCCGTCGACCGCGCCGCCGCGCTGGAATCCTGGCTCGAGAAGCGGTCCGGGCCGGCCGTGTCGACAGGGTCCCAGCACGCAGAGCTGATGGGCCGTGCCGTACTGCGGCGGGCGCTGGATCCGGCCACCGGCGCCTACACCGGGTTCTCCGGCTCGACCTTCGTCGAGGCGTCCGCCCTGCTCGTCTTGCTGTCCGGGTTGGTCCCCGCCAGCGACGACGCGATGAGCCGGACGGTCGAGTTGGTCAGTTCCGTGCTGTCCGCGCCCTGCGGACTGCTCTACCGCGACGAGCAGGCCGCCGCCCGCCGCGAGGGCACCTCGTTGCTCTGCACCTACTGGCTGGTCGAGTGCCTTGCCGCGCAGGGAGAGCTCGATCGAGCGGCCGCCATCTTCGATCAAGCGACGGCCTATGCGAACGATCTGGGCCTGCTGTCGGAGCAGACGGAGCCACACAGCGGACAGCTGCTCGGAAATTTCCCCTCCGCCGCCAGCCACGCCGGACTGATCTGCGCGGCCGCCGCTCTGCACCGAGGTTGACCTCACGTCACGTGCCCGGTAGTCGCGACCGTCGCCAGGGCGACGCTGTCGCGTCCTCAGCAGCCCCCCTCGAGGCCGGCAAGCGCTCGGACGTACCGCCGCCGGTACCACCGCTGGGCGACGAGCACCGCCGGGAAGGCCAGCCGCCAAGCCCCGGGCGGCGGCCGGGTGAGCGACCGGAGGGTCAGCCACACCCCACCGTCGGACGACAGGTGTGCGATGAACGCCTCCTCACCGGAGACGGGGTGCCCGTCGAGGGTCCCGTACGCGAAGCCACGCCGGCCCGGCCGGTTCACCACGGCGACGACCCGCACCGGCTCCCTCACCCTGAACGGCCCCAGGTGGGCGATCAGCCACATGCTCTCGGGCACGGACACCCCGGTCGCGGCCGATACCGGCTCCACCGCGAAGCCGCTCCGGGTCTTCACCCCCCACGTCAGCAACGCCGCGCTGACGTCCTCCCAGCACCCGTGACCCTCGCCTAGGCGCACCGTCCGCTCGAAGCTGCGGTAGCCGGCGGGCCGCTCCGTCCACTCCAGGTCCGCGGGGCGCGTGCCCCCGACCGCGTCGTAGCTCAGGATCCGGTCCGGCAAGGAGCGCAATCGCCGCACCGCTCCTAGCCCTCCGGGTCGGACGGGTCCGCTGCCGTGCTGCTGCGTGCGGTCCGACGCACCCGGTAGAGCTCGGTGTCGGCCCGGTTGACGAGGTCCGCGGGGGTGTCTTCGGGCCGCAGCTGGACCAGGCCCACCGAGACCGAGCCGGGCTGCGGTGAGGTCGAGAGGGTGATGTTCACCTCGGCGAGCCGGTCCGCCACCGCTTCAAGCTGCAGGCTGGCCACCACGCAGACGAACTCGTCGCCGCCGACGCGGATCACGAGATTGTGTGATCGGATCTGGGCCCGCAGGGCGGTCGCTACCTGGACCAGCATCTGGTCGCCGGCGAAGTGCCGCCGTGTGTCGTTGATGGTCTTCAGGTGGTCGACGTCGATGTACGCCACGACCAGCGGCTCCTGCGTACGCCGCCCTCGTGCGACCTCGCGGGCCAGCTCACGCATGCCTGCACTGCGCAGGTAGACCTGCGTCAAGCCGTCCAGTGAGGCATCGGCCCGCTCGAGCGCGGAAGCGTCTCGGTCCGCGAGAGCCGTGCTCCGGTCGGACTCGGCGTGCCCGCGCTCCTCGGCTCCAGCGCCACGATCGCGACGCGCGGTGCCGCGATCGTGCTCTGACGCGCTCCGCTCCTGCGCACCCGCCCCGCGGTCGACCTGAGCGGTCCCCCGGTCGAGCTCGGAATGCCTCGCTCCGACGCCCCGGCACCCCGGTCTGCCAGCGCCGTCCGCCGGTCGTCGGCAGCTCGGTCGCGCTCGTCAGCCCCCGCGTCCCGGTCACCCAGCGCGGTGCTGCGGTCCCGCTCAGCCTGCCCCCGCTCGCTGACCCCGGCGTCCCGGTCCTTCGAGGAACTCGACCGGTCGGCCGCCGCCTGACGTCGCGCGGCTTCGTGCCGCCGCGCTGCCTGCTTCCAGGGCTGCGGGCCTGCGTCGGCGAGCTCCGCCGCCCGGTCGCGAGCATCGGCGAGTTCGTCGCGCTGATCGGCAGCGTGGTCGCGCAGAAGAGCCTCGTCGTCGCGCTGGTCCCCCACCTGGTCGCGCTCGTGGGCGGCGGCATCGCGTTGATCTGCGTGAAGGTCGCGTTGCCCAGCCAGCCCGTCTCGGTCGTTGCTAGCCCGGTCACGGCTGAGACCAGCCCGGTCACGGGCATTCCCGGCAGCATCCCGGTGATCACTTGCCCTGTCCCGGCGCTCAGCTGCCGCGTCCCGCAAGCTGCCCGAGACATCTCGTAGGCGGCCCGCTTCGTCCCGGAGCCCCGCCACCTCGTCGCGTGCACCCGCTTCGATATCCCGCTGATCGCCGGTGGCGTCCCGCAGGTCTCCCGGCACCGGCGAGCCGAGGCCACCTGGGGAGGTGTCCGCCGCGCTCATGAGCGGCTTCCCTTGTCACGGGCGACGGCAGCGACGACGTCGACCATCGTGATGATGCCCATCAGGGCCTCGTCATCATCGATCACCACCAGAGCATCGCATCGACGGGTGCGCAGCAGGTGCGCGATCCGCTGCACGTCGACGTCGGGACCGATCTGCGGCACGTAGTGCGTCATCGCCGTGGTGACCGGGAGCTCGAGCGCCGCGGCGGGATCAGTCCCCGCCAGCAGGGCCAGCGCGACGAGCCGGTCGTCGACCAGGCCGGCGAAGCGACCCTCGGCGACGACCGGGAGGTGCCGGACGCCCAGGGTGCGCAGCTTGGCCATGGCCTCCCCGACGGTCGCCGCCGGGTCGACCGTCGTCACCTCCCCGGGTCATGAGGTCACCGGCGGTCAGTTCCGCTGACGAAGGCCGCCCGGCCGCATGCTCCCTCCTCTCGCCGGTCATGCGTCCTCCTCCAGGTCGGTGGCCGGGCCGGGCAGTGCCGCTCAGGTGACCGCGTGCACCCGAGGAGCAGGAAGCGGTGGAAGTCCTGCGCTTGTTCGAACAGCGCGCGATGCCCTGACGTGTCGAAGTGGACCACGGGCTTGGTGGGCGCGGGCCGACGACGACGTTCTCCTGCTCGAAGGGCTCCCGAGGGTGGTCCGACCGTGTCCGTCATCACGCTCGGGACGAGGCGAAGGTCCCGTCATGACCCAGCGCCGTCGAGACGCGAGCATCGGCCTGCGCGACGACGGACTCCCGGTCCCCTGTCGTGTCCAGGGCGTACGCGGACGGCCAAGGGGCGAAGCGCGTCGCCATCTGCGCAGCGACCTCGGCGTCGGCCTTCGACGGGTCCCGCCCCTCGGCTGCCCGGCTCAGCATGCGGTCGGCAGCGACGGACGCCGGCGCCTCGCAACGCAGCTGCACCAGCACGCTGCTCGTGTCCTTCGCGACCTGCTCGGCCTCAGCTCGCCAGTGGGTGCCGCTCCAGCTCGCGTCGAGGACCACGGACTCCCCGAGCGAGAGCGCGGTGCGGGCCCGGCCGAGGAGCTCGGTGTACACGGCGCCTCTGGACGCTGCGTCGTAGCGGGCGCTCTGCCCGGGGCCAAGCCCCTGTTCGCGCAGGACGTCCGAACGCAGGACGGTCCAGCCTCGAGCGTCGGCCAGGCCGATCGCCACCGTTGACTTCCCGGTACCGGGAAGGCCACCGACGAGCACTAGTCGGGTCTGCGCCAGCTCGAGGTGCCGCAGGCAGAGCTCCGCCAACTGCCGTGCCTGCTCGAGAGAAGCCCGGTCCCCCTGCGCCCAGCGCAGACAGGCGACCTTGCTGCGCACAAGCGCGCGGTAGGCGATGTAGTGCGACGCCAGCGAGCTCGGCTGCACCTGTCCGGAGAACTCCTCGTAGGCGCTCAGGAACGACACGCCCAGGTCTGGACGGCCCAGGTCCTCGAGGTCCATGGCCAGGAACGCCACGTCGAGAAGTACGTCGCCGTAGCGCAGGTCGTCGTCGAACTCGATGCAGTCCAACACCCTCGGTCCGTCGTCGAGCAGGTAGATGTCGGCGGCCAGCAGGTCTCCGTGACCGTCACGCAGACGGCCGAGCGTGCGGCGCTGCTCGAACAGCGCCGCCCGGCCGTCGAGGTAGCAGTCGGAGAGCAGCCGTAGACGCTCGTAGGTGTCGAGGTCGACGACCGGCCCTGCGAACTCGCCCAGCAGGTCGAGCCCGTCTCGCCAGTTCTCGCGAACGCTCTGGAGCGACCCGGCGGCCTCGACCGCCCCAGAGACGTCTGCTGTCGCGTGGAAGGCAGCGAGCAACCGTGCGAGCTCGCGCAGACCGCTCTCGACGGGCTTCCCCCCGACCACCATGGCTTTCAGCGACCGCTCCTGCGGCATCCGGCGCATGACCAGCACGTGCTCGCACACCGTTCCGGTCTCGTCGTAGACCTCGTAGACGCCGAGGTAGACGTCGGGCGAGAGCCGCCGGTTGAGCTCGAGCTCGCGGTGGCAGACCGCTCGTCGCGACTCCAGCGTCGTGAAGTCGAGGAAGCCCAGGTCGACAGGCTTCTTCACCTTGTAGACGCGGTCGCCGACGGCGAACAGGGTCGCGCTGTGGGTCTCCTGGACCGTCGGCGGGGCGGGCGCGGGGCCTGGAGCCCGCTGGGTCACGATCGGACGACGAGGACCGGGCAGGTGGCGTGCTGCGCGCACTGGGTGCTCGTTGATCCCAGCAGCAGGCCCTTGAAGCCACCCCTGCCGCGTGAGCCGACGACGAGCAGGTCCTGCGGACGGGCCATGCGGTTCAGCGTCGCGCCCGGATGTCCCACGATGACCTCCGCCTGCACGTCGACCCCGCCGGCGACCTTGGCGGCGAGCTCCAGGGTGCGACGCTCCACCTCCTCGAGGGTGGCCGGGTCCGGGGAGCTGATCCCGACGCCCACCACGTCGCCGTACACCGGCTCGTGCGCGTAGACCGGGACCAGCGTCATGCCGTGCCGACGGGCCTGCTCGGCGGCGGCAGTCAGTGCGATGACCGACGACGCCGAGTGGTCGACGCCGACCAGCACCCGACCCGGCGAGCCGTCGTCCGCACGAGGCTCCGGCACGACCGTGACGGGCACCGTCGCGTGGTGCAGCACGGACGAGCTGACCGAGCCGAGCACAGCCCGGGACAGGGCCCCGTGGCTGCGGGACCCGACCACGACCATGACCGCACCCGCGGACTCCTCCACGAGCACGTGCGCAGGAGCGCCCTGGACCGCCGCCGCAGTGCAGGCGATCGTGTCTGCCCCGGGCACCTGCTCGATCGCCAGCTTCAGCTGCTCGTCGGCCAGTGCCTGAGCGACGAAGCCCTCCTGCGGCTCGACCTCGTAGGACACGTAGGCCGCGTACTCCATGGCGTAGGCGTTCGGCGACCACGCCCGCACGGCGTGCAGCGGCACCTGCCGCGAGACGGCCTCACGAAGTGCCCACTTCAGCGCGGCGACGCCTGCTGCGCCGGCGTCGACGCCAACGATGATCCTGTTCATGAGCGCTCCTCGTGTCGGTCTCCGTAGACCTCACTGTGCGCCGGCCGAACCCCCTGAGGGAGGGTCGAACGTCCCGCATCGGGTGCCGATCTCACCAGGGGCGCAGCCGCGCACGATCTGCCCCCAGAAGGCGTCGGCCCACACGCGGTGACCTCGGTCGTTGGGGTGGAACCAGTCGGCGGCGAACTGCGTGAGCATGGCTCCGGAGCCTTGAGCCCGCAGCGCCTCGTGCAACGGGACGGGGCGCAGACCGCGCGCCGTCGTGCTGGCGGTGAGCAGGTCGGCCGCCTGCTGCGCGTCTCGCTCCCACCGACCGTGCATGAAGTACGGCGCGTCCGCGACGAAGGAGCCCGCTGGCAGGGCGGTGGTGAGCCGGTCCGCCTGCGCGGCGAAGGTGCTCCGGTCGTACGCCCGGACGTCGTTCCCGCCGATCGCCACCGTGATCAGGTCGGGCTCCCGTCCGATGGCGCTCAACGCGGCGACCTGGGTGTCGAGCACGTCGGAGATGCGCGCCCCCGAACGGCTCAGGTTGATCACCTGCACCGGCCGGCCGGTGCGGTCCCTGAGCCGTTGCGCCACCACGGCGACGTAGCCCCTGGCCGGCTCGCTCGCGCCGATGCCCTGCGCCGCGCTGTCGCCGAGGGCGACGTAGAGCAGGCCGCCGGCCTCGCCCCGGGGCTCGGCCCAGTACTCGGCGTTGTTGCCGACGCTGAGCGCCAGCTTGCCGAGCTTGACGGCCCACACGGAGGCGAGCAGCACCACCAGAGCAAGACCCGACGCGAGCAGCGGGTGCCTGCGGGGCCAGCTCACGGGCCCACGGGCTGCACCGCGCGGAGCCCGACCAGCAGGATGTCCAGCCCCTGATCCAGCTCGGCGGCTCCGTCGTAGCCGCTGAGCAGCGCATCGGCCAGCGCCCGGATGTGCGGGAACTCCTCGGGCGGGAGGCGGTCCAGACCGAGGCGGAGCAGGGCGTCGGTCCCCTGCGGGTCGACCAGGACCTCTTGGAGCTCGTTGAGGACGTGGCCGTACAGCAGCCCGAAGTAGGCCCGGTAGATGTGCAGCGCCCGCTCAGCCCCGAAACCGGCGCCGATGAGCAGTCCCAGGATCTGCTCGAGCGGGCGCAGCGTCCCGAGTGGACGCAGACCCAACGGGGTGGACAGGGGCCTGGCGACCAGGAGCGGGACGACGTTCGGGTGGGCGAGTGCGACTCGTCGGAAGTCGTGCGCCGTGCGGCGCAGCTGGGTCTGCCAATCCGGACCGTCTGCGGCGATGTACAGCTCTGCGAGGACCGTCTCGGCCACACCGTCCAGCAGGTCCGCGCGGTTCTCGGCATAGCGGTAGAGCGCCATCGGATCGCGGTCGAGCTCCTGCCCGAGTCGTCGCATCGTCAGCGCTTCGAGGCCGTTAGCGTCGACGAGCGCGAGCGCGGCTGCGAGGACTCGCACACGGGTCAGCCGTGGTCGCTTGTCCTCTCGCTCTGCCATGGGCACCCGACGATCTCTTCGCGGTCTCCAGCTCTACGATGCGGACTCTACAACGTAGACTCGGACTCATGGGAGCGCCATGAAGCCGAAGACCCTCTTACCGCAGATGAGCACGCCTCGTACGAACGCCGTGCGACGAGCCCTCGATCGACCTCTCGCGTCAGCTGGACTGCTCACCGCGCTGGGCGGGAGCGCGGTCGACAACGCGCGTCAGGCGATTGCCTCTCTGGGCCAGCAGATCACCGAGCGCAAGAGCCTCACCCCCTCGTCGCCCGGGCTCCCTTTGGGCACAGGGGAGATCGCGACCATCCCCCAGGACGAGTGCCTGGACCTGCTGCGCAGCAAGACGCTCGGGCGGATGGCCTACGTCGCCCGTGCAGGGGTGCCGGACATCGCCCCCGTCAACTACGTCGTGTCCGGCTCGGACGTGCTGGTGCGCTCGGGACCAGGGCCGAAGCTGCAGGCGGCTGAGCGACGCGAGCTGGTCGCCTTCGAGGTCGATGACGTCGACGACGAGGCCACGACAGGCTGGAGCGTCGTGCTCGTCGGTCGCGCCCACCCCCTGACGCCGGCGCAGCTCCAGTCCTTCGGCGAGGGTGAGCTGCCGGTCCCCTGGGTCAGCGGCCCGCGGCACAGCGTCATCCGCATCCGTCCGACCCGCATCAGCGGTCGACGCCTGGGCTGAGCGGCTCCGGGATCAGCCCGCGACGCTGCGCAGCGGCACGCAGGGAGTCACGCGCGCTGGGGTGAGCCACCCCGACCACCGCTTCGGCCTGTTCGGCCTGGCTGCCACCAAAGACCTGGGCCACCCCCTGCTCGGTCACGAGGGCGGAGTGCTGGAACGACGTGACGGGGCCGTCGACGAGCTCGACCACCGTGGAGACCCGGGCCTTGGCGTGCCACGATGCGAGAGCCATCAGGGCCTGGCCACCAGCGGAGTGAAGGGCCCCGACGATGAAGTCCGTCGATCCGCCGAAGCCAGAGAAGATGCTGCCGCCCGGGCGGCGAGAGGCGTTCGCCTGGGCGTACAGGTCGATCTGCATCGCGGTGTTCACCGACGTCATGGCGCGCTGCCGCGCGATGACGGACGGGTCGTTGGTCTTCTCGGTCCGAAGGACCCGCACAGCCGGGTTGCGGTCCACCCACTCGTAGAGCTCCGGTGAGCCCATCAAGAAGGAGCTGACGAGCCGCGCCTGCGGGTCGAGGACACCTCGGCGGTGCAGGTCGAGCACGCCGTCGCTGAACATCTCCGTGAAGACCCGCAGCTCGCGATGCCCACCGAGCGCGGCCAGCGTCGCGTCGGGGACAGCACCGATGCCGAGCTGCAGGGTCGCGCCGTCGGGGACGAGCGCGGCGACCCGCTCGCCGATCGCCTGCGACACGTCGTCCCTGGTGCGCACGTGTGGCGACGGCAGCGGGAACGGCATCTCGACGGCAAGGTCGAACTCGTCCGTGGGCAGCACCCCGTCGCCGTACGTGAAGGGCATCGACGGGTTCATGACGGCGACGACGAGCCCGCCTCCGGCCCGGGCCTGCTCGACCGCGGCCGGCAGGATGTTCACCTCGATCCCCAGGCTGACGGTCCCAGCGCGGGGGGTGGAGGTGTGCAGCACGACGACGTCCGGACGGCGGTGTCGCGCGAACAGCAGGGGCACGAGGGACAGCCTGGCCGGGACGTACGCCAGACCGGGCTGGTTGCGCTGGCCCGGCCCGACGAAGGGAGTCTCCAGCGTGACGCCGGGACGAGTCGACACACCGAGCGGGGCGTTGAGCAGGAACAGCCGGTAGCGCTCCAACGCCCTGTCGACGACGCCCAGTGCGCCGAGGTGCGTAGCCGCGTTCCCGCTGGTGACCACCCGTGGGTCGACCTGCGGAAGGGCTGACAGGGTGCGTGCAAGCCCCTCAGGGCTGATCGTCCGCATGCCCTCGTCCTACCTCAGTCCCGGGTGAGCGCGCGCAGCACTTACGTGGTCGTCGGACTCCGCAGCGCGCGCAGGGCGAAGCCGATGAGCACGAAGACGATGCCGAGGCCCATGGCCATCGCCGCGATGCCGAAGGACACGACGCTGGTGAACAGGCTGGAGCGAAGGAAGGAGCCGTTCATGACGGTCGCCCGGACCGGGTCCTTGCGGTCCATCTCCGCGAAGGTCTTGCCGCCTGACGCCTCGAGAATGTGCTTCTCGATGACGACCGTCTCGGCATAGGCGGTGAACGGGCCCTTGATCTGCTGTCCGGCGAAGTTGGCGGCGTCCTCAGCGACGGTGATGTTCTCGCTGGCCAGGCTCGACCGGACGACCACCCAGGTGCCTGCTCCGGCCAGGGTCAGGATCAGCCCGGCCACGATGACGAGAGTGCCGAGGACCCCGACGCGCCGGTCGGCTGTGCCTGCCGCACCGTGACCGTGGGAGGTGCTCCTGCTGTCGAGGTCGATGGTGCGGGGCCGCTCCGGAACGGTGCTGGTCATCGGGGACTCCGTGGCAGTGAGGCGACGCTGGGCCGCCGGGGTCCCGGTAGCTCAGACGAGCGGGCCCGACGTGCGGGCTCCGTGCCAGAGTCGTCAGCGACAGCCCGGGCCGATGCGGGCCTAGGTCCCTGTGGCCAGGGACCTAGGTCCCGGAGCGAGCACGCAAGCGGGCACGAGACTGGGAGCGCGGCGGAAGGCGACCAGCGGACCGCCCGGAGCGGAGAGCTGGCCGAGATGGACAAGCTGAGCTTGGTGGCAACAGCACGCGAACAAGGACGGCGGGCGGCAACCGCCTCGAGCGGCCGCGCCGCCGAGACCGTCTACGGCGGGCACGAGCGGTCTCTGCGCCAGACGGTCATCGCCCTGGCGGCAGGCAGGTCGCTGTCCGAGCACGAGAACCCCGGCGAGGCGACCGTCCACGTCCTGTCCGGCCGGGTCCGGCTGACGGCCGGCGCCACGAGCTGGGAGGGGCGCTCCGGCGACCTGCTGGTGGTGCCCCAGGACCGGCACAGCTTGGAAGCGCTCGACGATGCGGCCGTGCTCCTCACCGTCGTGAAACACGGGTAGCGACGTCACGCAGACCCCGGAACCCCCTCCGGAGGTGCCAGGATGGGGTCATGACCGCGCCGACGCCGGGCGGGAAGCTGCGGGTCTTCCTGCTCGACGACCACGAGATGGTGCGTCGGGGCGTACGCGAGCTCCTCGAGGGCGAGGGCGACATCGAGGTCGTGGGCGAAGCCGCCACGGCCGCTGAGGCGCTGGCCCGCGTCCCGGCCGTGCGCCCGCAGGTGGCTGTCCTCGACGTGCGGCTCCCGGACGGGGACGGCGTTACGGTCTGCCGCGACCTGCGCTCGCAGTTCCCCGAGCTGGCCTGCCTGATGCTCACGTCCTTCTCCGACGACGACGCGCTGCTCGGGGCGGTCATGGCCGGCGCAGCTGGCTACGTCCTCAAGGACATCCGCGGTGGTGACCTCATCGGAGCCGTCCGGACGGTGGCAGCTGGCGGGTCACTGCTCGACGCGCGGTCCACGGCCCTCGTGCTCGCCCGCCTGCGCGACAAGCCGACGAACGACCCGCTCACCGTGCTGACCACGCAGGAACGATGCATCCTCGACCTCATCGGCGAGGGACTCACCAACCGCCAGATCGGTGAGCGCCTGTTCCTCGCCGAGAAGACCGTGAAGAACCACGTCAGCTCCTTGCTGAGCAAGCTGGGCCTCCAGCGCCGGACGCAGGCGGCGATCCTGGTCACCGAGCACCGCCAGGCCGGTCATGGGAGCTGAAGCCCACGTCCCGCAGCCCTTGCGCCCGCAGATGCGGCTGGACGAGCTGCTCGACGAGCTGCAGTCGCGGCTCAGTGACGTGCGCGCGACCCGGGACCGCGTGCACTCGCTGCTCCAGGCAGTACTCGCGGTCGGGAGCGACCTCGACCTGCAGACGGTGCTGCGCCGGATCACCGAGGCGGCGTCGACGCTCGTCGACGCCCGCTACGGCGCATTGGGCGTGATCGGCGCGGACGGCCAGCTCTCGCAGTTCATCACCGTCGGGATCGGCGAAGACACGCACGCCCGAATCGGCGCCCTGCCACGCGGCCACGGAATCCTCGGGGTGCTGATCCGGGATCCTCACCCGCTGCGCCTCGACGACATCGGCAAGGACGACGCCGCCTACGGCTTCCCGCCGAACCACCCCCCGATGGCGACTTTCCTCGGTGTGCCGATCCGGATCCGTGACGAGGTCTTCGGCAACCTCTACCTCACCGAGAAGCGGGGCGGTGCGCCGTTCGACGAGGAGGACGAGACAGTTGTGCTGGCTCTGGCCGCGGCCGCCGGGGTGGCGATCGCCAATGCCCGTGCCTACGACGCGGCGCGTCGGCGGGAGCGCTGGCTCGCGGCGAGTGCCGACGTGAGCACGCAGCTGCTCGCCGGCGCCGACTCTGAGGACGTCCTGTCCCTCGTCGCCGCCCGCGCACGTGAGATCACCGCTGCCACCACGTCCCTGATCGCCCTCCCGGCGGCCCCGACCCGGCTGCTCGTCGAGGTCGCGGCCGGCGAGGGGGCCGAGAAGCTGGTGGGCCTCACGCTCTCCACCGAGGGCACGCCCTGGGGCCAGGTCGTGAACGAGGGCCTGCCCCTGCTCCTGTCCGGCGACACGGCAGCAGACTTGCTGGAGGCGCAGGCGGTGGGGTCCGCGCTGCTCGTGCCCCTGGGCGTGCCGGGGGGCGGACGCGGCATCCTGGCCCTTGCCTGCCCCCCCGAGGGCATGTCCCTCGGGGACGTCGCCGTCGAGGAGCTGACGACCTTCGCGGCACAGGCGACCGTGGGCCTCGAGGTCGCGGCGCGACGGCGCGATGCGGAGCGGCTGGTCGTCTACGAGGACCGGGACCGCATCGCTCGCGATCTGCACGACCTCGTCATCCAGCGGCTGTTCGCGACGGGGATGCAGCTCGAGGGCGCCGCGAGGTTGATCGACCACCCCGATGCGGCCGGCCGGGTGCGCCGCTCGGTCGATGAGCTGGACACGACCATTCGTGAGATCCGATCGACGATCTACGCGCTCACCACGGAGCCGAGCGGCCACCACAGCAGCCTGCGCAGCCGCCTGTTCGAGGTCGTGGACTCGTGCTTCGAGCTGCTCGGGCTGACCCCGGCCGTACGCCTGTCCGGGCTCGTCGACACGTCGGTGCCACCGGACGTCGCAGAGCACCTGCTCGCGGTGCTTCGCGAGGCACTGTCCAACGTCGCGCGCCACGCGGGAGCGCGCGCTGTCGACGTGGTGCTCGAGGTCGGCGACGACGTCCGCCTCGTCGTCCGCGACGACGGCCGGGGGATGCCGGACACCTCGACCACGAAGAGCGGGCTGGCGAACCTCGCTCAGCGCGCCAACGAGGTCGGCGGCAGCTTCGAGGTCCGCGTGGGACCCAGTGGTGCCGGCACCGAGCTGGTCTGGTGCGCGCCGCTCGACGCGGACCTGGAGCGCGACCGAGGGAGAAGAACGCCATGACCGGTCTGGATGACGCGCTCGGCGGCGACCTGCGCACTGTGCTGGAGTTCGCAGCCCTGGCCCCGTCGGTGCACAACTCGCAGCCGTGGCGCTTCGTGTGGGACGGCCACTCACTGGCCCTGTTCGAGGACCGCGCCCGCGCTCTCCCGGTGCTCGATCCGGCCGGACGCGAACGGGTGCTCAGCTGCGGCGCGGCGCTGTTGAACGCGCAAGTCGCCCTGTCCGAGCTCGGTCACGACCACACCGTCGACCTGCTGCCGGACCCGGCCCAGCCGGACCTGCTGGCAACGGTGACGATCTCCGGGCGCAGCGAGCCTGACGATGACGTGCGGGCGCTGGCGCAGGCGATCCCCCGGCGCACGACCGACCGCGACCCCTTCGACGCACGCAGCGTCCCGGCAGAGGCACGCACGGCCCTGCGCCTCGCCGCGGAGCAGGAGGGCGCCTGGCTCCGCTTCATCAGTGATGACGCAGATGACGCAGACGCCGTCGAGCTGCAGGTCCTGCTGTCGCACGCTGACGACAGCCAGCGCAGCGACCCGCGCTACCTGGCAGAGCTCGCCTCCTGGCGACGCGAGCGCGAGGCCGAGGGGGTGCCCGCCCGGGCACTCCCCTCGGTGCCGGCGGAGCTCCGGGCGTCGACCTGGGTCCCCCGCGACTTCGACGCCGCCTCCGGTCACCGTCCGTCGACGGGGGCTGACTCTCACACCTTGGGGAAGGACTCCCCGCCGCCGGCCGAGCACCCGGCTGTCCTCGTCCTCGGCACCCGTGGCGACGACCGCCACGACTGGTTGGTGGCCGGTCAGGCGTTGAGCCGGGTCCTGCTGCGCGCGACCGTCGACGGGCTCGCGGCGCAACCCCTCTCGCAGGTCTTGGAGGTGCCCGTGCTCCGCGCCCGCATGCGTCACGTCCTCGGCGTGCAGGGACACCCGCAGATGCTCCTGCGCGTCGGCTACGGCCACGCTGGCCCGACCAGCCGCCGACGGGCGGTCGAGGACTTCACCAGCGTGTCGACGGCCTAGGCGGTCGAGGCCGCCTTGGCACCAGAAGCCGCTGGCGCGGGGTCGTGGGCCAGCTCAGCGCCCCCGAGACGGAGCCCGCTGACCAGGCCGACGTCCACGACGACGAACGTGTTGCGCTCCCCCGGGACCCATGTGCTGAGCGGCAGCCCGGCCAGTCGCGAGATGAACAGCGGGTCGGTCACGACGTTGGCCTGACCGACCACAGTGACGGTCCAGCCGCTGCGGTGTTCGGGGTCGATGGCGTCGGCCTGGAAGGCGACGACGGAGGCGTTCGCCGCTCGGCAGATCCGACTTCCCTGCGTGGTCCGCAGGACAACACCCGCCGAGTCGAGGACGAAGTTGACGGTCAGCAGTGCCGGGAGCGCCCCCTCGGTGAAGACGAGCCTGCCGAACGCGACCGTGGGAAGGAGCGCCAGGCACTCGTCCCTGGGCAGCTCGCGGGCACCGTACTCGGTCTCCATCATGGGTTCATCGTGCGTTCTCACGCGGCTCCCGGACAGGGCCTTTGGTCACCCTTCGGCAGTCGCTGCGCCGAGAGGCGTCACGAACGACGGCTCGTGCCGACCGGCTCCCAACCGGGCTTGACCTTGCGTGAGCCGGCCGCGCTGTCCCGCGAGCGGTACGGGATGTACGGCCGCGTGAGGTAGCCGACGGGTGCGCTGAAGACGTGCACAAGACGGGTGAACGGCCAGATCGCCAGCAGCAGCCACGCCGACATCACGTGCAGCTGGAAGCCCAGCGGTGCCTCGGACATGAGCTCGCCCTGCGGCTGGAGGTAGAAGACCGACCGGAAGTACGGCGACACCGTCTCGCGGTAGTCATGCGAGTTGCCGGTCAGGTTCGTCAGCACGGTCGTGACGAGCCCGAGCACGATCGTTCCCGCCAGAAAGACGTACATGAGCTTGTCGTTCTTCGTCGTGGCGGAGAACACCGGACCGACCGTGCGTCGGCGGTAGATCAGCAGCGCCATGCCCACGACGGTGCCTACGCCGGCGATCGTCCCGAGAGTCAGGGAGACGGCGTGGTAGGCCACCTCGGGCACCCCCGCCGCATCCGTCCACGACTTCGGGATGAGCAGCCCCATGACGTGCCCGCCGAGCGCCGCGAGGATCCCGAAGTGGAACAGCGGGCTCGCGATGCGCAGCAGGCGGCGCTCGTACAGCTGGCTGGACCGGGTCGTCCAGCCGAACTTGTCGTAACGGTAGCGCCACACGTGTCCGCCGACGAAGACGCCGAGGCACAGGTAGGGGACGATCACCCACAGGAACAGCTCGGTACCGGTCATCGGCGTCCTCCCATCAGCTCGGGCGGCCCGAAGGGCTCCAGGCCGACCTCTTCCTCCGGCGGGCCCGAGCGGGCGAGCTCGAAGGCCTTCTCCAGATCACGAGGTGCCGGTTCGGGCAGCACGGCGCGCACGAGGTCGAGCACGTCGACGTAGGCCGAGCCCATGTCGAGCAGGGCCGTGCGCACGAGCTCGATGCCGGCGCGCTGCTCGTTGAGCAGTCGGAGCCCGGAGGCGAGGTCGTGCGTGGCGGCGAACTCGCAGACAACAGCCAGGTGGTCGGGCAGCTCACCCCCGAGGAACTCCACCCCGGCGGCACGGTAGGCGTGGCTGAACCGGAGCAGGGCCATGCCCCGCTGACGCGTGTCGCCGTGCGAGAAGTAGGTGAGGTAGAGGCAGCATCGCCGACGGAGGTCGAACGTCTCCGTGTAGTCGACCTGCAGCTGTGCGAGCGGGGTCGTCTGCAGGTGCAGGCAGATGCGTCGCAGCGGCGCGGCAGCGGGCTCGGGCAGCAGATCGGCGACGGCGTTCAGCAGGGGCACCTGCGCCACCAGCTCGTGCTCCGGGTAGCCGAACAGCAGCGACGCGGCCTGGAGGGCTGCGCTGATCGACTGCTCGGGCATCTCCGGACCACGCGCCCCCCGCAGCCGCCTCACGGCTGCTCGCGCGGCGGGAACAGCTCCTTGGCCGCGCCCTTGCCGTCCCAGTTGAGCAGGTTGACGCGACGTGGCTTGTCAGCCGGGTCGACGACGCTCTCACCGGTCTGCCGCTGCTTGAGCATGTGGAAGTTCTCGACGGCGACAGCGGTCGGGACGCCCGAGCTCTCGCCGAACGGCCCCGAAGCGCCCATGCCCGGACCGCCGTCGACGTCGAGCGAGCACTGCGTGGCCGTCTCCTCGAGCCGGTGGGCGAGGTCCTGTGGGTCGCCACCCTCGACGTGCGCCGTCGGGATCACGTAGCGCTCGTCGTACTTCGCGATCGCGAGCAGTCGGTGCATGTCCTCGATGTCCTCGGGCGTCATGCCCGCCGACTCGGGGATCGAGACGTCGGGCTCGCGCCCGAGGTTGATGTCGCGCATGAACGACCGCATCGCAGCCAGACGGGCCAGCACGTCGCGCACCGGCTTGGGATCACCAGCCGTGAACAGCTCGGCGAGGTAGGAGATGGGGATGCGCAGAGCGTCGATCGCGCCGAACAGGCTCTTCGCGTCCTCGCCGTCGTGCCCGGTCTCTGTGAGCCGGTCCACCACCGGGGACAGCGGCGGGATGTACCAGACCATCGGCATGGTGCGGTACTCAGGGTGCAGCGGCAGGGCGACCTCGAAGCGGTTGATCAGCGCCCACACCGGACTCTTTTGCGCTGCCGTGATCCAGTCCCGAGGGATGCCGGCGAGCTCTGCCTCGCGCTGCACGTCGGGGTCGTCCGGGTCGAGCAGCACCGATCGCTGGGCCATGTAGAGCTCGTGCTCGTCCTCCACGGACGCCGCTTCGAGCACCCGGTCAGCGTCGTACAGCACGATGCCGATGTAGCGCAGCCGCCCCACGCACGTCTCAGCGCAGACGGTCGGGATCCCCACCTCGACGCGCGGGTAGCAGAACGTGCACTTCTCCGCCTTGCCGGTCTTGTGGTTGAAGTAGATCTTCTTGTAGGGGCAGCCGGTGACGCACATGCGCCAGCCCTTGCAGCGGTCCTGGTCGACGAGGACGATGCCGTCCTCCTCGCGCTTGTAGATCGCTCCGGAGGGGCACGACGCGGCGCAGCTCGGGTTGAGGCAGTGCTCGCAGATGCGCGGCAGGTAGAACATGAAGGTCTGCTCGAACTCGAGCTTCACCTTGTCACCGAGGGTCTTCAGGATCGGGTCCTCGACGGTGAGGGCGGGGCTTCCGGCCAGGTTGTCGTCCCAGTTGGCGGACCACTGCACCTTCATGTCCTTGCCGCTGATGAGCGACTTCGGCCGGGCCACCGGGGTGTGCTCCTGGGCCGGAGCGTTCGTCAGCGTCTCGTAGTCGTAGGTCCAGGGCTCGTAGTAGTCCTGGATGCTCGGCATCAGGGGGTTCGAGAAGATGCTGAGCAGCTTCTTGACCCTGCCGCCGGCCTTGAGCGAGAGGCGGCCGCGCTTGTTCAGCGTCCAGCCGCCCTTCCACCTCTCCTGGTCCTGGTAGGTCCTCGGGTAGCCCTGACCCGGCCGGGTCTCGACGTTGTTGAACCAGACGTACTCGACACCGCTGCGGTTGGTCCACGCCTGCTTGCAGGTCACCGAGCAGGTGTGGCAGCCGATGCACTTGTCGAGGTTCATCACCATCGCCATCTGGGCCATGACGCGCATCAGCAGGTGCCTCTCATCAGTAGGTCACCTTCTGGTCGCGGCGGCGGATGACCGTCACCTCGTCGCGCTGGTTGCCGGTCGGGCCGATGTAGTTGAACGCGTAGCTGATCTGCGCGTAGCCACCTGCGAGGTGCGTGGGCTTCATCAGCAGGCGGGTCAGCGAGTTGTGGATGCCACCCCGCTTGCCCGACGTCTCGGCGATCGGGACGTCGATCGTGCGCTCCTGGGCGTGGTACATGTACACGGTCCCCTCGGGCATCCGCGAGCTCACGATGGCCCGCGCGACGACCACGCCGTTGCGGTTCACCGCCTCGATCCAGTCGTTGTCCTCGACCGAGACCTTGGCGGCGTCTGCCGGGCTCATCCAGATCGTGGGACCGCCGCGCGACAGCGAGAGCATGAACAGGTTGTCCTGGTACTCCGAGTGGATCGACCACTTGCTGTGCGGAGTCAGGTAGCGGACGGTGATGCCGAGCTCGCCCTGCTCGCCGATGCGCGGTTCGGAGAACAGCTTGTGCATGTCGAGCGGCGGCCGGAAGACCGGGAGCTGCTCACCGAGCTCGGCCATCCAGTCGTGCTCGACGAAGAAGTGCTGCCGCCCCGTGAGGGTGTGCCAGGGCTTCGAGCGCTCGACGTTGATGACGAACGGCGAGTAGCGGCGCCCCCCGTGCTCGGAGCCGCTCCACTCCGGTGAGGTGATCACCGGCGTCGGGCGAGCCTGGGTGTCTGCGAAGGTGATCTGCTTCCCCTCGTGCTCGCGGGCGAGGTCCGCGAGCCGGGTCCCGGTGCGCTTCTCCAGGGTCTCGAATCCCTGCACCGCGAGCGAGCCGTTCGTCGTCCCGGACATGGCGAGGATGGCCTCGCACATCGACGTGTCGGTGTCGAGCCGGGGGCGCCCGTCGGCGACCCCACCGCGCACAGCGCCGTTCTTGTGGCGCAGGTAGTCGACCGTCCTGGTGAGGTCGAACGTGACGCCCTTCGTGGTCGCACCGAGGGTGTCGGCCAGCGGACCCAGTGCGGCCATCTTGAGGGCGATCTGCGTGTAGTCGCGCTCGACCAGCGTCAGCTTGGGAAAGTTGACCCCGGGCACGGGTCGCGTCCCGTCGGCCTTCCAGTCCCGGACCTCGCCGTGGGGCAGCGACATCTCGTCAGGGGTGTCGTGCGCCAGCGGCGACGCGACGAGGTCCGTGCGTACGCCGAGGTGCGTACGCGCCTGCTCGCTGAACGTCTTGGCCAGTGTGGCGAAGATGTCGAAGTCGGTCCGCGTCTGCCACGGGGGCGAGATCGCCGGCGTGAAGGCGTTCACGAAGGGGTGCATGTCCGTCGTGTTCAGGTCGTGCTTCTCATACCAGGTGGCCGCCGGGAGCACGACGTCGGCGAACAGCGTCGTCGAGGTCATCCGGAAGTCCAGCGCGAGCAGCATGTCGAGCTTCCCCTCGGGGGCTTCGTCGTGCCACGTCAGGTCACGGGAGCGCCCGGCTGGGGGCGGCTCCTCGGCGCGCAGCGAGTTGTCGGCGCCCAGCAGGTGCTTCAGGAAGTACTCGTTGCCCTTGCCCGATGAGCCGAGCAGGTTGGCCCGCCAGACCGTGAGCACCCGCGGGAAGTTCTCGGGAGCGTCGGGGTCCTCCCCCGCGAAGCGCAGCCGGCCGGCCTCGAGCTCGTCGGCAACGAACTCACCGGGCTCCTGGCCGCTGCGCACGACGGCATCCCCGAGGTCCAGCGGGTTCCAGTTGAAGGTGGGGTAGGACGGCATCCACCCGAGCCGCGCCGACTGGGCGAGGACGTCTGCGGTCGTCATGCCCCGGAAGCGGCCCTCGCCGGTGGGTGAGGAGAACACGTCGGCGTCGAACGAGTCGTACCGGTACTGGCCGGTCGCGAGGTACCAGTAGGCCGTGCCGATCATCTGCCGGGGCGGGCGCTGCCAGTCGAGCGACATCGCGAGCTGCTGGTGCCCGGTGAGCGGCCGGACCTTCTCCTGCCCGACGTAGTGGGCCCAACCGCCACCGTTCTTGCCCTGGCAGCCGGTGATCGTGGTCAGCATCAGGAACGCGCGGTAGATCGTGTCGGAGTGGAAGTAGTGGTTGGTCCCGGCCCCCATGATGATCATGGACCGGCCGCCCGAGTCGAGGGCGTTCTGAGCGAACTCGCGCCCGATGCGCTCTGCCTTCTCAGCGGGCACGCCCGTCAGCTCCGCCTGCCACGCGGGCGTGCACGGCGAGCTCGGGTCGTCGTATCCCGACGGCCACGTGCCCGGGAGGCCGTCGCGCCCCACGCCGTACGACGCCAGCAGCAGGTCGAAGACCGTCGTGACGCGGTGGCCCGCGACGGTGCGGGTCGGCACGCCCCTGACGATGACGGAGCCGGACCCGTCCGGTGAGTCGAACCGCGGCAGGGACACCTCCGTCGACGTCCCCTCGCCCATGGCCGTGAGCAGCGGGTCGACCTCGTGCAGGTCGAGGTTCCACTTGCCGGCGCCCTCCGGTCCGAACCGGAAGCCGAGCGAGCCGTTCGGCACCACCGGCTCCCCTGTCGCGCCGTCGAGCAGCACCGTCTTGAAGTCGCTGTGCTCGCTCGCCTGTCCGAGGTCCGAGGCGGTGAGGAACCTCCCGGGGACGACCTGCCCGTCCCGCTCGACCAGCGTCACGAGGAACGGCAGGTCGGTGAAGCGCTTGACGTAGTCATCGAACTGCGGCGTCTGCTTCTCGACGAAGAACTCGCGCAGGACCACGTGGCCCATCGCCATCGCCAGCGCACCGTCGCTCCCCGGAGACGGGGCGAGCCACTCGTCGGCGAACTTCGTGGCGTCGGAGTAGTCCGGCGAGCAGACGACCACCTTCTGACCGCGGTAGCGCGCCTCGGTCATCCAGTGCGCATCGGGGGTGCGGGTCACCGGCACGTTCGAGCCCCACAGGATCAGGTACGACGCGTCCCACCAGTCGCCCGACTCGGGGACGTCGGTCTGGTCACCGAACACCTGGGGTGAGGCCATCGGCAGGTCGGCGTACCAGTCGTAGAAGCTGAGCAGCGGCGCACCGAGCAGGGAGTAGAACCGGGTCCCCGCGGCGTGGCTCACCATGCTCATCGCCGGGATCGGGCTGAAGCCCGCCACCCGGTCCGGTCCGAAGGTCTTGACGGTGTGCACGTGCGCCGCCGAAGCGATCTCGACGGCCTCGTCCCAGCTGGCCCGGACCAGACCGCCTTTGCCGCGAGCGCGCTTGTAGCGCTGGGCCAGCTGAGGGGTGCCCACGATCTCACCCCAGGCCAGGACGGCGTCGCCGCCGTGACGTGCCTTGGCAGCCCGGAACATCTCCAGCAGGACCCCGCGGACGTACGGGTAGCGGATGCGGGTCGGCGAGTAGGTGTACCAGGAGAAGGCGGCACCTCGAGGACAGCCGCGGGGTTCGTACTCAGGGCTGTCCGGACCGACAGAGGGGTAGTCGGTCTGCTGCGACTCCCAGGTGATGATGCCGTCCTTGACGTAGACCTTCCACGAACACGAACCGGTGCAGTTCACCCCGTGCGTGGAGCGGACCACCTTGTCGTGGCTCCAGCGGTCACGGTAGAAGCTGTCGGCCTCCCGGCCGCCGATCTGGTGGAGCGTCCGCAGATCGTCACTGACCTCACCCTTGCGGAAGTGCCGGCCGCCCTTGAGCAGCAACTGCTCGAGCGGGCCGTCGAGCCCCGGTGCGGCGTTCCCGTCGGGACGAACTGTGGTCACGCGGGCTCCCCTGCCTTGTCGGGGTGGCGACCCTCGCACACCTTCACGCCCTCCTGCTCGCAACGAAGCACCACGCGAGCGCGGCCGACGCGACGACGGCCAGGGCCACCAGGCCGCCGCCGTAGGAGTCGGTCCGGCTGTAGACCGCCCCCATGACCAGCGGCGGGACGAAGCCGCCCAGCCCGCCGGCAGCGCCGACGAGCCCGGTGACGGACCCGACCTGCGTGCCCGGCGCCCTCTGCGACACGTGGGCGAAGACCGCCCCGCTCGCCGTGCCTAGGGCAGCGGCCATCGCGAGGAAGGCGATCGTCCCGACCGGGACCAGGCTGGGGGTGGACGACTGCACGAGGGCGCAGACCGCGACGACCCCGAAGGCCACCGACAGCACCTTCAGGGGCGGGATGCGGTCGGACAGGTAGCCACCCGGCGGGCGCATCACCACGGCCAGGACGACGAAGCCGGCCATCTTCGCGGCGGCGTCGCCCTGCTCCAACCCGTACGCCGTACGCAGGTAGGTGGGGAGGTAGACGCTGAACGCCACGTAGCCCCCGAACCCGACGGCGTAGAGCAGGGCGGCCTCCCACGTGATCGGCAGGCGTGCGGCCGCGCCCAGGCGGCGGAGCACGGGTTGCGTCGGGGGGACCCGCCCCGGGGCGTCCCGCAGGGTCAGCGCGGCGACGACGCCGTAGATCGCGAGACAGGCCGCCGTGATCAGGAAGGGCGTGCTGGCGCTGCCCGAGTCCACGAGGCGGACCGTGGTGAGAGCACTGATCGCGGTGCCGCCCATGCCCGCACCGAACATCCCGATCGCGAACCCTCGCCGTTCCGGCGGGAACCAGGCGTTGACCAGGGGCACGCCGACGGCGAAGGCCGTCCCGCCGATGCCGAGGAAGAAGCCGCCGACCAGCAGGGCGGCGTAGCTGTCGGAGCCAACGATGCCGAGGAACAGCACCGGCACGATGGTCAGGAACGAGACCGTCGGGAACATGATCCGACCGCCGTAGCGGTCGGTCAGCGCGCCGACCGGGATGCGGCCGAGCGAGCCGACCAGCACCGGGACGGCGACGAGCAGCGAGAGCTGCGACGCACTGAGCTCGAGCGCGTCGCGGAACCGGGGCCCGAGGGGGCTGAGCAGCGCCCACGCCCAGAAGTTGACGGCGAAGCCGGCAGTGGCGAGAGCAAGGGCGACGACTGCCCCTCGCGGTACCGTGCCGCTCTGAGCGGGCCCCGACTGCTGTGGCGGCGCTGCCTGGCGGGTGGACATCTGCGCTCCTCGACGTGGCGGGGTACTTCGATGCGCACACCCTCTCGAACGGCGTCCCGCGCGGCCAGGGACCAAAGGCCCCCGAGCAGGCGCGACAGGTCCTCGGCGTCCGCCTGCGCTTGCCTACGATGCCGAGCATGAGCACGGACCGGCCCGAAGCGCCGAGCGGTCGGGCCGGCTCGCCCGACGAGACCGCCCCCCTGTGGTCCCCGTGGCGGGTGGTCGTCGGCTTCGGCACCATCAGCCTGGCCGCCGACATGGTCTACGAAGGTGCGCGCTCGGTCTACGGACCCCTGCTCGCCTCGCTCGGGGCGACGGCTCTGGTCGTCGGCGCGGTCACCGGCGCCGGCGAGGCCGCCGCGCTCGTGCTGCGTCTGGTGTTCGGGCCGCTGGCCGACCGGACCCGCCGCTACTGGGCCCTCACCACCTCGGGCTATGCGCTGACAGCCGTGTGCGTGCCCCTGCTCGCGGTCACCCCCGAGCTCGGCGCAGCGGGGTTGGCGGCGGCCGCGGCCCTGATCCTGCTCGAGCGGATCGGCAAGGCCGTGCGAAGCCCGGCGAAGTCAGCGCTGCTCGCAGAAGCCGCGGCGGAGGTCGGCATGGGCAGGGGTCTCGGCGTGCACAAGGCGCTGGACCAGGTGGGGGCCTTCGCGGGGCCGCTGCTCGTCGCCGCACTGGTCGCCGCCGGGAGCCTGCAGCTGGGGCTCGCCGCCCTAGCCCTGCCCGCTGCTGTGGCGATGCTCCTGCTGGTCCTGACCAGACGACGGATGCCCGAGCCGGCCGCTCCTGCGGCGCGGCCGGCGGCCCCCGCCTACGCGCAGCCGGCAGCGACGCCGGGCTCGCGCCGGGAGCGGGCCGCCCTCCCGCCCTCCGCTCTCCCGCCCTCCTTCCTGCGCTTCGCCGCCGGGACAGCCCTGTGCACAGCAGGTCTGGTGAGCTTCGGGCTGATCGGCTACCACCTCGTCGACCGTTCGCTCGTCCCGACCGCAGGGGTGCCGCTGCTCTACGCCGCCGCCATGGCCGCCGGAGCCGTCGCGGCGCTCGCGACCGGCGAGGCGTACGACCGCAGAGGTCCGGCGGTGCTGCTCGCCCTGCCGCCGATGGTGGCGGCCTGGCCGATCCTCGCGTTCGGGAGCACCCTTGCCGCGGTCGTGCCCGGGATCCTGCTCTGGGGCGCGGCTGTCGGGCTGCAAGACTCCACGGTCAAGGCCTTGGTCGCCGACCTCGTCCCTCGAGAGCGCCGGGCCACCGCGTACGGCGTCTTCGCCGGTGTCCAGGGTGCTGGCGCGCTCCTGGGGGGCATCGCTGCGGGGGCGGTGTACGACCGCTCCATACCCGCACTGGTTCTCGGCGTGGTGGTGCTCCAGGCGATCGCCCTCGTCCTGCTCGCCCCGGTGCTGCTCGCGCGTCCAGGCCGCCGAACGGCGCGACAGAGCTGACGACCTTCGGCCCCGCCTCGGGATTGCTGGCGCAGGTGTCGCGGTTGTGCGGAGCGGGACGGACCTCCGACATGGCTCGCTACGTACGGCGAGGCCGACCGTCCCGGTGGAGTGCTCATGAAGATCGGCATCATCGGCGCCGGCAACATCGGCGGCAACCTGACCCGGCGCCTGTCGGCCCTCGGCCACGACGTGGCTGTCGCGAACTCCCGTGGACCGCAGACGCTCTCGGAGCTCGTCGCCGGGACGGGAGCTCGGGCCGTCGAGGTCGGGGAGGCAGCGCGGGGAGCCGAGGTCGTCATCGTGACGATCCCGCAGAAGAACGTGCCCCAACTGCCGGACACCGTCCTCGCCGAAGCCGCCGACGGCGCCGTCGTCATCGACACCGGCAACTACTACCCGCAGCAGCGGGACGGCCGGATCGAGCCCATCGAGTCCGGGACGACCGAGAGTCGGTGGGTCGCAGACCAGCTCGGCCACCCCGTGGTGAAGGCCTTCAACGGCATCTACGCCGCCCATCTGCTCGACGGCGGTCGTCCGGCCGGCGCCGAGGACCGACGGGCGCTCCCCGTCGCCGGCGATGAAGCCACCGCCAAGGACGTCGTCATGGCCCTGCTCGACGAGCTGGGCTTCGACGGCGTCGACGCAGGTGGCCTCGACGAGTCGTGGCGCCAGCAACCCGGCACGCCGGTGTACGGCGCGTCCGCCAGCGCGCAGGAGATCGGCCGGCTGCTCGAGAAGGCCAGCCCGGACCGCACCGCGGAGTGGCGGGCCTAGACCCCGCTCAGCCCGCTCGAAGGACGAGCAGGAACTGCCCGCCGCCCTGCTCGACGGAGGTCGTGACCGCCAGATCGGGGGCGAAGCGGGACAGCCGGTCGAGCAGCCATGTGCCGGCTTCATCTGCGTCGGCCCGAGTGGGACAGCGCGCCACGACCTCGCGCCCACCCTTGCGGGTGAGGCGGTCGACAGCGGCCACGAGCGGCGCCGGGTCGACGACGAACAGCTCGGGCGACCACGGCACGACAGCCTGCACGGCGCCCTTGCGGGTGTTGCAGGTCCGGTGCGCGAGCCGCTCCGGTCCGGCAGCCGCCTTCTTCTTGCCCTTGGGCGACGACGCCCCGCTGTCCACGCTCGGACCGCGGTCGGCGTTGACCGAGGCCTCCGGGTCGACCTGTTCGTCGCACAGCCAGCAGCGCCACCCGTCGCGGTCGCCGACCTCGCTCAAGGTGCTCATGGCTCGACGCTACGTCCAGACGGGGCCGTCAGCAGTCGCAGCTGGCCGAACCGGTCGGCCCGGTGAGCGGATCGACGTCGCCGCGCTTCGTGCCCGCGTCGGTGGCCACCGGCAGTCCCTCGCGCGCCCAGTACTCGAAACCGCCGATCAGCTCGCGGACCTCGTAGCCGAGCCGGCTGAGCGCGAGCGCGGACCGGGTCGAGCCGTTGCAGCCCGGGCCCCAGCAGTAGGTCACCACCGGGAGGGCCGGGTCGAGCAGCCCCGCGGCACGCTCGGAGACCTCCGCGGTGGGCAAGTGCACCGCCCCCGGAAGACGTCCCTGGTCCCACGAGCTGTCCCCACGACTGTCGACGAGCACGAAACCCGCTGTTCCACCAAGCATCTCGGCGAGACATCTGAGGGGTCGGTCTCGTAGCGCAGCTTGGCCGCGAAGTGCTCGACGGCCGAGGGGTCATGGATGCGGGGCTGGGTCGGCAGTGGCTTCGTCATGCTCTCGAGACTCGCGGGTCCGCAGCTGGCGCACCAGTGGCAGGACTGCCACGGTCCGGGCATCCTCTGCCATACTTCACCTCGTGCCCCGGGACGTGGTGGCGGTGGTGGGCGACACGGTCGCCGCGTTCGAACTGGGCGTGCTGTCCGAGGTGTTCGGCCTGGACCGCACCGCTGACGGCCTACCCGCCTACTCCTTCGCCGTCGCTGCGGTCGAGCCCGACCTGATCCCGACGACGTCCGGCTACGCCGTCAAGGTCGAGCACGACCTGACCCGCCTTCGTTCCGCCGACCTGATCGCCGTCCCCTCCTGGACGACCCGCGAGGTCGCGCCGCCGGCCGACCTGGTGGCGGCCCTCCACACTGCCGTCGACCGCGGCGCACGCGTGATGTCGGTGTGCTCCGGCGCGTTCCTGCTGGCAGCGGCCGGGCTGCTCGACGGTCACCGGGCGGCGACGCACTGGTGCTACGCACCCGCGCTCGCGGCTCGCTTCCCGCAGATCGAGGTGGACCCGGACGTGCTGTACGTCGACGCAGGGAGCGTCATCACGAGCGCAGGTACGGCTGCCGCGATCGACGCCTGCCTGCACCTCGTGCGGTCCGAGCACGGCGCGACCATCGCCAACGCACTCTCCCGTCGGATGGTCGTCGCCCCGCACCGCTCCGGTGGTCAGGCGCAGTTCATCGAGAGCGCCGTACCGTCGTCGGCGACCGGCGGGATGGGCGAACTCCTGGGGTGGATGCGATCGCACCTGGTTGAGCCCCTGACCGTGCCGCAACTGGCTGCGCGGGCCGTCATGTCCCCTCGCACCTTCGCTCGCCGTTTCGCCGCCGCGACCGGCACGACCCGCACCAGTGGCTGCTCGACCAACGACTGCAGACGGCCGAGCACCTGCTGGAGGTCACCGACCTCCCCGTCGACGAGGTCGCCCGCCGCTCGGGCCTCGGCAGCCCGGACAACCTGCGGCACCACTTCGCGCTGCGTCGTCGTACCGGCCCGCAGGCCTACCGCCGCACCTTCGGTTCCCTGACCGGGCGGAGCTCGTAAAGACCCCATGCGGCGAGAAGTCCAGCGTAGAACCAGATCTCACCGGCAAAGGGACGGATCCCCTGCTGCTCGAGCAAGAAGACGGCGCCGACGAGGAGCGTGGGCAGCGCGACGCTCATGGCGCTGACCGACAGCCCTCGGACGTGGGCGAGCAGGGCGGCGAGGACTCCCCCCAGACCGAGCGCCATCACCAGCAGGCTCAGAAGCTGGAGGCTGTCTGCCGGCCGACCGTCCCGGAACCACAACGCGACCGCCAGGCCAGCGATCGTGACGACGAAACCAGGTCCCCACAGCTCGCCACGGCTCCGGCCGGCGGCGGCGGCCGCCAGGTAGGTCAGACCCGCAAGTGCCGGCAGCCAGTAGTAGGCGAGGACCTCGGTCTCGATCAGCGCGACGATGAGCGCGGCCCCGACGAGCAGGACGACGCCCCGGGCGCGACGCTCACCAGCAGGTCGGGGGCCGTCGCCCGCACCGGTCGGGTGGGAGGAGTCGGACGCGTGCGAGAACCTCAGGACGCTGGCCGCGGCTCTTCGCGGGGCCGAACGATGTCCCGGCAAAGCTCACCCAGCTGGGCGCAGGCCGAGCGAGCGTGTTGGCTGTCGTGCTCTAGGCACGCGTCGGCGTAGTCGTCCCAAGCTTCGGTCTCACGGTCGCGGGTCAAGGCGTTCACGTTGTGAGGGTGCCCACATGTGGCTCGGCTACCCGCGCCGGGGTCTGGCATCAGGAAAGGGCATCAGGACAGGGACTGCCCCATCCGGCGGTAGCGCTCGATCCGCGCGGTCAGCCTCGGCTCCGATGGCCGGTGCAGCAGGCCGAGGATCTCCGCCTCCAGCAGCCGGCCGACGCGCCCGAGGAAAGCGTCCGGCTCATCGGCGGCGTCGGGGTGCTCCGCGATCAGGCGGTCCACGATCCCGTCGTCGAGCAGGTCCCTCGAACGGACGCGCTGCCGCTCAGCCATCTCGGCCGCCCGCTCTGTCGTGCGGTGCACGATCGCCGAGGCGCCCTCCGGCGGGAGCGGCGACAACCACGCGTGCTCGGCGCACAGCACCCGGTCGGCAGGCAGCAGGGCGAGCGCCGCGCCGCCCGTGCCCTCACCCAGCAGCAGGCAGACCGTCGGCGCGTCCAGCAGGACCAGGTCCACCAGGCTCCGGGCGATCTCACCGGCCAGACCGCCCTGCTCGGCGTCCCGCGACAGAGCCGCTCCGGGGGTGTCGATGACCGTGACGAGCGGGAGCTTCAGCTCGTCGGCCAGGCGCATGCCTCGTCGAGCCTCCCGCAGTGCGCCGGGGCCGATCAGGGCCCCGGCCGTCTGGGCCTTCCGGTCCTGCCCGAGCAGGACGCACGGCGCGTCGCCGAACCTGGCCAGTGCCAGGAGCAGTCCCGACCCCGTCTCGCCGGCTCCCGTGCCGTGGAGCACGACCACGTCGCTGGCGACGCTCCTCAGCAGCTGCCGGACGCCCGGGCGGTCGGCCCGGCGCGTACGCGTGATCGACTCCCACGCGGGCAGGCCGGCCACCTGCTCGTCGTCGTCAGCGGGTGCGGGCAGGCGGACGGGCAGGTCGACGCCGCGCCGGTCCCGCGGACCGCTGAGGACGTTCAGCGCTGACGAGGTCAGAGCAGGCAGCCGCTCCGGCGGCAGGACCGCGTCCACGAGTCCGTTCGCGAACAGGTTCTCGGCCGTCTGCACGCCCGCCGGGAAGGGCTCGCCGTAGATCGACTCGAAGACGCGGGCTCCGAGGAAGCCGATCGCGGCACCGGGTTCGGCAACCGTCACATGACCGAGCGAGCCCCACGACGCGAAGACCCCTCCAAAGGTCGGGTGTCGCAGGTAGACGAGATAGGGGTTGCCGAGCGCCTTGTGCCGACCGATGGCGGCGGTGATCTTGACCATCTGCAGGAACGCCATCGCGCCCTCCTGCATCCGCGTCCCGCCCGACGTCGGGGCAGCCAGCAGTGGCAGCCCCTGCTCGGTCGCCCGCTCCACCGCTCGAACGAGGCGCTCGGCAGCAGCCACGCCGATCGACCCGGCCAGGAAGCCGAACTCGCACGCCACGATGGCCACCTGGCGTCCTGCGATGCGACCCTCGCCGGTCACCACGCTCTCGTCGAGGCCGGTCTTCACCCGCGCACCGGCCAGCGCCTCGGCGTAGCCGGCGTCTTCCGGGACGCCCTCGATCGGCTCGTCCCAGCTGCTCCACGTGCCGGGGTCGACGACGGCGGCGATGAGATCGAGGGCACCGAGGCTCATGCGATCAGCCTCCTGCTCGTCACTGTGCGGTCACCTCAGCGGCGCTACCGCCCGGAAGTGCTCAGCCTGTCAGACCTCCCCCGGACGCAGGCTCAGGCCGAGGACCCATGGCGTCCGGCGCCCCCTGCGAAGCGGCCGGCACCCTCCGGCGCCTCGCTCCGCAGCGCCTTCACCCCGTGGGCCCACTCCCCGGCCATCGCCGCCTCCAGCGGTCGCCCCGCCTGCTCGTAGGCGGAGAACCGGTCCTCGCGCAGGCAGAGCTGCGGGAAGCCCGCGATCTGCCGGGCCAGCGCCTGGGCCTCCTCCAGCACCCGGCCGGGCTCGGCCAGCCGGTTGGCCAGACCCAGAAGCAGGGCCTCCTGGGCGTCGACGCCCCGCCCGGTGAGGATCATGTCCAGGGCGGGGCTGAGTCCGATCAGCCTCGGCAGGCGCACCGTGCCCCCGTCGATCAGCGGGACGCCCCAGCGTCGGCAGTACACCCCGAAGACCGCCGTCGGACTGGCCACCCGCAGATCGCACCACAGCGCCAGCTCAAGCCCCCCGGCGACGGCGTAGCCGTCCACGGCAGCGATCACCGACTTGCCGAGCATCATGCGGGTCGGACCCATGCCGGGCAGCCCCTCGCCAGGCGGGTGCGCGGCCATCGTTCCGGCCGCGACCGCCTTGAGATCGGCCCCGGCGCAGAACGAGCCGCCGGTTCCGTACAGCACCGCGACCGCTGCCTCCTCGTCCGCGTCGAACGCTGCGAACGCCTCGGCCAGTGCCTCCGCATGAGGCGTGTCGACGGCGTTGCGCGCCTCGGGCCGATCGAGCACGACGGTCCAGACGGCGCCGTCCCGCTCGGTCCGGACGCTCACAGCCGCACCTCACGGGCTTGGTCAGCGGCGGACCAGAGCGGGTCGCGCAGCGCGCGTCGGAGCACCTTGCCCACGGCGCTCTTGGGGATGGCGTCCACGACGTGCACGGTCTTCGGCACCTTGTGCGACGCGACGCGGCTGCGCACGTGCTCCTGCAGCGCCGACGGCTCCACCGAGGAACCGGGCGCGAGGACGACGAAGGCGGTCACCGCCTCGACCCAGACCTCGTGCGGCGAAGCCACCACCGCCGTCTCCAACACGTCCGGGTGCTCCAGCAGGACGTCCTCGACCTCGCGCGGGTACACGTTGTAGCCACCGGTGACGATCATGTCGCTGGTCCGGTCGACGAGGTACAGGTAGCCGCGGTCGTCGCGGCGGGCCACGTCGCGGGTGGCCACCCAGCCGCCCGCGAGCACCGTCTGCGCCGTGAGCTCGGGCGCGTCGAGGTAACCCGCCATCGTGAACGGGGCCCGCACCTGCAGCTCACCCGGCGCATCGCCGTGCACCACCTCGCCCGCCTCGTCGACCAGGCGCAGCTCGGCGTCGACCGCAGGAAAGCCGCACGATCCCAGCAGCTGCTCGGCGCCCGCCCCGACGTGGTCGGACTTGGTCAGCACCGTCATCGCCAGGGGCGCCTCGGTCTGACCGTAGTACTGCGTGAAGCACGGTCCCCACTGGTCGAGCCCGCGGGTGATGAGCGGCCGCGGCATCGGCGAGGCGCCGTAGACGACGGTCGAGAGCGTGCTGCCCGCGACGCTGTCCGCCGCAGGGTGCGCCAGCAGCATCTGGAGCATGGTGGGGACCAGGTTGGCGGCGGTGGCCCCGTAGCGCACGACCCCCTCGTACCAGCTCGTCGGGTCGAACGCCGGCAGCACGGCTGCGGCGCCGCCCCGCACCCAGAACGGGAGCACGAACGTCCCGCTGGCGTGGACGAGGGACGCTGCGTGGAGCATGACATCGTCCGGTCCGGGCGAGAGCAGGTTGGCCAGGATGTTGCGGGTGATGGCGGTCCAGCTGCCGTGGGTGTGCACGGCAGCCTTGAGCGAGCCGGTGGTGCCCGAGGTGAACAACGCGAGCAGTGGGGTGTCCGGCCCGAGTTCCACGTCCGGCGCGCCGCCCGGCTGGCCGGCGGCCAGGTGAACGAGGGGCGTCTGGCCCTCACCGGTGTCGTCGAGCGGCAGCAGGCGCAGCCCGGGGCAGCGATCTCGCAGTGCCAGCGCCCGCGGTTCGTGGCGCTTCGTGCAGCAGGACGCCGCAGCCCGCCCCTTGCACCATCTGGACGTGCTCCCCTTCGGACAACCGGGCGTTCAGCGGTACGCGCACGAAACCGCCCAGCGCCATGGCGAAGTCGACCGGAACCGACAGCGGCCCGTTCTCGAGCAGCAGCGCCAGCCGGTCCCCCGGACGCACGCCTTGCTCGAGCAGCGCTCGGGCGAAGCCGGTCGCCTGCTCCGCCACCTCACCGAAGGTCATCGCGCGGTCGCCCACGTGTACGGCTGTGCGGTCGCGGTGGCGCGAGGCACCTCCGGTGATGAGTTCCTTGACCAGCACCGTGAGCTCCTCGCCTCGGGGTGCGAAGCAAACAGTCAGGTCGTACTGATTGTCAACGACGTGCCACAGTCGGGGACGTGACGGAGGACCAGCGCAGCGGCCGACAGGTGCCGGCACCTGCGCCGGCGGCGCGGCGGAGCAACGCCGAGCGCAGCCGGCAGACCCGGGAGCGCGTCCTCGGGGCCGCACTCGCGTGCCTGATGGCGGACGGCTACGCCCGCACCACGACCCTCGCGGTGCAGCAGCGCGCCGGGGTCTCCCGGGGGGCCCTGCTGCACCAGTACCCCAGCAAGGCCAGCCTGCTGGTCGACGCCGTCCGTCACCTCGCGGTGCAGCAGGGGGACGCCCTGGAGCGACGCGCTGCGGCGACGCCCATCGGCTCGGACGCCGACTGGCTCGATCTGCTCTGGGAGAGCTTCGCGAGTCCGCTGTTCGGTGCGGTGCTCGAGCTGTGGGTCGCGGCCCGCAGCGACCACGAGCTGCATGGAGCGCTCCTGCCGTACGAGCGCGAGATCGGACACCGGCTGCGCGACATCGCACGGGTGGGCCTGGGCCGACCGGCACCGCCACAGTTCGACCTGGTGCTCGCGATGTCGCTGGCCTACTTCAGAGGAGTCGCGCTCACCGCCGTGCTCGACGCCGACACGGAGTCGCAGGCGAGACTGCTGCGGGGGTGGCGGAAGGCGGTGCAGGTCCTGCTGTCGCCGGACGCGAGCACGGGCAGAACGGCCTTCGACGTGCCGACGACCAGTGGCCGGTTGCCTTCGGCGTCGATCTGCGTACCGGGCGAGCGTCAGGACGCTGGTTGCAGCCACGATCACGGGTGATCGGGCGCTACCGTCGGGAAGTGCTCAGCCTGTCAGACCTCCCCCTTCCCGCGTACGGGACGGCCGCTCTCAGCGATCTGCTCCCGTCCGTGCTCGCGTCACTCGGCGTGCGCGGCGAGCGAGCAGTCGTCCACCTCCCGTCGACGTCGAGGGCGGTGGTGCTGCTGGTGGACGGGCTCGGTCTCCGGCTGCTCGAGCGCCACCCCGACGCCGCCCCCTTCCTCAGCTCGCTGGTCCCGCGCACGCTGACGACCGGCTTCCCCTCCACCACGGTGACCAGCCTGGCGTCGATGGGCACGGGGCTGACGCCCGGAGAGCACGGGCTCACCGGCTACACCTCCTGGGTGCCGGAGGTCGACGACACGGTCGCCTGGCTGACGTGGACCCCGGTGACCGCGAGGCGGGACCTTCGAGAGCAGCTGGTGCCCGAGCAGGTCCAGCCTCAGCCGACCGCCTTCGAACGCGCCGCCTCGGACGGCATCGCGGTGACCGTCGCGGCGCCGGCAGCGTTCGAGGGAAGCGGTCTCACCCGGGCAGTGCTGCGGGGCGGCAGCTACCGGGGGTCCATCACCCCGGGTGACGCCGTCGCCCAGGCGATCACGGGCAGCGGAATGGGGTCCCGGAGCCTGGTCTACTGCTACACCGCCGACCTCGACTCCACCGGCCACGTCCGCGGGGTGAGCAGCGACGCCTGGCTCAGCCAGCTGCGGCTCGTCGACCGGTTCGCCGAGGAGCTCGCGACCCGGCTCCCGAAGGGCACGACGCTCCACGTCACGGCCGACCACGGCATGGTGGACGTGTCCGAGCAGGCGAGGGTCGACGTCGACAGCACCCCTGCTCTTCGGAACGGAGTACGCACCCTCGCCGGGGAGCCGCGCGCCCGGCACGTGCACTGCCACCCGGGGGCCGCCGACGACGTGCTGGCCACGTGGAGGGCAGAGCTCGGCGACCGGATGTGGGTCGGGACCCGCGCTGACGTCGTTGCCAATGGTCTGTTCGGACCTCAGGTGACCCCGTCAGCGCAGGCCCGGATCGGTGACGTCGTGGCGATCGCGACGCACGAGGTGGCCGTCGTGCGCTCAGCGGCTGAGCCGTTCATGTCCCGCCTGGTCGGTCAGCACGGCGCCCTGACCGACGACGAGCGGCTCGTCCCCCTGCTCAGCACGTCCTAGCCTCGCCCTCGTGGCAGTCCTGCTCGACCCGGCGGTGTGGCGCTGGCGAGACGAGCTGTGGGCGCACCTGGTGAGCGACAGCTCGTACGACGAGCTGCACGCCTTCGCCGACCAGCTCGGTGTGCCGCGCCGGGCCTTCCAGGGCGACCACTACGACCTGCCCGCCTCACTGCGGGAGCGGGCGCTGGCTCTCGGGGCCGAGCCGGTGAGCAGCCGCGAGCTCGTGACCCGGCTCAAGGCGGCGGGGCTGCGCCGAGCTCGTCGAGCTCCGACTGCAGGTTCTGGCGCGCTGCCGCCTCCCAGCGGCGCCGACCCTCAGCCGTCCTGAACAGGTCCTCGTGCCGGGCCAGCGCGCGCAGCACGTCGGCCCGGCCCTCGCGGAAGACCTCGTCGGACAGGTGGCCGTACTCCTGTCGTACGTCCCTCGCATAGGACCGGTAGCGGTCGGGCGGAGCGGCGAGGATCGCGAGGTCTGCGTCGCAGAACAGCGCGCCGGCGCCATCCCCTTCATCAGGGTCGTGGGTGCGGGTCAGCAGCACCAGGCGTACGACCTCGCCGACCTCGGCAGCCGGACGGCCGAGGCGGGTCAGCGTGCGGTCCGCCAGTGCAGCGCTGCGCTCCTCGTTGTCGCCGGCGGCGGGGTCGTAGACGGCGTCGTGCCAGTAGGCGGCCAGGAGCACCGCGGCCGGGACCTCGCCGTCGGCCATCGCGCGGACCGCGTGCAAGACCTCCGCGAGGTGACGCAGGTCGTGGTAGCGACGGTGGGGCTCGGCGTAGCGGTCGAGCAGCTCCCCTCCGGCCCCGACGACGTCCGGGTCCGATCCGAGCAGCTGGACCCACGGTTCCAGGAGCAAGGCCCGAGGGCTCATCGGGTGCTGGCGCAGAGGTCCAACGTCAGGAAGGCGCTCGCCTCACTGAGCGCGTAGGCCCCGAACGGCCCGCACGGCTCGAACCCGGCGCTGAGGTACAGCGCGCGAGCCGGAGCGAACTCGTCCTGAGAGCCGGTCTCGAGGCTCACGCGCTGCACGCCCCGCTGCCGGGCGACGTCGAGCAGGTGCGCCAAGACGGCACGGGAGATCCCCCGACCGCGCACCGCCTCGGCGACGTGCATCGACTTCACCTCGGCGTGGTCCGGACCCAGCAGCTTGAGCGCGCCGACGGCGAGCAGCTCCCGGTTCGACCGGCAGCTGAAGAACAGGACCGCAGGGTCGCGCAGCCCGTCGAGGTCGAGCGCGTGGACGTCCTCGGGCGGGCTCTGGGCGTTCATCAGCGCGAGGTGCTGCTGGAGAAGCGCGCGCACGTCAGGGACGGCCGGGTCGTCGACGGACAGCTCGAGCGCCATGCGCTCAACGTAGGCGTCAGGACGCGACGGGCGGGACGAGCGCCCCGTGGTCGTGAACCCCGTCGTCGTGAGCCCCCTCGTCATGGGCGATGTGTCTCAGCTGAGGCCAGATGAGGACCAGGAAGACCGCTGAACCGGCGAAGGCGAACCAGAACGGCGCGGTCACGCCCCACTGCTGAGCGAGTACCCCGCCGAGAGCAGCGCCGGCGACCATCCCGCCGTAGCTCCCCAGGCTGTTGACACTGCCCACTCGCCCCTGCAGCTCGGTCGGGACGGCCCGCTGCCTCACCGTCACCGACGTGGTCCCCCAGACGAAGGCGTGCGCCCCGAAGACGAAGAAGACGGGGAGCGCGAGCGCGGGCCGCGTGGCCAGCGCGAGAGCGAGGTGGGTCAGCGTCTCGATGACCAGCCCGATCCGCATGACGTTCCCGAGGCTGACCCGTCGCGTGATCCAGCCGTACGACGCCGTCCCGGCGAGACCACCCACCGCCATGACGGTGGTCACCAGCCCGAAGCCGACCGGCCCCATGCCGAGCCGCTCCGTCGCGTAGAGGACGAGCACGGACCAGGCAGCGCCGTACGTGATGTTGAAGATGAAGATGGTGAGGATGAGGGTGCGCACGGCAGCGTGGTGCCGGACCCACCGGAACCCTTCGGCGATGTCTGCGCGCAGGTGCTTCTCACCGGTGGGCCGGTACCGCCGTCCATGAGCCGGGAGCACGATCCGGGAGACGAGCACGGCTCCGAGCCCGACGAGCACCGCTTGGGCGGCGAAGGGCCAGATCGCCCCCGCCGCGAACAGGGCGGCACCGAGGGGCGGACCGGCGAGCTGGTTGACGGTGAGGAAACCGGTCTGCAGGCGTGCGTTGCCGACGGCCAGGTCAGACCGGACGACCAGCATGGGCAGCAGCGTGCTCGAGGCGTTGTCTGCGAACACCTCGGCTGTCCCGAGGACGAACAGGGCCAGGAGCACGACGGCCACCGAAACCGCCCCCGTGGCGATGGCGACGCACACGACCACCAGCACGGCCGAGCGCGCCAGGTCGACGCTCATGACGATCGTCCGGCGATCCAGACGGTCGGCGATCGCTCCCGCCTGCAGACCGAACAGCAACCAGGGCAGCTGTTGGAGCAGCACGGCCATCGCGACCAGCAGCGGGTCCCGGGTCTGCGAGGCGACCAGGAGCGGCCCGGCGGCCAGGGCCATCCCGTCGCCGAGGTTCGACACCCAGGACGAAGCGAGCAGCCAGCGGAAACCCTCCCCGAGGCGCCCCGGGGCGACGGTCTCGAGGAGGCGGCTCACTCGGCAGGACGCTAGTGGCCACGTCGCGAGCCGGCAAAGGGGTTCTGCTGACTCACCCCGGGCGTGCGACCTCCCTCGCCATCGCCTCGTCGGTCACGTCGACCACCCGAGGCGTCGATGTGCGGCGCGACTGCCTGGGCGCCCGCGCCGCGTGGGAGCGGGGCGATGACAGGCGCGGTCTCGCCGCGGGGGCGGGGCCAGGCTCCGCCCTTGCGATGAACCAGCCGAGAGCGACGACCGCGGCGACGACCGCCACGCGTCCGGCTCCGCGCAGCAGCGTCTCGACCACAGCCTCCCGGTCGCGCGAGAGGTCGTAGGCCACCGCGCCCGCGAGTCCGGCGAGGACGGCGCCGCACGCGACCGCCGTGCGCACGGCGAGGCTCCACCCGACCTGGGAGTGCTGGGTGATGGCGGTGGCCGTCGTGGCCGCCAGCAGCAGTCCCGCACCGGCGAGGGTCACCGCGACCGGCACCCCCGGCATCACGAGGGTGAGGGCGACGAGGGCCGCACCGACCCCGACCACGAGGCTCAGCACGTTGCGCCCGTTGTTGCTGCGAGTCGTCAACCGGTTGACCAGCAACCAGACGAGCAGGGCGTAGCCCCGCAGTGCCCCCAGCGTCGACGAGACGAGCCGGGGGCCGGGCAGGCCGACGAGCATGGACGTGGTCGACGCTGCTGCGTGCGTCGTGATCCGCGCGAAGGTGTCGGTGCCGCCGTCCATCTCGGTGCTGATGCGCTGCCTGCCGATGGCTTCGCTGCCGCGCGCGAGCGAGGCGGCCGTCGACAGCGACATCGCACCGTCCGCGACCGCGTCGCAGACGCGCAGGGCCCAGTCCTCGCTCGGCTCGAGCCGGTCGGGCTCGCCCAGCACCGATTCCGCCAGGGCGACCAGCTCGTCCTCGAGCAGCTGGGCGTGCAGGCGGGCCGCGATGCGGGCCGCGATGAGCGGGAAGGTCCGGGGCAGGGGGTCGTCCTGGTAGAGGACCTCGAGCTCGGCTCGGAGGGCTTCAGCCTGCTCGTCCCACGCTTCGAGCAGGTCCCGGGAGTGCCGTTCGGTCGCAGGACCTCCGGCGATCGCCCTCAGCCTCGCGTAGACCCGGTCGACGTTCTCCTGCTCCGAGGCCGAAGGGTCCAGCAGCTGCCGCAGGCGCTCCGGCTCGAGCAGTACCTGCACGAGCTGCTCCGACCCGTCGAGCCGACCGCGCAGCCAGTCGTTGCTCCGCCACGACGCGCGGTAGAAGGCGCCGAAGTGGTGCTGCTGGATCCCGGTGAGCAGCTCGGGTCGGTCGGAGCTCACCTGGACCAGCTCCACCTCCTGCTCGACGTCCCCGGAGGCGCCCCCGAAGGCGACCTGCACGACCTCGAGGTCGAGCATCCGCACGAGCACGTCGTCCGCGCCCGTCGCACCTTCGAACAGCACCCGGGTGAGGGCCCGCAGTCGCTCGTGCTCCTCACCACCGGGGTCGACGCTCGCGCTACGCGCCTCGACGACGGCCTCGAGGGCCTGCCGTCGGGACCACAGGCACGAGGCGAGGTGGCGGGCCTGGCCATGGAGCGCAGCCCGCCGCCGCCCGCCGGTCGCCTCCCACCCGACGAGCACCTGGAGCATCCAGGAGCGCAGCCTGTCGAAGTCCTCCTCCGCAGCCGCCTCCCCCTCATGCCGCTCGGGCAGCTCCCGACCCGCCTTGCGCCAGTACTCGTCGAGCAGGCGTCGGTCCTCCCGGATCTCGGTCAGCACTGCGTGCGCGTCGGAGCGGGCAGCGACGATCGCGACCCGGGCCTCGCTCCCGATCGGGGCGAGCCACACGGCGCGCTTGAGGACGTCGAGAGCCAGGTCGCCCAGCCGCCGTACGGCGGAATGACCCCAGCGCCAGTCGTCCGGCAGCGCCGCCCGGGCAGCCACGATGTCGACAGGCGGCACGAACGGCAACCCGGCCTCGGTCGAGGAGATCTCGCGGATCACCGTCGCGAGCTCGTCGCGGCTCCACCGACGGGCCGACGGGCCGGCCAGCATCCGGGCGGACACGTCCTGGGCAGCCACCTCGTTGCGCACCTCGCGGTAGGCGGGGAAGGCCGCGGTCACGAGGCCGTCGTCCACACCGGCGTCCAGGAAGGCTCCGGCGAGCCGGTCCCGCGTACGCCGGCGCCGTCGCGCTTCGTCGTTGCGCAGCTCGATCTCAGCGAGCTCACCCGCCACCGAGTCCGTGGAGCGCAGCCGGGTGAGGACCCCGAGCAGCACCTCGTACGCGCCCGGCGCCTCGACGGGCGACGGCGGCGCGGCGCTCTCCCCCGGGTCCGGGACGACGTACGCCATGACCCGGCGCACCTGCCGGCTGGCCGACTGGCGGTAGATGGCCTCGAGCGCAGGACGTACGGGCTTGTTGCGCAGCACCCCGCCGTCGACCACGAACTGCGACGTCGAGAAGTTCGCGAGCCCTGCGGTCGACGGCCAACGATCGCCGGCAGGGTCCGAGGCGACGTCGACCCGGAACGGTTCGAAGGCGCCAGGGAACGACGACGTGCACCGGGAGGCGACAGCGAGCTGCGGGGCCACGGCGTCCAACGTCAGGTTGCCCACGACCGCGGTCCCGACGGTGGTCGGGTCGGAGGAGAAGTGGAACGTCGCGTCGTGGTCCACCTCGACGATGGGGCGCCCCATGTCGTCGGTGAACGTGCTGCGTCGGCCGTCCCAGAGCGTCCCGGTGAGGTAGAGGTCAACGTGCTCGTCCGCTGGCGCGGGCCTGCGGGTGCAAGACCGCGTCACCTGTTCGTAGGCCTCTGCGAGTCGCTCGTGGAAGTACTGGCCCCTCAGCAGCGAGGGAGCGCCCTTCTCCCGCGGATCGCGCAGGAGCGTGGACAGGTCTCCCTGGTCGCGCCACAGGTCGCGCATCATCGAAAGGTCGGCGCCCCGGACCAGGCCGAGGGCCAGGAAGCCGCCGTTGAGCCCGCCGGCGCTCGTCCCCGCGACGACGTCGATCCGTGCGCGAGCTCGCAGGAGGTCGAGCAGCTCGGCGTAGACATCACCGGTCCGCCGATCGGCCGGCGCCCGACTCCCCTGCACCAACCGGTTGAGCTCGATCACGACGCCGCTGATCCACACGGCGAGGCTCACCCCGCCGTTCAGGACGACGGCGATGCGCACGTCCTGCACGTCGGCGTCGTCACTGTCCGCCGTGGTCGTGACCTCGGCCTGCTTCGCGCCGTCCGGCTGCCTGGCACCTGGAGCACTGGACATGACTTCTCCATCCGCCCTGGGTCCGTGCGGCACAGGGCCAGCAACCAGGAAGATCCGCCGAGGTGCGCGCGCCGTCAAGCACCGCCCGGTGTCGGCGACGCCCGCGTGACGCTCGGGTGACGCGCACCGGTGGGAAGTCCCCCTCCGAACCCGCGCCTGCGGGAGTAGAGGAGCAAGGGGGGCCGACAGGGTCGACCTCGACGCCCCGCGCCCCCTCAGCAGCGCTGACCATGCGTCCACCCGGGCTTCCAGTAGGCGCTGTCGGTCGACGGTCCGGTCGAGGTGGTCGGCGACAGTGACGAACCCGAGGGATCCGACATCGGTGGCGGCGGCACGCGTCACCCCGTCGTCGGCGCCCGGGTCGGCGGTCGAGCCAACCTGCGCGCCGTGCTGCGCCAGGAGCGGAGCGCGTCCGAGCCCGCCGAGAGGTGGGCGGCTGCCCTCGACGTGTCGTCCTGACCGGCCCAGGTCCTACGTGGGCACGATCCACAGCACCCATGTGCTGTGGATCTTGCCCGGACGCGGGGCAGACCCGTGCTCAGCCGACCGGCACGCCGTCGGCTGCCGCCTGCATCGCCGCGAGGTCGAGCTTGCGCATGCCCAACATGGCCTCGGTCGCCCGCCGGGCGCGCTCCGGGTCGGGGTCGGAGAACAGATCGCCCAAACCGCCCGGGGTGACCTGCCACGACAGGCCGAACCGGTCCTTCAACCACCCGCACTGGCTCTCCTCACCGCCGTCGGTCAGCCGCGCCCAGTAGTGATCGACCTCGGCCTGGTCGTCGCAGGTGATCTGGAACGAGACTGCCTCGGTGAAGGCAAACTGCGGCCCCCCGTTGATGCCGATGAAGCGGTTGCCGTTCAGCTCGAACTTGACGGACACGACACTGCCCGCCGGGCCAGGGCCCGCCTCGCCGAAGCGGACCACCTTGCCGATCCGGGAGTTCGGGAAGACAGAGACGCAGAACTGCGCCGCCTCCTCCGCCTTGTCGTCGAACCAGAGGTTGGGGACGAGGGTGGTCTGCATGGCCTGGCTCCTGTCGAAGGGGGCGAGCGCCCCTCGGGTCCGTCGCTCAGGTAGACGCCCGCCCCCGGCCGCACTCATCGCAGCCCGGCCGCACTCATCGCAGCCCGTCGGTACTCATCGCAGCCCGTCGTTCTGCCTGCGTCTGATCACCGGTGGCGGCAGCCGCCCCGATGGATCAGACGTACCGGCGGCGCGCACCACCGCAAGGCTGAGCGCGGCGCCCGCCACGGCGACAGCCGCGGCAAGCAGGAAGGGGACGACGAAGGAGCCGGTGGTTTCCGCCAGCCAACCGCCGAGCGGCGGGCCGAACACCTGGGCCACGCCGAAGGCGAGGGTGCAGCGGCCGAAGGCACCGGCGAACTCGCGAGGGGTCAGGGTGTCGGACAGGTGGGCGGCGATGACCGCGGCGAGCCCCGACATGGTCAGGCCGAAGGCGAGCGCCGACAGCGCAGCGAACGGCTCGGCGCCGACGAGAGCCAGCAGGATCGCCGCGCCCATGACGAGGTAGCCGGCGACGAGCGAGCGCCCCCGCCCCCACCGGTCGGAGAGCCGACCGAGCAGCACCCCTCCAAAGATCAAGGTGACCCCGACCAGGGTGTAGACACCGGCGGCGTGGCCCCGGGAGAACCCGGAGTCGTCCTCGAGCGCGCTCACCAGGTAGCTCGTGTAGATGGAGTAGGCGAGCCCGTAGGCGGCGTAGCCCCCGACGAGGCCGGCCCAACCCGGGACACGACGCAAGGCCCCGCTGCGCACGACGTCCGCGTCGGTCAGTCCGCCCTGCGGGCGGAGCAGGGCCAGGCACAGGCCGAGCGCGACGAGCGCGAGCACGGCCTCGACCAGGTAGACGGTGCGCCACGTGGCGTCACCCCCGCGCGAGGCGAGCAGGGCGGCCAGGGCGCTCGCGAACACGATGCCGAGGCCAATGCCCGAACCGGCCCAGCCGATCGCGGCGCCACGACGGGACGGGCGTACGACGGAGCCCGCCAGGCCGGGGGCGGGCACCCAGATGAACGCCCCGGCGGCCCCGGTGAGCGTGAGCCCCACGGCGAGGGCAGCGGCGCTCTCGGCTCGCCAGAGCACCAGCAGCCCGAGGGTGGAACCGCAGAGCCCCCAGCGGATCAGCACCGTGGGGTCGGCCCGCCTCGCGACCGCGCTGACCACGACCGTCCCGGCCAGGTAGGCGCCTACGTTCGCCGTGCCGACCAGGCCCGCGAGCGCGTACGACCCGAGCAGGTCGCGGTCGATGGCCGGGAGCAGGATGGCGTAGCTGAACCGTCCGAAGGCCTGGGCCACCCCGGAGGCCAGGGCGACGAGCGCCACGACCACCCGCGGACGCACGGCTGCGGGCACGGGACAGCTCACCTCCGGTCAGGCGCGGACCGCCCGTACCAGTGTCGCTGTAGGTCTACTGGCTACCGTTGCGCCATGACGACTCCTGAGAGCCGCGCTGCGACCGCCGCCGCCATCGGGGCGCTGACCGACTTCCTGCTCGAGATGGAGGCCGGCTCGCGCCGGCCGGTGGGCGCCTACCTCCAGCAGCTGGTCGACGACGAGGGCGTCGGTGTGCTGGCCCAGGGCTACTACGGGCTGCTCAACCTGTCGGCGCTGCTGCTGCCGATGGCCGCGGCCCACGAGGGGTTGACGCCCCGCGAGCTGCTCATGCACATCGGCCTCGTCGTGGCCCGCGAACCGGACTGACGTCGCTCAGGAACGCAGGTCTCGCACGAGCGAGAGCACGTCGTCGACCAGTCCGCGCAACAGCCGGTAGCGGGCGAGGCCGACGAGCCGGACGACCAGGGGGATCGTGCGCTGCACGAGGACGTAGGTCTTTCCCGCACCGGGCGAGCTGTCGTGGACCCAGAAGAGCACGACCCCCATCTGGTAGAGCCAGAGGAGCTCCGGAAGCATCTCGCGCAGCTCGGCAGACAGCTTCACGTCCTTCGCTCCGGCGACCACCTCGGCGTAGAGCCCGATGGAGGCCTCGCGGGCCGGCGCCGACTCGTCGCTGAACGGGCTGAGCGGGCTCTGCGGATCGGCGGCGAAGCGGAACAGCCCCACCGCGAAGGACTTCTCCGACTGCATCGTGTCGACCCGGGCCCCGAGGACCGCGCGCAACCGACCCTCGAACGTGGTCTCCCGGTCGAGCCCGGCCCGCGAGGCCTCGATGTGGAGCGTCTGAGACTGGTCGTAGTAGGCCTGCACCAGGTGCTGCTTGCTCGGGAAGTAGTAGTAGGCGTTCCCGACCGAGATGCCGGCCTCGGCAGCGATGGCGCGCATCGTCGTGGCCTCGTAGCCGCGCTCGCGGAACAGCCGGAGTGCGGTCTCGACGACGAGCTGGCGGGTCTGCTCGCCCTTGGAGGCCGGGGTGGCCGGGGAGGCCAGCACCTCGCCGGCGACGGCGTCAGGCGGCGGGAGTGCAGTCACACGGCTCACCGTAGGTCCCGAGTGAACGGCGGTGTCGCGAGACGAAGCTGACCAGGACACGGGCCTTCGGCATCAGCGCCGGGCTGCTGAGGCGCTGGGACAGGCCCCGCTTGCCCTCGAGCGCCCACAGGCAGACGACCCACGCCTTGGCGCCCACCCACACCTCACCGCCGTCACCGACGACGGTCAGGTCCTTCAGCGTCTGTGCCGGGTCGAGGAAGGGGTAGCGGGCCTGTGCCTGAGGAGATGACGCCGCCAGGAACTCGAGCGGCACGAGCTGCCGCTGGCGCTCGAGCCAGGCGCGGGCGGCCCGGCACAGGTTGCACCGGTCGTCGTACAGCACCGTGACCCGGGAGAGCGGACCTGTCGTCATGCCGGCAGGCGAGGTGCGCCCCAGACCGCGTCAGGGGTAACCGGCGGACGCTGGGCCGGTGCGGAGCTCAGCTGCGCCCGGCGACGCAGCTTGTTCAGCACGTAGACGTTGGCCAGGTGCAGCACGCCGAGGATCAGCACGACGGTGCCGACCTTCACCGACAGCACTTCCATGGCCGACTGCGCGTCCGTCACGCGCTCGGTGGTCTTGAGCGCGATCGACACGTAGCCGAGGTTGACCAGGTAGAAGCCGACCACCAGCAGGTGGTTGACGGCGGAGGCCAGCTCCTCGTCCCCGTCGAAGACGTCGAGCAGGAAGACCCGGCCGTTGCGGCGCAGGGTGGCGCCGACCCACAGGGTGATCGGGACGGCCAGCAAAAAGTAGAGCGCGTAGGTGATGACCAGGGCGTTCATGGCGACTCCTTGTAGTTGAACACGTTCAGACAAGGCGACCGTACTCGTTCCGATCGACTTTCACCAGAAGTTTGTGAACATGTTCAGAACTGACCCAGGCCGGCGTCCTGGCAGGATGCGAGCCCGACCCCAGGAGGAACGCGTGACGAGGACTGGACCGCTGACCGGCATCCGGATCGTCGAGCTGGCTGGCCTCGGGCCGGTACCGCACGCCTGCATGGTCCTGGCCGACCTCGGCGCCGACGTCGTGCGCGTGGACCGCCCCGGTGGCGGCTTCGGCCTCGCTTCGTACGACGTGCTGGGGAGGTCACGGCGGTCGATCGCCGTGGACCTCAAGCACCCCGGCGGGCCCGAGGTGGTGCTTCGCCTGGTCGAGTCGGCCGACGTCCTGGTCGAAGGGCTTCGGCCCGGGGTCACCGAGCGACTCGGGGTCGGGCCCCAGGCGTGCCTGGAGCGGAACCCCCGACTGGTCTACGGGCGGATGACCGGCTGGGGCCAAGACGGACCCCTCGCCCCCCGGGTCGGCCATGACCTCAACTACCTCGCGATCAGCGGGGCGCTCGGAGCGATCGGCGAACCCGGCCGCAAGCCGGTGCCGCCGATCAACCTGGTCGGCGACTTCGGCGGCGGCTCCATGCTCCTCGTGAGCGGCGTGCTCGCGGCCCTCGTCGAGCGGGCGACCAGCGGCCAGGGCCAGGTCGTCGACGCAGCCATGGTCGACGGCGTCAGCACCCTGCTGGCCATGACCTGGGGCTTCCGGGCGGGGGGCAGCTGGGCCGACGACCGCGGGGTGAACGTCCTCGACGGGGGCGCGCCCTTCTACGACACCTACGTCTGCGCGGACGGTGGCTACCTCGCGATCGGTGCCATCGAGCCGCAGTTCTGGGCCGTCGTGGTGCAGGTCCTCGGCCTGCAGGACGCCCCGGCGCAGCACGACCGCGACACCTGGCCCGAGCTGCGACGCCGGGTCGCCGAGGTCGTCGCGACGCGGCCGCGGGACGAGTGGGCCGCCACCTTCGAACCGCTCGACGCGTGCGTCTCCCCCGTGCTCACCCTCGGCGAGGCGGCGGAGCACCCGCACATGGTCGCGCGCAGTGCTGTCGCCGACCGGGACGGCGTGCTGCAGCCCGCGCCCGCGCCGCGCTTCTCGCGGACCCCGGGTGCGGTCAGCCGGCCCGCCTCCGAGCCCGGTGCCGACACCCGCGAGGCGCTGACCGACTGGGGCTTCTCGGCCGACGAGGTGGGCCACCTGGAGAGCGCCGGCGTCCTCCAGCAGACCTGAGGGCGGTCACCAGCCCCGGGAACCGGGGGCGCCCTTGAACGGACCGACGACGTCCGAGGTCACCCAGCCCCCGTAGAAGCCGCCCGCCTGCGGCAGCACCGGCTCGCCGTCGACCGAGCAGAAGTCCATCTGAGCCGGGTAGACGGCCACAGCCCGCTGCAGGACGGCGAACTCCGGCACCGGGTCGAGGTAGGTCCACGCTGCCTGCTCCGCCCGCCGACCGCCGCCGACGACGTCGAGGTAGGAAGCGACGCCCTTCCACTCGCAGTACGAGGAGCCCTGCGCAGGCTGCAGCGAGCCTGCGAGCCAGTCCTCACCCGGGAGGTACCAGACCGGGGGGTGGCTCGTCTCGAGCACCCGCAGAGCCCGGGTGGTGCGGCAGATCTCCACCGCCCCGAGCACGACCGTGACAATCCGGTGCGAGAGCTCGACCCGAGGAGGCCGCGGGTAGTCCCAGACGGACTCCTGGCCCGGCCCGACCGGCTCTCGGCGGGCCGGACCCATGTCAGGAGCGCCGGCGCCGCAGGAGGAACAGGACCACGAGGACAGCCGCCGCCGCGCCGGCGAGCACGGGCGTGCGCGAAGAGGCGGAGGCGTACTGCAGGCTCGAGGTGTACGGAGGCACCTCGGAGCCGGCCGGCTCGAGGCCGACCTGGCCGGCGTCGTAGGCGTCGGCGAGCGAGCCGGTGGAGGTGGCAGTCCCCAGACGCACGGGGCCGTCCGCGACACCTGCCCTGTCCACACCTGCCCTGTCCACACCGGCGCTGTCCGACCGGCTCGCGACCTTCTCCTTCAACGAGGTGGCTGCCTCCTTGACGGTCTCGGTGGCCTCCACGGCCTTCTCCTTGACGGTCTCGGTGGCCTCTACGGCCTTCTCCTTGACCGTCTCGGTCGCCTCTGCGGCCTTCTCCTTCACGAGGGCGGTCTTCTCCGCGACGCTCTCCTTCGCCGACTCCGTGGTGCGGTGGGCGACCCGCTTGGGACTCACCTTGTCGGCGATGGCGTCCAGCGTCTCGGCCAGGTCCTCACGGGTCCGCTCGATCTGCGAGGCGAGCATGTCGGGGTCGGTGCTCGGCTTGGAGTCCGGTCCCTGCGCCTTCGTCGATCCCTGCGTGCGGCGCGGGGACCAGGAGCCCTCGACCGGTTCGGTGGGCTTGCTGTCAGTCGCCACGCTGCTGCTCCTCGATGACGTTCGCCATGATCCTGATGCGGATCATCTCCTGTCGACCTCCCGTGCCCCCGACGGCCCGGTCAGAACCGCCTGGGCGCGACCGCACAGCCCTTGTTGTTGCGCACGAGTGGCAAGAGGCTCGACGAGCCACTAACGTTCAGCTCATGGGGAGCTCGAGAACCGCGGGCGCGCTCGTCACCGTCTCCGGCGTCAGCTTCGGCTACGACGGCAAGCCGGTCCTGCTCGACGTCGACTACGCCGTGCAGCCTGCCGAGTTCACCGGCATCGTCGGTCCCTCCGGCAGCGGCAAGACCTCCCTTCTCAAGGTGCTGCTCGGCACCGTGACTCCCCAGCGCGGCACCGTGCACCGGCAGCCGGGCGTCGCCGTGTCGTACGTCCCCCAGCTCGAGACGGTCAACTGGAACTTCCCTGTGACGGTGGCCGAGTGCGTCCTCATGTCGCGCCCGACGCGTCGGCTGCTGCCGTGGGCCACCCCCGCCGAGAAGCTCGAGGTGGCAGCGCTCCTCGAGCGACTCGGCATCGGCGACCTCAGCCGTCGGCACATCCGGGAGCTGTCCGGAGGCCAGCAGCAGCGCATGTTCATCGCTCGGGCACTCCTGCGCCGCCCGCAGCTGCTGCTCATGGACGAGCCCACCTCCGGCGTGGACATCGGGACCCGGCACGAGGTGCTGCACCTGCTCGACGACCTCAACCGGGAGGGCCTCGCCATCGTGCTGACGACCCACGACCTCAACGGCATGGCCGCGCACCTGCCGCACCTGGTCGCCCTGCAGCGCCGCGTCATCGCGGCCGGACCACCGTCCGAGGTGATCGTGCCGGAGGTCCTCGAGCAGACGTTCGGCGCCCGCATGGAGGTCCTCCAGCACCTCGGCATGCCCGTCGTCGTGGACACCGGCGAGCCCGTACGCCTTCGGCCGGTGGCCGGATGACGATCTGGGAGACCCTGCTCGACCCGTTCGGCTACGACTTCTTCGTCAAGGGCCTCGCGGCAGCAGTCCTCGCGGGGGCCCTGTGCGGGTTGATCGGCGTCTACATCACCCTGCGCGGCATGAGCTACATCGGGCACGGCCTCTCGCACGCCATCTTCGGTGGCTACGCCGCCGCGCCGCTGCTGGGCGTGCCCATCGTGCTCGGCGCCGGCGCCTGGGGGCTCGCCTCCGCGCTCGCCATCAACGCGATCGCCCGGAGCCGCCGGATCGGGGCCGACGCCGCGATCGGCGTCGTCACCACGGCGTCGTTCGCGCTCGGTGTGGCGCTGCTGACCCGGTTCGGCACCAAGGGTCCCGCCTTCGACGCGCTGCTGTTCGGGAGCATCAACGGGGTCGCTGACAGCGACCTGCTGCTGCTCGCCGGGGCGCTCGCCTTCGCGGCGGCGGTCTTCACCGCGCTCTACCGGCAGTTCCTGTTCTCGACCTTCGACCCCGAGGTCGCCGATGTCTCGGGGGTCCACGTCAAGCGCATGGACGCCCTGCTGATGCTGGTGCTCTCGATCTCGATCCTGGCGACCTTGAAGATCATCGGAGTGACCCTCGTGGCGGCGACGCTGGTCATCCCGGCTGTCGTCGCTCGCATGGTGACCGACTCGTTCAGCCGGATGCTGTGGATCTCGACCGGCCTCGGTGCTTGTGCCGGCGCCGTCGGGATGTACCTGTCGTTCCAGCTCGAGATCCCGTCCGGCACGACGATCGTGCTCGTCGATGCTGCCGTGTTCGTCGTCGTGCTGATCGTGACCGGCGGACGCGCGCTCAAGCGTGCTGGCGGCCTGGACGACCACACCGAGCTGCCGGTCCCGGTCCGACCGGTCGGCGCCTCCCGCTGACAGGTTGCCCCCCGCTGACAGGATGACGCATGCCGACCACGCCCCGCCTGTCCCCCGGCGACCCCGCACCCGACTTCCGTCTGCTCGACGCTGACGGGCAGCCGGTCTCGCTCGGCGACCTGCGCGGTCGCAGGGTGGTGCTCTACGCCTACCCCGCGGCCGCAACACCTGGGTGCACGACGCAGGCGTGCGACTTCCGCGACAGCCTGGACAGCTTGCGGGCGGCCGGCCTCGAGGTGGTCGGGCTGTCCCCCGACCCCCCGGAAAAGCTGGCCTCCTTCCGCGACGCCAGGCAGCTGACCTTCCCACTGCTGTCCGACCCGTCCAAGCAGACGTTGACCGCCTACGGCGCCTACGGCGAGAAGAAGCTCTACGGCAAGACCGTCATCGGGGTGATCCGGTCGACCTTCGTGATCGACGAGCACGGCGTCGTCGAGCGGGCGGCGTACGGCGTGAAGGCGACCGGCCACGTCGCCAAGCTCCGCCGTGACCTCGGGATCGACGGGTCGTAGGTCGCGCCGGGCGGACAGCGCAGACGCCTTAGGCTTGCCAGGCGACGCGCGCGTGGCGGAACGGCAGACGCGCCAGGTTTAGGTCCTGGTGTCCGAGAGGGCGTGGGGGTTCGAGTCCCCCCGCGCGCACCAGATCTCGTGGACAGCCGGGCAGCCCGATCCGCTTGGACGCCGGCACCCGGCCACGACTAGCCTCGGCGACATGACGCGAACGGTGGTCACCGGCGGTGCCGGTTTCCTGGGGTCCCACCTGTGCGAGCAGCTGCTCGCCGACGGGCAAGAGGTGGTAGCCCTCGACAACTTCCTCACCGGGAGCCCGGCCAACGTCGAGCACCTGCTCCAGCACGACGGCTTCCGGCTCGTCCGGACCGACGTGACCGAGTACGTCCACGTGCCCGGTCCGGTCGACCAGGTGCTCCACTTCGCCAGCCCGGCTTCTCCCATCGACTACCTCCTCCTGCCGATCGAGACGATGAAGGTCGGCTCGATCGGGACCCTGCACGCACTGGGCCTCGCGAAGGAGAAGGGCGCGCGCTTCCTGCTGGCCTCGACCAGTGAGACCTACGGCGACCCACAGGTCCACCCGCAGCCCGAGAGCTACTGGGGGCACGTGAACCCGGTCGGGCCGCGAGGCGTCTACGACGAGGCGAAGCGCTTCGCCGAAGCGCTGACGATGGCCTACCGGCGCACCCACGACGTGGACACCGCCATCGTGCGCATCTTCAACACCTTCGGCCCGCGCATGCGTCCGAATGACGGGAGGGCGATCCCGACCTTCATCCGCCAGGCGATGGACGGCGAGCCGATCACCGTCGCCGGTGACGGGAGCCAGACCCGCTCGGTCTGCTACGTGGACGACCTCGTGCGCGGCCTGCTGCTCCTGCTGCGCAGCGACCTGGCCGGACCGGTGAACATCGGCAACCCGCACGAGCTGTCCATGCTGTCCCTGGCCGAGCAGATCCGTGACCTCGTCGGGAGCGACAGCGAGATCGCGTTCATCGAGCGCCCAGTCGACGACCCGACGGTCCGTCAGCCCGACATCACCGTCGCCCGTTCGAAGCTGGGGTGGAACCCCGAGGTCGAGCTCGAGCAAGGCCTGGGCAAGACCATCGCCTGGTTCCAGCGGCAGGCAGCAGACGGAGCGGTCGCCTGAAGCTGTCCGTCCTCGTCCCGGTCTACGACGAGGCAGCGACGATCACGGCGGCCCTGTCCCGGCTGTTCGCCGTCGACTTCCCGTGCGACGTCGAGTTCGTGCTGGTCGACGACGGCAGCACCGATCGGACCGGGGCCGTGCTCGCGGCCGTCGAGGACCCCCGGGCGCAGGTCAAGACCCACTCGGTCAACCGCGGGAAAGGGGCGGCGATCCGCACCGCTGCGTCTGCGGCGACCGGTGACTACCTGATCATCTGCGACGCGGACCTGGAGTACGCGCCCGAGGAGATCCCGCGCCTGCTGGCGCCGGTCCTCGCTGGCGAGGCGACCGTCGTCTACGGCACGCGCAGCTTCGGCAGCAACACCGCTTACAGCTTCTGGTACGTCCTCGGCAACAAGACCGTCACGATGTTCGCCAACGTCGCCTTCGACTGCTGGATCAGCGATCTCGAGACCTGCTTCAAGCTCCTGCCGCTCCCGCTCTACCGCGAGCTGGACGTGCGCAGCGCCGGCTTCGGCATGGAGGCCGAGATCACGGGCAAGCTGCTCCGCCGAGGCATCCGGCCCTTCGAGGTGCCGATCAGCTACAAGGCGCGCAGCCGCGAGGAGGGCAAGAAGCTCACCTGGAGGGATGGGGTGGAGGCGCTGTGGATCCTGTCGCGTGAGCGGCTGTCCCCCGTGCCGCTGTCCCCAGCGCCGCCAGCAGTCTCGGGGCGAGGGCCCGGAACGCCTGCCCCCGGTGGCTGATCGCGTCCTTCTCGGCCGCTGAGAGCTCAGCCGTCGTCACCGTGAGCCCGGCCGGGACGAGCAGGGGGTCGTAGCCGAAGCCGCCGTCTCCGCGCGGGGCTCTGAGCAACGCGCCCCGCAGCTCGGCCAGCACGACCTCGGAGCGACCATCAGCAAGGGCGTACGCCGCCGCGCACACGAAGGCCGCCCCCCGCCGCTCGTCAGGCACGTCGCTCAGCTGACCCAGGAGCAGCTCGAGGTTCGCCCGATCGTCGCCGTGCCGGCCGGCCCAGCGAGCCGAGAAGATGCCGGGCATGCCGGACAGGGCGTCGACGACGAGGCCGCTGTCGTCGGCCACGGCGGCGAGGCCCGTCTGCTCGACCGCCTCGCGCGCCTTGGCGAGCGCGTTCTCGGCGAAGGTGGCGCCCGTCTCGGGCCCCGGCTCGTAGGCACCGTCGATCCCGACGAGCTGCACGGCGCCCCCGAGGATCCGCTGCAGCTCAGCGATCTTGCCCCGGTTGGCAGTCGCGAGCAGCACCTGAGGGAGGGGGTGGCTCACAGCTTGAGCGGGTCGCCGCCGTGCCTGACCCGCAGCGGCTCAGCCAGCGCAGAGCGCTGCAGCGACACCAGCTCCGAGATGCCGCCGAGGGCGAGGTCGAGCAGCGCGTCGAGCTCGTCCCGACGCAACGGAGCGCCCTCAGCGGTGCCCTGCACCTCGATCAGCTCACCGTCGCCAGTCGCCACGACGTTCATGTCGGTGCCGGCCGAGACGTCCTCGGGGTAGTCCAGGTCGAGGAGCGGGACGCCGTCGACGATGCCGACGCTGATGGCCGCGACGTTCCGGACCATCGCCTCGGGCTTGCCGAGTCCGGCGCAGGCGTCGGAGAGCGCGACGAAGGCACCGGTGATCGCGGCCGTACGCGTGCCGCCATCGGCCTGCAGGACGTCGCAGTCGACGGCGATGGTGTTCTCGCCGAGCAGAGACAGGTCGATCGCTGCCCGCAGGCTCCGACCGACCAGCCGGCTGATCTCGTGGGTGCGGCCGCCGAGCCGCCCCTTGACCGACTCGCGGTCGCTGCGGGTGTGCGTGGCCCGGGGCAGCATGGCGTACTCAGAGGTCACCCAGCCGAGTCCGGAGCCCTTGCGCCAGCGCGGGACCCCGGAGGTGACGCTCGCGGCAACCAGCACGCGGGTGCGGCCGAACTCGATGAGGCACGAACCCTCGGCGTGGTCGAGCCACCCGCGGGTGAGCATCACGGGACGGAGCTGGTCGACCGAACGGCCGTCGTGGCGAGTCACCCGGTCGACCCTAGTGCGTGAGTCGACCGGGTCACACGTCGTACGAAGCGCCGCACCGGACCAGCTCGACCGGCCGAGAGCAGGCATCCTTCGCCTCCTGCAGGATGACCGCCGGGTCTGACCAGGGCACCACGTGGGTCAGCAGCAACCGGGCCGCACCGGCCCGTTGCGCGTGCTCGCCTGCCTGACGTCCGGACAGGTGGATGTCCGGTGGGTTGTCGGGCGAGTCGGCCCAGCTGGCCTCGCACAGCAGCAGGTCGACGCCGGAGGCGAGCTCGACCAGGGCGTCGCTCTCCCCGGTGTCGCCGGAGTAGGCGAGAGACCGGCCGCCGGCTTCGATGCGCAGCCCGTGGCACTCGACCGGGTGGTTGACCAGGGCCGCGGTGACGGTGAATGGACCGATCCGCCGCGTGCCCGCCGGCACCTCGCGGAAGTCGAAGACCTCGAGCAGCCCCCCGGTCGGCAGCTCCTCGAAGGCCGCGCAGATCCGGGCCGCTGTGCCCTCCGGGCCGTAGACCGGCAGCGCCGGCGGAACGCCGCCCGGGTGGTAGCGGCGCGCGTAGGAGTAGGCGACCAGGTCGATGCAGTGGTCGGCGTGCAGGTGGGTCACGTAGACCGCGTTGACGTCGCGCAGGTCGACGTGGCGCTGGAGCTGACCGAGCGCTCCCGCTCCCAGGTCGACCACCAGGCGGAAGCCGGCATGCTCGACCAGGTAGCCCGAGCAGGGCGACTCCGGGCCGGGGAACGTCCCTGCGCAGCCGAGGACGGTCAACTTCACGCGACGACCTGCATCGTGCTGACCTGCCCGATCTCGGGACCGAGGAACCGGCGGCCCAGCCGTGCGAACGGCTCTGCGTCACCGGTCGCGAGGAACCTGTGCACGGGCGGCGGGCCCTCCGGATCCCGGCCGAGGCCCTCGCGGTCCAGCACCCGGTAGACGTCCTTGGCCGTCTCCTCGGCACTGTTGACGAGGGTGACCGACTCCCCCACCACCAGCCCGATCATCCCGGTGAGCAACGGGTAGTGCGTGCAGCCGAGCACCACCGTGTCGACGTCGGCCCGAAGGAGCGGGTCGAGGTAGTGAGTGGCGAGCTGGAGCAGCTGACGTCCGGTGGTCACCCCCCGTTCGACGAAGTCGACGAACCGGGGGCAAGCGGCGCTGGTGAGCGTCACCTGCGGCGCGGCGGCGAAGGCGTCGTCATAGGCGCCGCTGTCCACCGTGATGCGGGTGCCGAGCAGTCCGACCCGACCGTTGCGGGTCGCGGCCACAGCACGACGCACCGCCGGCTGGATCACCTCGACGACCGGGATGTCGTAGCGCTCACGGGCGTCCCGAAGGCACGCGCTGCTGGCGCTGTTGCAAGCGATGACCAGCATCTTCACGCCCTGCGCGACGAGCCCGTCCATGGCGGCGAGCGCGTGACGACGGACGTCGGCGAGCGGCAGCGGACCGTACGGCCCGTTCGCGGTGTCACCGACGTAGAGCAGCGGCTCGCTCGGCAGCTGGTCGAGCAGCGCCCGGGCCACCGTGAGCCCACCGACTCCGGAGTCGAACACCCCGATCGCCCGTTCCGCCGCGGGGCTGTCGCTCACGGCAGGAACCCTACGTGTCAGGTCTGGGCCCGTAGCTCGACGCGCCTGTTGCGGGCCTGCCCGTCGGGGTCCGGCTTGCCCTCGGGTGTCATCTCGGAGGCGACCGGGCGGGTCTCGCCGAGCCCCTGGACCTCGTACGTCCAGCCCTCCCCCAGCCGGGCAGCCAGCCCGTCGCGCACCGCCTGCGCGCGCTGCTCGGACAGCGTCTGGTTGTACGCCGTGTCGCCCTGGCTGTCGGTGTGCCCCTGCACCGTGAGTCGCCGACCGGGCAGGGCGCGCAGAGCCGTTGCGGCCCGGTCGAGCTCTGCGCCGGCCGCCGGGCTCAGCGCCGACGAGTCGAGGGCGAACAGCACGTCGGTGGCCAAGGCCACCTGCTCGCCCTGGGTGCGGACCGCCCCCTCGAGGGCTCGGCTCTGCAGGCTCGCGGACCGGCCGGGCAGCGCCATCGACCTCGGCTCCAACTGCACCACGCCCTGCGCCGCGGATCCCGCTCGACCCGTCACCGGGACGCCGGTGACCGGCTGGAAGGCGGTGAACACGACATCGACGACGGCACCGCCCGGGTCTGGCACGTCCACTGTGAACGTGACCTCCTCACCGCTGTCGAGGAAGTTGGGCACTTTGTCGCAGCGGCACTCGGCGGTGTGGTGGATCGAGCCGTAGCGGCCGGTCTGCGGGTCGATCGCCCCGACGCCGGAGAAGGTGCCGTACGTGGGAGCGACGTAGAGCAGCTGCCGCTGCTCGGGCCCGGGGTTGCGCAGGGTCAGGACGAGGCGCAGCGCGTCGTCGGTGCGCGCCGCGGCGTCGACCCGGATGACCAACGAGTCCGTGCCGAGCGCACCGCCCTGCCCGCCGGCCGCCGTCGCCGGGACGACGGGCAGGGCCCACAGGCCCGTGGCGAGGGCGCCGGCGACAGCCAGCTGGACCGCCCTCACCCGGTGACCGGTACGTCCGGGAACGGCGCGAACTTCTGCACGGTCACCGTGAGGGTCTTCGCGTCCGCAGGGGCGGTCACGTAGGTGTAGACGCCCACGGGCGCCCCCGAGTCGATGAACTTGACCGCCTGCGTGCACGCGCAGCGACCCTGCTCGTCCCGCAGGGGCTGGTAGATCTTCGCGTCGCCGGGGGCGCTGAGGACCACGGACGAGAACTCGTACTTGATGGCGGTCGCGGCAGCGCCCTGCAGTCCGCCGGTGTAACCCGGCTCTGCGAACTCCAGCATCTGCTTGTTGCTGTTCTCACTGGTCCCGAGCGTGCCCTCGACGATGACCGCCTGCGGCGAGACCCGGCGGACGGCGTTGAGCGTGTAGACCCAGCCGCCTCCAGCTCGGGTGCCGAGGTCGGGCAGCGGTGAGGGCGAGGCGCTTGCCGCGACCGGGACGGCGGAGGGCGATCCTCCGGGGGCCGGGGCAAGGCTCGCGGCCACCGAGGGACCGGCCGACGCCTGACCCTCGGCGGTCTTCCCGCCACTGTCCTGGTCCGTGCACCCCGCGACCAGGGTCACGGCGAGCAGGAAGACGACGCCCAGACGGGCAGTGGTGGTTCGGGTGCGGCTCACGCAGGTTCCTCCGGGTTCGCTGTCGGAAGCGCGGACAGTGACCCTTCCGGCTCCCCGCGGGAGGGTACAAGCCCACAGCTGGCCCACCCGCGCCGCCTGCGCGTGATCCGGCGCGCTCGCGAGGTCGCTCCGCGAGGCCTGTTCACCCGGTCGGCTTTGGCCCTGCGACCGGGTCCGTCAGGCCCAGAGCTGGCCCTCGAGGGCCGCTTCGGCCTCCTCGAGCGTCCCGGCGTAGGCACCGGTCGACAGGTACTTCCACCCGCCGTCGCAGACGACCAGGGCGATGTCGGCCTTCTCCCCCGCCTTCACGCACTTCATCGCCTCGCCGATCGCGGCGTGCAGGATCGCGCCGGTCGAGATGCCGGCGAAGATCCCCTCCTCCTCGACCAGCTGGCGGGTACGGCGCAGAGCCTCGCGCGGCCCGACCGAGAAGCGCGAGGTGAGCACGGACCCGTCGTACAGCTCGGGGACGAAGCCCTCGTCGATGTTGCGCAGGCCGTACACCAGCTCGCCGTAGCGCGGCTCTGCCGCGATGATGCGTACCCCGGGGACGTTCTCGCGCAGGAACCGACCGGTGCCCATCAGCGTGCCGGTCGTGCCGAGGCCGGCGACGAAGTGGGTGATCGTGGGCAGGTCCTCGAGCAGCTCGGGGCCGGTCGTCTCGTAGTGGGAGAGGGCGTTGGCCGGGTTGCCGTACTGGTAGAGCATGACCCAGTCGGGGTTCTCGGCCGAGAGCTGCTTGGCGACCGCCACCGCCTGGTTCGACCCACCGGCCGCGGGCGAGGTGACGATCTCGGCGCCGTACATCGTGAGCAGCTGCCGCCGCTCGATCGAGGTGTTCTCCGGCATGACGCAGATCAGCCGGTAGCCGCGCATGCGGCAGACCATCGCCAGCGAGATCCCGGTGTTCCCCGAGGTCGGCTCGAGCACGGTGACGCCAGGACGGAGCAGGCCCTCCTTCTCGGCCTGCGCGATCATGTAGAGCGCCGCCCGGTCCTTGACCGACCCGGTCGGGTTGTTCGTCTCGAGCTTGGCCCACAGCCGCACGTCCGGAGACGGGGACAGCCGAGGGAGACCGACGAGCGGTGTACGCCCGACGGACTCCAGCAGCGAGTCGAAGCGCAAGGTCAGCCGGCTCCGCCAGCAGCTCCGCCAGCGACCGCAGGCAGAACGGTCACGTTGTCGCCGTCGGCCAGCTTGGTCTCGAGGCCCCCGAGGAAGCGCACGTCCTCGTCGTTGACGTAGACGTTCACGAACCGGTGCAGCGCGCCCTCGTCGGTGACGAGTCGGCCCCGCAGGCCGCTGTGCCGGCTGTCGAGGTCGTCGAGCAGTGCGGTCAGCGTCGCCCCCGACCCCGACACGGCCTTCTCGCCGCCGGTGTAACTGCGCAGGATGGTCGGGATGCGGACCTCGATGGCCATGGTGCGACGGTCTCCTCTGTGACGTGAAGGGTCAGGCAGGACGTGAAGGGTCAGGCAGGACGTGAAGGGTCAGGCAGGACGTGAAGGGTCAGGCAGGACGTGAAGGGTCAGGCAGGACGTGAAGGGTCAGGCAGGACGTGAAGGGTCTGTGCAGGCTGAGGGCATGGATGCGGACGGGGCGGCTCACAGGCTTCAACAGGTGCGGGCAACGCGGTTGTTCCGGCTCGCTCAGGAGGTGACGCGCACCTCCTCCTCGGTGACCGTGCCGTCCACGATCGCGTAGGACCGCAGCTCGAGCTCGTCGGGGTTCCTCGTCGACACCAGCAGCCAGTGGTCGAAGGGGGTCGTCGCTGCCCACCGGACGTCCGTACGACTCGGGTAGGCCTCGGTCATCGTGTGCGAGTGGTAGACGGCGAGGAACGTCTCGTCGGCGTCATCGACGTCGCGGTAGACGCGCAGCCACTCGGCGCTGTCGAAGGTGAAGCCGGTGGGCGACCGCTCGGCGTTCTCCATCTCGAACAGCCGGGTGGGCTGGCTGTCTCGGGCAGCGATGACCCCGCAGCACTCGTCAGGGTGGTCCCGTCGTGCATGTGCCTCGATGCGGTCGAGCATGACTTGCGGGATCTCGAGCACGGGCAGAGGCTACCGACGCATCAGGCAGGCCAGCAGGGCCTCCTGGACGGCGCCGAGCCAGGCGTAGACGTGGAGGGCCTGCTCCGCCGGGTCGTCGGCCTCGGCATCAGGGTTGAACCCGGTCTCCTCCGTCACCTCCAGGCGGGTGCCGAGGACCAGGCGCAGGTCGTTGAGCAGCCCGAGCCACGCGTCGGCCTGCGCCGCGTCCAGCGGCACCCGACCGCCACCGGGGTACGGCGCGAGGCTCGTGAGCACGTCGTCAGCCCGGGCCCGCTTGCCGGCCCGCAGGTCGCCCTCCGTGTAACGGCGGAAGTCGGCTGAGGCCTCGTCGTCGTCGGGGTAGGCGTCCGGCAGCAGCCGGGCCAGCGCTTCATCATCGGGCAGTTCGAGCGGTCCGTCGGCGATGCCCACCATCGCGGCCAGCGGGTCGCCCCCGACCGGCGCCGCGGGCCCCAGCAGCTCCAGCAGGTCACCGGCCAGCGCGCTCAGGAGCGCCGCCTCGACCTCGTCGACGCGCGCCACGATCGCGCCAGACCTTCGGGAGAAGCGCATCAGTCCTGCTGCAGGGTGGCCCACAGGCCCTTGGCGTGCAGGCGCGCCACGTCGATCTCCATCTGCTCGCGCGTGCCGCTGCTGACCGCGGCCCGGCCCTTGTGGTGCACGTCGTGCATCATCGCCTCGGCCTTCTCACGGGGGTAGCCGAACAGTTCCATGAGCACGTGGGTGACGTAGGTCATCAGGTTGATCGGGTCGTTCCAGACGATCGTCACCCACGGCAGGTCCGGGGTCGTTGCGTCGTCGACCTCTGGTCGGTCGAGCTGTGCGGGGGCCGTCACGCCGAGGGCTCCCCGCCTCGCAGCTCCTTGCGCAGGACCTTCCCTGTGGCGTTGCGCGGGAGCTCGTCGTGGACCTGGAAAGCGCGGGGGACTGCGAAGCGCGCCAGCTGGCCCCGGACCAGCTCGGTCAGGTGGGACTCATCGATCGTGGCTCCGGGCGCGGGCACGACGTGGGCGACCAGGCGTACGCCGTAGACCGGGTCCGGCTCGTCGACCACGGCGACGTCCGCGACCGACGGGTCCTCGGCCAGCACGTCCTCGACCTGGCCGGGGTGCACGTTCTCCCCGCCGATCACCACCATGTCGTCGTCGCGACCGAGCACGGTCAGCCGACCCTCGGCGTCGAGCGTGCCGAGGTCGCCGGTCGCGACCAGCCCGTCGAGGCGGTCCTTGTCCGAGCCGTCGGTGTAGCCGCTGAACGACAAGCCGCTTCCCACGAAGATCCGCCCGGTCGTCCCCGGCGGGACGTCGTGCCCGGCCTCGTCGACGACCCGCAGGGTCACTCCGTGCGGCGGCTTGCCGGCGGTGCGCGGGTCCGCCGCCAGGTCCTCGGGTGTGGCCACGGCGGCGTAGGCCACCTCGGTCGAGCCGTAGAGGTTGTGCAGCACCGGCCCGAACACGTCCTGGACCCGCTGGACGAGGTCACCGGGCAGCGCGCTCCCGCTCGAGGCGATGATGCGCAGCGAGGTCAGGTCGTACGACGCGGAGGCCGCCGCGACCAGCAGGTGCTCGAGCATCACGGGGACGACGACGAGGGTGCTGGCCCGGTGCTCCTCGACGGCGGCCAGCACGCACTCGGGGTCGAAGGTGCGCTGAAGGACGACGGTGGACCCGAGCAGCATCCCGAGGGAGAGGTTGCCGAGCCCCCACGCGTGGAAGGCGGGTGCGGCGATGACGGTGGTCTCGCCGGCCCGGAGCGGGATCCGGGCCAGCGCGGCGACGGCGTCCTCGATCCCGCCGCCGCTGCGCGCCGCACCCTTGGGCGGGCCTGTCGTGCCGCTGGTCAGGATGATCTGGCGGGACGCGTTCGCCGGCTTCGGCGGAGGCCCGAGCACGGACGTACGAGCGAGCTCGGCCAGCTTCCGGGTGGTGATCCCGATCCGGTCGCTCAGCGACTCGCTGAGCAGCTCGGCGAAATCCTCGTCGTAGACGACCGCCGTCGCTCGCTCGCGGTCCAGCACCTGCGCGAGGGGCTGACCCGCGCTGCCGGTGTTGAGGTAGAGCACGTCGGCGCCGACCTTGGCCAGGCTCACGAGCCCTTCGACCAGGCCGCGCCCGTTGCGGGCCAGCAGTCCGACCGCGTCGCCGGACCGCACGCCTCGGGTGAGCAGCTCGCTGGCCAGTCGGTCGGTGCGCTGGTCGACCTCGCGCCAGGTGAGCGCCCCGTCGTCGTCGACGAGAGCGAGCCGGTGGGGGTGCCGGGCAGCGCCGGCGGCGTAGCCGAGGGCCGGCGTCACGCCCCAGCGGGCGAGGGAGAGCCCCATGCCAAGAAGACGGTCGGGCCGGACCGGCGAGATCAGCCCGGAGCGGACCAGCACCCGGACACCGTCGGCATCGAGCACGTGGACCTCCTCAAGCGCGGGCAGTGGCTCCTCACGGTAGCGAGGCGCACGTCCCGCCGCGCCGGTCGGCGGCCGGTCCTTGCCAACCGCTGTGGGACGCGCCACGCTAGGAGCCGTGACCGTCGTCTCGATGCCTCCGCGCGGTGAGTGGTTCCCCGACGCGCGCAGCGGCGAGCGGGCAATGCGGGTCTCCTGGCACGCCGAGCTCGGGTGCGTGATCCTCTCGTCCTGGCGCGACGACGCGTGCGTGTCGACCGTGCGCCTCACGACCGAAGACGCAGTTCAGATGATCTCCGTCCTGGCCGAGGGGCTCGCCGTGGCGGCAAGCGCTGGTGCAGGCACCGGCAGCACGGCGATCCAGACCGCCTGACCCCGCCCGTGGCTCGCCCCTCTTCTCCGCTGCACGCCCTCGCTCGGCGCTGGATGCGTCAGCTCGGGTCGGGACCTCCCCACCAGTAGCGGTGCTCGGGCCGGCCGCTGCTGCCGTACCGCAGCCGTTGCTGCGCCTGCCCGGTCGAGCACAGGTGCTCGAGGTAGCGGCGGGCGCTGACCCTCGAGATGCCCACTCGCTCCGCCGCCTCAGCGGCGGACAGGTCAGTCTCGTCGGCTTGCAGCACCTTCACGACCAAGGCGCAGGTCGAGGCGCTCAGGCCCTTGGGGAGGACGACGGCTCCAGGTCGCCGGACCACGGCGAACACCCGGTCGACGTCCTCCTGGGCGAGCTCACCGGCGCGATCCATCTCCCGCCGTGCCTCGGCGTAGCGACGAAGCCGCTCAGCGAACGTCGCGAAGGTGAAGGGCTTCACGAGGTAGCTGGCGGCCCCGCCGTGGAGCGCGGACCGGACGGTCTCCACGTCCCGTGCCGCCGTGACGACGATGACGTCCGTGGTGAGGGTCGCGTCCCCGCGCAGGTCTCGCAGCACGTCGAGTCCGTTGCGGTCCGGCAGGTAGACGTCGAGCAGGACGAGGTGGGGCCGCAGGTGGCGCACGGCATCGACGACACCGTGCCCGGTGTGCACCTCGCCCACGACGCGGAAGCCGTCGAGCCGGTCGACGTAGCCGTGGTGGATGCGAGCCACCATGAAGTCGTCGTCGACGACGAGGACGTCGATCACGCGGTGAGGACCGGGTCGTACGGCAGCAAGGCTGTGAACACGGCGCCCCCGTCGTTGCGCACCCGCACCCAGCCGCCGCGGGTGACGCAGGCCTGCCGCGTCAGGGCGAGTCCAAGACCCCGGGAGCCGGCGTGCTGGGCGACCTTGGTCGTGAAGCCGTCGCGGAACACCTCGTCCACGATGTCGGGGGCGATGCCAGGCCCGCTGTCCCGGACCTCGACCAGGACGCCGTCCTCACGCGACTGGAGCAGCACCTCCACCCAGCCGGCACCACCCAGCGCTTCGAGCGCGTTGTCGACCAGGTTGCCGAGGACCGTGACCAGAGCGTCGGGATCCACCCCGGTGCCCGCGTGCAGCCGGGCCCGTGGGGACATCCTCAACTCGGCGCCGCGTTCGGCCGCGAAGGAGGACTTGGCGAGCAGGAGCGCCGCGACAGCCGGCTCGCCAACCTGACTCGTCAGCCGGGCTGCGAGCTCGTCGCTGTGGGCGCTGGTTCGCTCGACGAAGCCGAGCGCCTCGTCATACTCACCGAGCTCGAGCAGGCCGGCGACCGTGTGCATGCGGTTCGCGAACTCGTGGGCCTGTGCTCGCAGGGCATCGCTGACGCTCCGCGCCCCGTCGAGCTCCCGGGTCAGGTCGTCCAGGCGACTCCGGTCCCTCAGGGTCGTCACCGCGCCGATCGCGCGGCCGCGAACCGCCAGCGCCTTGCGGTTGAGCAAGAGCACGCGCCCCGCGCGCAGGACGATCTCGTCGTCGCCGTCGACGACGCCGCCGAGCACGTCGCGAAGACGGGGTGAGAGCTCGAGGTCCGCAAGGCGCTGACCGACGCTGTCGAGAGGGATGTCGAGCAGCCGGACCGCCTCGTCGTTGACCAGGGTCACGACTCCGTGACCGTCCACGACGACCAGGCCCTCGCGGATGCCGTGCAGCGTGGCCTCGCGCTGCTCCAGCAGCCGTCCGATCTCCGCCGGCTCGAGACCGAAGGTCTGCCGCTTGAGGCGCCGCGCCAGCAGCCACGAACCGGCTGCCCCGAGCAGCAGAGCCAGCAGGACGTACGTCGCGAGCCGCGGCAGCGCCTCGCGCACCTGGTCACTGACCCGGTCGACGAGGCTGCCGACCGAGACCACCCCGATCACCTCACCTGAGGCATCGCGCACCGGGACCTTCGCTCGCACAGAACGCCCGAGCGTGCCGCGCTCGGTCGTCACGACGTCGCGGCCCGCGAGGGCGTCCGAGGCGTCGGTGGACAGGCGCTGCCCGATCTGCGCAGGGTCGGGGTGCGCCACGCGCACCTGGTCCCGGTCGGCGATCACGACGAACGTCAAGTCGTTGGCGGCCCGCGCAGACTCCGCCAGCGGCTGCAGGAGCACCGAGGGATCGGGGCGCTGAAGCCCCTCCCGGACCTGCGGCGTGGCGGCGACGGACTCTGCGACGGCGAGGGCCCGAGCGCCCTCCTGCCCGATAATCTGCGCGCGCAGCTGCTGCACGCTCACCACCGCCGCGACCGAGACGGTGATCACGACCACCAACAGCTGCAGCACCAGGATCTGCGCCGCCAGCGACAGGCGAGGCCCGGTCGGTCGCGTCATCCCCTGACGGTAGGTGAGCCGCGTCACAAGGACGGCCCCTCTCCGCCTGACCACTACGACCACAACGTCGCGTACGACCGCAACCGTGACGACACCCACCCGACGCGCGCACGGTGCGGCCAGCGGAGTGACAACGGTCACGCCTCAACCACCTGGAGATGCCGTGCTCGCCACTCGCAGGACCACTCGATCCCTCGCTGCCTCAGGCCTGGCCGCCCTCGTCCTGGCGACCGCTGCGTGCGGCTCGTCGGACTCGTCCTCGACCGCGGCCCCGTCGCAGGCCAAGCCCCTCGCCCGCCTGGAGATCACCGCACCGGCCGCCCCCGGCGGCGGGTGGGACTCGACCTCTCGTGCTGCCCAGCAGGTCATGCAGGCCGAGGGGATCGCCAAGAACGTCCAGGTGGTCAACGTCAACGGCGCGGGCGGGACGATCGGTCTCGCCAAGCTGGCCAACAGCAAGGGCAAGGGCGAGACGCTCATGACCATGGGGCTCGTGATGGTCGGCGCCATCGAGACCAACAAGTCCGCGGCCACGCTCGACGACGTCACCCCGATCGCCCGGCTGACCAGCGAGCAGGAGGCCATCGTCGTGCCGACCGACTCGCCGTACAAGACGCTCGGGGAGTTCGTCGCGGCCTGGAAGACCGATCCCGGCAAGCTCGCCATCGCCGGCGGATCTGCCGGAGGAACCGACCAGATCCTCGCCGGGCTCGTCGCCCAGAGTGCCGGCATCGACCCCAAGAAGGTCAACTACATCGCGTACTCCGGGGGCGGCGAGGCGCTTGCTGCCATCCTCGGCGGCAAGGTCGCGGCCGGCATCTCCGGCGTCAGCGAGTTCAAGGATCAGGTCGCTGCGGGGAAGATGCGCGCGTTGGCGGTCTCCGGCGGCACGCGGGTGGAGGCGTTCGACGCACCGACGATCAAGCAAGCCGGATTCGACGTCGAGCTGACCAACTGGCGCGGCATGGTCGCGCCCGCCGGGATCACCCCCGCGGACAAGGCCGCCCTGACCACGGCCGTCCAGCAGATGCACGAGAGCGGGGCGTGGAAGGCGCAGATGGACAAGAACGGCTGGGACGACGCCTACCTGCCGGCCGAGGAGTTCACGACGTTCCTTGGCGCGGAGAAGACCCGGGTGTCCGGAATCCTGAAGTCCCTCGGCCTGGTCTGACGTGACGACCCCGACACCCGTCGAGGCGGCGGTCCCGTCCACAGCAGGGGGTGAAGCCTCGAGCAGCCGCCCAGCGGGCAGGTCGGAACTGGGTCTGGCGGCCCTGCTCCTCACCCTCGGCCTGTTCGTGCTCGTCGAGACCAGCCGCATCGACATCCCCGCCAACGCCAACTCGATCGGTCCCCGCTTCTTCCCGACGCTGGTCGGCGGCCTGCTCTGCCTCATCGGCTCCTGGCTGAGCGTCGACGTCCTGCGCGGCGGACGTGGCGACATGGAGGCAGCCGAGGACATCGACCTGTCCCGTACGTCGGACTGGCGCACGCTAGGCCTGCTGTCTGCGGTCTTCCTCGCGCACGCGGCCCTGCTGCAGGTGCTCGGCTTCGCCGTCGCCGGGACGCTGCTGTTCTTCGGGGTGGGCGCCGTGCTCGGCAGCCGCCGTTGGGCCCGTGACCTGGCCATCGCCACCGTGCTCGCCACAGGGGTCTACGTCGTCTTCGGTCGCCTGCTCGGTGTCGGGCTCCCCGCCGGCCTGCTCGAGGGGGTCCTGTAGATGGACAGCCTCAGCCTCCTCTTGGAGGGGTTCGCGACGGCGCTGACGCCCGAGAACCTGCTGTGGGCCCTGCTCGGCGTGGTCCTCGGGACCTTCGTCGGTGTCCTTCCAGGCATCGGCCCGGCCATGACCGTGGCGCTGCTGCTCCCCGTCACGTTCACCCTCGAGCCGGTCAGCGCCTTCATCATGTTCGCCGGCATCTACTACGGGGGCATGTACGGCGGATCGACCACGGCCATCCTGCTGAACACCCCGGGCGAGAGCGCCTCGATCATGACCGCGGTCGAGGGCAACCAGATGGCCCGCAGGGGACGGGCGTCACAGGCGCTCGCCACCGCAGCCGTCGGCTCCTTCGTGGCCGGCACGCTCGCCACGATCGGACTCGTCCTGCTCGCACCTGCGATCGTCGGGTTCGCGCTGTCCTTCGGCCCCGCGGACTACTTCGCCCTCATCGTGGTCGCCTTCACCACCGTGTCCGCCGTCCTCGGCGGCTCGTTCGTCCGGGGCCTGTCCAGCCTCTCGCTCGGCCTGGCAATCGGGCTCATCGGCATCGACACCCAGACCGGGCAGGCCCGCTACACCCTCGGTGTCCCGCAGCTGCTCGACGGCATCGACGTCGTCGTCATGGCAGTCGGCCTGTTCGCGGTCGGTGAGGCCCTGTGGGTGGCCAGCCGGATGCGGCACGGCACTCCGGACGTGATCCCGGTCGGCAAGGCGTGGATGGGACGGGCCGACTGGTCCCGCTCGTGGAGGCCGTGGCTGCGCGGCTCCCTGCTGGGCTTCCCCCTCGGCGCGCTCCCTGCCGGCGGGGCCGAGATCCCCACCTTCCTGTCGTACAGCGTCGAGAAGCGGCTGTCCAAGCACAAGGGCGAGTTCGGCCACGGCGCCATCGAGGGCGTCGCCGGGCCCGAAGCGGCCAACAACGCCTCCGCCGCGGGCACCCTCGTGCCGCTGCTCGCACTCGGGCTCCCGACGTCGGCCACGGCAGCGATCCTGCTGGCCGCCTTCCAGCAGTACGGCCTGCAGCCCGGGCCGCTGCTGTTCGAGACCGACCCCGAGCTCGTCTGGGGTCTCATCGCGAGCCTGTTCATCGGCAACACGATGCTGCTCGTCCTGAACCTCCCCCTGGCGCCGCTGTGGGCCCGACTGCTCCACATCCCACGCCCGCAACTCTACGCCGGCATCGTCCTGTTCGCCTCGCTGGGGGTCTTCTCGGTGAACGGCTCCACCGTCGACCTGCTCATCCTGTACGTGGTCGGCCTGGTCGGCTTCGCGATGCGCCGCTACGGCTGGCCGGTGGCCCCAGCGATCATCGGTGTCATCCTCGGCCCGCTCGCCGAGCAGCAGCTGCGACGTGCCCTCGCCATCGGACAGGGCGACTACGCGGTCCTGGTCGACAGCCCCCGCGCCGTGGTGCTGTTCGGGGTCGCCGGTGTCGTCGTCCTCGCCCCCCTCGTCGCCAGGATCGCCCGGCGGGACCGGGCGGTCATCCGCGAGGCGGATGACCGCGTCGACGAGACGGTCCACCGCTAGCTCGACCGACCCCTCCACCTTCTCGAGTGATCCACGGCGCTCCGGTGCTGTGGATCCTTCGGGTCGTGCGCAGGGGTCGGAGCAGGCGCCCGCTCGGCTGATCCTCCGAACAGATCGGCGTGCGACACAGACGCCGTCGCATACGCGATCGCGAAGGACGCCCTCGACAACCCGGGTCCTGCCGTACCGCTGCGCATCTCACCGCTCGGAGCGTCACGACGTCAGGAGCGGCTCCCGGCCCCCGCTTCGGGGCGGAGCCCGGCCAGGCACAGCTGGAGGTGCCGCCGCCAGTCGAGTTCGACGCGGGCGCCAGGCGCCTCGCGCACTGCTCGGAGGGCGACGAGGATGCCGACCAGGTCGGCGAGCGTCACGTCGGGCCGGCAGGTGCCGTGGCGCTTCGCGTCGTCGAGGAGCTCGACCATGCGGGCGTTCACCTCGGCCCGCCGGACCTCTGCCGCCGGGGAGCTCCACAGCCGCAGCGCGCAACCGCGCGGGGTCGCCTGCACCTCACCGACCGTGCGCACGAACTCCGCCAGACCGGTGCCGTCCGGCATGGCCAGCGCCCGGTCGGCCTCCAGCGCGTACGCCTCGAGCAGGTCGGCCAGCAGCGCGTCCATCAGGTCACCCCGGGTCGGGAAGCGCCGGTAGATCGTGCCGACGCCCACGCCGGCCCGGCGTGCGACGTCCTCCAGCCCGGCATCGAGGCCACGCTCGTGGAAGACCTCAGCAGCCGCGGTGAGGACCCGCGCCCGATTGGCGGCGGCGTCGCTGCGGAGCGGTCGGGCAGTCGGCACCATCGCTCCCTAGCGCCGGGTGCCGCTGACGAGGGAGCCGGCCGCGACGACCGCGAGCTCGGGGTGGCGAACCTCGGCGGGGAAGGACTCCCGCTCCGGGCTCCTCGGCGCAGGGACGAACAGCGCGACCAGGGTCGCTGCGAGCGCCACGACAGCGAGGAAGCCGAAGGCGTTGGTGTAACCGGCCTCGACCGGGAGGCCGTCGGCGCGGGCGCCGGTGGTCACGATGCTGGCCAGGGCAGCGCCTCCGAGCGCGCCGCCGATCGTCCTGATGTTGGCGTTCATGCCGCTGGCTACGCCGGTCTGGTGCGCCGGGACCGACTCGACGACCAGGTTGGACATCGCCGCGAAGGCGAGGCCGAAGGCCATCCCCGTCACGAGCGTCACCCCGATGACCTGCCACATTTCGTCGTGCGCCAGCGTCAGTGCGGCCAGGCCGATCGTGTTCATCATCGACCCGACGACCAGCACCCGCTTCGAGCCGTAGCGGGCCGCCAGCCGGCCGGACGCGATGCCGGCGAGGAAGGTCGCGATCGACTGGGGCAGCATCATCAGGCCGGAACCGGTCACGGTCGCAGCGAAGCCGTAGCCGGCCCGCTCGGGCGTCTGGAAGAACTGCGGCAGGAAGGCGTACAGCGAGTACATCCCCACGCCGAACAGGACCGCCACCAGGTTGGTCCTCCAGACCGCCGGCAGCCGCATCATGCGCATGTCGATCAACGGGTCCGGGCTGCGCACCTCGGTCACCACCCAGACCGCGCACAACGCCGCAGCGGCGGTGAGAAGCGCGACCACCTCCGGCGAGGTCCACCCCCACGCCGAGCCCTGGCTCACCGGGAGCAGCAGGCAGACCAGCCAGGCGGAGAGCAGCAGAGCGGCCCACACGTTGATCCGTCCGGGGGTCCGCACCGGCGACTCGGGGACGAGGACGGCCGTCGCGATCGCCGCCCCGACGGTGACGATCATCGGCAACCAGAACAGCCAGTGGTAGCTCAGCGCCTCGACCAGCGGGCCGGCCAGGACCAGTCCGAGACCACCGCCCACCGCGAGCAGCGCCGCCGCGGTGCCGATCGCCCCGGCCACCCGCTCACGCGGGAACTCGTCCCGCACGATGCCGAAGGTCAGCGGCAGGACACCTCCGCCGACGCCCTGCACGACCCGCGCGAAGATCATGACCTCGATGCTCGTCGCCAGAGCGGCGACGAGCGAGCCGACCGACAGCGCGACGAGGGTCAGCACGAGCATGCGCTCCTTGCCGACCTTGTCGCCGATCCGCCCGATGATCGGCGTGAACACCGAGGCTGACAGCAGGTAGGCGGTCAGGAGCCACGTGACCGTGCGCTGATCGGTGTCGAGCGCCGCCTGGATCGTCGGCAGGACCGGGTTGACGAGCGACTGCAGCAGCGAGAACGACGAGACGCCGGCGCACAGCACCACGAACGTGATCCGGTAGTCGGTCCTGCTGCTGGCGCGCGCCACGTCACTTCTCCGTTCAGGGGGTCGTCACAGGCTAGACGACTAAGCGGAGCATGTCCTCCGCTTAGGTGAGATGTGCTCTACGCCACGACCAAGAGCCCCCGCGCCGTCAGGCGCGGGGGCTCTTGGTCGTGCTGCGTGCGGCTAGCGGGGCAGGACGACGTACTGAGCCGTACCGGGTGCAACGTCCAGGAGGACGCCGTCGCGGGTCACGACGGACCGCACCGGCTGTCCGTCGCGCAGCACGGTCGTGCCCTTGCCGAAGCTGCCGGCAAGCAGCACCTGGCTGGCAGTGCTGCTGGTCGTGCTCAGGCGGACCGGTGCGCGCAGGTCGAGCCCGGCGCGGACCGCCTCGAGGCGCACCGAGCCCACGTCGGTCAGCGTCAGCTGCAGGGCGTTCTGGCGCACCGCAGGCGGCACGACGGACAGGTCCTTGCCGAGCACCGTGTAGGGCAGCTGCGCCACTCCGGACCCGATGACGGGGCTGCCGGTCGGGTCCCCGACGCCCTTGGCCTCGCTGCGTACGTCCACGACGCCCTTCGGCACTGCGCCGACAGCCGTCGGGCTGACTCTCACCTGCGAGACCCAGTAGGCGTGGTCGTGCACGAGTCCGAGCGCGCTCTGATCAGAGCGCGGTACGTAGGCGAACGTCACGTGCGCCGGGTCGCGGTTCACCTGACCGGTCCCGAGGAAGTCCCGGGCGAACGGGAAGTCGTAGCCGAGCGCGGCGAGCGCGAAGTGGTCGGCCGCCGGGAAGGTCACGAAGCGGTAGTCGTAGCCGAGCTGCTCGAGGCCGCGGATGCCCTGCTCCGGGGCGCCGAGGTTCTGCGCGCGGGGCCCGACGTAGGGCACCAGCTCGTCCTCGACACCGGCGATGTTCAACAGGGGCACGTTGCGGAAGTTCTCGAGCCAGCGGTTCGACAGCGTCTCGTCGCCGCCGGTGGGCGCTGCCGGTGGCAGCCAGATGCCCTCACCGGGAGGCCCGACAGCGGTGAACGCGCGCGCGAACAGATCGGGGTAGAGGCCGGCCAACCTGTAGGTCCCGTAGCCACCCATCGAATACCCGGAGGTGTAGCTGCGCGAGGGGTCGAGGGTGAACCGGCGGGAGAGGTCGTTCCACGCCTCGAAGACGTCGTACTCCGCCTCCGTCTGGTACCACCCGTCGTCACCGCGGGCCAGCGGCGACAGCACGAGGTTGCCCCGCTGCTCCCCCTGCTGCTCGAAGATCCTGCCCTGCTGGTACTGGAAGTAGTTCTGCCCGAGCGAGTGCAGCGCCAGGGTGAGACCGGCCGGCCGGCCCTCGCGGTAGGTCGACGGGATGTAGAGGGCGTACGGCTGGAGCTGCCCCTTGTAGGCAGGGAAGGTCGCGAGGTCGCGCCCCTCCCCCAGCTGCAGCCGGCTCGGGAACAACCGGATCTGCCGGCCCGTGGCCGGCACGGTCGTGCGCTTCGCGCGGGAGGACATGGCGGCGAAGTCCAGGTCCCTGGCGTAGCGGGTCGGTGCGCCGTCGCGCAGCGCCGCCGCCTGTCCCTGGTCGGGCCCGACGTTGGCGGTCATCACCGGCTCGTCGAACCGGAACCCCAGGTTGAAGATGCCACTCGGAGTCGGCGCCGCCGGACCCGCTCCTCCTGGGCTGTCGGCCGTGGCCAGCAGCGCCGGGCGCTTCCAGCCTCCGGCGGCCGGGTCGTGCAGCCCCACGGCGAGCGTAGCCCGCCAGGTGCCGCGCGGGTCCGAGACGGTCCGCGGGACGGTGACCGTGATCTGGTTGGCCTCGAGGTCCACGGTGACCGGGACGGCCGTGGTGACCGGGGCGGCGGTGGCGCTGAGGCGCGACAGCTCGGCGCCGGTTCCCGACACGGACAGCACCTGGTCGGTGCCCGGGAACGCGGCGCCAGGATCGCGCGGGAGGGTGCTGGCGCCGGTCGAGGAGTTGCGGTCGGTGTCGAACGCGAGCGCGATGGCCGTGGTGTCCTGGCGCAGCAGCGCATTGAGCGTGAACCGGTAGACCACATCGCCGCTGCCGGGTGCGACGCGGAACTCCACCAGGTCGGCGGCGTTGCCAGCGTAGGCGGCGTCGGTCGGGTAGGTGACCTCACCTGCCTGCGCGACCTGGCTGGAGCTCGGTGCCCCGTTGGTGTCCGTGCCGTAGTCGTCGTAGAGGAAGTCCTGGTACAGGTACTCACCGTCCGTGTAGGCCTCGGCGCCCGAGACCAGCAGCGGAGCAGCCGTGAAGCGGGCGGAGCGGTTCTCCAGCTGCGGAGCACGAGGAGCTGCGGCGTAGAGGACGTCGGGCCCAGGGCGCGCGCCGGACGACACCGACGGCAGGCTGCCGGAGCCAGCGGACGACTGGGCCGAGGCCGGCGTCAGACCGCCCATGACCGGCAGCAGGAGCGCGAGCCCGGCCGTCCCGATGGGTAGCGCCCGGGCGGCTCGTCGGCGGCCGGTGGGTGCGGGTTTCATGCTCAAGAGTCCTCCTCGTCGAGTGCCATGATCGAAGGAGTCTTCGCCGCTTCCGGGCTCGTCCCTGCCTGTTCTCGAAACGTTCTCGCGAAGATGTTCCACGGACGGGGCTGGCGGAGTGGGCAGACCCCGGTCGACGAGTCAGGCGGGTGCCGCTGCCGGACTGCGGAGGTTGGTGCGCCCTCAACGGACACGTGCTCCCCCGCTCGAGGTGAGCGGGAGAGCACGTGAACACGCGTTGCTCACTTGTCGTGAACATCCCTCGGTGGAGGTGGCGGGAATCGAACCCGCGTCCTCCGGTACCTAGACAGGGCTTCTCCGGGCGCAGCTGACTGTGATTTTCTCGGCCCTCCCGGTCACGCCAGCAAGCCGGGAACGGGCTCAGCCACGGTGGTTCACCACCCGCCCCCGTGGCCAAAGCGGGTGGTGGTCCTCCTGTCGATGCCAGGTCCCGAGCCGGAGGCTCTCTCGGGCTGACAGCTACCTACTTAAGCCGCGAGGGCGTAAGAGGCGGCGCGCTGATTGGAATCGGCGCTTGTGTGTTTTGCGACGTTGTTGGTTAACGAGATCATCGTCGCCTTCCTCGGCCCGCTTCTCCTGCCTCGACATCCGGAGTCGAGACCTGTCACCCCCTTCGTGGTGCGTGTGACGCTTGAGGGTAACGCGGATCAGGCCGCCGGGAGTCCCACGAGTCGGGCCCCGTTGTCGTGCAGCACCGCCCGCAGCCATGCGTCCCCGAGGTCGAGCCGGACGAGCGCCTCGAGCTGGTGGCTGTACGGGTAGGGAGTGTTCGGGAAGTCGCTGCCCAGGACGATCCGATCCCCGAGGTCCAGGAGCCGCGGGGTGAGGTCGGTCGGCCACGGCGAGCGTGCCTGGACGAAGTCGGTGAACGCCATCGTCGTGTCGAGGTGCACCCGGTCATAGCGGCTGGCCAAGGCCAGGAATCCGGCGTATTCCGGCATCCCCATGTGGGCGATCACGAGGGTCAGCGTCGGATGCCGGGCGAGCACCTCGCCGATCGGTCCGGGTCCGGTGAAGGCCCCGGGCGCAGGACCGCTGCCGCAGTGGGTGATCACGGGCACGCCTGCGTCAGCGAGCCGGCCCCAGACGGCGTCGAGCTGGGGGTCGCGCGGGTCGTACGCCCCGACCTGCAGGTGGGCCTTGAAGATCGCGGCGCCGGCGTCGAGCTCCCGGGTGACGTAGGTGACCGCCTCGGGCTCGGGGAAGAAGGTCGCGGTGTGGAGCACGTCCGCGTGGTCGCCGGCGAAGTCGCGGGCCCAGGCGTTGAGCCAGGCGGCCATGGCCGGGCGGTGCGGGTAGAGCAGCGAAGGGAAGGCGAGCACGCCCATCGCCCGCAGCCGGTCCAACCGGTCCAGCTCGTCGGTCCGGTAGGCGATGGGCCAGGTCGTGCCGGTCGGCGGCCCGACGGCGTCGAAGTAGGCCCACACCTTGTCCATCACGTTCTTCGGCATGAAGTGGACGTGCAGGTCGACCAGACCGGGCAGGCCGAGCGAGCGCCAGAGGTCCGGCACTCCGGCATCGTCCAGGTTCACCGGCGTCCCTGCTTGATCGCCCGCCCCAGGGCGTTGCGCATCTCCTTCTGAGCGTCGCGCTCGGCCAGGACCTGTCGCTTGTCGTGCGACTTTCGCCCCTTGGCCAGGGCGATCTCGACCTTCGCCCGGCCGTCCTTGAAGTACAGCGACAGCGGCACCAGGGCGAGCCCGCTCTCGCGGGTGCGCTGGGTCAGCTCGGAGATCTCCTTCTTGTGGAGCAGCAGCTTTCGGGTGCGCCGAGGGGTGTGGTTGTTCCAGGTGCCTTCGGTGTACTCCGGGATGTGAGCGCCCAACAGGTAGATCTCACCTTCCTGCACGCTGGCGTAGGCGTCGGTGAGCGAGCAGCGGCCCTGGCGCAACGACTTGACCTCAGTACCGGTGAGCACCATGCCGGCCTCGAAGACGCCCTCGATGGCGTAGTCGTGCCGGGCCTTCTTGTTCTGCGCCACGAGCTTGCTCTTGCCGCCGCGCGTGCCGTCCGGCGGGCCCTTCGCGCTGTTGCGGCTCGCCGCCGAGCCCTTGGTCATGAGGACGAGTCTAGGACCGCCACGAACGTCAGGGAGGGCTGACGTAGCCCAGCGGGTCGACCGGCTCTCCGTTGCGCCTCACCTCGAAGTGCAGGTGGTTCCCGGTCGACGCGCCGGTGTTTCCGACGTAGCCGATGACCTGTCCTCTGCGGACGCTCTGCCCTGAGGACACCGCCATCGACGACTGGTGCGCGTAGGCGGTCGACAGACCCTCGCCGTGAGCGATGACGACCAGATTGCCGTAACCCCCGCTGCTGCCGGCGACGATCACGATGCCGTCGTCCGCGGCGACGATGGGGGTGCCGTCCGGTGCCCCGATGTCGATTCCTGCGTGCAGGCGCACGTCGCCGTAGATGGGGTGGACCCGGTTTCCGAACCGGCTGGTGAGCCGACCAGGAGCTGGCCACTGCATGCCCTTGCTTGCAGCCGCGACCCGAGCCGGGGCCGGGGCCGGGGCCGACGCCGGGGCCGGGGCCGGGGCCGGGGCCGGCGCTGGGCGACCCGCTGCGACCGCTCGCTCGCGGGCGGCGCGGTCGGCCCGCTCGCGGGCGGCCCGCTCGCGGGCCTGCTCGGCCTGCGCTGCACGCTCGGCGGCAGCGGCAGAAGCAGCGGCCTCGGCCTTGCGGCGAGCCTCGGCCGCCGCGGCCTCGGCTTTGAGCCGAGCCTCGGCGGCGGCCTCCTCGCGACGGATGCGCTCGGCAAGATCACGCGACGCTGCCTGGGCCGTCTGGTAGTCCCGCTGGTCCTGCCCGCGATTGGCCTCGGCGACCCCGAGGGCGGCCTTCTGGCTGGTTACCAGCTCGGCGACCTTGGCGGCGGCGGCCTCAGCCTGCACTGAGATCGCCTTCGCACGCGCCTCGCCCTGCTCGGCGACCTTCTTGAGCGCCTGGACCTCGCGCTCGTCGGATGCGAGGTCTGCCTCGACCCGGGCGAGCGCCAACCGGTCCTGGGTGAGCCGCTCGAGGGTGCCGTCCTGGTAGCGGAACACCGAGCGCAGCATGGTGGCCCGCTGCAGGACGTCCTGCGGCTCGCCGGCCTCCATGACGTCCTGGAGCCCGCCGAGCCGACCCCGCTGGTAGGAGCGGCGGGCCAGCTGCCCCACGTCGTCGCGGCCCTCCTGCACCTTGTCGCCGGCGTCGTCGACCTGACCCTGGGCGAGGGAACGAGCCTGCTCGGCCTGCTCGACGGCTGCTCGACCGGCGACGAGCTTGGCCTGAGCACCCGCCAGCTCGCCCTTGGCCCTGGCCACGGCCTGCTCCGCGCCTGGAAGCTGCTCCGCGACTGTCCGCAGAGCGGCGGCTGCGGCCTGCACCTGTTCGCTGGAGTCCTCGAGGTCACTGGCCGCCTCGGCCTCCAGCCTGCGCGTCTCATCCAGCGTCTGGTCTCGCGGCAGGACGCTCGCCGGCGAGACGACTCCCGGAGCGGCCGAGGCTACGGGTGACAGAGCTACCGGGGTCCCGACCAGCAGAGCTACTGCAAGGACCGCCGCCCGCCGTGGGGTCGCACGGCAGCGCACCACAGCAGTCACAGGAGTCTCCACAGCATCATCGATACCACAGGTACCACCGTTGCGACGTCAAACCCGCAGATGTCGCTGCAGAGTGACGAAAGAGGACAAACCGGCCAGCAGGGCGCCGGTGAGGAACAGCACGGGCACGAGCATGAGCACTTCGTCCCACCCGATGAACGCGGTGAAGGCGAAGGTCGGCTTCAGGAACCGATCAACCAGGAAGACCTTCACCGCGACCATCGCCCCGCTGGCCAGCGCCGCTCCGGCAAGGCCCGCAAGCACCCCCTCCAACAGGAACGGCAAGCGGATGTAGAGGTTGCTGGCGCCGACCAGCCGCATGATGCCCGTCTCGCGCCGCCGGCTGTGCGCGGCGACGCGGATGGTGTTGCTGATCAGCAGTGCCGCGGCGAGGAGCTGGAGGCCGGCGACGACCAGGGCGAAGAACTGCACCCGGTTCAGGATCCGGAAGAACGGCTGCAGCAGGGCCTTCTGGTCCTGCACCTCCTCGACCCCGGGCCGACCGTCGAACGCTGCTGCGACCACCTCGAACTTCGTGGGGTCCTTCAGCTTGACTCGGAACGACTCAGGGAGCGCGGACGCCGAGACGTTGTCGACGAGGTCCGGGGAGTCGGCGAACTTCTCCTGGAACAGGGCGTAGGCGGCCTCTTGCGACTCGTAGAAGACGTCATCGACCTCGGGGGTCGCGGTCAACTCGCCCAGCAACTGGTCCCGCTGCTCTTGCGTGACGGCCGTACGAGCGCACGAGGGGCGACGGCTGACCGTCCCGCACAGGTAGACCGTGACCTCGACCTTGTCGTACCAGAAGTCCTTCATGGTCTCGACCTGCTGCCGGATCAGCACTCCGGTGCCGAGCAGGGCCAGGCTGATGGCGACGGTGACGATCACCGCCACGGTCATCGTGAGGTTGCGGCGCAGACCGATGCCGATCTCACGGAGGACGAACTGGGCTCGCACGGGGCTTCCTTGCCGTCGATGGTGCTCGGAGCTGCCTGGCAGGCAGCGACTCCTCGAGAAGGTTCTCGGCTGCTAACCGCCAAAGCCGTAGACGCCACGCTCCTGGTCGCGGATGACCTTGCCGTCCTCGAGCTCAACGACCCGGCGCCTCATCGAGTTCACGATGGCTGCGTCGTGGGTCGCCATGACGACGGTCGTGCCGGTCCGGTTGATCCGGTCGAGCAGCTTCATGATGCCCACCGAGGTGTTGGGATCCAGGTTGCCCGTCGGCTCGTCCGCGATCAAGATCATCGGGCGATTGACGAACGCCCGCGCCACCGCGACCCGCTGCTGCTCACCACCGGAGAGCTCGTCGGGCATGCGCCGGGCCTTGCCCTCGAGGCCGACGAGCTCGAGCACCTCGGGAACGACCTTCTGCACGACGTGCGCCGGCTTGCCGATCACCTCGAGCGCGAAGGCCACGTTCTGGAAGACGTTCTTGTTGGACAGCAGCCGGAAGTCCTGGAACACGCACCCGATCGAGCGCCGCAGCGCCGGGACCTTCCACCGCGACAGCTTGCTCAGGTCGTTGCCGGCCACGTGGACGTGCCCTCGGGTCGGCACCTCCTCCTTGAGCACCAGCCGCAGGAACGTGCTCTTGCCGGACCCGCTCGACCCGACCAGGAAGGCGAACTCCCCCTTGCCGATGGCCACGTCGACGCCGTCGAGAGCTGGTCGGCTGCTCGTCGGATAGCTCTTGGTCACGTCTTCGAGGCGGATCACGCTGCCCCACACTACGGACCGGGCGGGCAATCCGGACGCGTCTTGGCCAATCCGCGCCGGGCGCTCGTCCGGCCGTACGCCCGAGCAGTCCCCCAACCGATCAGCCAGGACCGGTCACGCCGCGTCGCCCTCATCGTCGGAACCGGTACGCCGCCAGCGGACGGCCGCCTCGACGAAGTCGTCGATCTCGCCGTCCAGCACCGGCCCGGTCGCCCCCGACTCCATGCCGGTCCGCAGGTCCTTCACCATCTGGTACGGGTGCAGCACGTAGTTGCGGATCTGCGAACCGAACGCCACGTCGGCCTTGGTCCCGCGGATGGCGTCCATCTCGGCCAGCTCCTCGAGGCGCTTGCGCTCCAGCAGCTTGGTCTGCAGCACGACCATCGCCGCAGCACGGTTCTGGATCTGCGAGCGCTCGTTCTGGCAGGACACGACGATCCCGCTCGGCAGGTGGGTGATCCGCACCGCCGAGTCAGTCGTGTTGACCCCCTGCCCACCCGGCCCGCTTGACCGGAAGACGTCGACCCGGATCTCCTTCTCGTCAACGTCGACCGCGTCGGCCACGTCGACGACGGGCGTCACGTCGATCATGGCGAACGAGGTCTGACGGCGGGCCTGGTTGTCGAACGGCGAGATGCGTACGAGTCGGTGGACGCCGTGCTCACCGGCGAGAGTGCCGTAGGCGTAGGGGGTCTTGACCTGGAACACGACGCTCTTGACGCCGGCCTCCTCCGCCTCCTGCCACTCGAGCACGTCGAGCTCGTAGCCGTGCCGCTCGGCCCAGCGGTAGTACATGCGCCAGAGCATCAGCGCCCAGTCCTGGCTGTCGACACCGCCGGCGCCGGGGGTGATCTGGACGAGGGCGTGGCGCTGGTCGTACTCGCCGGACAGCAGCGTGCGGACCTCGAGGCTGCCGATCTCGCGCTGGAGGGTCTTCAGCTCGCCCTCGGCCTCGGCCGCGGTGGCCTCATCTTCTTCTTCCGCTGCCATCTGGAACAGCACGTCGAGGTCGTCGAGACGGCGGCGGTAGGTCTCGACCCGCTCGATGTCGCTCTGGACGGTCGACAGCCGGGTGGTGATCTCCTGCGCCTTGGCCGTGTCGTCCCAGAGGTCGGGCTCGCCGGCCTGGGCCTCGAGGTCGGACAGCTCGATCCGCAGCCGCGGTACGTCGAGCACCTTCTCGATGCTCGTCAGGGTGGCGTCGAGCGCCGCGAGGTCGGCACTGCGGTCGGCGGACACGAGGGTCGAGCCTAGTCGGCGGGTGTCACGGCACCGTCGAGGACACCCGCGTCCTGCGCTGAGGCGAGCGGGTCAGTCGGCCTCCTCGCGCCGCCGTGACCACGCGGCGAGGAACGACTGCGCCATGTCGGAGGTCTGCCGCACCTCGGCGGCGTCGCGCTCGTCCTGCATCCGCACCGCGAGGGCACGCGTCCCGAAGCGCAGCCCGCGGAAGTACGGCCCGAAGGCCTCGGCCCGGAAGGCGCCGTCGGTCGGATCAGGCGCCACCCCATCCGGGGCCCACGGCGACGGCACGTCGTGCGGCGGCAACCCCAGACCGCGCAGGGCGTCGAAGACGTCGGAATCGTCAGCCCGGTCGGCGAAGTCGCGAGACCGGTGCCGGACGAGCTCCCGGCCGTCGGGCGCCAACAGGAGCACCAGCGGGTGGAACAGCCCGTCCCGCTCGTCGGCGTTCCACGCGTCGAGGGGCTGAGCCAGCCGCTCCCCACTCGGGTCGCTCACCCACGGGAACGGCAGGTGCCAGGTCCGGTTCATCGCCAGCTGAGCCGACGGCGGGTCCACCGAGACCAAAACGACCTCCGCACCCAGCCCGCTGAGCTCCGGGACCTCGTTCGCCAGACGAACCGCCTGGCCGCAGCAGTACGGTCAGAAGTCGCCGCGCAACGCGACCATCAGCAGCGCCGAGGTCTGTTCCGTGCGCAGTCCGAGCAGGTCCGCAGTCGTCCGAACGTCCATGCTCCCGTCCTCCCCCGCTGCTGCGGGTCTCACTCCGCCGCCGGGGAGGCCGGGGCCTGGCCCCGCCGGTGCGGAGCGCACCTGGCAGGCCGCGCTGGACGCCGGGTGGAGCGACGAGGAACTCCCGAGACCTCCGCGGTGGCCGCGCTCAACGTGTTCACCAACGACGTCAACCACCTGGTCGGCACCGAGCTGGACCTGCCGCCCGCGCCCGCGCTCTGACAGGCCTGCCTTGCGCACGCCGCTGCGTCGACGACCCTGATACACACGAGTAGCGAGGCGAGGCGTGACCGAGCAGAAGGAGGAGCGATGGACAGCACCTACGACGTGATCGTCCTGGGCGCGGGGTCGACGGGGACGAACGTCGCCTGGTACGCCCGGGACAACGGCTTGACGGTCGCCGTCGTGGAGCGGGAGCTCGTCGGGGGCGAGTGCTCGTACTGGGCCTGCATGCCCAGCAAGGCGCTGCTCGGTCCGACGCACGTGCTCGCAGCGGCCCGCCGCATGCCCGGAGCGGCGCAGGCCGTCACCGGGGAGCTGGACGCCGACGCGGTCCTGGACCGCCGCGACGACTTCATCTCGCACCTCGACGACGACTCCCAGGTGCAGTGGCTGGCGCGCATCGGTGCCGACCTCGTCCGCGGTGAGGGTCGCCTCGACGGCGAGCGCGAGGTGACGGTCACGACCGGCGACGGGTCAGTTCAGCGGCTGTCGGCGCGTCGGGCCGTCGTCCTCGCGACCGGATCCCGCGCGTCGATGCCGCCCGTCGACGGGCTGGACAGCGTCCGCGCCTGGGACAACCGCGACGTCACCACCGCGAAGGAGGTCCCCGAGCGGCTGCTCGTCCTCGGTGGCGGCGTCGTCGGCTGCGAGATGGCGCAGGCCTACCGGCGGCTCGGAGCGCGCGAGGTGACCGTCGTGCAGAGGTCGGCGCGGCTGGTCGGCGGCTACGAGCCGTGGGCGGGCGAGCTGCTCGCGCAGGCGTTCGCCGCAGAGGGCATCACCGTGCTGACCGGCCGGTCGGCGAAGGGCGCGTCCAGGGCCGGAGACGACGGGCCGGTCGTCCTCACCCTCGACGACGGCACCGAGCTGGTTGGCGACGAGCTGCTGGTGGCGGCGGGCCGCACCGCGAACTCCGACGACCTCGGGCTGGAGACGGTCGGCCTGCAGCCGGGTGGCACGGTGGAGGTAGACGACCAGCTGCGAGTGACCGGGGTCGGCGGGGACTGGCTGTACGCCGCCGGGGACGTCAACGGCCGGGCACTGCTGACGCACCAGGGCAAGTACCAGGCGCGGCTCGTCGGCGACATCGTGGCCGGTCACGAACGCTCGGCCTGGGCCGACCACGCGGCGGTGCCGCAGGTGATGTTCACCGACCCCGAGCTGGCCGCCGTCGGGCTGACCGAGCAGCAGGCGAAGGATGCCGGGATCGACGTGAGGACCGTCTCGTACGACCTCGGGTCGGTCGCCGGGGGATCCCTGCTCGGCGTCTCGGGGCGCGCGCAGCTGGTGATCGACCAGGGTGAGCGCGTGGTCGTCGGCGCGACCTTCGCCGGCCCGGGGGTCGGCGAGCTGCTGCACGCCGCCACGATCGCGATCGTGGGCAAGGTGCCGCTCGACACCCTGTGGCACGCGGTGCCCGCCTACCCGACGGTCAGCGAGGTGTGGCTCCGTCTGCTGGAGGCCGACCGCGGGCTGTGAGCCCGGGGTGAGCCGGCCCGGCTGACCGCTCAGGCGTACTGCGCGGCCAGCTCGACGAGCCCACCGGCCCGGATGTCCGGCGGCGTGAGGTGCGACGGGTAGTCGGCGCCATCCCGGTCGATCCACGCCGTCCGCAACCCGGCGCGGTGCGCGCCGTCGAGGTCCCAGGGGTGCACCGCGACGAGGACCATCGAGGCCGGCGGGACGTTGACGGTCCGGGCCGCGTACGCGTACGAGGCGGGCGCCGGTTTCCAGGCACCGGCGTCGTCCACGGACAGTAGGGCCTCAAACTCCTGGCGCAGACCGGCCCTGGCGAGCAGGGCCTCCGTGATGCCTACTGAGCCGTTCGTCAGGGTGACCAGGCGCAGGCCGGCGCGGCGCAGGGCGCGTACGCCGTCGGGGACGTCGGGGTGGACGTCGAGCTTCGAGAAGCCCGACATCACGTGTTCGACGCCGGCTTCGACGTCCTCGACGCCGGCTGCCGTCAGGACCTGGGTGAGCACCGACGAGGCGACCGCGGCGAAGGGGGCGCTCGCCTGTGCAGCGGCGAGGGCGAACCCGTCGCGCAGCACCGAGGCGAACCAGGTCGCAGCGAGGTGCTCGGGTGCACCGACGTCGGCGAACCGAGTCGCCAGCGGCGCCATGTCGGACAGGGTCTCGTTGACGTCGAAGACCACGACGTCCGGGCGGCCGTGCGACATAGGACTCCTCGAGGTCGGCGCTGTTGCTATGCCGTGCCCGTGCATCCGGCCGGCAACCGGACGACAGCGCAGGCGTGAACCCGGCCGCGACCGGCCCTCCCGTCGCTCACGGGACAGTCGGGGCGCGGGCCCGGGCGATCGACCGGACCTCGACGGTGCGAGCACTGCCCGGCACAGGGAACGGCAGGGTGACCGTTCTGGTCGCGGTCACCACGGCCGTACGCCCGTCGATCTGCACGACGAGCTCGAGCCCCGGTTGCTGGGCCTGCGCACGGGCCTCGTAGGTCGCAACCCGGCCGCCGGCCTCGCCGACGCTGAGCGGGATCTGGGTCCTGAGCCCGTCGCGGTAGAGCGCCGCCAGGTCGAGCGACTGTGCAGCGCTGACTGCTGCTCCGTCAGCGGCGCTCGCGACGCCGCGCTTCGCGAGCACCACCGCCGACACGTCGACGACGACGCCGACCATGGCGATCAGGATCAGTGCGAACCCGAGCACCAGGACGAGCACGGTCCCCTCGTCGTCCCCGAGGGGGTGCGCCCGCCGGGCGATCACGGCACCTGCTTGAAGCGGTCGACGTGCTCGACGTGCGTCGCCCGGACCGGGATGTTGGGCGGTACGGCTCCGGCGAACAGCCCGCCGAACAGCGGCAGGGCGACCCGGTGCTGCACCGTGGTCGTGACCTGCGAGTCGGGTGAGACCCCGGCGGTGGCGCTGATCTGGGGCGCGCCGTCGAGCTGAAGGCCCTGGTCCTCGAGGGCCAGTGCGGCGGCCGTCTGGGCCCGCGCCGCTCCGGCAGCGGTCGTGTCGGCGGTGGCGTAGGCCCGACCTGCCTGTCGCGCCGCCTCAGTCACCGCGAAGGCAGCCCGCTGGACCTGGAACACGGTCAGCAGGACGTAGACGAGCGGGATCATGAGCAGGACAGCCAGGTAGGTGAACTCGACCAGGGCGTTCCCGTCATCTCCCCGCATCCACGAAGACGGCACCCGGGAGCTCGCCACCCGGGTCACCTCCGCTCCTCGAGCGCGTGACCCTCGACCGTCAGGCGCATCGGCCCGGCGGGGAGGAAGACCAGCGAAAGCGGACCGCCGACCTGCACCTCCATCGTCACGACGCCGTCGCGTACGACTTCGGTCGCGGCGTAGTCCATCCGGTCGGCGACCGTCGACGACAGCGCCGTCGCGACCACCTCGCGGGTGCGCTGGCGGGCGTCGTCGGGCCCCCGGTCGGCGTTCGCGCCGTAGCGCGCGCCCTCTTGAGCCGAGGCGACCAGGACGTTGCGGGTGTGCAGGACGAACCCGACCTGCATCACCAGCAGGAACAGCGAGACGAGCAGCACCGAGACGAGGGTGAACTCGACCGTGCTGTTCCCGGCGTCCTGAGCGGGCGCCCCGGTGCGACTCGAGACCATCGGCTAGGGAGCGACCGAGTCCAGGGCGTCCCGGAGGATCTCCAGCAGACGAGGGCCGGCGAAGGTCCACAGGACCGTGACGATGCCCGCCGTCATCAGAGTGATGAGCACCCAGCCCGGCACGTCCCCGCGCTCCGGGTCGCGATCGGCGAGGCGGTTCTGCATCAGGACGAACAGGGCGAGCGGCAGCAGCGAGTGCGGCACAGGTCCTCCAGGAGATCGAGTCGGGCCGTGCAAAGGACGGGTCGGCGTCACGAGGTCACCAGCGAGAAGCCGTAGAACCCGGGGAACAGCGCGAACATCAGCGTCACCGGCAGGATGAGGAAGACCACCGGGACCATCATGGCGATCTCGCGCTTGCCGGCCGATTCGAGCAGGAGCCGCTTGCCGGCTTCCCGGACGTCGACCGCCTGGGCACGCAGGACCTCGGCCAGGGGGGTTCCGCGTTCCACGGCGATGGCAACGCCGTCGACGAACCGTGACAGCGGAGCCAGTGAGGTACGACGGGCGATGCCGTCGAGGGCCGAGACCAGCGTGGCGCCCGCCCGCGCCTCGGCGAGCGCCCGCCCGAGCTCGCGGCTCAGCTCTCCGCTGGAGATCCGGTGCACCCGCTCGAGCGCACCGACCGGTCCCTCACCGGCCGTCACCGCGAGGGCGAGCAGCTCGGCGATGGTCGGGAACTCCTCGAGCATCCGCTGCTCACGGGCTCGCACCTGCTTGGTCAGCCAGCGGTCACGGCCGAGCACGCCCGCGACGGTGAGGATCCCTGCGGAGGCGAGGACAGCCACCGGGTTGGGCCGTGCCCCTCCGAGCAGCTGCGCCAAGGCCAGGCCCAGAGCCGCGGCCAGCCCGAACCCGCCCCAGATGACCTGCTCGGCCCGGAACTGCTCGACCGTCATGTGCCCGCCGAGCTGCTCCAGCCGGCGGCGCACGCTGGCGATGCCACCGACCCAACGCTCGACGAACGTGACGGCGTCGCCGAGCACGGGGCGGATCAGCCGCTCGAGGGTCGGGAAGGGCGTGAGGGCGCCGCCCGCGCCGAGCAGGCGGGACGGTCGCGGGGTGTCCCGCAGGTAGGGGGCGAGGCGGTCGTCGAGCGAGGGGCGGCGCGCCCGAGGGGTGCCAGCGGCGAGCAGGAGCAGGCCGCTGCCGGCGAGGGCCCCGAGGCCGGCTCCCGCGAGAGTGCTCATCGCAGCACCCGCCGCTCGGTGGGCAGTCGGGCGATGCGCAGCATGACCCGGTAGGCGAGCAGCGAGATGCCGCCACCGGCGATCAGGACGAGCGCCCCGGTGGCGGTGTCGTAGGCCTGGACCGCGCTCGGGCGGGTGGACAGGAGCAGCAGGAGCACCCAAGGCGCGCACAGCGCGAGTCGGGCGGCGTTGACCGTCCAGCCCTGTCTGGTCTCCAGCTCCGACCGGGTGCGGGCGTCTTCGCGCAGGAAGCTCGACAGAGTGCGGAGCAGTCGTCCCAGGTCGGTCCCCCCGACCTCCCGGGCCATGCGCAGGGCCTCGACGACCCGGTCCCCCACCGGGTCGGCGAGGTTGTCCTTGAGGGTGTCCAAGCTCTCGCCGAACCGACCGGTCGCCCGGTAGTCCTCGCCGAAACGGCGGAACGCTGACCTGAGCTGCTCTGGCCCTCGACCGCCGAGCTGGCTGAGCGCCTCAGGCAGGGAGAGCCCGGCGCGTACGCCGCTAGCGAGGTTGTCGACCGCCTCCGGCCAGACCTCGCGCAGCTCGCGTGAGCGCTGCCCGCGCCGGCGCCGTACGAGCAGGAAGGGGACCGCTGCCGCGAAGGCCCCGAACAGCAGCGCGATGACCGGGACCCGCGACGTGCCGAGCACGAGCGCCGACACGACGAGAGCGAAAGCGGTGCTCGCACCGACCAGCTGTCCCGGAGACACACCTTCGATGCCCGCCTGCGCCAGCATCTCTCTCACCCGCACCTGCCAACCCAACCGGGTCGACGGTGGCCGCTGCGGTCCGCGGTCTCCCGACCGCCAGATCAGCACGCAGCCCAAGCCGAGCAGCAACCCCAGGAGCGCCCCCACGTCAGGCCATGCCGTCGGCAGCGAGAAGTTGGACGAGGTCGATGCCGACCCACTCGAAGCGCTCCTGGTGCGGCGGGAAGCCCTCAGCCCGCACGAGCCGTTGACCCGACGTGACGAACAGGTCGGCCACCTCAACGACATCGCCTTCGACGCGACCTGGCACGGCGATGATCTCGCGCACCCGGCGGTGACCCGAGCCGTCCTTGGCCAGGTGGACGACGACGTCGACGCTGCTCGCGACAGTGGGGACGACGAAGTTGTGCCCGACGTTCTCACCGGCGAGCAGGGGAAGGGTGCACATCTTGACGATCGCCTCACGCGCCGAGTTGGCGTGGATGGAGCACATCCCGGGCAGCCCGGAGTTGAGGGCGATCAGCAGGTCGAGGCACTCCTCCTGGCGCACCTCGCCCACGATGATCCGGTCGGGGCGCATGCGAAGCGCCTCCTTGACCAGGCGCCGGAGCTGGATCTCCCCGGTGCCCTCGAGGTTCGCCTGCCGGGTCTGCATGGACACGACGTCAGGCAGCGGGATCTTCATCTCGAAGACCTCTTCGCAGGTGATCACGCGCTCCCGGCCCGGGATCGCCGCGGCCAGGCAGTTGAGCAGCGTCGTCTTGCCCGCCTGCGTGCCACCGGCCACGATGATGTTCAGGCCGGCGGCGACGGCTGCTTCGAGGAAGCGGGCGGCCTGCGCCGTCAGGGTGCCGAGGGAGACCAGTTCGTCGAGCGAGCCGGCTGATACGACGAACTTGCGGATGTTGACCGACCAGTGCCTGCGGGTGATGTCGGGGATGACGACATGCAGGCGCGAGCCATCGGGCAGCATTGCGTCGACGAACGGGCTGGACATGTCGATCCGCCGGCCGGTGGTCTTGAGCATCTTCTCGACCAGGTCGCGCACCTGCGCCTCGTCGAGGATGGTCGTGGTCAGCTCGGAGCGGCCGTGCTTGGCCACGAACACCCTGCCGGGCTCGTTGATCCATATCTCTTCCACGCTCGGATCGTCGAGGTGGCGTTGCAGCGGGCCGAAACCGGCGACGGCGTCATAGACGGTACGGGCGGCCTGCTGCGAGTCGAGCAGAGGCGAGAGCGCGGACGTGAGCGCCCGTTCGTCGTAGTGCGAGACGACCTCGTCGACCAGCCGGCGCATCGCGACCCGGTCGGCGATCGGGTCGAGACCGCGACGGCGGACCAGCTCCCGCACCTCGGCTTCGACGGCGTCGACCGCGCTCACGTCGCCTCCGTCCGGTCGCGCAGCCCGGTGCCGCGAAGCACGCACCGTATCGGCAACACCCCCTCACGGCTACAGCCCGTAGCCGTGCCTGTGGACAAGGACAGCTGACGTCACGACGCACATCCCGCGCGCACGACCTCGAAGCAGGCGCCCGCCGATGGTCGTGGTGCTCGATGAGGCCGCGAACCTCTGCCGGATCGCCGACCTGCCCCAGCTGTACTCCCATGCTGGGTTCCTGCTCGTCGGCAGCGCATCGACGACGCCGACTTCCCTGATGACCTGTCCCGGCTGATCGTCACCCACCGGCCCTTTCGCCCCTGCACCGACGACCGGCACTTCCCCGGCAAACCCCTGCGGCTGAATGCCGAAGAGACGTAGAGGACGTGCAGGCGATGCGTCCTCGTGCCGCCGTCGCTACGTACCTGTTGAGCGACCTGATGGACGGAGAGGCCATTCGGGTCCCTCGCTGGGTGTAGCGGCACCCCCTACGCTGCACCGACGAGGCGATGGGGGCGCGCGATGGCTGATCTTGAAGTGGACCTGTTGGGTCTGGCGCGGCTGGCGTCGGCGTTGGACCGGATCAGCGACGGTCTGGAGGCCGCGAAGGGCGAGTTGCGTGGTTTCGCGGACTCTCTGGGTGACGAGCAGGTCGCCGACGGGGTCGAGCGGTTCGAAGACCGGTGGCGTGATGGGCGCAAGGAGATCCGCGCGAACGCCGACGCGCTGTCGCAGATGCTGACCGAGTCGGTCGCTGCCTACCGTCAGGTCGATCAGGACCTGGCCGCGAGCATGACAGTGACGAGCTTGCGGTGAACGGCCCGCAGTTGCCTGACGGGGTGGGGTTCACGCTGGCTGTCCCGCCGTCGTGGTGGGAGTTCGACGTCGATCC
>JAABUN010000486.1_pt1 | contig 102898 bp, 99 predicted proteins | sample 5559311 | NCBI WGS metagenome assembly JAABUN01 (sample SAMN10711877, study PRJNA513370) | rock metagenome | isolation source: Antarctica rocks | place: Antarctica: Victoria Land, Siegfried Peak sud | reverse complement strand
CCCATCCGCACACCCCCCCCCCCCCCCCCATGGTCGGCTTTGAGCAAGATGCGGGCGCGGGCCAACATCCGCGCCGGGGCGATCCCGGCGCCAACCAGCCCGCGCAGCTCGGCACGCTGCTGGTCGTCGAGAAACACACGATACGGGTGCGCCATGGCAGCACCTCCGAGGCGGGCGGCGAATCGGTCCCACTTTCCCAGCACGCCCCCTGCCACCGGCTTTTCAGCCCTGACGCACCACTAGCGCTTTCCGTCGAAAGCCCCGTGCCGCGAAAGGTCCGGCCGGTCGACGTGCGCCGCCCGCATGGGAGAGGAGGATACGTTAGGAGAATGAGACGCACAGTCGTTGCTGGACATCTGGAATGCGCACACTGCCCAGCGTCATGGGAATCCCAAAGAACATGACGAGAATGCGGGCCCAGTCGCCGAAATGGGAGGCTAGCACTCGCTCGACGGCCAAACGGAGCAGTAATTCTGTGTTGGGGCGGCGTTTCTTCCAATTCATGGGCCCCGTTGCAAGCAGAGGTTCATGCAAGCGCTACCTTTTCTCACGGTTCACTGTGCGCTGGTTCATACGCGGTGCTCCGTCGCCACTCAACCGTGTAACCATCGCCACCGATCGCCAGCCTTAACCTGCTTGTCGAGTTCGAGCACGCCGCGAATCGTTTCCACATATCGCCCGAAGTACAACGTTCGCTCACGTAAGTTAGCTCGGTCCTCGCGCGACGAGATACGACCGCGCAGAAAGGTGCGGCGCAGGCCGAGGCTCAGCTCAAGTTGGACCCCACCCTCCGGAACGCGGTTCACGAGGTTCCTGGGTGCCACGCCGGCCAAGCTATCCGCGGCAGGAATGACGTCGAACCCGCTCCGCCGCAGCGCCTCAGTGATCTGGTCGCGCAGGAATTGGTTTCGCCCGCCGATCTGTGTCACGCGCTCCTCGGAGTCCCCCCCGCCATGAATCGCGATAGCGGTGCGTGCTCCCTTGAGCACGTCGCGCAGGTTCTTCTCGTCGAACCGGGTTGAAGTGACGTGAAGGCTTGCGTTGCCAGACGCCGCGACGCCCGCGAAGATGTAAAGCCGATGCCGCCGCCCGGCGATTGCGGCAGCGAGTTCGCCGGTCAAGGGCTCGATGCCCCCCGCGTGTGGCGCCACGATGGCGATTCGATCGCGTCCTCGCGTGCGAGCGATGATCTCCACCGCTCCCCGGTGCATCCGTAGCAGGTTGTGGACGGAGTCGTAGCGATCGGGCACATCCTCCCTCATTTCATTGCGTCCAACGTTCAGAGCACGCCGGCGGCGATAAGGCCAGCTTGCAGCAGATTCATGCTGGCAAAGACGGTGACTGCGGTCAACGCAGATCCCCATAGCGTCCGGGGCATCCCCTGGCGCTGCGCGTCGTTGGCGATTAGGGCCGGGATCATCAAGGTAATGACGTGGAACCCCTCCCATGGCACATAACGGCCACCACTCCCCTCCCTGAGGAGGATTTCACCCGCCCAGGCGAGGAGCGCCGCCACTAGGATCATCATCCCTAGCTTGCGGCGGCCGAAAATGAGCATGTGGTGCATCAAGACCCGCGTGACAAGCAGAAAGGCGCCCAGGCTAACCACCACCGTGAAGAGCAGATCGAGTGGCCGCAGCAGAAGCAGCCCCAGGTACGCACCTGCAACGAAACCGCCGGTCCTGAGCCCGAGGTAATGAAAGATTGCCATCCCGGCGAGGACGCTCACGAAGACGGCAGGCAGCAGGAGGTCCAGAGAGAAGGCGAACGGGCCGCTACCGAGATCGGTGGCCCGGCGCTCCCCGTGCCAGGGAGCAATGTCCTGAAACGCTGAGAAAACGTAAATGATAAGGGCGATGATAACGATATTGGCCAGGATTGCGAAGTACGTCTTGCGGGGTCCTTGGCGGAAGACGTCATGGGCGATCACCCCCGGGAGCACGAAGCCGATCCCAACTAGAGCGGTCAAGAGGTGGCTGATACCCAGGGTAAGGTGCGCAAGCCCGAACCAGAAAGTAACTATGCAGAGGGCGGTCAAAATCTCGATTTCATACTTCCGCCGTCCATAGACGATGTAGCGCTTGGCAATCACCTTATTTACGATGAGATAGGTGAGGTATGAGGTGACCAGCGTCGAGACGATGTAGAGCGGGCGGGTAATGAAGAGTGCGAGGTAACCCGGAACGATTGCGCCGCCAGTTGTAATCTGGAGCCGTTCATAAAAGAGCGTTGTCGTGAGGACGCCGAGGACGATGGCGATGCGGACGGTGTCGACATCATACAGATAGTCATGGTCATGCATCGGCGCCAGCCCCGCGGTCGTTGTCTGGCCATGTCGGCCGGGCGCGAGCCTGGGCGAAGCGCTGTCGCTGAGAGGTTACCGGCATCCGTTCCGGCGACCGGGACAATGTCAGCTCCTCGCCGTGCACGCCGCCGCGCGCGCTTTCGAAGTACTCGATGAGCAGTTCAGCCTGGTGCGTGTGAATATTGACCATGCCGATCAGGACTCCGTGATCCCCCGGAATCAGTCCCGCGATCGTCGTCGCAATCTGTTCCAGGGACGGGTCGACACTCTCTCCAAGATTGGTGATGTGGTCGCGCGGATAGCCGAATGAAATCATCTGCTCGGTTACCTGGTTTTCGTAGGCTCCGAAGGTAATGACATGATCAAGATAGGGGGCGAGATTCTCGGGCACCATGCGGGCGAAGAGCTCAGCGCGACGGCCGCGGTCCCACCGGTTGTTGAGGATGCCGATCACCGTCCACGAACGCGGGTAGTATGGCTTGAGGGCCTCGAAGGTGAGGGCCACGCTTTCACGGTCATTTGCGGCGAAGAGCGGGATCCAGAGCACGTCTTTGCCGCCGATCTCGTAGTGGCGCAGCCGGACGACGCCGACGTCGGGGACGCACTTCCACATGCCCCGAACCGCCGCGTCGCGATTAATGCCGAGGACTTGCGCGATGGCGAGTCCGACCGCGACGTTCGGCTTGAATTGAAGGTAGTCGAACCCGCGCATGTCGTCGTCGGTGACCCAGGCCGGGTCGGCAAAGATGAAGACACTGCCGCGCTTGAGCGTGTTCCGACACAGTCGCTCGCGTAGGTGTGGGCGGTCTTCCGCCGTGATGAGGATGCCGCCACGGGGGATCGTCAGCGACATCGCGTCGGCAATCTCTTCAAGAGTCTCGCCCATCTCCTCTTGGTGGTCTTCCCGCACATTGGTGATGACCGTGATGTCGGAGCGGACGATGTGATCTTGCGAGTACTCTTGGTAGACTGGACTGACCGCCATGCACTCGATCACGAGTGCTTCAATGTCGGGGGTGACGTGTCGGGCGACAATGTCGATTTGCTCGTTGATCGTCGCCGCACCCCGGCGGGGGATGGCGTCTTCCTCACCGTGGGGACCGATGACGCGGGCAGCACTTCCCGTCGTCTTGGCCACTGTGACAAATCCGCCTTCGCGCAGAACACCAGCGACAAGGCGCGTCACGGTCGACTTGCCGCGAATGCCATTGACGTGGACGCGAACACCCAGTTGTTCCAGGCGCCGCTTATGGCGGGCCAACGATATCCCCCAATAGAGGCTGATCAGGAGTGCGGCGATGAGGAGAACGACCAGGCCCACCGCGACTAGCCGCTCGCCGAGCCGGTGCTCGACCAACCCTCTCCGCCAAGTGCCTCGGCAACCATCGTCGTGTCAAGTTCCGCGTGGTCGCATGACGAGGTGGCGTTCGTGTTGATCCGCTCAAAGTCTTGCTCTACGCGTCCGCCAGTGTCGCCTCGTTCGACCGGCAGATGCTGAAGCGCCGCGGTCGCTCCGTCGAGGAGCGCGCGCGCGCTCCTCCCCTCTTCGGGGAAGGCCGCGATTCCCACGTGCAAGCAGGCATATTCGTCGAAAGGGTAGCGGGCGCCGGAGGGGCGGATCGTGAAGCTGGCATCATGAAGCGCCCGCAGTACCCGGTCGGCCCGCACCCGGGCCTCGACGGCATCCGTCTCCGGCATGATGACGACGATGTCATCGGGGGCGTACGCGAACGGCACGTCAATGACATGAAGCGTGCTTTCCAGCACCCGAACGACGGCGCGGTGGAGGACAAGGGGCTCGTGGGGGTTAGGCGGTGCACCCAGCAGGTCGACCTTGAGCCGGACAACGGTGAGCGGGTCCCCGGCATACTGTGCGCGTTCGACCTCCTCCTCGAGCCGTGCTTCGCCCAGTGGGGAGGCTAGCAACCCGAGCGGGCCGCGAGCGCGACGGTCGAACCCAGTGCGGCGGTCCAATTTAGCGGGCGACGTCGTGAGGGACGCGGCTCGAGCTCGCGGCTCATTCCTGGCCATGCCTCCCGCTATGCCAGCCACGAGGCTAACGCCGACAAGGACGACCACTTCCCCTAAGTGAACCCCGAAGTCGGCCGGCACCCATGTCTGCGCCGACCGTTCACTCGCCACCAGCGCAGCACCCCCGGCAAGCGCCGAAAGCAGTCCGATGAAGGTCTCGTTCGCTACGCTCATGAGTATCGTGGCAAGCATGACCCCTAAACTTTCCACGAGGACCCAGTCCGGATCCCCATGGACGGCGAGGCTGCCATAGGCCAGCGCCAGCCCCGCCACTCCCACGACGGCGGCTTGCTGCCTAGTCCATCTTCGAATCGGATGGGTCATCGTTTTCCTTTCGAACGCGGGCGAATTGCCACCACGCGACAGCAGCCATGGCCACCAATATGACCAGTCCGGCGGTCCCGCGCAGCAGTGGATAGAGCCAGGGCGCATCAGTCATCCGCTGGCTCCTCCTCTTCTGTAATATACATGTCACCGTGGAGCTCGACACCGACGGTCGACCCAGGAGGTATTACGACTCAGAGTACCTTTGTGGATCAGCATCGCCTGCCCCAGTAAAGCATTTCCCCATTCTCACATTAGACCGCTCCCTCCGATTATCATTTGACACCAGGCGGACCATATAGACTGGCATCCCTAAGTGCAAATTTGATACCACAGATACACGGCCATGTCGGGCATTTTTTCGACCCATCGCACCTCTCTTGCGCCGTGGCATCCGGGCGGTTAAGCATTAGGTGCTTCAGGTATCTAGGCCCTCTGCCTCGCAGAACAGATTCCCTTATCCCCTTGGTTCACTGGAACTCTGCTCCGATGGTTCTTGAACGCAGAAGGCTCCGACGGGACTCGCCCATAGTCTGTCCCCCGAGCATGCGTGTATGGGCTCCCGGCATGTATTTAGTAAAGGACCGGTGGGTGATCGTGTTCTACAGCAGTAAGTTTCTGACATTCAGGCGAACGACGTATGCGGCGCTCATGCTGGTCGTTATCCTAACGACGATGCGTGGTTCGGCTGCCGAGCGGCCCGCGGTTGGAGCCGCTGGCCAAGTGCTGGCTCCGCAGATTTTGGTCGCGCCCGATCCGACCCTGCCTCTGGATTCCGCAGCGCCGACGTTTCGCTGGCAGAGCAGCGCGGCCGGTGGGACCTACCTTTTCGAGCGCACCCTTGTCCCGGCGCAGACATCAGTCGGCCTGCTCGAGACCTCGGTCCTCCACATTGCGAAGCTCACGATGACCAGGTATCGCTCGGATCATCGCTCACCCCGAGCCAGATCTATTACTGGCATGCCATAGCGCGTATCCCAGCCGGGCTCTCGCCTAGATCGTAGACCTGGATCGTGCAGGTGTCGGTGCCGGCATCGAAGCACGACCCCGCAGCCACCCCGACACTCCAAGCCACGGGGACCGCAACCCCGACCCTTCATTCTACTGCTACGCCAATGCCCCGATCCACGGCGAGTGCGGCCGCGGTTGTGAGTCCAACCTCAACCAGCGCGGGAAGTACGGTCCCGACCCCCATGCCGACCCCAGCCGTTGGAAGCGCGTTCGTGTTTGAGCAGCATACGAACCTGGCTCGCACGGTCGTGAGCGATGCCAACGGACAGTGGTCGGCGACATTCCCGGACGGCGCCTTCGCCGTTACGCTCGCCAGACCGGTCCGAATCTTTGCCGAGGCGAGCGCCGCCGCTCCGGTCGTGAGCATCGTTAGGGTGCGGATGCTTCCAACCCCCTTCTTCCGGCCCAGTCGACGATGGTTAGTTGACGAGGGAACTTGCCGATGCGTCAACGGACGCTCTGGAACTGGCCATGCAGGAGGTCGCGGGCGCGTCCGCGGTGTGCGAAGGCGCCGGCCTACAGATCGCCGGGGATCCAGCCTATGGACCGCTCCAGGCCGACGGAATGAGGACCGGAGGATCAAAAACTTCAAAGGCTATCTTGGGGTTGCCTTCGATTAGGAGACCATCGTTGACAAGCCAGAAGCGAGTCAAGTCGTCAGCCTCGACTGCTCGGGCTTCGTACGTATGACCTTCGACTACTGGAGCGGGCCCCCGCTTGCCCTCCACGCGGACTTCACTGGCATCTCCCGGAAGTCATACCGGATTTAGGACGACGCCCCGGGTAGGGTCGTCTTTGCCAACGCAGGCACGCAAGCAAGCGATGTCGCTCGACTCGCGCCTGGAGACCTCGTTTTTTTATGATGCGTCCACCCATGACCGGCCTCGGATTGACAACGTTTGGCATCTACTTCGGGCGAGATACAGCGGGGCATTATCGCTTTATCTCTAGCTCAAGAACGGCGAACGGCCCGACCCTCGGAAACAATGCCGGTCGTTCAATCCTCGACGGAACGGCATTTTTACGCCCTAGCCTTCGGGGGCAGCCCGCCGCTTGTAGCAGATAGCCGGTAGAACCGTTCGGTCGTCCCCGCTCAGAGACCCCGCGCCTGCTCTCGCTCGGAGGGAGTCCCCTTTCGTGGCGGCAGCGACCACGATCGGCCTCCCACAGCGACGCGTGACGCCCCGGTCTCTCCACTCACGTGGTACAAAAGATGCGCCACGACCGCTGATAATCTAAGTAAGGCGTCGAGCACGATGGAAAGGACGCGACACCGTGCGCATGAAGGGATTCGTTGCTGCGCTGCTCCTTCTGGTGTCCCCAATTATCGGGGGGAAAGATTGGTTTAGTACAGCGCACCAACCCATGGGACATCAACTCCAGGATGGGACGCCGATGGCGGTGGGGCGGGCCGAGGCACCCGCCTGGGAGTTCGCCCTACTGACCTTTCAGGATCCGTATCAGGGCACGTTGCAGCAACCCGCGAAACCACGGACCGGGGTGCGTTACGTCGGAGCTGAGGTCGAGATCACCAATGGAAGCGACCAGGCTCTGGCCTTCTTTAGTAGTGATGTCAAGCTGAACGAAAACACAGGGCTCGAATTCAGGGCCGGCGACACACTCGGGTCGGAACCCCGACTCCGGGGACGAAACCTGAATCCCGGCGAGCGCGCTCGGGGATGGGTCTGGTTCGAGTTGCCCGAGGGGGCAAAGCTGACCCGTATCACCTTCGTCGCCCCCGGGCCAGAGTTCCGCGTCAAGGTTCCAGCGCTCGCGGGAGCGTAGGCGCGACCAGAGGTGCGCGTTGGCCGAATCCTCCCGTTCAGCAGGTGTTTAGTTCACACCATGATGCCAAACATCGCGATGTTAAACGGGTCGAAAAGCCCAGCGAGATTGGGACTGATGATCGATGGAACTGGGGAGCGCTTACCATGAATAAAAGTGCGCCCATTGGTTGGGATCCCATTCTCTGCGTGAGGTGGCATTCAAAGCCCGGATCCGACTGTACCGCGGGATCAATGCCTAGTTGGTGGTGCGTCAATCGTCATACATTGGGGAGACTCGACGCGGCTTGGTCCGGGTGTGCGCGGTGGTGACCTGCCAGGTGGCGGCGGCGTTGCGATGGGCGACCCAAGCGGTGACGTGGCGCTCAATGTCGGCGCTGTCGGGCATGCAGTGACGCTCGCACCGGCCTCGGAGCACGATCAAGTCCAGCTCGGCCCCTTTTAAGCCGCTTGTCGTGCTCCAGTGGGTGGTGGAGCTCCAGTCGATCCGTCAGCTGCTGGGCTTCAGCGGCAGGGAAGGCGGTGTACCGTGTGGCCGGGGTGTGAATATCGAGCAACTCGTGGACGCAGTTGGCGACGTCGAGCCGAGTCCGCTGCGGGCTGACCCGAACGGTGCGCCAGTCGCGTAGCGGCTCGCTGACGCGAAAGAGTTGGACCGCCCCGCCCCGAACGTATTTTCGGGTCGTGGCCGGCCGTTCGGTAGGGTGCGAGCTGCGAGGACGGCAGGATCTCAGGCGGCCGCGGGCGACTCGTCTCTTCGAGAGAGACGACGGGGGGCGCCGAGCCAGGGGGAGGGTCGTCGACCTCGAGCGCATCCTCCAGATGCCAGACGAAGGCCGGGTCAGCGGTCCGAGCGAGGCATCACTGCTCGGTCAGCCACGGCCTGAGCGGTTTGGCTGAGCGTCTGCCGCACCGTTTCGTGCGACATCTCCCCCCATCTCTCGGCGGATGAGCCCTTCAGGCAGCAGGCGGAGGCTCCAGCGGACGCGTCCTTTCGGTGGCTCGCCGCTGGCGATGGCCACAAGACGCGCGCCCCGCCGTCCATCCGGGACACGCTCGCACACGCGGGCGGGGCGTTTGCGCGCCAGTGCCGCCAGCGAGCCCGTCTCGACGAACTGGAACCGGATGCGCTGCACGGTGGCGGCGTGGATATCAAGCGCGTCAGCGACGGCGGCACCTGACCAGCCCGGTCTCCCAATCGTCGGTCCTGAGCAGGATGCGGGCAGGGGTCAGCAGGCGGGCCGGGGCGACGCCGCGGCTAACCATGCTCCGCAGGTGACGCGACCGGGCTTCGGTGAGGACAACACGGTGTGGGGAGGCTCCAAAGGGCGAAACGACCGGCCGCCGCCGCTCAGCACGCCGCCTGTTACCAGTACTTCAGTCCTGAAGGTCTACTAGTTCGTCAGCCGTCTCCTTCAGTGTCCGGGGACGCGATTGGGGTGCCCGTGGTTTTTACTGTCGGCGCCGGTGGCACAGCAGAATTGCTATCAGGGAGCTTTTGGGGCAGCTCGATGATCGCCCACTCCTCGGCTCCTGGAAGATACTCATTCTCTAAGGTCGCGCTCGCCGCGCTCGCGACCCTCACGTAGTCGTACAGCGGGCTGGATGCTGCGCCGAGCGGTGCCCAGGCAATTACGGCAATGTCGTCCAAGTCCACCGTCACGGTACCGGACGACGCTGGACCCAATCGAAAGTAAAGACCGATCGCCAGGACATTCGCTGGGACGACCATATCAATTCGAAACGGCGCCCACCCCTCTGAGGGGGCGCCACTGATCGGCACGATGGTTTGCGCGGCAGATGGGCCTCTCGTGTCCGGATACCAGCTCACTTGCACTGCCAACGGCGCATCTGGTTTTGATCGGACCATGCCGACCAGGCTGATAGGCGTTCCCGGTTGGACAAGAATTCGGTGGAGTGGTGTCAAGACGGCATCGCTGCGATTGCGCTCGCGGCGACGTAACCTTGCCCCGAGTTCGCCCCTAAAGGCAGAGTCATGGCCGATTGTCTTGTCGGCACCGTCGAGGAGCCAAAAGCTCTCCTCCCTCACCTTCTCCTTCACCGTTCCCCAAAAATGATGCTTGATGACTATCGTATCGACGTCCTCATCTTCGAACGAACCGGCCCAAAGCAAGTCTCTACCGAATTGAACTGTGCCGTTTTCGACTGCCGACACCCAGGTTCCAGGACCCAACCCAAAAATGCTTCCCGGGCCGCCCTTCCCGTCTAACACCACTCGCTGATCCTGGAGGCGGCCCTCGCCTCGGAGATCGACCTCCATCGCGCCGTTCTCGATGAGGAACGGCCCCGGCGCGCGGCCAGCAGCCTCCCGCGCGATATAGTCGGCCAGATTTCCGACAACTCCCACGGGCCGAAAACCTTCTATCGCAATCGGCTCCGCGTAGGCCCGCACGAGTTGTCCCTCTTGCAGATCGACGTTGAGCATGGTCGAGTAGAACGTCGGCCAAACTGTCTGGTCGAACAGGAAGTCGCCCATCGTCCACGCCACGAATGATTGGCCGTCCCAATCGAAGCCGCCGAGCACATGAGGGTGGTGATTAATGACCAGCGTTGCACCCGCTGTTCGAGCGGCTTTGGTGAACCGCCGAACGTTCGGCATGGCATCTCTCTCATATTCAGCCCCACCGTGAATCATGAAGACAACCGATCCATATGTGGCCTTTGCGGCCATCACTTTTTCCTGGATAGTCGACTCATCGCATTTAGCCGCTCCACCTTTGTGATTCGTATCGGATGCTACGTATGTGATGGACTGTGAAGCACCATAGATGGTGGTGCAGCCGAGAAATGCGACAGTCTGTCCTCGGACTGTCGCTACCGCAGGCCTCCAGGCCCCCTCTTCGGATGATCCTGCGCCGAAATGCGCAATACCTGCCCGGTCCAGCGCCTCAACAGTAGATTGAACGCCCTCCTCAAGCGCGTCATACATGTGATTGTTGGCAAGGTCGACCACATCTACCCCAGCTCGACGCATCGCGTCCGCCGCCACCCGATCGCTGGCAATGATGTAGTGCGATGTGGGGTGAAAGCGAGTCGGCCGCGGTTTGGTAGGATCGAAGAAGGGATCCGAAACGAGAGGCGTTTCCAAATTGCTGACCGTCAAATCTGAATTCTCGAGGAGTGGCTGGGCACCATTCAGGAGGTTCAAATGATCATTGAGACTGTCACCTGGATGTAGCAACCCGTCCGAGGTGTCGCCGTCCTCGTTAGGATCATAGAACCGCCCACCGAACATTACATCCCCAGTGAAGTGCATGGAGATAACGCCCTCGCCCCGCGGGGTCAACCGGAGGAGAATTGGTGCGCCGACTTCAGCGGCCCTCGTCCGGGAGACGAAGCTCGGGTGAGTGACGGTCACCCATTCGACCGGTGTTGCAGCCAGTAGCCGGAACGAGCCATCGGCACTTGTGCTCGAGGCGGCACTCATCGCAGTAACGGACGCCCCGACAATGGGGTGACCCGCGGTATCGATTGCGCGTCCGATGATCCACCGGGAATCGTTTGTCGAGTTGCGTGTTACGCCAAGCGCTGCCACGATGAGAAGGCTCAATACGAGGAGTGTTGAAAGGAGAAGGACCCTCACTTTCGCCCGTCGCAACAGCCGACTTATGGTTTTCACGCTGACTAGATGCATCCCACCCATAGGTTCCTCATTTCATAATAGGCATCATCATCACGGCACGAGCTTTAGATTTCGATCATCCGGTGACTTTAAGATCCGTTTCCGGAGTCTGTGCCGGCTGGTTTTGAATATAAAAAGGTGCAATGCGCAACCGACGATGCGATACTTGGGCCCAACAACGCACTCCTAAAGGTGGCCGTCCTTAGAAGTCTCTGACTATTCAATCACAACGGACATCGTTAGCGGTCACGAATAGCAAGCGGCTGGTCGTCATTTTACGCTGTTCGACCCAGTCTCATTGAGCACGTCCCGCACGGCGGTCAGGAGATCGCGCACAGCGGCCTTCCCGCTCGCGGTACCGTGCTGGAACCCCTCGCGGACGTGGCGTTCGATCTCAAGATGGAGAAAAGTCTGCGGAACGCCGAGCTTCGCCAGCAGGTGTCCTTGCGCGTTGCCGGTGGCGCAAAGATGGTAGTCACCATTTTGGTTCTTCTCGAGGCCCGATTCCTGTCCACAGACACCCATGCGCACGTGGCCGCCCGCATCGACTTCATCTTCGATCATTGCCAGCGGGCTGCCAGCGGGCGACGCTGCTCGGCTTCCGTTCGATCCCACAATGGAGGGTTGCCCGGAACGATCGTCAGCACCATGGAACTGGACGAACCACAGTGGTCGTCCGATCGCCAGACCGCGCCGCGCCAGCCAGGCTGTGAGTGAATGGAACAAGTTCTCCGTCGAGTTGGCCGCATCTTCGCCCGACACATTTCCGGAGTCCGCATCACGGCGCGCCCCCGCGAGCAGCAAGGTGCAGGCTTTGGGATCGTCCATGAAGGCGCGGAGAGCGATCATCTCGCTGTATTGGTCGGATTGGACGTGTGGGGCCGCGTAGACTCGGTCGCATTCTGGAGACAAGCGCGCAAGCGCCGCGCCCCACCCGCGATATTGCTTATTGCCTGGTCGCACCGCCTCGAGGAACCCGAGAATGGTGTCGCCGTTGTCGATGATATTGACGAGTCGGTACTGCACGCCCTCATCTGCGAGCCGTTGTCGATCTTCGTCCGCCGCAGCGATGTCTCCTCGTAGGAGGACCTCGAGGAGAGATGAGAAATCCTGTGCTTGGCTTTCGTCGGCAAGGGGAATGAACGTGCCGCTGTCGGACGGGGCGACTGTCTGCTCGAAGGCGTCCAAGAATGTGGTTTGGCTCAATCTCGGAATGGATGCAAATGGCGCGGCAAAAATGGGAACGTGCAGAGACAAAACCACCGCAAGCAGCGACGATGCAATGGAGAGAACCCGGGGCCAATGGGAAGACGTTGGCGAGAGGAAGTTCATAACTGGCGAACCCACAACTATTCTGATGAAGGCACCTCGCCACGGTGTGCTCTCGCCTCACCTGACCGATCTGCCGCAACGCGTACTGTATGTTGACGCGCTCTCTAATAACAAGGGAGACGGAATTAGGTCAACCGCCGAGTTCCAGATTGAGCCAAACCCGTTGCTCAGTGTTCGCGAGTGCCGAATGAGAACAGAGTTTGCCTGAGACGAGGTGGGATGGGCAGTTCGTATTTCTAGGACGCGTCGGCAAAGGCATGGTACGGTTTCGGGAGGACTCCGCAACAGCGCCACGCGCTGACTAACGACCAGGGGGAGACCTTCGCCCCAATACTGCCGACGCAGTTCACGACGAGCGAGCGGGCCGCGAGGGGCCACCGCACCGTGCTCGGAGCCATCGTGTAGGTGCTGTGGTCGAGGGCGGCATGGCGCGAACTTGCTGCCTCGCGACGGCACTTGGAAGACGCCCCCAGCCGATTCCGCCGCTGGCGCGACCTCGGTGTCTGGGCCCGGGTTCTCGCCGCCCGGCGGGCTGAGGCCGCCCACGAGGCGGCGGCGGATGACATGCGGACCACCATCGACGGCACCAGGCTCCAGAACCACCGCAAGGAGACGGGCGCCAACAAGGGGGTGCCGGGACCGACCTCAGGCGATGTCGCGGCGGCTGGGGAAGCACGCTGCACTTGACCGCCGCGTGCCACGGCAAGCCCGTCGTGGCAGTGACGGAGGGCCAGCGGCACGAAAGCCTCCAAACGATCCCGCTCCTGCAGCGTATGGCCGACCGGATGTGACCAGACGCGCTCGCGGACGACAAGGGCTCGAGCGGTGCGCAACCGGGCAACCGGCTGAGGCACCGGGACGTCGAGGCGGTCATCCCGTATCGGACGGACGAGGCCGGGTCGCGGGAGGACGACCGCACGCTCGACTGGGAGCACCCCGTCATCCATCGGACGATCAGCTACCGCAGTCGTGGCAAGGGCTCGTCCTATACCTGTTCTCAGAGCGAGCAACGGGAGCACGGGTCACTCCGGATCCTGGCCACGATTCTCGACCGCGCGGCGTGGGAGCGAGTGGAGACGGTGATGGGGGGTCCGGAGATCATCATCGCGGAAGTCGAGCGGCAACGCTCCGACCCCTCATCGGCGGTGGACCTCGCCGGGCTCGACCGACGCCTCTCCGTGCTGAAAGGGCAGCGACGCCGAGCGGCGCTGGCGGTCGTCGCCCTCGCCAATGCCGAAGCGTCGGCCCCCTGCTGGCCGAACTGTCCATCCTAACCGCCCAGTAACCCGAACTACACACCAAGTGGGCGACGCTGGAGACACGGCAGGCAGGTTGGCAGGCCGACCAGGGCCGGCTTTTGGATGTCGTTGGCTGGTGCGCACGGATCGTCGCCAACCTGCCCCGGCTCACTTATGCCAGAAGCGGGTTGCCCTGACCGCACTTGATGTGACGGTTTGGGTCTGGCGCACGGATCATGGTCCACGCTGGGAGGTCACGATCCGCATCGGTGACATTGTGTCCATCACCCCTAGTGGTGCGTCAGGCATCAAACGCCGGGTAGAGCCGGCGCGGTTTGGTGCGGGCGTCGGCGGTGGTGAACTGCCAGTCGATCCGCCGCGTCTGCGCGTTGCGCCGGTCGGCCCCCGCCGTGATCTGGCGTTCCATCGCGTCCCGATCGGGCCGCCGCTGGCGCAGGCATTGGCGCTCGCGCACGCTCAGCTCCAGTTCGGCCATGTTCAACCAGCTGCCGTGCTTGGGGGTGTGGTGGATCTCCAGCTTGTCGGCGAGGCGCTTGGCCTCTCGGCGGCGAGGCGCTTGGCCTCGGCGGCGGGGAAGGCGAGAGAGAGCGAGGCCGGGGAGTGCGTGGTGAGCTGGTCGAGGACGAGCACAATCCGCTCGGCTTCCGGGTAAGGGGGATCGACCACCTCCTTGATGCAGGCGGCGACGTCGAGCCGGGTGCGCTGCTCGCTCACCGTCGCCGCGCGCCAGCCGCGCAGCGGTTCGGTCGCCAGGAAGCAGGTGGCGACCCCGTTGCGCCCGTATTCGGGATCGACGCGGGCCGGCCGGCCGGGCTCGGCGGGTGCCGGCGGGCGCACCTCGCCCAGCAACTGCCGGCGGGCGCACCTCGCCCAGCAACTGCCGGCGGGCGCACCTCGCCCAGCAACTGCCGGCTCGGCTCGTCCAGGCAGACGACCGGGCGCGCGGGGTCGTCGGGGCGCGCGGAGACGGAGAGCACGTCCTGCATGCGCCACACGAACTCCGGGTCCGCCGTCGGTGCCAGGCACCACTGCTCCACGAGCCACGGCTTCACCGCGTTGGTTTGAGCGTCTGGCGCACGGTTTCGTGGCAGATCGCCTCCACCACCTCCAGGCGCACGAGGTCGTCGGCGAGCAGGCGCAGGCTCCACCGATCGGCCCCGTCCGGCGTCTCGGAGCAGGCGAGCGCGATCAGCTTGGCCTCCTGCTCCCCGTCCAGCGCCCGCTCGTCGACACGGTCGGGTCGCGTGCGCTCCAGGGCGGCCGCCACCCCCTCGGTGACGAACCGGCGGCGCACCCGCAGCACCGTGCTGGGATCGACGTCGAACCCGCCGGCGATGGCGGCGTCCGCCCATCCGGGGCCGCCCGCACCGTGGTCCGCCTTGAGCAGGATGCGGGCGCGGGTGAGCATCCGCGCCGGGGCCACCCCGGACCCCACCAGCCCGCGCAGCTCGGCGCGCGGCTCCTCGGTGAGGGACACACGCTACGGGTACGCCATGGCGGGGACTCCTCGATGAGCGACACATCGTTGCCTCCCGCCCCCACACGACCTGCCACCGACCCGCAATTCATCCCTGACGCACTACTAGAGCCTGTTCGGTACTTCGCGGCGATCGTGTGCCGCATGAACACTCCAGCACCCACGCACCCGAGCGACGTCCGCGACGAGGAGTGGGCCCTCGTCCTGCCCAACCCGACCTCGATGGACCCCGGCGCCCCGCAACGCCGCTATCCGCTGCGCGACCTGTTTAAGGGCTACACCGGCACGAAGCCGGCTGCGGCCGCTGCGGCCGCAGCGGCCGCGGGGGTGCGGCTGGAAATAGTCAAGCTGCCGCAGCGCAAGTGCGGCCTCGTGTTGCTGCCCCGGCGCTGGGTGGTGGAGCGCTCCTTCGCCTGGGCGGCGCGTTTCCGCGCGTGGCGCGCGATGATGAGCGACTCCCGGAGACGGTGGCCGGTCTGCCCGTCGTCGCCTTTGCCTGTTTGATGCTGCATCTCGCCCTCCCTCTCTTCCTTGCCGGTCAAAGTACCTAACATGCTCTACCCGAGCAGTGCTCCGTCCGGGGAATCTTGCCTATATCCCGTCAAGTTGAGCTCCTGGCGAAATGCGGCGTCCTCCCGATGGGACCCGCGGCCCCGCGGAAGCATGATGGGATCGTTCCGGCAGCGCCGGGGCCGAGGGGCTCTGGAGATCGGGCGCAATAGTGAACCGGATGAGGAGACCTCTATGACGTCACATCTGACGATTCACGAGATGGTCCTGCAGCGGGATCGCGCTCGACGCCCGCGCGAGGCTGAGCAGACGTACCGCTCGGATGAGATGCTCGGCGCGTCAACGCAAATAGGCTTCCTCATGGCAACCGCCAGGCGGGCGGTCGGCGCCGCCCTGATTTGCTCGGGCGAGTGGATGAGGGAACAATTTGGCGCGGCCGCGCCACTGAGTGCTCCGCAACCCGCCCGTTGAAGTTGGGAAGGCCAGTGTCATCCCCCGGATGCCATCCGTACCGCACGACTCTTGACGGACACCACGCGCGACTACGGGATCTGCGGTGACTGACAAGGTGTGGGCATTTATTGGGCCGGACCTGACCCTGATAGCCCCGGCCGGCAGAGGTGCTGTTTCCCCCGGGGAGAACCTACCCGTGCAATGTGCCGGACCGGCGGCGCAGGTGCAACTCAGGGGATCAGACCATGTCGTAGCCTCGGTCGGCGTGACTCGCGGTGGTGGTGCCGACGGAATGCCGGACCGCGGCGGCATATGATAACGCCCTTAGGGCACCGTTCTCCAAAGCTGGGTGAGGGGTGGGCCACCCGGCGGATCTGGGTCGCCTGCGACACCTGGACGGTCCAATCCACGCCGGTGAGCGTTTAGCGGACTGGATTGGGCGACACGGAGCATTGGCACGGCGCTGGTCTGGTCACTGGGGGCGCCGTGAGCTTCCGACCGTACGGGTGACGCGGGCAAGTGACCGGGTCCGGGCGCAGGTAGGGGCCGCTGTCGATTAGGGGCAATCCGCCAGCCGTGCCTGCCATGGGCTAGCCGAATGATCGCTGCTTGCCCCGGTCCTCGCGGTAGCGTGTCAGCGCGGCCGCCACCGGCTCCTGGCCGGAGACTTCGGCGACGGGAACGTCCCACCACGATTCGTATGACGGCACCCGAACCTCGGGATCGACGTGGACGTGAATGACGACGGTTCTGGGATCGCTGGCGGCTCGGGTGAGCGCATCGCGAAGAGTTGCCTCGTCGGTCGCACGGAATGCTCGTGCACCGAGACTCTCGGCATTTGCGGCGAAGTCGACCTCAATGTAGGGACCGTCGAGGCGGTATGAATCGTCGACCCTGGCTCGAAACTCATTGCCAAACGACGGTGACCCGGCCGACTCTTGCAGACCACGGATGCACTGGTACCCGTTGTTGTCGACGACGACGATGATAAGCTTATGGTCCTCTTGGAGGCTTGAGACGATCTCCGTGTGCATCATGAGGTAGCTGCCGTCGCCCACCATCACATACACCTCGCGCTCGGGGTCGGCCATCTTGACCCCCAGACCGCCGGCGATCTCATACCCCATACACGAAAAGCCGTATTCGACGTGATATCCCTTCGGGTCGCAGGGACGCCAGAGCTTCACCAGATCGCCCGGCATGCCACCGGCCGCGCACACGACGACATCCCGTGGCTGACTGGCATCATTGACGATGCCGATGACGTTGGCCTGGGTAAGCACGTCAGGGATGGCTACTCGACGCTGGGCATCTACCTCGTTTGCCCAGTCGGTCTTCAGGGTCGCGATGACCCGGGCGTAGGAGGTATCTGTCCAGTAGCCCGCGCTGGACAGCTGGTGAGACAATGCCTCCAGTCCGGCACGTGCATCACCGATGAGGGGCAGCGCACCCAACTTGAATGCGTCCATCGACGCAACGTTCAACGCGATGAATCGCACCGCCGGGTCCTGAAACGCCGAGTGAGAGGCGGTCACGAAGTCACCCATCCTGGTGCCGATGGCGAGGACGAGGTCGGCGTCTCGGGCCAGTCGATTGGCGGCGAGCCCGCCGTTGGATCCGACAGCGCCGGCATTCCAGGGGTGGTCCCACGGCAAGGCGCCCTTGCCGGCCTGCGATTCACAGACCGGGATGCCAAACTTCTGGGCGAAATCCGCGAGCTGCCGAGTCGCCTCGCTGTAGATGACTCCTCCGCCGGCGATAATGAGCGGCCGCTTCGCCACGCGGAGCAAGGCGACGGCGTCACGGAGATCGTCGTCTGGCGGGATGGGCCGGGTGATGCGCCGCACACGCTTCGTCAAGAAGGAGGTGGGAAAGTCGTAGGCCTCCGTCTGCGTATCCTCCGGCAATGCGATCGTGACGGCGCCGGTCTCGGCTTGATCGGTGAGGATGCGCATCGCCTCCGGGAGGGATCTCAGGAGTTGCTCGGGACGGTAGATGCGGTCGAAAAAGCGGGAGACGGGTCGGAACGCGTCGTTGACACTGATGTCCTGACTGCTCGGGTGCTCGAGTTGCTGGAGAACGGGGTGGGGCCGCCGGCTGGCAAAGGTATCTCCCGGCAGAAGCAGCACCGGAAGTCGATTGATGGTCGCGCCCGCCGCGCCAGTGATCATGTTGGTGGCACCCGGCCCAACCGAGGATGTACAGGCGAAGATCTGCAGGCGGTTCTTCATCTTCGCGTAGGCGGTTGCGGCATGGACCATCGCCTGTTCATTCCGAGGAAGGTAGTGGCGAAGCTCGCCGCGTCCTTCCTCCAGAGCCTGGCCCAGACCCGTCACGTTTCCATGGCCAAAGATGCCCCACATTCCGGCAACGAAGCGCTGTTCCTGTCCGTCGCGACTGACATACTGCTGCGCCAGATATCGGACGATCGCCTGCGCGGTCGTTAGCCGGATCGTGGCGTCGGTGGTCATCTCATCCTCCGATGGTGTCATAGGCAACGGGCCGCGCTCGTAGGTCCGGGGAAGCGATCGCGACAAGCATCCCGACGGCGTTACCCCGCAATGGCGCACAAGCCATGACGGTGGCATGCAACTCTATCGTGTCGTCGCCGGTGCGAAGCGGTTCACCTCGACGGGCCGATTCTCGCGGCACGCCGCCTCGGCGGCATACGCCAGGGCCATCGCCGCCCGGCCATCCTCTCCGGTGACAGCGACAGGCCGGTCGTCGGCGATCGCATGAACAAAATCGCGTAACTCATCGACGTAGGCCTGGTCGAAACGGTCGAGAAACCAGGCGACGTGGTCGGACGAGACGCCCTCTTTGGTGAGATGCAGCAGGGGGGTTTCACGGGAATAGCCGATGAAGAGCGATCCCTCGCTGCCAAAGATCTCCGTCCGGACATCGTAGCCGAATCCGGAGCGCCGACCGTTGTCGATACTCGCGATGCTGCCATTCCTGAACCGGAGCGTGACGATGCTGGTATCGATGTCCCCGTATTCGGCGAACATTGGGTCGACCAGCGCCGCTCCAATGGCGTAGACCTCGGTGACCTCGTCCCCCATTAGCCAGCGGACACAGTCGAAGTTGTGAATGGTCATGTCTCGAAAGAGCCCACCCGATGCGGCTACATAGGCACGGGGCGCAGGCGTCGGATCCCGCATCGTGTCGCGGATCGCTTCGACCTTGCCGAGTGCGCCGGAGGTGACCAACTCTTTGGCACGCCGATAGCCTTTATCGAACCGGCGCTGGAATCCCATCTGGAGACGGACACCCGCTCTGGTGACCGCGTCGAGTGCCGCATCCGTGGTCTCCAGACCGAGGGCGATCGGCTTCTCACAGAAGATCTCTTTGCCCGCCGCGGCCGTCGCCATGATGAGCGGGGCGTGGGTGTCGGTGGAAGAAGCGATCACGATGGCCTGTATGGACTCGTCATCCAATACGTCCTGAGGACGAGTGGTCCACCGGCTACACCGAACCGACGCCGCAACCTCGCGTGCGACCGCCTCGTCGGCATCCACAATCGCGGCCAGTTCGGCTCTTGGGACCAGCGTTGCGATCGTCTGCGCGTGGTGGCGACCAATGCGGCCAGCGCCTATAACCGCGATCCGCACCTGCCCCGTCAACATTGGCGCCGGCCAGAGGCAAGCGCGTTCGGACCACCGGGAGACAACTCGTCGCGACAGGGCGAGGTGCTCGCGGCAGCGGCATGACCCAAGAAGAAAGGACCGTTCGTTGTCTGCTTTCCTCGGGTTTGCATCATGTGGTCAAATCCCACATTGCTCTCGAAGGAACCGTCGACTCGCCTCGGCGCCCTCTAATGAACGTCGCCGGCTGGTGTCTTGCTCCACAACCACCCACCCGGCGAAGCCAACCTGTCGCAACGATGTCGTGATCGCGGGTAGATCGACCATCCCTTCGCCAAACTCGCAGAAGATGCAATGTCGAAGCGCGTCGAGAAAACTCCAGGAGAGGTCACGCGCGGTCGCCAAAGTGGCGTGGTCCACGTCTTTAAGATGGAGATAGCCGATGCGGTTCGTACGAGCCATCACGAACGCGGTCGGGTCACCACCACCATACGCGTAATGCCCGGTGTCAAAGCAGAGATCGACCGCTGTCCCTCCCGTGACTTCGAGCAAACGATCGACCTCGTCCGGGGTCTCAATGTGCGTCCCGACATGATTGTGGTAGTGGGTGCGAAGGCCGTGGGCCGTTGCCTGCTCGGCCACCGAGGCGAGATTTCGAGCGAGGGTCAACCACCCAGTGTCGTCGAGACCTGCCGAGCCATCGCTCGGAACATGCCCGGCAAGCGCGATGCGATCCGGGGTCATGGACGAAGCCACGATCAGATGCTCACATCCAACCCACGACAGGAGATCAAGGGTCCTATCTAGTCTCGGACGTTGCAGTTCGAGTCGATCCTCGTCGAGAAAATCGAGCCATTGGTAGGCTCCAGAGAGAGCAAGGTCACGGCGGGACAACGCCGACCGTAGCTCGTCAACATCAGTTGGAAAACCGTTCCCATACTCCGTACCGGCATAGCCAGCGGCGGCCATCTCATCGAGCACCCTCTCGATCGGGACGAGCGGTGCCCAGTTGGGAAGGTCGTCGTTGTTCCAGTTGACCGGCGCGGTGCCGACCGATGGCATTGCGATGTGGGCATTGGATGTCCCGATTGGCGTTCCGGAAACGATGGCAAGTGAGCCTTCCACGATCTGTCCCGGTGATAGCTTCCTAGGCACCGGCATCGTAGGGAGAGTCACTGGCAATGTCAATTGGCGACTTGGACGTGTCGTAACGCCGGAACTGACCTGTGCCGTCGCCATATGATTGCAGCCACCTCCAGAAATGATGATTTTGTTTATGTCGTCCGTCTCAGCAACCGAGGTGTCCACGCCACGAGGTCCCATCTGTCCGGTGCCGCCCCGTACCTGGAGCCACGTCGATGGTGTCGATCAGCTTGGTCCACCGGAATAGGATGCGCTCGCGGGGAAACGCAAGTCGGGACCCTCAGTTCAAGAGACTCGGTACAGGTGTGGTCGTTCTCATTTCAGCGACGTGATGAGATCACCGAGCGTTATTGGCTCCAGTGATGGAGAAGGAGACAGGCGATGACTGAAACCGACTGCCGGTTCGTGTCTCGTGTTCGCGTTGCCGTTCGGCGCTCGTACGACCGCCGACGCCTTCTCTAGGGCGCCGCCGTCCTCGGGGCGGCCGCAACGACCGATGTCGCACTGCGAAGCACCGATTCTGCCGCCGAGGCCGTCGAGTTGACCATCCTGGAGCATCAGGAGACGCGGCTCAAGCTGCTGACGGAGATACTTCCCAAGTTCGAGCAGACCATGGCAGACCAGGGTAAGAACATCAAGGTCAAGCTGCAGGAGGGCCCAGCGCCAAACTCGGAGTTCATTACCAAGTTGACGCTTGACTTCAACTCCGGCAATGTGCCAGATGTCGTCTCCTACGGCGGCACGAGCACGCCGGACTTCGCGGCCGCCGCGTATCTGCTCGATCTGACCCCCCTCCTCATGGTCTGGCCGGACTGATCCGGTCACTTCTACCGGTAGATCCACTAGGAGCAGGTCCAGTCAGATGGAAAGGCCTCCTCAGTGCCGTGCGAAGCGGGCAAAGTTGAGCTCTTTTACCGAAAAGACATCCTTGAGGCGAACGGCATCTCGACCGAGCAGCCGACCCGCTGGAAGGACCTGCTCGACCGGATGGCTGCGGTGAAGGAAAAGACCGGCCAGCCGTCATTGCTCTTCCCCGCTGGAGACGCGTGGGGTGGTGGCACCTTCTCTGAGGGGTTCATCCATCTCATGTGCGGAGTCCCGGCATCACCCAGGTCCTTGGGTTCTACGAGCAGAAGACCAAGACCGATGTGCTGTCGGTGGAGCCGCTCCTGAATCCCGAGTGAATCCGTAGCCGTGGGTCCCGACCAGGTATGACGCGTTTCCCAAGGGCAAGGTGGGCGCGACCACCTGCGGAACCTGGTGCTGAACCGTCGACTGGGGCGTTCGACTTGTTCTAATGCTAGCCCGTCAATCGGTACACCCGACGGGCGTTATCTGCCCATAGCTTGCGGCGGGCGTCTGACGAGGCGTCAGCGGTGAGGGTGTCGAGGGCCTCAACCCACCGGCCGTATGGGGACGCAAGGGTCGCCACGGGCCAATCGCTTCCAAAGAGGACGCGATCCTCGCCAAAGGCATCGAGTGCGTGCAGCAGGTAAGGCTTGATGTCGTCGATCGTCCAGTGATCGTGATCCGCCTCTGTGACCGCACCGCTGATCTTACAGACCACGTTGGGTAGTGAGGCAAGGGAGGTGATTTGGTCGCGCCAGGGATCAAGCTGCCTGGCCCGGATATTCGGTTTGCCGAGATGATCGAGGATGAAACTCGTCTCCGGGCAACGCCGCACCAGGTCGACTGTCGGGCCTAGTTGCTCCCAGGTACAGCAGAGATCGCACGAGAGACCAAACCGCGCGAGCTGTCGCGCTCCCTCAATGAATCCCGGGCGAAGACAGAAGGCCGGATCGGACTCACCCTGGGTCAGCCGGCGAACCCCTTTGATCCTCGACCCCAGGGCGACGATGGCCTCAAGGTAGGCAGCAATGCGGTTGCCGAACTCCAGCGGCGCGAACGACACGATGCCAAGAATGCGTGGCTGCTGCTCGGCAAGGCGAGCGAGCGAGGAGGCTTCAAGCAATGCGTAGGCTGGCGCAACATCGACTTCGAGATAGACGAAGCCGGCGACGTCGAGGCCGGCCGTCGCCGTCACGTAATCGTCGAGCCCGATTTCCGCGTCCAGCGCCGGCACGTCATCCAGCCATGGCATGCGAAAGCGAGCAGGGTCCCACAGGTGAACGTGGGCGTCGACGATCGGGACGTCTGGCATCGCTCCGTCTCCCCCTTTCTCGCCTGGTAACCTGGCTCACGCGGCGCTCGTGTAGCTCACGTCGCCGGATCGTGAGCGTCGACCTGCCGAATGTCGGGGACGCCCAGTACCGCCAGTAGTGGTGAAGTCGTCCGTCAGTCGGCCGCGATGAGACCGGCAACCAGGGCGTGCAGATCGGTGACGACGATGTCGGGCCGAGCTTCGGAGTGCGCGATCTCGTCTCGCGTTGAGACGCCGGTGAGAACGAGCACCGTCAGCATGCCAGCCCGATGTCCCGCCAGGATATCAGTGTCAAGGCGATCGCCAATCATCACGGCGTCGGCGGCGGAAACATCTATCCGGTGGAGCGACTGAACCAGAAGCGGGGTCTCGGGCTTGCCGATCACCGTCGGCAGTTGCCCCGACGCGACGGCAATTGCAGCGACGATGCTTCCAGCTCCAGGAGCAAGTCCGCCCTCGACGGGGAGGGTGGCATCGGCGTTTGTGGCGATGAAACGGGCGCCGCGGTGAATCGCTGTGGTGGCTGCTGCCAACTTCGGGTAATCAAACGCGAGGTCCAAACCGGCCACAACGACATCTGCCGAGTCATCGGCCGTAATCGCCTGAAAGGTCGTGCCGCCGAAGAGCTGCTCGCTCAGCGCCGGCATCCCGATGACGAAGATACGGGCATCGGGAGCAACGTGTTCGAGTAAATAATCGCGGGTCGCCAGGCCAGCGGTGAGAATCTCTTCTTCTGGCACATCCAGGCCCATGCTAGAAAGTTTAGTGACGTACGACGCCGGGGTGGACATGGAGTTGTTGGTGGCGAGCATCACGCGTTTTTCGCGCAGTGCCAGCGCGTCCAGCGTTTCTTTGACTCCCGGCAATGCCTGATTGCCGCGATAGAGCACACCATCCATGTCGAAGACGAAACCTTGCGCCGCCCGGAGGCGACTCCAGCCGTCGACAACCGATGAATCGCCTCCATCTCCGTGTGATGTGGCCAGAGATATCGTGGCGGCGGTGGGAGGTGGGTCGGTCATCAACTCGTTCTGCTCCTCGTATTGGCGGGCACTCCGAGCTCTTCGTTCCCGGCGGCAACACGTCAGCCAGCCCCCGCCGGCGACATGATCGCGGCGTCGCGGAGTTCCTTATAGGCGGCGGCGCGAGCTCGCATGTCGGTCAGCAGCGCCGACCTCCCTGACGGCGGCGCGAAGGCAATGTGAACATCTGCGCTGCTGACGCCGTCGAGCGCCTTGAGCCAGGCGCGAAACACCTCGCCGATCTCGTGCGCCGAGGGTCGGGCTCCCGCGGCCCAGGCGATCTCCAGCGAATGTCCGTCGACTCGCGATGTGACACCCGACAAAAAGCCAGGATAGGTCGCCGCGGTCGCCTCCAGCGCGGCCGTGGCGGGGAGATCCAATCCTGCGCGGCGCACACCGACCTCAATCGCTACGCGCGGTCCAACGATCCCCGTCACCCGTACCTCGTCGCCCTCGGCTTCATTGTGGAGGACGAAGGAGGAGAGAGGGTTGCCGCCGATATGGTCGACCGTTACCACGTCCTCGAAGCTCAGCGCCGGATCGTGTGGCCGGTCAATCGGCGCGGCGTGGGCCGATCGCCGCGAGGCGAACGACGTGATCCTGGATAGACGCTGGTCCAGCTCGTCCAGGCCGTGAAGCACCGTGATCCCCAGTCTCTCAACATCCTCAAGAAGGGGAGTCAACCGCGGATGAATCGCCTCCGGCACGACGACCGCTAACGGTCCTTCTCGACGCAGGAATGCCGTAACCACGGATGGCTCCGTAACGCCTCGCCGTCGAGCATATTCGACGGCGACGCCCGCGGCCGTGACGATGGCGGTCGCCGGATCATCCCAGATCAGCTCCGGAGGTGCATCAAGCGACTCATACGGGCTGAGGTCGGGGACGGGGGGCTGACCGAGCCAGACGACCCATCCCGGTACAAGTGAAAGAAGCTGAAAATCGACCTCGTACGATGGCACCGACGCGGCGGACACCAGGCGCGGGGCGACACCTGCGGAGCTGCCGGTTAAAGACCGCCAACCCATCGCTGGATCGGGTTGGTCGCCCAGGTTCTCGGTCATCGGTTAGCGGGCGTCGACGGCGGGCGCCAGTCCGACAGCACGGGCAATCGCCTCATCGAAGACGGGCAAATCGGCCGGTACTCGCGAGGTGATCAGGTTGCCGTCCTCTACCAGCGCCTCGTCGGCGTAGGTGCCGCCCGCGTTCGTAATGTCGTCGCGAATCTTGTTGACGGATGTCAGACGGCGACCCGCCAGCACGTTGGCGGAGATTAAGAGTTGCGGGCCATGGCAGATCGCCGCCACAGGGCGACCCGATTCCATGAATCGGCGGGTGAATGCAACGGCCGGGTCGTGGATCCGCAGATTCTCCGGCGAGCCTCCGCCAGGAATGACCAGCATCGCATAATCGTCGGGAGACACATCGGCAAAGGTCGCATCGGCCGTGAGGCGCCCGCCTTTTTTGCCCTCGATGTCACCGCGCTCGATGCCGATCACCGTGACTTTCGCGCCAAGAGACTCAAGGTAGGCCTTCGGAGCGGTCGCTTCGACATCCTCGAAGTTCTTCGCCAGCACCATCGCGACGGCTGGCTGATGGTCGGCGTTCGTCGATGCCATGAGATGCACTCCATTTCTTCAAAGGGAACATGAGAATCACCAAGTCGATCCAGGACCGGCAGTATACTGGCGCGTCGATGTTTGAGGAGCGAGGAAAGGGACGAGGATGATTGAGGAGCCGGGACCGCTTCCAGTCGAGAATGGTCTTGCCAAAGAGGTGCTGGCGGCCATCAATCCGGACGAGATCATCTCCTTTCTGCAGGACCTGATTCGCGTACCGTCAGTGAATCCCCCGGGCGACGTGCGAGCTGCTATCGCCGTCTGCGAAGGCCCGCTGGCGCACGCCGGTTTCTCGATTCGCCGTGAGTCGATGGAGGAGACCAAGCCGAACCTGATCGCCGAGTTTGGGGAGGCGAGTGGGCCGACACTCTGCTTCAACGCTCACGTCGATGTCGTGCCGACCGGCGAAGTTTCGGCCTGGAAACACGCTCCCTTCGGTGCCGATCTCGTTGATGGGCGGGTCTATGGCAGGGGCGCTGGCGACGACAAGGCCAGTGTCACGGCCCAGGTCATGGCGGGGGTGGCACTGGCGCGCAGTGGTGTTCCGCTACGCGGTCAGCTGATCGTCAATGAGGTGGCCGACGAGGAGACGAGCGGGGTCGCTGGCGCCGCTTTTATCGTTGCCGAAGGTCATGTGCAACCCGATTGGGTGATCGTCGGCGAGCAAACGCTTAACCGTGTCTGCGTGGGCGAGAAGGGTCTGGCCGGAACCGAGGTCACGGTTCTCGGTCGGGCGTCGCATGGCGCCCTGCCATGGGAAGGTGCGAATGCGATCGTTGGGATCGCTCGCATCATCGAAGCCCTGAGAACCGAGCTTCTGCCGGAGCTGGCACATCGGACTCATCCCTATTTCCATCCCTCATCGGCGTCGGTGAACACGATCACCGGGGGAGTCAAGAGCAATGTCGTTCCGGACCGCTGCTCTATCTACATCGATCGGCGCTTGATTCCGGGCGAAGAACCAGAGGAAAGCGTCGACGAGATCCGGCGAATCGCTGAGACAGCGCTGGCGGATATACCAGAGCTGCGAGTCGAAACCCGATCCGCGAGCGAGGGTCGGGCGGCGACGATGAGTGATCCGGATTCAGACCTCGTTCAAGCCATGCTGAGTGCAAATCGCCATCTCGGGCTGGCTACCGACCTCTCCGGATTCAGCATGGCCAGTGATGGACGCTTCTTCGCGGCCGCCGGACACCCGACGATCATCTATGGCCCCGGTGATCCTCGCCTCGCCCATGTTCCTGACGAGTGGGTTGGTGTCGACGAGGTCCTAGATGCGACGAGGGCGTATGCGCTGGCTGCGCTTCGTCTGATCGGCGGCGCCGCGTAGACCGAGGTACATGATAATTGACGATGTCGCTACCGAGCGACCTCGGCGAGATGGAGACCGGACGAATGTCGCAACGCACAGACGCGGGAGACAAACTGACAGACCTCTTCGCATATGTCGACGACCACCGTGATAGGTACATCGAGCAACTCCGCACGCTCTTACGACAGCCGAGCGTCGCCGCCCAGCATGACGGCATGGACGAAACCGCCGAGATGGTGCGGTCGATGTTCTCCGATACCGGCGCCAAGCCTCGCCTGATCGACATCAGAGGGGGGTTCCCGGTCGTCTATGCCGAAATCGACGGCACTTCTCCAAAGACTCTGAGCTTTTACAACCACTACGACGTCCAACCGGCCGAGCCACTCGACCTGTGGACCAGCGATCCATGGGCGGCGGAGATCCGCGACGGTCGAATCTGGGCCCGCGGCGTATCCGATAATAAGGGGAACATCGCGGCCCGTATCGCGGCGATCGACGCCTATCGCACCGTGCGATCGACGCTGCCGCTCAGCGTCAAGTTCATCATCGAAGGTGAGGAGGAGATCGGCTCGCCCCATCTCGGGCAGTTTGCTGACGAGCACGCGGACCTTTGCCAGGCCGATGCCTGTATCTGGGAGTTCGGCGGCACGGATTTCGACGGTCGACCGCTGGTGCATCTTGGTCTGAAGGGCATTTGCTACGTCGAGCTGCGCGTCCGTGGAGCGAGCGGCGACCAGCACTCGTCGGTGGCGACATCGGTTCCGAACCCCGCGTGGCGACTCGTTTGGGCACTGGCAAGCTTGAAGGATCCCGACGAGAGGGTTCTTATTCCGGGCTTCTATGATGCGGTGGTCCCACCGACGGCGGACGAGATTAATGCGTTGGAGCGAATGCCAGACACGGAGGTCCGGCGGCTTGAGCATTTTGGAATCGACCGTTTTCTGCTTGGTCTCACCGGTCTTGAGCTGCGGAAACGCGATTATTTGGAACCGACCTGCACCATTTCGGGTCTCCTCAGTGGCTACACCGGCGAGGGCTCTAAAACGGTCCTTCCCAGCCGGGCGATCGCCAAGATAGATATGCGGCTCGTCCCCGACCAGGATCCTCACGAGATCTTCACCCTGCTTCGTCGACATCTGGATGCGGAGGGGTTCACCGACATCGAGGCGGTGCTCCTGGGTCCAGAGCGGCCGGCCAGAACCCCGTTGACGGCTCCGATCGCCTCAGTGGTGGTCGATACGTGGCGAGAGTTGACCGGTCTTGAGCCGGTGGTCGTTCCCACCTCCGCTGGGTCGGGACCATGGTGGGAGCTATGCGGCAGGTTCAATATCGATGCCTGCACCGCCGGGGTCGGACACGCGCGATCGCAGGCCCACGCGCCGAACGAGAACATCTACGTCGACGATTACATCCGCGGGATCAAGCACATTTGCGCCATCATCGACCGGTTCGCTCGTGTTTGATCTGGCTGACCGGCTCAATCGCTACGTGCCGGACGATTCCTGGTTTCGGTTCTCCCCGCGCGGGATCCACGGTTCGGCGCATGTCACCCGGGTGCTGGTGTGGTCAGAGACGCTCACTGGTCTCATAGGTAGGTCGGATGCGCTGCGCCGCGAAGAGCTTCGCTGGGCGGCGGCGGTCCACGACGTTGGGCGCGAGAACGATGGCGTCGATGCCGGACATGGCGGTCGATCCGCGACCTGGGTGACGAGAGAGCTCGCACTGCGACGGCCCGAGACACGCGATCTCGATCTCGCCTTCATCGCCGAGCTCTGCCGGTGGCATGAGACGCCTGACCGGCAGATCGAGCGCCTCAGCCTTGAGCTGCTCATTCTCAAAGACGCCGACGCACTCGATCGCTGTCGCCTCGGCGACCTCGACCCATCCCGCCTGCGACTTACCCGCTCGCGGTCGCTGATCGAGCGCGCCGCCCGGCTTGAGCGGCGGACCTGCCGGTATGGTCAGGTGGATGGCGTCGACGTCCTCAACGACCTCCACAACTCCTGAGTTTCCTGCTCTGAACATAGACGCGCCGAACGCGGGCGGCGTTCTCGCCCGATCGGGAAAGCCGTCGTCATGTCTCAGGGTACGGACATGGCGGCCTGTTCTTCTTCGTCGTCGAGGTAGAGTGACCGCGATTCGATGCGTTGGAGCGCCTCTCGCGCGAACTCTTCAACGGCTATGGCGCCGAGGTCTCGACCGTTACGGAGGCGGACCGCAACGGTCCCGGCCTCCATCTCCCGCTTCCCGATGACCAACATGTACGGCACTTTTTGCAGCTGCGCCGTTCGGATTTTCGCCTGCATGCGGTTGCTACTGTCGTCAACCTCGACTCTCATCCCACGATCCTTGAGCTGATGGGCCACAGATCCCGCGAAGTCGATCTGCCCATCGGTGATGGGAATCAGAGTCGCTTGGATGGGGGCAAGCCAGACGGGGAAAGCGCCAGCGTAATGCTCGACGAGGCCACCGACGAACCGCTCCATCGATCCGAGCAGCGTGCGGTGGATCATCGCTACCCGGTGGCGGTCGCCATCCTCGGCGATATAGGTCACGTCGAATCGCTCCGGCAAGTTGAAATCGAGCTGGATCGTCGGTCCAGTCCATTCGCGTCCGAGGGCGTCGACCCACTTGATATCGATCTTCGGCCCATAGAACGCCCCGCCGCCCTCATCGACGCTGTATGGCATACCGCGCTGGTCCATGGCGCGCCGAAGTCCATCGGTGGCTCGTTGCCAGGCGTCGTCATCCCCGATCGCCTTCTCCGGCTTCGTGGCCAAATAGGCCTTAAATTCATATCCAAAAACTGCGGCAAGGTGAATCGCCAGGTCGATGACACCGGTCACCTCGCCAACAATCTGCTCAGGCGTGCAGAAGAGATGCGAGTCGTCCTGGGTGAAGCCGCGAACCCGGAGCATGCCGTGAAGTGTTCCCGATCGCTCATACCGGTAGACCGTACCCAGCTCGGCGAGCCTGATCGGAAGATCCCGGTAGGAGTGAACCTGGCTCTTGTAGATCATGATATGACCGGGGCAGTTCATCGGCTTGAGGTAGTAATCGACCTCCTCGATCGACATTGGTGAGTACATGTTTTCGCGATACGTCTCGAGGTGCCCCGATGTCTTGTAGATCTTTTCGGACGCAATATGCGGCGTATAGACAAGGTCGTATCCCCGGTCGAGTTGCTCCTTCTGCTCGAATTGCTCAACCAGATAGCGAACCATGGCCCCTTTGGGGTGCCACAGGATCAGTCCTGGCCCGATCTCCTCGTTGACCGAGAACAGGTCAAGCTCCCGGCCAAGCCGGCGGTGGTCACGTCGCTGCGCTTCCTCCAGGCGGGCAAGGTGGTCGTCAAGCTCCGCCTGCGTTGGCCAGGCCGTACCGTAGATGCGTTGCAGCATCGGTCGCTTCTCGTCACCTCGCCAGTAGGCGCCGGCGATCGACTGCAATCTGAATGGACCGACGTCTGCCGTTGTCGCTACATGGGGACCGCGGCAAAGATCGAGGAAGGACCCTTGCCGGTAGGTCGTGATGGTCTCGTCGCCTGGCAGACCCTCGATCAGCTCGATCTTGTATGGGTTCGCGCCGAACGTCTTGAGGGCCGCGTCACGGCTCACCACCTCGCGAACGAACGGCTCGGCCTTCGCCTGATTGGCGCGCATCCGGCCCTCGATCTCCGTGAGATCCTCCGGGGTCAGGTGTCGCGGGAGATCGAAGTCGTAATAGAACCCGTGCTCGATCGCCGGCCCGATCCCGAAACGCGCCTCGGGAAACATCTCCTGGACGGCTTCCGCCATTAGATGGGCGCAGGAGTGGCGCATACGGGCCAATTCGTAATCACGCGTGTCTCGCGCATCGACTGCGATGTCCATCTCGGCGATCTCGTGTTGAAGGGAAGAATCTGACATGGGGCGTAACTCCTGTTCGTCGTTCGGTGATGTGACAGCGAGCGCTTCCATCCAGCCTGTTCGCGTCGTTGTGATGGCGCCCCTGGCCACTCGGGCATAAAAAATCGGCTCGTGTCCCAGTAAGGGACGTCGAACCGACGTGATTCCACCCTCGTTCCGCCGCGGCGCCTCCTTGCAAGGGGCAACCTGACGCGGCGCTCGTTGGGGCCGGTAACGGGGCCAAACCGGAATGACTTATCGCGGCCTGCCGCTGTTCGCCATCGGCTCAGAGGTGGTTTTCACCGCTCGCGCGTCGAGCTGACCTCGCACCGGTTCGTCAGCCTCTCTAGCGATCGCTTGACGGGTACTCGTCCTCGTCAATGCCGTTTACCTGACTTGAAGCTTAGGGGCGAGGGTGGGCGGTGTCAACTCCTCACGGGTGCGATCGGTGCTGAGCAAGCGCTGGTGGCACAGCGCAGGCAGCGACGCGCGGCCCACGAGACGAGCGGGACTACCGCTGGTCAGCGTGCTGGAGACGTTCTGCGGTTCCCTGAGAATGCGGTGACGCCGCGCGCCACGAGGATCAGCGCGGCCACGGCAAAGGCGGCGCGCAATTGGCGCTCGTGGCCAGGCGGACGCACACTGAGACGCGAGACGCCACCACGGGCTGGCGGGGCATCCTGACGGCTCGACGGAGCGTTAGCGACGACGACCGGCTTACCGATCGATCCACCGGGCTCCGCTGAGCGAGCGATCACCGCCGCGTCTGGGTCCTTGAACGAAAGCACTTCGCCGACCGTGTTGAGGCGGTTCACCCTTCGCGACGCTTTCTGCTCGAAGGCGTAATCAAGGAGCACCCGATTGTCATCGTACCAATCATCTGGGGCGACGCCGTCGAGTGTCACGGCGACCATCGTATCGCCGTCGCGCCTGGCGATCTCGATCAGGCACCAACCCGCGTCGTCGTCGTAGCCGGTCTTCCCGCCGATCAAGCCATCGTATTGATTCAGCATCTTGTTCGTGTTAGCGAGGTGATACGAACCATCGGCGGTGTCGTAGGTCGTCGAGGAGATAGCCTCGACGAATCGAGGGTAGCGAATTGCATACATCGCGAAGACGGCGAGGTCATGCGCCGACGAGAAGTGATTCGGTACGCCCCAACCGTCGGGATTGACGAGGTGTGTCTCGGTTAACCCCATGTCGGTGAGACGCTGGTTGGCGTTTCCGACGAATCTCGCCACCGCCTGCTGGTCAGTATCTCCGGGTCGAAAACCGACCCCGCGGGCGACCGCATAGGCCGCGTCGTTGCCAGAGGGCAACATCATGCCGTAGATCAAGTCCCGGAGCGAAAAGGTCTCCCCCGGACCGAAGCCCATCGTGGTGGCCGCTTTGCTCCGGAGGTCTGACGACGATGTCGTGATCTGAAGGTCCGGATCGGCCTCTTCAATGGCCATCACCGTCGTGAAGACCTTGGTCAGGCTCGCGATCGCAACATGGTCGTGAGCGTTGCGTTGGGCAAACACCTCGCCTGTATCGGCGTCGATCACGATGTAATGCTTTGAGGTGATTTGGAGCTCGGGAACGTCCTGAGCCGTCGCGTCAAGCGTGGCAAAGAGAAGGCAGAACGCCACGAGAAGCGGCCCAGCGATCAATGGACGGCGGAACCATCTGAACCCGGCCTTTCGCACGCGTGCAATCCTCGATGATGGGTTCGACGGTTCGACGGTTCGACGGTTCGACGGTTCGACGGTTCGGCGGATCGAGGGGAGGAACGGAGGGAGACTTCGGCTTCGATGGTAATAACCGGAAGGAGGTCACGTCAAGGAACTGGCGACGAATTTTAAAGGCGGGCCGGCCGTCAGCGTAGCCGCGGGGAAGCATGGTGCGTCCCTGGGGCGGCTCGGTAACTTCAGCTCGGCGGCGATGCACCGCTGTCAAGTACGCGACGGCTTTCCTGGATTGCCGAATCGACGCTCATATCGGAGAGAACGATCGATCGGATAATCCCGTTGGCGTCGATGAACAGGTGGGTCGGAACGTTGAAAAGCGGGTACCCCTTGCCGGTGTCTGTCTCGTCGGGGTCGCTCAGCACGTCAAAGTTGGCATTATTCTTCGCGGCGTAGGAGGCGGCATCGGCGGCCGACTCCCGAACACTCACCCCAATCAGGACGAGTCCTTGCGGCTTGAGCCGGGAATAGGCTTCGACGATATCGGGCATCTCAGCGCGACACGGCGGGCACCACGATCCCCAAAACATGAGCCAGACAGGTCTCCCACGAAAGTCGGAGAGCCGCACGGGGTTGCCAAACAGGTCTTCGGTGGTGAAATCGGGCGCTTGCTGCCCGACCTTCGGCAAATAGCTGGTATTGATACCGCCATGTCCGAGGGAGGCGATGCCGTTTCGCCCGGAAACCAACCAGGCGCCGGCAACGACGAGGATGGCGATCACGACGGCCGAGAGCATTCGACCGCGCTGACCCGGCCGAGTCGGCGATGAAACCAGGGCCACATGCTGATTCACCGTGGTTTGCTGCATTTAGACGCCTCCGTAGGCGTGTAGTCCACCGAAAAAGTAGTTGCCATAGTACGTGAACACGACCGCCGCAAAGCCGAAGAGCAGGATGACCGCGCTGCGTGTGCCCCTCCAGCCACGGAGCGATCGAGTATGAAGGTAGACACCGTAAACCAGCCACGTAAACAGTGCCGCGGTCTCCTTCGGATCCCAGTTCCAGTAACTCCCCCAGGCGCGGTAGGCCCAGACCGACCCGAGGATCAGCACGAGCGCGAGCGCCGGAAATCCAACGGTGACGGCGCGGTAGCCAATGTCATCCAGCATCTCGGCGCTGGGGAGCCACGAGACTGGCCGCCTACTCGCAAACAAGTACAGCACGGCAGCGGCGAACGACACGGCGAAGGTGGCATAGGACAGAATGGCTAGGGAGACATGCGCCGTCATCAGCGGCCGGTTCTGAAGTGCCGGAATGAGAGGGTTCACTTCCCGTAGCCCCGCGGGGAGGGCCCAGATGTAGATCACCATGCCGAGCGCGATCGGCATCACGATCGTGCCAAGCTGGCGGGTGTCATAGGCGCGCTCGAAGAGGAGATAGACGAGGACGATGAGAAAGACAAACGTCAGGGAGAACTCATACATATTCGAGAGCGGTAGACGGCGCGCGGCAATCGAGCGAAGCAGGATCGAAAGACCCTGAAAAACCACACCGAACCAGCCCAACATCGTGCCAAAGCGTCCCGCGCCGGCGCCATACCCCTCGAACGGCGCGCTCCGTCTGACCAAAGTCGTGCCGGCCGTCGTGACCATCGCGCCCTGTCGCAGGCGGACGTGTCCAGCGGCGAGGGTGATATAGCAGAGCGCCGAGATGCCAATCGAGATGGACGCCGCGGCGAAACAATAGAACGAGAGCTGGACGAGAGCTGTCATAACGATTTCTTCCCCCGGGGCTTTTGCCAGGCGACGGCGGTGATCCGGACTAGTCGGCGGTCGCGGTCGAGGAGAGCACGTCGTTCTCAGCGGATGGCGCGCGACGTTCGATGATACGGGCCCCTTCGCGACGCAGGTCGTCGAGCAGCCGGTCAAAATCGCGCTTACCGCTCCAGTCACGCCGGGCGAGGGGGGCGAGTGTGGTCACCGATCTGGTCCCCTGTGATGAAACGATTGCTCTGACCCGCCGATGCGGGAAGTAAAAGGTGATCGCCAGTCCACCGACAAGGAGCAGAGCCGCCAGGAAAAAGACCGGGATGCCGGGATTATGAGCTACCTGAAGGCTGGTGAACCGGCGTTCCCGTACAAAGGTGATCGATAACCCATTCAGCTTTGTCTGCTGACCCTGACCGATGACTGCGCTTACCGGGGCGCCACCCTTGAGCGGGTCGCGGGACCGATACTGAACGAAGAGCTCGCCGCTGCGCAACCCAAGGGTATCGAGCTCCGGGGAATTTGCGGGATTCTGATCAGGGGCAATGACGTTTAACGCTGCTCCAGCCTGCGGCAGCTCAAGCACACCCGCCGGTGCGTCAGCGTTTGTTCGCGATTCGAATAATCCGAGCGGGAGGGCATCCTCATACAGCGGTTCACCGTGTGGACCCGTCACCTTCAGGACCACCGCCTGCCCGAAACCAGACTGATAAAAAACGATGTTGTGGTAGGTCATCGGGTGGTTGACCGTGATTGCCCCGGTCTTGACGATCTTATCGCCGTCGAGCAGGGCCAGCTCGCTCCGGAACTCCTTGGCTGACCCATCCTCTCGGTAGGCGTCGCTAAACGAATCGAGCCGGACGTCGATGGTTGTCCCATGGCCAAGGGGTCGAACTGATCCTTCCGGCACAACGAACTGCTTTTCGCGGTACCCATAACGGGCGCCGACGATACCACCGACGAGGATTAGAATCAGTGCGAGGTGAAATGGAAAGGTGCCAAGCCTCGCGAACCGGTTCTTATCGGCATACAGATGCACCTCATCGCCGCGCTGCACGGTGAGCACCCGGTAGTGGCGCTCCCGCATCGCCCCTGCCAGCCAGGAGCCAGCCAGAGCCGCCGGTTGATCGGAACTCATGCTTGCCGCCGTCTCAGTGGTGCGGAGGAAGCCATGGGTGGTATGGACCGTCGGATGGGTGATTGCGCTCCAGATCGCGGGCGCTCGGTTAAGGGTGCAGATGGCAATGGCGGTCGCGATCAAGGCGAGCAACGCCATGAACAGCACAGAGTGGAAAACGTCCCAGGCGTACCACCGGTCAACGACAGGCTGGGTAGCCGGCACGATTTTGGCGATGCGAAATGGTACTGAGCTTCCAGCCAGTGTGCCGATGAGGACGAGCAAGGCGAGCGCGATGATCTCATAGACCGCCGCGCGGACGGAACAGAAAAAGCGCCAGACGCGATCGACGCCGATCGAGATCGGCGAGTGACCAGCGAGACGCGGCCGGGCTGTTACCTGCGCCATCAGATCACCAACGTCCCAGGGCGCTTCGACCCGACGCTACCATTCCGGACCGCGATCATAAGGAAGGTTCCCACGGGGTCCACGGTGTGATCGCGACCATGCGGGCGAAGAACTGCTGGTAAAAGCCAAGAAGCATGATCGCCCCGACCGCTAGCATCGCCGCGCCGCTGATCGTTGTCACGGCCGAGAGATGCCCGTTGATTCGGCGGATGACGGTAGGGGCGGTAGCGAAGCTCGCCGCGACGAGAAATGGGATGCCGAGGCCGATCGAGTAGCTCGTGAGCAGGGCTGCCGCTCGCTCAGGGCTCCCCTGACTTGAAGCCATGGTGAGAATGGCGCCGAGCACCGGTCCAACGCACGGGGACCACCCGGCGCCGAAGGTCATCCCAACGACGAATGATGATGTCACGCGTCCCGCTGGAAGTTGACCCGATGACAGGCGGTGCTCTCGACCGAGAAACGGCAACTGGACGGCGCCGATTTGTTGCAGACCCAGCAGGACCAGGAGTACGCCGCCGATGCGCATAAGCCACACCCGGTTGCCCGCCACGAAGGTTGCCGTACCGACCAGTGCGCCAGCGGCACCGAGGGCGATCCCAAGAAGAATGAAGACCATCGAGAAACCGAGAACGTAGGCGAAGGCATGGGCGAAGACGCGAACCCGCGACGTCGAACCGTTGAGATTCGTCGACGCTCCTGCCAGGTGCGCGAGGTAGATAGGCACCAGTGGCAGGACGCATGGGGACGACAGCGATAAGACGCCAGCAACGAAGGCGGCGAGGAGTGAAACGTCGTGGGTCATGGGCTGAAACCTACCATCGCCTCTTAACGGATGTCAATCGCCGCTTCACCGCCGCTGGGAATGCCTGCCATACACGGAGATGTGATAAATTGATGGACATAACATGCCGCAAACGAGGGTAGCTCGTGAGTACCTCTTCGACCTCGCCACCACCGCTGAATGAACGACTGTACCGCACCGAGGCGATCATCCTCGGTCGGACAGATTACGGTGAGGCAGATCGCATCTTTACGGTCTTCACTCCGAACCATGGAAAGCTGCGGGTCATTGGCAAAGGCGTGCGCCGACCTCTTAGCCGTCTGGGTCCGCACCTGGAGTACTTTGACCGGTCACTGCTCGTCCTCGCGAAGGGTAGGGATCTTGACGTCATCACCGGTGCGGAGACGATCGACGGCCACGGTGGTCTCGGGCAGAGCCTCGATGCGTTCGGTCACGCCTCGCATCTCGTCGAGATGCTGAATCGCCTCACCCAGGATCGACAGGAGCAACGGGCAGCCTACGATCTTCTCGCCAGTTCGCTTCGCCTGCTGGCGGACGGCGTTGATCCGTTCCCGGTCACCCGGCATTTCGAGCTGGCGCTACTGTCAACCCTCGGATTTCGGCCGGAACTCTATCGATGTCTGGTCTGTAACAGGGATCTGCTGGCTGAGCCGAATGGCTTCAGTAGTCGCCTTGGCGGGACGGTCTGCTCGACCTGCGCACTGACGGATGCCGGTACCCGCCTCCTCTCGATCAACGCCCAGAAGTTCCTCCGCATGCTCGACCGGCGCGGCCTGTCGGTTGCAGCCCGTCTGCCGACCGATCAGCGGTTGCGTGATGAACTAGAGGGGGTTCTCACCGATTACATCCGCCAGATCGCGGAGCGGGATCTCTCGAGTCTTAAAGTCTGGAGAGCGATCCGAGACGTACCAAGCTCCTGATCGGCGCCCCGTCTACCAGTCAACCGTGCCGGGGTCGGCAGAGGCAAAACACAAGGCACTGCTCAGATCCCTCGTGTCTCTCCGGAGCCACGTCCACTCGGTTTGGGGAACTCGGACTCAGCGGAACGTTGCTTGACCTGAGCACCGCCGAAGGTCGATACAGATGGCCGGCTGACCAGGAGATCCGGCCGCCGCTCCGTGGTCCTCCGCAACGCCTCAGCCTGGCGCCAGGCGATGATGTTGGCGTGGTGTCCGCTCAGCAGCACGTCTGGAACGGAGTGACCGCGGTAATGAGCGGGACGGGTGAACTGGGGATACTCGACCAGCCCGTCGCAATGGGACTCGTCGGTGGTCGAGCTGCCGGTGATGACTCCCGGCAGCAGGCGCGTGACTGCATCGATAATGACCATCGCGGGAATCTCTCCACCTGTCAGGACGTAATCGCCGATCGAGACCTCCTCAGCATCGAGGATCGACCGAACGCGATCATCGATTCCCTCGTAGTGACCGCAGATGATGGCGACTCGCCGTGCTCCGGCCAGTTCCCGCGCCATGGTTTGAGAGAAGAGTCGACCCGCGGGTGACATGATCAGGATCCGAGAAGTGGGTGCATCGTCGCCGAGGACCGACTCAACCGAGGTGACGATCGGTGGAGCGCTCATGACCATTCCCGAGCCGCCACCGTAGGGAGTGTCGTCCGTTGAGCGGTGCCGGTCGAGGGTCGACGTCCGGATGTCGTGAACGTGAAGCGACATGCTCCCCCGGTCGCGCGCTCGCCGCACGATACTCTCATCCATCGGGCCTGTAAACATCAGGGGAAAGACGGTAAAGACGTCAAACCGAACTCCCGGCTGGTTCGTCGACGACGTCAGGTCAGTCATGAGGCGCGCTCGCTATCGCGACTGCTGATTCAGGTGCTGGAGAATCGCCGGTCCCGCACCTTCCAATGTCGCTAGGGTCAGGTCGGCGGCTGGCTCCCCGATCACCGGCTCCTCGCCTGGGTGCTGAATCCAGACGGTGCCCATGCCAGCCCGGCGCGCGCCAAGAACATCGAAGCGAAATGAGTCGCCGACATGCGATACGTTGTCGGAGGCAACGTGCAGTTCTCCGGCAGCATAATGAAAAATCTCCGGCCGTGATTTGTAGAACCCGGCGCTCGCCGATGTGACGACGGTCTGGAAGAACTGTTCCAACCCTAAGCGCTGAAGCGACCAGACCAGAAAAGGGTGGTAGATCGCGCTCGACACGATGCCGACTCTGACGCCGGCGCTGTGCAGGTATTCGACGGTCTCCCGAGCGCCGGGCATCATGTCCATGGTCTCCAGCGTTGCGGTCATCAGTTCGGCGATGCCCTGGTCGACGTTGGTGTCATCGACGTGCAGACCCAGCCGTCGGATGACCTCTCGAACGCCGTCGGCGGCCGCGAGTTCGCGACCGTGATCTCGAATCTCGGCTCGGAGGTCACGATACGTCACATCAGCCGCTGTGAGCGTGTCACGGTTCCATTGGGTACCGTGCTGTGCGCCCTGCCAGCGTAGGTACTGAGAGGCGATGTGACGAACTTCAAGTTCGAACCACTCGTCGCACTGGACCAGCGTATTGTGGAAGTCGAACGTGACGGCACGGACAGTGTCAGCCATGTCTCCTCTTGACTATCGTGGCGACCCGTCACCTTGACGATCAGTGCTTTGCCCATCAAGGATGGGCGACGTGTATGGAGGTGCTTCGTACGACATGATCGACCCCGCCAGCCGTCTCGACGTACGATGGCCCATATCACCTACGCCCTAAGCCGGGCTTTTTGCTTCCCGCGCGCATCCCGGACGCAGTGACAATAATGGCGCAATCGGTCCTGATTTTGCAGATCGAACTCGGACAGTGCGACCTTGCGAGCGCTCGTTGATCAGGTGAAATTTTCCATGGCGGCACTCACTATCGATCTCGCGATAGCCAAAACCAATAAACACGCGAGCCGGGAGAGTGGGGATACGGCCGAGCTCGTGGAGCGCCCCGGTGGCGGCTTATCAGTGGTTCTTGCCGATGGCCAGGGCTCAGGCCGTGCAGCCAAGAGCCTCAGCCTGCTCGTCACCAGTAAGGCCGTCTCACTCCTCAAAGAGGGCGTCCGCGACGGTGCCGCTGCCCGAGGTGTTCATGACTATCTTTTCACGTATCGACACGGTCAAGTATCGGCGACGCTGGATATTCTCTCCGTCGACCTCGCCACCAGCACGATATTGATCACCCGCAACTCTGAGACACCCCTGATCGTTGGGCGATCGGGTGAGATAACCTGTATACTCGGCGGCGCTGGACCGATCGGGCGCTACCATCTGACGCGTCCTGTCGTGACGCAAATTCCAGTCGAGCCATGGACGTTGCTGCTGCTGGTGACGGACGGTGTTCTGTCCTCCGGCCACCCTGGTAGCCCGGGCGAATTCGACATTCGTGATTACGCGGCATCTTCGCTGGCGGAGGTCTGGGACGCGTCAAAGGCGGCGGACATCCTGCTGCGTGAGGCGATTCGGCGGGACGATGGACGACCACGGGACGACCTGACTGTGGTCGCGCTGGTGATCCGGCCTCATGACGAGAAGACCTTGATTCGCCGGATGAGTGCGGTGGTGCCTGTCTCATGTGCCGTCGGGGCGGCAATTGGCGGTGATCGATTGTCATGAACTATGCAGCTGACCACTAGGCACCTCAACTGAACGGTCTCCGCATCGTGATCGTGGGACCCTGTGCCTCTGGTAAGACCACCCTGGCCCAGGCACTCGTGGCGCGAGGGTTCAACGCGTCGGTCTGCGGCCAGGAACACAGTGAGATCCCAACCCTGTGGAACCATACCCATCCCGATGTTGTCATCGGTCTGACTGTCACCCTCGCCGCGCTACGGCAGCGGCGGGGCGCCGATTGGCCAGAATCGCTCTATCGTCGGCAGCTAGAACGCCTGGACAGTGCGTTTGCGATCGCGGATCTCCTGATTGACACCACGTCGGTCAATGCTGACGCAGCGGTCGACGAGGTGGTGAATCACCTGTCGAAGTGACGCCTCATGGGTGACCTCACAGTCGTCGATGCCGGCCCCGGAGGCGACGTCACTAATTGGGTTGAAACCGGCTCCCCGGGTGACGGAGCGTGGCACCGCCGGCCTGGGTTCGTTCGAGGAGCCGTCGCTCGTGATGAATGATGCCAATGAGACCTTTGAGACGGTCTCCCGGGGTTGGTGCCTCCAGGAGGCGTTGCAGCAGCCGGGCGTCAACCGGGAGGCTCCCGGCGATTGCGTAGCCAACGGTCAGCGGATCATGGCCAATGTCACGCCGCTGGATCGCCTGATCTGTTGCCTGCTCGACGGCGACGAGGAAGCGCTCGAAGGCGGCGAGGGCGGCATCCACCGCGGGACGCTCGACATCGTGAGAAACGACATGGTCGGGCATCCACCGGATCGTCGCCGAGAGATAGCCCCTCGACCAATCTCGATCAAGCACGGAGAAGCGATCCGCGCCGACGACGACAATGTCACAGCTCTCGTCGGCCAAGCGATTGAGAACAAGGAGCCGGGCCGCGGTGCCAACATCGTGGACCACCGGCTGATCGTCCACCTCACGACCGTGACGTGTTTTTACAACGCCGAAAACCGGGTCACTAGTCGCTCGCTCTCGCAGCAGGCGCAGGTATCTCTCCTCAAAGAGATGGAGTGGTAGCAGCATACCGGGGAACAACACCGTGTTGAGCGGGAATAACGGGAGGGATGTCGTCGCCGCGTCGCCAATCATGTGACTTCCTCTGACTCGTCGTTGCTCGTCACGTTCCCGGGAGCGGACTGTCGACAGCCCGATTGTCTGGTTACGGATAGTGGTACATGAGCTGCCGGGTTTGCCGGTGGTGAACTCCCAAACTAGAATCGTGCCATGAATACATGGAATCCACCGTCATTGCGCTTCCTTCTCGTCTCGATGATGCTAATGACACTGGTAGTTCTCCTTCCGTCGCGTCAGTCGTCTTTGGCCCAGGAGGACGTGCGGCAGCCGGTCGTGCTGCAGGCGGTTGATGATCCGCTGAATGCGACGCCATCAGGCGAGCAGGTGCTACGGCTCGCGGGATCGGTCGAAGGCATCTCCACCCTTGATCCAGCACTGGTCCGCGACCTTGATACGGCTTTCGTTACCCGACAGCTCTATCGCGGGCTGACTCGACTCGATGAGGCACTGAAACCGGTTCCGGACCTGGCCGATCGCATCGATATTGACCCATCGGGACTGGTGTACCAGTTCACCCTGCGACGTGACGCGACATTCCAAGATGGACGACGGATCGTCGCCGAGGACGTGGCTTCGTCCTTCACACGAGCACTCGACCCTGCGACGGCCGGCGGGGAAGCATCGCTGTTGGGCGGACCTACCTATCTCTCAGATATCGCGGGCGCGGGTGATTTGCTCGCGGGGAAGGCGACAGGACTATCCGGCGTCCATGTCATCGACGACGAGACGGTCGAGATCACGCTGGCCGCCCCCCGTGCGACGTTCCTCATGAAGATAGCCGGAGTCTCGGCGCTGATCGTCGATCGAACGCAGGCTGCTTCGGCGAAGGAGTGGTGGCGGTCGCCGAACGGCAGCGGACCGTTCCGAGTTCTCGATTGGATTCCCGACGATCATCTCACTCTGGGCCGAGTCGATGACTTCTACGGCGGGACGCCGCCACTGGAGCGGGTCGAGATACGGCTCGGCTCCAGCGCTGCTCAGCCGTTCAACCTTTACCAGGCTGACCAGGTTGATATCGCTCGGGTACCGGAAGACGCGATCGACCGTATTCTCGATCCCGAGAGCCCTTATGCGTCGGAGTTGACCGTTTCTCCAATGTTCTCGGTGAGCTACATCGCCTTCAGTACCAGGGTCGCGCCGATGGACGACCCGCACATTCGGCGCGCGGTTCAACTCGCCTTTCCGCGGGGCAAAGTTGCGTCAGTGACCTTGAACGGTCATGTGTTGCGAGCGTCTGGCCTTGTTCCGCAAGGGATGCTGGGTCGGCAGTGGCCGGCGGGCGGCGAGACCTATGACGTCGATGCGGCGAAGCAGGAGATCGCGGAATCGCGCTACGGGTCTGCGGAGCGCGTCCCGCCGCTGCGCATCTACGGGGGATCACCGAGTATCGCGGCGACGCTCCGCGATGTCCTCGCAGACGATCTCGGGCTGCGGGTCGAAGTCGTCGCGGTCGACTGGCCGGAGTTCCTCGACGGGTTAGCCCTCAAGCGTTACCCCGCCTATGAACTTTATTGGGGCGCCGACTATCCGGATCCAGAAACGTTCCTCCGGTCGCTCTTCGGATCAGGCAGCTCCGACAATTACACAGGCTATGAGAACCCGAGGTACGACGAGCTGCTCCGGCAGGCTGCCGAGACGCTCGACCCGGTGGAGCGGGGAACGAACTATGACGCAGCGCAGCGGGTCCTCCTCGACGACCATGTTGTGCTCCCGATGTACTATGACGTTCGTTATATGCTCCAAAAACCGTGGGTTAAGAACGCGGCCTTAACGCCCCTTGGAATGCTCTCACTTGATCACGTCTGGTTGGAACACTGATACATGACGGCTGAGATCACGGACGAGCGGGCAGCCACCAACTCGCGCGATATCCGGACGTTAACTCCAGATGACGTGCCGCAACTGCGGCTCGGTCTCCGGTCGATGATTGACAGTCATGAGGTTCTCGGCGTGCTCCGGCGGCACCCTGGCCGCTCGGTGTGGGAAGCCCAGGGACGGGAGTTCGCCGTCGTTGCACCATGGCGACACCGCGACGACATCTCGTCACTGCACCGATGGACTGCGGTACGGGCCGCGTCGGCGCTCCTTCAGGGCGCCGCGGAGCGCTGTCGCGTCGCTGGTGACGATTTGCTCCTGGTGATGGAGCTTGACGACGTGCGTTCTGCCCGGTTCTATGAACGGGTGGGGTTTGAGCTCTTGCAAGAGGTCATCACCTACGAGTTGCCCGGGCGGGCGACACCGGTCGATCATTCGGATGAGCTGTCATTCATTCAGGTGACTAGCGACGATCTAGCTGGTCTCAGGCAACTTTTGGCGCTGGATCACGCGGCATTTCCGTGGCTCTGGCGCAACAGTGCCGCCGAGTTCACGACCTACCTTCGTACATCCGGCGTCACGGTCTACGTTGGTTACGACGGCGTCGATCCGGTTTCGTATGTCGGAGTGACGGCCTTTCGTGGATGGGGACACCTCGATCGGATTGCGGTCGATCCACGCCGTCAAGGACGCGGGATCGGTTTAGGGACGCTTCAGTTTGCCATCTCGACGCTCGCTACGAACGGCGCTCGGCGGTTTGCGCTCAGCACTCAGGACGGTAACAAGCGATCACAGCGGATGTATGAGCGGTTCGGATTCCAACGATCGGATGCACATGACTACCGCCTTTACGGAGCTCCTCTGACCAGGAACGCACGTCATCTGCTTGAGAACCATGCCGGCGCGGAGCATCAGGTGAAGGAAACGGCCGGCGACGAGAGCGTGAAAGAGACAACGGCGGGTGAGTAGCAGCTTTGGGCGCATCTTCAAGATCACGACATGGGGTGAGTCACACGGTCCAGCGCTCGGTGTCGTCATCGAAGGCTGCCCGGCGGGAGTGACACTCTCGGTCGATGACATTCAGGTCCAGCTCGACCGACGCCGTGTGGGGCAAAGCGCCGTGACGTCTCCGCGCAGCGAGCGGGATCGTGCCGAGTTGCTCTCGGGCGTCTTCGAGGGCGTCACGACCGGGGCGCCGATCTCACTGATTACCTACAACCATGATGTCGATTCATCCAAATACGAGAATCTCCGGGACGTGTTTCGTCCGGGCCACGCCGATTTCACCTACTGGGCCAAATATGGTCACCGGGATCATCGCGGTGGTGGCCGGTCTTCAGCCCGAGAAACGTGGGGGAGGGTAGCGGCCGGGGCAATCGCTCGGAAGATCCTCGCCGCACTTGGAACTGACATCTACGGTTTTACTAGGGAGCTTGGCGGCATTGAGATGACGACATTCGACCGCGATGAGATCGAGCGAAACGTCGTCCGCTGTCCGGACGCCGAGGCCGCGGCGCGAATGGTTGCGGCCATCGGTGAAGCCAAAGCAAATAACGATAGTCTCGGAGGGATCGTCGAAGTCCGGGCGACCGGCGTACCCGCTGGATTAGGGGAGCCAACCTTCGACAAGCTGGACGCCCTCATCGGTCAGGCGATGCTTTCTATTCCCGCCACCAAGGGGGTCGAGATCGGCGAGGGATTCCGGGTGGTGCGGTCGACTGGCTCGGCGGCGAACGACGCCTTCTACATGGATGGCGATCGGGTGCGAACGACATCGAACAATGCGGGCGGCACGCTTGGCGGGATCTCGTCGGGCGAAGAGATCATTGTCCGCGTGGCGGTCAAGCCGACCTCCTCGGTCGGGGTGCCTCAGCAGACCATCGACACGTCCCATGAGCCTCGGACGATCGTCGTTGAGGGCCGGCACGATCCGTCGGTCTGTCCGCGCGCGGTTCCGGTTGCGGAGGCAATGCTGGCCCTGGTCCTCGCGGACCTCTCACTCCTCAACCGGGCGGCTCGCCTGTAGCGACCCATGTCTGATCGCCAACCGGGGTGGCCGAGGAGCGCTTCTGGTGACCTCGGCCGTGACGATCATGCGATCGGACATGTCATCGAATGCATCGAGGTCGTAGCTGCCGTAGATAGTCCACTCCTCGTAGCCGGCCAGTTCCAGTAAGAGCTCCATCTCGGAGCGGTGCACGTAGCGCATCTCGTACGATGCGGCGGTTCGCCGCAGGTCCCCGGACGGGCTGATGCTGTCATACCAGAGGTCGGTGGTGATAATTTGCCGTCCCGGATGGACTCGTCGAGCGGCGAACTTGTCGATACGGGAGCCGCCCTCATCAGTCCATGATCCATCGTGGGAAACCGAATGGTCGAGTAGACGAAGGGCGTCGGCGGTGGGATTGAACAGATCGAGAACGAGCTGCCCCCGGGGGTCAAGACAGCGGCGGATCTCCTCCAGCGTCTGGCGCTGTTCCTCCTGGGTAACCAGGTGCATGAGACCATTCAAGGCGACAATGGCCAGGCCGAACGGGCCCCCTGGTGCGTCGCCGGCGTCGGTCATGTCACCATGATGGAATGCGACCCGATCACAAACGCGAGCGTCTTCGACCACCCTACGCGCTCTCGCCATCATCGCCGGTGAGCGGTCGACAGCGGTGACCCGGTGACCTGCCTCTGCCAGGGGAACAAGCAGGCGTCCGGAGCCTGACCCGAGCTCAAGGACCGGGTCGCCTGTGCTCAGGGCCAGGTTGAGATACAGGTCGATATCATCGCCGTAATCGGCGTGCTCAAGGTCGTAGAAATCGCTGATCTCCGCATAGGGGTCAGGGGGGAAGCGAGCAGGGCCGATCATGGCCCGCATTGTAGCGGCTCGTGCGGTTTGACGCGTTCAGACCCGGCCCCATATAGTGCGGCCATGGCACCACGACCTTCGCCGACGGCGGACCATCCTCAACGTCAGACCGACCGGGTGGTCACCACCAACCGTCGCGCGTTCCATGACTACTTTGTCGTGGAGACGATCGAGGCCGGTCTCGTTCTCTCTGGCTCCGAGATCAAGTCCATCCGCGACGGCAAGGTGACCATCGGCGAGGCGTATGCCCGCATCGAGCATAACGAGCTCTGGCTAATCGGCTCCCACATTTCCCCGTATCGCCACGGCGCGTACGCCAATCATGAGCCGGACCGACCACGAAAACTACTCGTACACAAGGCTCAGGCTCGCGAGCTACGGCGTTTTATTGAGCAGAAAGGGATGACGCTGGTACCACTCCGGCTGCGCATTCGGCGCGGGAGGGCAAAGCTCGACCTCGGTGTTGTCCGCGGCAAGAAGCTCTACGACAAGCGGCAAGCTGATGCCGAGCGAGAGTCGCGGCGGGACGTTGAGCGAGCACTGCGCGATCGATCCTGAAAAGAGCCAAGCATTCAGAAGTTTGGTATACTTGTCGGTGTTCTCGGGGATGTTTGGTTTCGACAGGGTTGTAGGTCAGGAAGTTGCACGCCGAGGCGCCCGGGTCCTCGTAAAAACGGGCAAACGCATAGCTGCGAACAACAGCATGCCTCTCGCTGCCTAAGTCACTGACCTCTAGGTAGCGCGTCCGTCCGGATCTTCCCCTTCCGGAACCGGGTACGGGCGTCATTCAGGAAGGGTGCGACGGCCAAGTCCGCCTGAGCGCGGTCGTCAAAGGTAGTCTGGCTCACCGCGGTGGAACCCTGTCGGCGGGGGGCTGCCACGGCACATAAAGCACCGACTACGCGTGTAGGATACTGCCGGCTGAAAATTCTGGACGGGGGTTCGACTCCCCCCATCTCCACCGAGACGAGATGCGGCCCGCTGGGAAACCAGCGGGCCGCATCTCGTCTGTCCCGGGTTCAGTCAGCGCCGGCGGAGAGGTACGACACCGTATGTCGGTTGAGGATAGAGGTATCGTTCAACCGGGGTGCCGCCCAGAAGATGCAGCTCGACGATCACCTCGATCGCTTCTGAGGTCAGCCAGTTGTAGAAGAACGGACCGGGGTAGACATTCATCGAAGGTCCGTCGTCACACCGGTTCCGACAGGTCGCAGCGATCACTTCCACGCGCCCGGTCAGTCCATGGCGCCGGATGGCGGCTTCGAGCACGGGGAGCAAACCCCGGCTTCCACGCGGCGAGCAGTTCGGTCCGAAACAGAGATGGACCCGATATCCGGACGGATCGTCGGCAGACGATGACTCCCAGTTCAAGGTGCGGCTAACCGGTCGTCACCGGCGTCGATGCTTCGACCGCTTCTCGGATCAGGGAGTAATCGCCCTGGTCGATCTCATGAACGTTTCCCTGAAATGCCAACGTCCAGTGCTCGGGCGGCCACTTCTTGGCATAGGTCAAAACGCGAGCAATCGGCTCCGCCGCCACGGCATCCTCGGCGGCAAGGACGATGTCCGCTGAGACCTGGACGCGAAATGGATAGTCTTCCGTTGCCTTCTTCGGATTTCCGCTCTCCCAAATGCGCTCGGTGCTCTCGAAGTAGGCCGACGTAATGGTTGCAATCGCCGCGAACGCCTTCCACCCGGTCAGGTAATAGACCAGTTTGTCACCTGGCGCCATGCGCTCGGACTTCTTGCGATGGCGTGACTTGATTCCCTGCATGGTGAAGCCATGATCGACGGTGCGACGGAAGTTTTCCGGAGAGCCGACAATGATCCAGTATCGCCGCTGCGCTTCGCTCGCCATCATCGTCCTCCAGTCATCACATCAAGCGGGGCATCACGAAAGTATGACACGCACGTTTCACCCTCGACTCTCAGGGAGCGCGAGATATATCGCCTCGTTGCCGCATAGCGCGGTGGGCGCGATACTTCAGCCCTTGGGGCGCGCCCTACCCGACTGTGACACGGCAGGGATAACACATGGAACGCGCACGGCTGATCGACCGGCTGGTGCAGATCCTGGGGTCCGACGGCGTCTATCACCGCCCGGCGGATCTGCTGGTCTACGAGTATGACGGCAGCGTCGACGGCGCCGTCGATACCGCGACGCCCGTGGCTGTCGCATTGCCCCGAACCACTGAGCAGGTGGCGGCAGTGGTACGCCTGGCTCGCGAGGTGCAGCTTCCGGTCGTCGCACGTGGCGCCGGAACAGGGCTCTCCGGCGGAGCGATCGCCCAGGGTGGCGGGATCATCATCTCGATGACCAGGATGAGCCGCGTGATAGAGGTCGACCGCGACGACCAGACCGCGCTGGTCGAGCCAGGCGTCATCAATCTCGAGCTGACCGAACTGGTGCGTCCGCGCGGGTTCTTCTTTGCGCCCGATCCGTCGAGTCAAAAAGCCTGCACCATCGGCGGAAATGTCGCCGAGAACTCCGGCGGACCCCATTGCCTGAAGTACGGTGTGACGACGAATCACATTCTCGGACTGGAAGTCGTGCTTCCGGACGGGCGGATTGTCTGGACCGGAAGTCGGGCCAGCGACGCTCCCGGCTACGACCTGACCGGCGCCATGGTCGGTTCGGAGGGCATGCTCGGCATTGTCACGAAGGCCCTGGTGCGGTTGACGCCGGCACCTGAGGCAACCCACGTCCAGCTGGCGGCTTTTGGCGACATCGACTCGGCCTCACAGGCTACGTCCCGCATCATCGCGGCGGGCATCGTGCCAGCGGCGCTGGAGATGATGGATGCGCTTATCATTCAGGCTGTTGAACCCACCTATCATGCCGGCTACCCGATGGACGCTGGCGCCGTCCTCCTCATCGAGATCGACGGCATTGCCGATGATGTTCGGGAGATGGGTGAGGAGATCGAGCGGATGTGCCGGGAGAGCGGCGCGACCCATGTCAGAACGGCCGCCGACCAGGTCGAGCGCGACGTGCTCTGGAAGGGTCGTAAGATGGCGCTTGCGGCGATGGGCCGGCTGGCGCCGAACTACTACCTTCACGACACGGTGGTGCCGCGGTCGAAGTTGCCCGTAACGCTGAAGCATGTCGGCGAGGTATCGAAGGCGTACGACCTTCCGATCGCCAACGTCTTTCATGCCGGTGACGGGAACCTTCATCCATTGATGCTCTTCGACCGACGCCGAGAAGGCGACGTGCAACGTGTGCTGGACGCGAGTAAGGAGATCCTCCACTACTGCGTGGAGATTGGCGGGGCCCTCTCGGGGGAGCACGGCATCGGCACCGAGAAACGAGGGCACATTACGCTGGTCTACTCGGCCGACGACCTGGCGGCCATGGCCGGGCTGAAGAACAGTTTCGATCCCGCGGGTTGCTTCAACCCGGAGAAGGTCTTTCCTCAGGGCTATATGTGTGGCGAGGTCCGCGCCCTACGAGCCCAGGCACTGGCCCAGAAGCATGGCATCTATGCCATCTGAAAACGGCATCGGCTCGGTTGGCCGGCAGCTAGTTGAGACGACCGGCGATGAAGTGGTGGTTGACGGGATGGGCGCCGAACGTAGCGTTCGTCCGCCAACCGCGCAGGCCATCGCCGATTTTCTCGCGGAGGCGGTCGAGAAGGGAGAGGCGGTGACACCGGTGGGCGGCGGGACCGCTCTGGGCCTCGGGAATCTCCCGGATCGCGTCGACTCCGCGCTATCGACCCGTGCGCTCGACGCCGTTCTCGAGTACGAGCCGACCGACCTCGTGCTCTCGGTGGGCGCCGGCGCTCGGTTTGGTGATGTGCAACGACTCCTTCACTCTTATGGACAAACGTTGCCGCTCGATCCACCGGACGGTGAGGACGCGACGGTAGGCGGGCTGATCGCTACCGCGCGCTCGGGACCGCTGCGCCGTAGCACCGGCACCCTTCGGGATTACCTGGTCGGAATGGCGGTCGCTCATCCGAGTGGTACGGTGACGAAGTCCGGCGGCATGGTCGTCAAGAATGTCACCGGCTTCGATCTTCCACGTCTCTATCATGGCTCGCTGGGCACGCTCGGCGTTATTGTCTCCGCGAACTTCAAGGTCTTGCCGCTGGCCGCCGCGGAGATGACATTGATCGCCAGAGCCGGCGATCTCGATCGCGCGATGGTGACAGCCGAAGCCTGGGATCGCGGGACGCTCCAGCCCGCATCGCTGGAGCTCGCCAGGGAATCGGACGGCTGGATCGTCGCTGCTCGGATACTGGGACGCGAGCAAACGGTGATTTCCCGCGCGCGAGATGGCCGCGGCGGCATCACCGACCCGATCGAGGAGATGTCAGGAGTTGACAGCGCCAGTTGGTGGACGAACTATGGACGAGGACAGTGGTCCATCGTTGAACCGTATGAGGTCATCGTGCGATGCGGCGTGCGCCCAAAGGGAACAGGCCCGTTGGTCCAATCGCTCGTGGCGACCGTGCCAGAGCAAGGCACCGAGCTCCGGTCCCTCCGGAGCTCAGTCGGCCGGGGTATCGTCCAGCTCCGAGTGGCGCTACCTGACGGATCGCCCGCGTCGCTCCTTGATCTCCAGCGTCGTTTGCTGGGCATGGCGGACCATGTCACCGTGCTGGCGGCGCCTCCAGAATGGAAGCAGGGGATCGACGTCTGGGGCAAAGAACCCGATGGGCTTGATGTCATGCGTTCCTTGAAGCAGCAATTTGACCCCCATCGGGTACTCAACCCCGGGCGGTTTATCGGTCGGATCTGACCCGCTGCAGACCCGTCGCTTTCTTCGCGTTGACACGAAAGGGACCATTCCGCTATGGCACTGGACGCGTTGGTCGCGCCAACCGCGGATATCAAACGCCTTGGGGGATATTCGGGACAGGATATTCCCGATGACGATCTGCTGCGGGCCTGTGTCCATTGCGGGATGTGTCTGCCGTCCTGTCCGACGTACCGGCTGACCGGTCAGGAGGCATCGTCACCACGCGGGCGGCTCTGGCTCATGAAAGCGGTCGGGGATGGGCGGCTCGACCTTCTCGACCCCGTCTTCGACGAGCAGATGTACCAGTGTTTGAACTGCCGGGCATGTGAGGCGGTCTGTCCCTCTGGCGTTCACTACGGGCCACTCGTCGAGGCCGCCCGGGCGCAGCTCGAAGCCCACCGACCCCGGCCGCTCTGGCAGCGGGCCGTTCGTCGCATTGCCATGGACTGGCTCTTTGGCGAAGCCCTACGGCTCAGGACGGTGACCCTGGGCCTGCACGTCTATCAGCGTACCGGGGTCGACCGGGTCATCCGCCGCTCCGGGGTCCTCCGGTTATTCCGATTGGGCGATCTGGAGGCGATGACCCCCAGGGCGTCCCGGCGATCGCTCATTCCCGGCGTCGAACGGTGGACTCCCCCAACCGTGGAACGCCGCGCGGTGCTGTTCAACGGGTGCATCATGGGAAGCGTCTTCGCGGACACCAATCGAGCCGCGGCGCGGGTGATGGCTCACAACAGGACGGCAGTTGACGTCCCGGTCGGCCAGCAGTGCTGCGGAGCACTCCACGTCCACGCGGGGATGATGGAGGAGGCGCGGCGGCTGGCGCGGCGCAACATCGACGCCTTTGATCATGGCGAGGAGCACGAGGTCGTGGTCACTGCGGCCGGATGTGGTGCCGCCCTCAAGGAATATGGCTTCCTGCTCAAAGACGACGCCATCTACGCTGAACGGGCGGCGCGCTTCAGCGCCCGGGTTCGCGACGTGACCGAGTTCCTCACGTCCTCAGCGTTAGCACCGCCGCCGCGACCAGTGGTGCGAACCGTGACGTACCAGGAGCCGTGTCACCTGGCCCATGCCCAGCGAATCACCGAGCAGCCACGGCGGCTCCTCCAGGCAGTTCCAGGCTTGCAGCTCATTGAGATGGCCGAATCGTCGCTCTGCTGCGGCAGTGCCGGCATCTACAACATCATCCGCCGCGATATGGCAAACGAGCTTGGTGATCGCAAGGCGGGACATGTTATCGAAACGGATGCGGCGGAGGTGATCACCGCCAACCCTGGCTGTGCGATGCAACTGCGTGCGTCGCTGCAACGAAACGGAAGCTCCATTCCGGTGCGGCATATCGTCGACCTCCTCGACGAAGCCTATGGCGGTCCGGATGCTCCCTTCTCCTGACCCGAGGTGCGGCGCCGCACGATCAGTCGGCTGCCAACTGGCCGCTGACATCGTCGATCGGAAAGCGAAGGGTCGCGAGCACAATCTTGCGGTCGTCGGTGCCAATCGAGAAGTCGCCGCGTAGATCCGACGTCACGAGTCGCTGAATAATCCGCATACCAAGTCCCTGACTGGTCACCGGGTCGAAACCTTCCGGCACGCTGGCCCCGTCGTTCGTTACCTCGACCGTCGCGATCCCCGCGTCGGACGTCGTGCGGATGGTAATGGTGCCGCGATCGCGGTCCTTGAACCCATGGGAAACCGCATTTGATACCAGTTCATTAATCAGGAGGGCGAGCACCGTCGCCTGGCGGGACGGCACGTTGACATCGCTCGGCGCGATATCGAAGGTCACGCAGAGACCTGGAGGAATCAGCGTCCCGTGCGCCTCGTCGGCAACATGCTTCGCGATAACGTCAACCGTGGTTCCGCCCAGGCGGCTCTCGTCGCTGAGCAGGTCGTGGACCGCGGCGATGGCCTGGACGCGGCTCACGGCCTCCCGGAGATGAACCGACCAGGGAGCGTCTTCGGCCTGTCGCAGGTGGATCGAGAGCAGAGCCGCGACCGTCTGGAGATTGTTTCGGACCCGGTGGTGCATCTCCTGAAGTAAGGCTGACGCCGTCTCCAGACCATGCCGGGCGTCCTGATAGAGTTTGGCGTTTTCTATTGCCAGCGTTGCCGAGTCTGAGAAGACCTGGAGCAGACCAAGCTCATCCTCGGTCAGTTCGGCCCCTGGGCGCAATCGCAGACAGAGCGCGCCAAGTGTCTCCCGGGCAGAGCGCAGCGGCAGGCAGAAGAGGCGACTCGACCCATCGACGTAGTCGATGTTGACCGCCTGCGCCGAGCCGGACCGGAGCACCTCCCGCACGACATCATCACGGGCCGGCTCGTTGATCAGCTCGCGGTTATAGCCGACGCGATGCTCGATCGTTGGCGCGATGGTGTCGGGGTCGAGACCGGAGCGATGAGGAAGGCGGAAGATCGCTGCCGCGTCGGCATTGATGAGCTGGACGGCCTGTTCTGCGATCAACCGCAGCACATCCCCAAGGTCAAGTGTGGAGGCGATCGTATGTGACACGCGCTGCAGCGTCCCCAGCTCTGCGACCTTTCGGCGCAGGCGCGCGTCAGTCCGGCTGTAGAGCCGCGCATTGTCGATGCTGATCGCGAGCTCGCCCGCGACGGTTTGGAGGAAGGCGACTTCATCGTCCGAGAAAACCCGTCGATCGACCGTCAGGATGTTGAGGACACCGACCAATGCGTCCGGCCCGTCGCCGCGGCTCAGCAGCATCGGAATCGATATCTGGGAAAAGTAGACGTCTTCGCCGGTGGCGAGGTAAGGCAGGTACGCTTCATGGGCGTGGGCATCTGGGGCCGACACAACCTGTCCTTCCGCCGCGGCTCGGCCGGTAATGCCAGTTCCCGGTCGAATCGTGACGGCTCCGACCGACGCGGCATTGAGCCCGACGGCGGCGCGAAGCGCGAGAGAATCTGTCACGTCATCGTAGAGGAAGACGGCACACGCGTCGGCGCCGGTTGTCTCGGCCACGAGGCGCACACTTGTCTCGAGCATGTCGGTGAGCTCGAGGTTCGCCGTTGCCGCGCGATTGATGCGGTGCAACGCCGCCAGCCACGGAAGCTTGGGCGGCGGATACCCGTTCGTGCTTTCCGATGAGGCCTGTGCGTCGTTCTGCTGATACGCTCGTGAGATCGCCGCCAGCGCAATTCCCGCTGCCAGCATCGTGGTCGGAACGCCGGTGTTGCCGCCGACCCGATCGAAGAGACCCTGGAGTGCGTCAACGCCCGCCGCCATGGCGTCCTCAAGCGGAATGTTGGCTGTGGCGGCGGCGACCCCGAAGCCGCCGAAGGCTTCACGGAGGGGGCCGGTGCCCAGCACCTCGCCAGCCCCGTTGACATCGTACGCCGAGCGAAGGTTTTCCGCTAGAACTGTCGCCAGCGAGTGCATCGAGACGGTCGCTGTGGCCATGGTTGCTCGCTTACAGGTATCGATCGAACCAGCTGATCAAATGGTGGAGCCGGGCTAACCGGCGACTCGGCTTACCGGTCCGCGAGAGATTGTGATCTTCTTCAGGGATACGAACAAAGCGGACATCGCGGCCGAGACGTTTCAGCGCCACGAAGAGCTGCTCCGCTTGCTCTATCGGGCAGCGGAGATCGCCTTCGTTGTGCACGATGAGGAGCGGCGTGTGCATCTGGTCGACATAGGAGATCGGCGAATGTTTGAGGAGATGGGTGGCGTCCTCCCATGGGGTGCCGCCAAACTCAAATTCGCCAAAGGAGTAACCGATGTCGCTTGTTCCATACTGGAATAAAGGTTGCTGACGCAGCGTTGGGTGGCCGCGGCGGCGAACCGGTCGGTGTGGCCGATGATCCAGTTCGTGAGGTAGCCGCCGTATGAGCCTCCGGTGACGCCGAGACGCCGGGGATCAACGAAGCCCCGGTCGACCACCGCATCGACCATCGCCATGACGTCGGCCATGTCGCTTTCCCCCCACTCGCCGCGCGTCGAGGAGGTGAACTGTTCGCCGTAGCCCACCGAGCCGCGCGGGTTGGAGAACAACACCACGTAGCCGCGAGCGGCCATCAGCTGGAGCTCATGGAATGGCGTTGGGTCATACATCGCGTGCGGCCCACCGTGGATCTGGAGAATCATGGGATAGGTGACGGTCGATCCGGTCCGGAAACCGGGCGGCGTCAGATACCATCCTTGAATGATCAGTCCGTCCGTCGGGCTCGGGATGTTCAGTTCCACTGGATCAACAAACGCCACTTCATCGACGAGCTGCCGGTTGAAATCGGTCAGCCGGATCTCGGTCTCGCCGGAGGTGCCGACACGAGCGAGCTCGAACGGCTGAGTGGCACTCCCCGTAGCGATCACAAGACGGTTCTCCTGGAGCAGTGGAAACGCGGCGATCCGCCGCGATCCACTGGTCACCGCGGACACCGCTTGCCCTTCGAGGTCGACCCGATAGACATTCGTCGCGCCGCGCTCGGATGCGAGTGCGAAGACCGCTCGACCGTCAGTCGACCACACGGGTCGGTGGTCGGAGGCGACCGCGAGATCGCTCATGCCATGGTCGCCGAACGAGCGGTCCCAGCTTTCCGTATAACAGATCGGGTCACCGCCCCCTGCCGGGACCGCCCAGAGCTTCGCGTTCATGGCATCCCCGGCGTGTGGGGTCGTGTGCCCGAGCACGGCGTTGGACGACCCATCAGGCGACCAGTCCGGAGATGACACAACGGCGTCGCGCTCAAAGAGCGGCCGCACGTCGCCGCCCGCGGCCGGTACCGCATAGAGCGCCGAAAGACCATTGGTCTCGTGATCCGGCCGCCGGTTGCTGATAAAGGCGATCCGCGAGCCATCAGGCGACCATGCCGGCTGAGCGACATCGAACGGACCCGACGTAATCTGACGCGCGCGCTCGCCGCCGGTGTCAATGGTCCAAAGCTGGACGAAGCGATCCTCGATGAAGCCTCGACCGTCCGCCCGATAGCGGAGCGTATCAATAATGCGCTCGTCGGCGATCGGGGCTTCGTGAGGTGAAACCGCGTCGTCGCGGGCCGCTCCTTCAGCGGTGGGCGACAGGAATGCAATGGTGCGCCCGTCGGGTGACCAGCAGGGATCTGTGGCGCCGTGCTGCTGCGCGCTGAGTCGCCGCGCTTCACCGCCGTCGACCGGGACGAGCCAAATTTGTCCCTTCGGCTTGGATCGGGCAGGGTCCTTGGCCGAAGCCGGAGATGATGCCGGTGAATCGGCTGGAGCGGGTATGTCAGAGGGCCGGGTGCTGATAAAGGCGATTTGGGTGCCATCCGGTGACCATTGCGGGGATGAATCGCGTGCCGCTCCGGAGGTCAGCTGGGTCGGAGGGCCGCCCTCAGCCGCGACGAGCCAGATCGCGGCCCGGTAATCGTCTGCCCCCTGATCGAGGCGGGTGACGAGACATGCGATCCTGGCTCCATCGGGAGAAGGACGAGGATCGCTCACCAACTGAAACCGAAACAGGTCGTCGGCGGTGAGTAGACTCCCCGGTGGGCGGATCGTTTTCTTGTGCGACTGCGAGAGCTTCTGGTTGACCGGGGCTGCCGCGGATCTCACATGTGCTCCGTTCCGGTGGCCTCAAGGCGCTGTAGGTGCGACGGTCGACGCTGCTGACGACATGGCGTGAGGATACGGTGTCAGGCAAAACGGGTCGTTGTCATGCCTTTGGAACGTGTCTCGGCATCGGGGTCAGGCGAACAGACGGTGCAACGCCGGCACGTCGCTAATCGATCGTGACCGCCTGGCTTTCGAGTCGGTTGAATACCATCAGCCGGGGTTCGGTCATATCTTCAATCGCGTATCGGATTCCTTCTCGACCGAGTCCTGATGATTTGACCCCGCCGTACGGCATGTGATCAATACGATACGTCGGCACATCATTGACGATCACCCCGCCCGCCTCGATCTCTTCGAATGCCGTCATCGCGTGCTCAAGATTGTTCGTGAAGACACCGGCTTGCAGGCCGTATTCTGATGCGTTCACACGCTGAATCGCCTCACCGAACGATGGGACAGCGTGCAGGGTGACCAGCGGGGCGAACGCTTCCCGCGAACAGATAAAGCTGCTGGGCGATGCGTTCTCAACAATCGTCGGCGGGAAGAAACGTCCGTCCGCGGTGCCGCCGCACAGGACCCGGGAGCCCTCCTTGACGGCGTCACCGACCCATCGTTCGGCCCGCTGCGCGGCGTGGTCGTCGATCATCGGGCCGAGCTCGGTCCGCGGGTCCAATGGATCACCGGAGACGAGTGTCTGACTCTGCTCGACCAGTGCGTCGCGAAATCGCTCGTAGACCGAATCGAGGATGAAAACGCGCTGAACGGAGATGCAGACCTGACCCGCGTAGGCGAAGGCGCCGAACTTGACGCGATTGACGGCGAAGTCGAGATCGGCGTCCCGGTCGACGATCACGCCAGCGTTGCCACCAAGCTCCAACACGACCGGCTTCATGCCCGCACGGCGTTTCATATCCCAACCGACATCAGGTGAACCCGTGAAGGAGAGAAGCCGGAATCGAGGATCCGCGACCAGCGCGTCGCCGACCGTCCGGTTCATCGGCAGCACGCTCAGCCCGCCGGCGGGGACGCCGGCTTCCTCGAAGATCTCGGCCAGCTTCAGCATGGTCAGCGGATCGCGAGACGGCGGCTTCAGGACAATGGGGTTCCCCGAGGCGATGGCCGGGGCTACCTTGTGAAGTGCAAGATTGAGCGGGAAGTTGAACGGCGAAATGCCGGCGATCGGGCCAATCGGGAAGCGGCGAACGACACCGAACCGGCCTTTGGACGACGGCAGCAGATCGAGCGGAATCAGGTTCCCCTCGATCCGCTTTGCCTCCTCCGCGGCGGTCTCCAGCGTGAAAATGCCGCGGTCGGTTTCGACGTTAGCTTCGCGAAGTGGCTTGCCAGCCTCCATCGCGATTAATCGAGCGACATCGTCCCGCTGGCTGCGGAGTTTATTCGCGGCGTTGCCCAGGATTGTCGCTCGCTCGTAGGCCGGCATTCGTCGCATCGCTCGAAATGCGGCGGTCGCGGCGTCGATCGCTCGATCCAGTTGTTCAGCTGAGGCGTTAAACGTCGTCCCGACCGTTGAGCCATCGAACGGGTTGGTGACTTCAAGCGGATCGTCCGAGGCTTCCCATGAGCCGCCGACAAAGATTGGGAACGCGGGGTGGCCAGTCGCTGAACGTTCTGTCAATGGGGAGAGCGTCGCCATGGAGAAACTCCAGTGATTAACGCTGAGGCGGCCGTTACGAATGGACGAAACGCATCAGGCTGAAAACGTCCTGCGAGAAACCTGACCAGGCGTGCTCGTGCCGGGTTAGATCACCGAGTTGTGACCTAGTCGTCGCGGCCGCGGAGGGCGGCTGCCTCCGGTCGCTCACTCCATGCGTCTGGAACGCCGGCGAATTCACCAGTTCCGTCCTCCCACCAGTTAGGCAGCTGACCACCGATCGCCGCCAGCTCCGTCTTGGTGAAGATCATGCCATCACGATCCATGACCGCCAGCTCGTATTCACCGCTCATCGTGATCGCGTCGACCGGACAGACCTGGGAGCAGAGACCGCAGAACATGCAGCGACCGGCGCGGAGAATGAATTCGCCGAGCTCCCGGTCGCCTTCCTCGGATGGAACGACGTGCATCTCTAGACACGAGGTCGGGCAGATCCGGGCGCAGAGACCGCACGCGACGCAGAGCGCTTCACCGGTCTCAGGGTCGGCTCGGAGGGATGGCAGCCCCCGGTACCGGGGCGCCATGTTCCGCTTCTCTTCCGGATACTCAATCGTGATGTTGGGTTTGAACAGCCGCTTGAGGGTGACCGCGAAACCCTTGACCTCATCGAACATCGGCGTGGCCTTTCTGCGCCGTTGGGAGCTGTCGCGCCGAGCTAGACAGGCTGAGAATGCAGTATCGAAGCTGGCACAAAGGTGGGGGTTAGCGATAACGCACCATCGCCGCCAGGCTGCAGGACTGGTGTACCGGGATCACGGAAGGTGAGGGTCGGAATATTGAGACCGCTCCGCTCAAGACGGGCATAGGTCACGCCGCCATACCCATCAATCACTCGAGAAATCTCAGTCAGCACGCTTGACGGGTGCTGATGGTCCAGGTGATATCCCATCCGAGTAGCGAGGCGCGAAAGGATCTCCACCCCGCCCTTGGACTCTCCCATGGCCGGAGCGGCCGCGCGCAGCCGTTGCACGGTCCGATCGAAGCTGGTCAGGGTGCCGTCCTTCTCCAGACTCATTGAGAGCGGAAGCACGACGTGAGCATACCGGCTGAGTGGCGAATCGTACGCGTCCGCGACGACGAGGACCTCAAGCTTTGAGAGAGCAGCGGCCAGTGCCAGGTCGACGTCGCGGTGGCGGCCGCCGATGGTCCCTTCGATGTACATCGCCGAGATCTCCCCGCGCTCAACAGCAGCTGGAAGATCTGAGATGCTGAGGCCCGCCCCCGCGGGCAGCTGACGCACCGGCACAAATCCATTGCTGGTCGCCGCGCGCTCACCCCAACGAGCCAGCCAGACGGATTCAAATGCACGCCTCACGGTGAGATCAGTCAGGTCTCCACCGCCGGGGAAGCCATACGGGGTCGCGCCCATATCCGTCGTTCCCTGGTAGTTCGCGGGGCCGCGGAGATGGGCCACGCCGCCTCCGGCTCGTCCAACGTTTCCTGTCAGGTGAGCCAGGTTTGAGCACGCTGCAGCGATCGCCGCCGCATCGCCGTCGGAGTCGGATACGCCGTCCTCTCCTTGATGCGCTGCCGTCTGGTAGATCAGTGTCGGTGGGTACCCGGTCTCCGGGCGGGAGGCATCACTCCCCATGCCACCTGTCGCATAGATGATCGCCGCCTCTCGGATACGATCAGATGGAACCCCGGTGACGGTGGCAACCGCGTCGAGGTCGTATGCGGCGAGGCTCGCCTGCCAGGCGGCGGTCTCCAGCGACTCGGGCGCGACGGTGGCGAGACCGAGCTCGAGAATCTGTCTCGCGATGCCGTGGAGCAGGACCGCGGTTGTCTGCGGCGCGGGCCGGAGCCAGAGGTCGCTACGGCGGCACAGGGGATAGTCGTCCTGGCTGATGACGACGATCCGCGCTTCACGGTAGTGGCGAGCATGATAGAACCAGTACGAGGCGATCGGTTCCGTCTTTCCAAGATCAGGTCCCACAACAAAGGCCGCTTTAACGTCGGTGAACAGCTCCTGGAGGTTATTCGTGTTCGACACGTCCCGGCCAAGGCTGGCGCGAACGCCACGTTCGACCGCTACTTGATTGGGAGTCAGATGACGATCGATATTCGGGCTGGCCATGACGGCCCGGGTAAACTGCTGGAGCAGGTACGCTTCCTCGTTGGTGTTGTCGGGGGACGCCAACGCAGCGAACCGCGGTCCCTGGTGGTGCGCGAGGGTCTCGGCGATCCGATCCATCGCCTCGTCCCAGGTGACCTCATACGCCTGCGAATCAGCCCCATCGCGGACGAGGGGGTATAGAAGACGCTCCTGATGCTGCACCTGCTCGTGACCCCAACGGCCACGTTCACACGTGTAGCCGTGATTGACGCCACGCTCCCAGAGATGCGTTGTGCGGCGCACGATTCCCCGATTGGTCTCGACGTTGAGCGTGCATCCCACATCGCAGTAGCCGCAGATAGTCTCGGTGCTGTCAAGCTCCCAGGGGTGATGACCGAAGTGGCGGTCGGTCAGCGCTCCGACCGGGCAGACCGCGATACACATGCCACAGCTCGTGCAGGTCGTGTCGGTCAGATCGACACCAAAGGCGGGCGTAATCGTCGCTTCCAGGCTTCGGTACGCTGACTCGATCGCGGTGACGCCGATGACCTCGTCACAGACTCTGGTGCACCGGTTGCACATAATGCACCGGTCCCACTTGTAGTCGATCAGCTCGCTGAAGTGCTCGTAGGCGTGAGCGAGCTTTGGCCGGCGGTAGGGGTTGGCGTTAATATTGTGAAGGTAGGTGTTGTCCTGCAGGTAGCATTCGCCCGATTTATCGCAGGTCGGACAGTCGAGGGCGTGGTCGATGAGATACATCTGGAGAATGTATTGCCGAGCTTGAACCACCTCAGGTGAGTGGGTCAGCACCTCCATCCCTTCGGCCAGGGGAGTGGCGCAGGACTCAATCAGCCCGCCACGCTTGCCAAGGATCTGCACCGTACAGATACGGCACGAGCCCCAGGGGCGGAGCAGCGGCTGATAGCAGAGGTTTGGGACCTCAATGCCGGCCATCCGGGCGGCTTCCAGAATGAACGTGCCAGCTGGCACGGTAACATCCTGACCATTGACTTTCCCGGTGACCATCTTTTGCTCGGTCCGGGCTGGAGCAGTCGTCACCATTGGCTGGGATCAACCTCTCTGGCGGCGGCGAGACGCCGTGAATTCATACGCTGATTCTGTCTCCAATTTGGCTTCTGGAGGTGGTGAAAAAACCCTCTGACCCGACGTTCGAGTTTATCATAGGCAACCGCGACCGACCTTCGCGTCTCCCACGAGAAGCCGGGTCGGCATGGTATAACTGCCCGATTTTGCGAGCGTCCCGAGCGGGGTGCAACGACTCAACGGACAGTACCAACGAGGCGGAGACGGGTAGCGAATGTCTGTGGCGGGTGCGGACACATACGAGACCGTTATCGGACTGGAAGTGCACGCTCAGCTGCTGACGCACAGCAAGATGTATTGTGCGTGCTCAGCAGCGTACGCCGATGCGGCCCCAAATACGCATGTCTGCCCCATTTGCCTCGGACTGCCGGGTGCGCTGCCGGTTATCAATCACGCGGCGGTGGAGGCCGTGCTCCTCACCGGCCTGGCGCTTGGATCCGAGATTCCATCGTTTTGCAAATTGGACCGAAAAAATTACGTCTACCCAGATCTGCCGAAGGGGTACCAGATCTCTCAGTACGATCTCCCGCTCTGCGTTGGTGGGACGCTGGAGTTCGAGTCGGTCGGTGGCCGGCGGATTGCTGGCATCACCCGCGTGCACATCGAAGAGGACACGGGGCGGCTCGTCCATCGATCAGATCCAGATGGCAATGCCGTCAGTTTGGTCGACTTGAATCGATCCGGTGTGCCACTGATGGAGATCGTCGGCGAGCCCGATCTTCGATCGCCAGAGGAGGGTCGCGACTACCTGATGGCACTCAGGCAGGTCCTGCGGTACATCGGCGTGTCGACCGGCAATATGGAAGACGGCGCGTTCCGTTGTGACGCCAACATCTCGACCCGCCGGTTAGACGGCTCACACGGCGGAGCAAAGGTCGAAATCAAAAATATGAACTCGTTTCGGTCGGTCGAACGAGCGCTACGTTTCGAGGAGACCAGGCAGCGGACGCTGCTGGACTCCGGCGACGTGGTGGTTCAAGAGACGCGCGGGTGGTCGGACGACCGTGGCGTTACGATGGCGCAACGAACCAAAGAGCAGGCGCACGATTACCGATATTTTCCAGAACCTGATCTTCCTCCACTCACCATCGACACCCCAGCGGTGCACGATTTGGAAGGCAAGCTCCCTGAGCTGCCGCTGGCTCGTCGCGATCGACTCATGTCGTCGTATGGTCTCAGTGTCGACGACGCAACGTCACTCACGCAGGAACGCGACCTGGCGAATGCTTTCGAGGACGTAGTGTCAGCGATGGCGTCGCCGCATTCAGCGAAGCCGGCGGCGAACTGGATTCTCAATGACATCCTCGGTTTACAGCGACAACGCAGGTTGCCGTCCGAGCAGCTTCCACTGTCGGTTCCTCAGATCGTCGATCTGCTCGACGCGATTCATGGGCAGGAACTGACCCCTCGGGCCGCGAAGGAGCTCCTCCCGCATATCGCTGATGGCGAGATGCCGCGACTAGCGGCGCGTCGACTCAATTTGTTATCCCTTACCGACGATGGGGCGATTGAGGCCGCGATCGACGACGCCTTCGCTGCTTTCCCCGAGGCCGTCGCGGACTACCGGAGCGGCAAAGGCTCAGCGATCGGTCGCCTCATAGGGGAGACGATCAGGCTGACGGGTGGGCGGGCGCGGCCGGATCAGGTCCGGCTCCGTCTTCAGCAGCGACTAGACGGCGAGTCGTAGGGTCGGTCCAGATGGACCGAATGGCGCGGGGGGCGCAATGACGCGGCGCCCGCGGGAGGCACTGATGAGCATGATTGGCAATGTGCAGATTCCGGATGTGACGACCGAATCGTTGACTGAGCGCGGTCTTTTCGAGACGGCCGTCGAGCAATTTCAAATCGCGGCTGATGTGCTTGGACTCGAAGAGGACATGCGCGCGGTTCTCAGCCACTGTCAGCGGGAATTGACGGTCAACTTTCCCGTTGAAATGGACGATGGCTCCGTCGTCGTCTTCACTGGCCACCGAGTCCAGCATAATGCCGGGCCGGGACCCACCAAGGGCGGCATCCGGTACCATCAAGATGTCACTTTATCGGAGGTCCGCGCACTGGCGATGTGGATGACCTGGAAGTGCGCGGTCGTCGGCCTGCCCTTTGGCGGAGCAAAAGGGGGCGTCCGGGTCAATCCGAAGCTGCTCTCCCGAAACGAGCTGCAAAACCTGACCCGTCGCTACACCGCCGAGATCTCGATGATGATCGGGCCGACCAAGGACATTCCGGCGCCGGATGTCAATACCAACCCGCAAATCATGGCCTGGCTGATGGACACCTACTCCATGAACGTCGGGTACTCGGTGCCGGGCGTTACAACGGGCAAGCCGCTGGTGCTCGGAGGGTCGGAAGGGCGAAACGAAGCGACCGGTCGGGGTTGTGTCTTCGCGGTGCAGTCGGCCGCACAGGAGGTGGGCATTGACCTGACGACCGCGCGGACGGCGGTTCAGGGGTTCGGCAATGCTGGTTCGGTCGCCGCGCGTCTGATGCATGAGCTCGGGTCGCCCGTGGTCGCGGTCAGCGATTCGATGGGTGGCATCTATAACGCCAAGGGTCTAGATGTCCCGGCGGTCATGAAACACAAAGCGGAAACCGGAAGCGTGGTCGGATTCTCCGGCGCTGACAGGATCACGAATGCCGAGTTGATCGAAATTGACTGTGACGTCTTGATCCCGGCGGCCCTCGAAGGGCAGATTACGGAGAGCAACGCGCCACGCATCAAAGCAGGAATCATTGCTGAGGCCGCGAACGGACCCACATCTCCGGAAGCGGATGCCATCCTCTACGATCGTGGTGTGTTTCTGTTGCCGGATATCTTCGCGAATGCTGGCGGCGTCACGGTGTCGTACTTCGAGTGGGTCCAGGCACTGCAGGCGTTCCCTTGGACCGAGACCGAGGTGAACGAGCGGCTTCAGCGGATCATGGAGCGATCATTCGCCGCCGTTCTTGAGACATCGCGGGCTCACAAGGTTCATATGCGGACGGCTGCCCTGGTTCGGGCGATCTCAAGGGTCGCGGAGTTTACCCGGTTGCGCGGCATCTACCCATAGCGCGAGCCGGCACAACGGCGTAGCAGAGCTAGGTTGCAACGAGGAGTCGCCGGAGTTCGTCTTCATGACTCCGGTGGGCGACGGCAATAATCTCATCGCCTGGAATGATCTCGGTTGCGGGTGTGGGAACAATCAGGTGCGGGCCCCGATCGACGGCAACGATGACGCAGTCGACCGGTAGCTGAACCTCGCCGATCGCTTTGTAGGCAACGGCGGACGCGTCGGTGATCTTCGCTTCGACGATCGCCAGATCAGCGTGGCGCAGACTGAGAAGATGGACAAACGACGCCTCGGGGATCGACTGCTCAATCAGGTTCAGGATGTAGTTCGTCTGGCTGACCGTCACGTCGATACCGAGCAGCTTGAAGAGCCGTTCGTTCTTTGGGTTGTTGACGCGGGCAATGGTTCGGCCGACGTGGAACTTCTGCTTGGCGACCTGGCAGATGACGAGGTTGTCCTCGTCCTCGCCGGTCACAGCGATGACGACGTCGGCGCGGGCCGCGCCGGCGCTCATGAGAGTCGCCGCCTCGGCCCCGTCCCCGGCCAGCACCACCGCGCCAAGCTGCTCGGTAAACGGGTCGACTTTCGCCGCTTCTTTCTCGATCAGCAGGACTTCATAGTTCTCCGCGAGCAGAGTGCGTGTCAGGTAATAGCCGAGCTTCCCGCCACCGACGACAATGATGTACACGCTAGACCTCTCCAGCGCGGCCAATCGCCGGCCCGCTACCAGCACCAATAATATGGTCGAGAATCTGCGCTGAGATCGTGGTCGTGGGACAGACCGTGGTGAGCCCGAGCCGGCGGTAGGTGTCTTCTCGTACCGGATCGTAGATGCGGCAGATGACCTCAGGAACGTCAAAGACGAGCCGAGCGACTTGAGCGGCCATAATGTTCCGGTTGTCCCCGTTGGTCACCGCGACAAAAGCAGCCGCCTCCTCAATCCCGGCGCTCTTCAGCACGTCCTCGTCGATCCCGGTCCCGATAATGGTCTCGCCAGAAAAATCGGGGCTGAGGCGCCGGAATGACGAACTGTCGGTATCGACAACCGTCACCCGATGCCCGTAATGGTCCAGGATCGATGCAATGCGGGCGCCAACCCGCCCGCAGCCCATGACAACGACCGTCATGCCCATTGGCCAATCCCGTTGTCGGCGTTGGCCGTCGCGAGACGCGCGATAAGCACTTCACACGGTGCGTTTCTCATCACGTATTCGACCGTGTCGCCGACCGTCGTTCGACCATGTTGTCGACGGTTGGTCGCTGACATGACGATCATGTCCGCGTGGCGATCGATTGCCTCGTCGACGATCGCCGCGCCGGCCGCGCGCGCCTGCAACAGCTCGCTGACGACCTCGTTTCCTTTTCCGGCGACTGCCCGTGCTCTCGACTCCGCGGCCCGCAGAACGTCGTCGCCCCGCGCGATCTCGTCCGGCAATTCCGCGTCGAGAGGCATGGACTGTGGGACCTCGACGACATACAGCATCGTGATCGAGAGCTGCTGGTGGACGGCTATTTGTTTGACCAGTTCAAGGACGCGTTCGTCGCCGCGCCCCCCGTCTACGGGGATGACGAACCGGGCGTGATTGGACTGCATCTGACCTACATGACCTCATGACGATGGGGACACGCGTACCACCGAACGTCGTGTGATTGCGGGCCGAAGTATGGAACTACCGACCTTGCGGTGCAATGGGGCAGCAGGAATCGATGCGGCGCGTCCATGTCGGTGACCGCGTCTCATACCTCGCTCTGGTCGACATCCAAACCAGTGGGATCGCTGCCGGAACGTCGGGCGGTTCGATGAGAAGATAGAGAGCGGGCGGGCTTGGTTCGGGCCCCGAAGATCAATAAGGCCGCAATATCGCCCGGTGTGACGCCTGCGAGGCGGCTGGCGCCTCCAATCGAGTGAGGACGGCGGGCGGTCAGTTTTTGCCTCGCCTCCAGTCGGAGGCCCGGCACGGCCGAATAATCAATGTCACCTGGCAGCACCTGGTCCTCTGACCGGCGCTGGCGCTCGACCTCGCGCGCTTCCTTGCGGAGCAGTGCACCGTACTTCGCTTCTTGCTCAACCTTCTCGACGAGTCGGGCACTTAGCGATCCGTGATCCGGCCACCGGTCCATCTCAATGAGGCGCGACATCAAGTCAGGAAGCCTCATGTCAGGTCGTCGAAGCAGCTCAAGCGCGGTTCGCGAGCCGGTCCCACCTCTCTCAGAACCATTCGACACTGAGATGCGCACGGTCTCCATGGCAACCGATGTCCGCGACAGTGCATCGACAGTCCTCGATACCTCCGCTGCTTCCGATTGGACAGAACGCCACCGCTCCTCGTCGATGAGACGCTGCTCCAGGGCACGTGTGGCCAGTCGATTGTCGGCTGTCCGGGGCCGCAAGGAGAGCCGGTGCTCCGCGCGCGAGGTGAGCATGCGATATGGCTCGTCAAAGGCCGTACTGACCAGATCATCGATCATCACGCCAATGTACGCCTCGTCGCGCCTGAAGGTGATGGTCGCGCGGCCCAGGGCCTTATTCGCAGCGTTGATACCTGCAACGAGACCCTGAGCGGCGGCTTCCTCATACCCTGACGTTCCGTTGACCTGGCCGGCGAGAAAGAGGCCACTGACGCGCCGGGACTCGAGAGTTGGCATTAACTCACATGGATCGACCACATCGTATTCCACCGCGTATCCGAATCGGGTGATTTTCGCGTGCCGCAGGGCCGGGATGGTGGCGACCATCTCCTGCTGAACGTCGAAGGGCAAACTGGTGCTGAGACCCTGGACATAGAGCTCGGTTGTGCGCCACCCCTCCGGCTCGAGAAAGACCGGATGGGTTTGCTTGTCGACGTAGCGCGCCACCTTGTCCTCGATCGAGGGGCAATACCGGGGACCGACGCCGTTGATCGAGCCGTTATACATGGGCGCTCTGTGCAGATTCGATCGAATGATCTCATGGGTCCGCGCGGTCGTGGCGATCCGATGACAGGCAAGCTGAACCCGCCATGTTGACGGGCCTTGAACGTGGGTCGGCAGTGGGGGGAGCGCTAGCGGTTCGAGCCTCCCATCCTCGCCGTCTCGACTCATCCAGAGCGGCACGTCACTGCCGTCTTCCCGATCGGCGCCGGTCAAATCGACCGATCTCGCGTCGATACGAGGTGGCGTCCCCGTCTTCAGACGCCGCAGCTTGAAGCCGACTGATTGAAGGGACGCCGCGAGGGCGATATCGGCTTTCTCGCCGGCTCGGGCAGCATCCTGCCGCTGATCGCCCGCGACGATGCTGCCCCTGAGAAAGGTTCCGGCCGTGATGACGACCGAAGCCGCCGTGAGTTGTCCGCTCGATCGTCCCCCGACGCCACGAATGTGGTAGTGATCGTCTCCGCCGGCCTCAAGAATCAGAGAGGTGACCTCATCCTGCCGAAGCTCAAGACCCGGCTGATTCTCTAGGGCCTCTTTGATCGCCATGGCGTACAGCGCCTTGTCAGCCTGGACGCGAATCGCCTGGACGGCTGGCCCTCTACTTGAGTTGAGGCGTCTGACCTGGAGGGCGGCGCGGTCGGCGGCTCTGGCCATGACACCGCCGAGAGCGTCGATCTCTGCTACGAGGTGGCTCTTGCCCGGGCCGCCGATGGACGGGTTGCACGGCATGTAACCGACTCGGTCAAGGGTAGGCGTCAGCACGAGTGTGCGGGCTCCGGCGCGCGCCGCCGCGAGGGCCGCTTCAGCACCAGCGTGACCAGCGCCGACGACGATGACGTCATAGTGAGGACCACGTAGTGACTGGCTCATAACAGGAGCAGTATACGAAGCGATGAGTGGCTCCGTTGCGTTCTGCTATCTCACGGCACTCCGGCGCCATGGTCGATCTATGGGTCCTGGCAGGCACAAGCGATACAGTCAGGTAGAATGAACATTGGTCATGGTGACAGGTGCGCGCGGAACGGGCGCTCGGAATGGATTGGTGCAGTGGAACCTGACGGACAGCAGCCAGCAGATATCAAGGTGATCGGGGGCGCGACGGTGGTCTCCGGGCTGCTCGCCGCCGGGCTGGTGGCGATCGGCCAGGCACGAAGCCGTGAGCGGTCTCGGAACCAACCGAAGAGCCAGTTCGATGCGGCGAAGAGCACCGTGCGTGACAGGGCCAAATCACTTGCGGTCGATAAGGGTCATGCGGCTGAGCTGGCGTCATCGGTGCTCGGGAGCGGGCGTGACCAGGCAACGGCGGTGCGAGAACGGGGCAAGAAACAGGCGAGCTGGGTCATGGAACGCGTTCGCGACATCGATACCAGTTCGGCGTCAAGTGCGGCGTCGGCCGTGACGCGCCAGGCGAGCAAGGCCCGCGAGGGCGTGCGTTCGGCGGCCGGTGCCGGCACGGAGAAAGGACTCGGAGTGGCCGACACGGCGAAGGACCGCGTGCAGCGGGTGAGTGCTCAGGCGACAGAGACCGCACAGTCACTGGCGGTTCAGGCGGCGGCGGCAGCGCTGGCCGGATCCGACCGAGCGCGCGAAACGGGCTCGGTGCTCGTCGATGCGGCGCGCGAGAAGGCGCCTCAGGTAGCCCAGCGTCTCAATGATGAGGTCGTTCCGACTCTGCGTGACATCGCCACCCAGGCCGCGGGAATGGCCATCGATTTGTGGCAGTCGACTCGCGAGAAAGCGGCGGACGTGAGCAGCTCCGCGCACGGCGTGTCGGGCATCGACGGTTCCCAAGCCCTCGAGATCGGCGCCGAGCGGTTGAAACAGGTGACATCCGCTGTCAGCGATCGGGCTGGCGCCGTCGGTGGGAAAGCCAGGGACGCGTCACGGCGCGCCGCAGATGTCACGGTCGACACGTCAAAGGACACCGGGGCTCTGCTCTTCTGGGCTGGCGCGGCCGCGGGCCTCGTCTTTTATGTCCTCCTCAGTGAGGAGCGGCGAGAGCAAGTCACGCGGACCGCGACGACCGTGGCCGGCCAGGTGCAGGACCTGATCAAGGATTTTCAGGGCTACGACGACGAGTTCTAGGTTTAGGCCTGACGCCACCTCTCGTCGCGCCGGCGACTGAACTCGTGAGCGCAATCCATCCGAGGCGGTGGTGCGCTGCGCGCCTAGATCCATGAGGTTGCGGACTAACGCATGCACCTGACTCGATCGCTCAGATCATAGATTATCGGGTCGCAACTGCCGCGGGTGCGCCGTGGCACCGCTTGTACTTTTTTCCACTTCCACATGGACACGGTTCATTCGCCCCGACCTTGCGTGCGCGACGCGCCACCGAGCCGTTCTCGCCGTCACGATTCGTTGTACCGGCTTCCTCGGTGACCTGCGTACGGACCGGCTGCTCCGCTACCACCGGCTGGACACGGTAGATCATATGGGCGACATCATGCTGAATGTGATCGAGCAGCGCCTGAAACATCTGGTACCCCTCGGTCTTGTAGACAACGAGTGGGTCCTTCTGCCCATACGCCTGCAATCCGACTCCATCGCGAAGGTCGTCCATCGCCGTGAGGTGCTGCACCCAGAGCCGGTCGATCACCTGCAACAGTACATGGCGTTCGACCTTGCGCATCAGCTCTGAACCGAATTGTGCTTCAACCTTCTCGTAAGCGGCGTCCGCGTCATCCCGCAGCGTCGCGACGATCTCTTCGTTCGACAGCCCGACAAGATCATCGACTTCGATCTCACCGGAATGAATCAAGCTCAGATAGACCTGAACCAGGCCATCGAGATCTGGCTCGCCTCCTTTTCCGTCGCCAAGATGCTGGGAGGCAATGACCGCCACCTCATCGTGGATCATGTCGTGAACTTTTTCGTGCATGTCATCGCCGGCGACGATCTCCCGCCGGTCGGCGTAAATCACCTCTCGGTGGCGGTTCATGACGTCGTCGTACTGCACCACATGTTTCCGAATGTCGAAATTGTGTCCCTCGACCTTGGTTTGGGCACTCTCGATCGACTTGGAGATCAGGCGGTGCTCAATTGGCACGTCGTCTTCCATGCCGAGGCGCTCCATTAGGCCGCCGATGCGTTCGGACCCAAACCGGCGCATCAACTCGTCCTCAAGCGACACATAGAAGCGTGATGATCCCGGATCACCCTGGCGGCCGGCCCGCCCGCGCAGCTGATTGTCGATGCGGCGTGACTCGTGGCGTTCCGTCCCGACAATGTGGAGACCACCGTGCTCGGCTACATTGGGACCGAGGACGATGTCAGTGCCGCGGCCGGCCATGTTGGTGGCGATTGTCACGGCGCCGGGCTGGCCCGCGTCAGCGATGATCGCCGCTTCGCGCTCGTGCTGTTTCGCATTGAGCACCTGATGCTCGACGCCCTTGCGCTGCAGAAGATCGCTCAGCCGTTCCGAGGTGTCGACGGACGTGGTCCCGACCAGGACAGGCCGGCCGTTTGCCTGCATCTGCTCGATCTCGTCGACCACCGCCGCAAATTTCCCGCGCTCATTCTTGAAGACGAGGTCCCCATCGTCCGTTCGAATCATTGGACGATTGGTGGGGATGGTGACGACGTCGAGATCGTAGATGCGGCGAAACTCTTCCAACTCAGTCTTCGCGGTGCCGGTCATCCCCGCGAGCTTTTCGTACATTCGAAAATAGTTCTGGAAGGTAATGGTTGCCATCGTCACGTTCTGACGGCGGACTCGGACCCCTTCTTTGGCTTCGATCGCCTGGTGGAGTCCCTCACTGTAGCGACGCCCGATCATCATGCGGCCGGTAAACTCGTCGACGATGATGACCTCACCGTCGCGGACGATATAGTCCTTATCACGATGGAACACCGCGTGGGCCTTGAGCGCCTGCTCAAGATAGTGAGTCAGCTCGATGTATCGCTCATCGTAGATGCTCTCGCCCTCAGGGATCTCTGCCTGCCGCTCGACCTCGTCGATGCCCGCATCAGTGAGGTTGACCGATTTAGTTTTCAGATCGATTTCGTAGTGCCGATCCTCGCGGAGGCTCTTCACGATCTGAGCGAACTGGTAGTAGCGGTCGGTGCTCTGCGCGGCCTGGCCGGAGATGATGAGCGGCGTGCGAGCCTCGTCGATCAAGATGTTGTCGACCTCATCGACCATGGCATACGCGAGGTCGCGTTGCACACATTGCTCAATGCTCGAGACCATGTTGTCCCGAAGATAGTCGAAGCCGAACTCGTTGTTCGTCCCGTAGGTGATGTCGGCCTCATAAGCTTCGCGACGGCTGACCGGACGCAGCCGCTCCAGGCGCGGGTCGGGTGACTCCCACTCCGGATCGTAGAGAAATGCCTCATCGTGCTGGATGCACCCGGTCGTTAGGCCGAGCGCATGGTAGACCCTTCCCATCCACTGAGTGTCGCGCTTGGCAAGATAGTCATTGACCGTCACCACGTGCGCGCCGCGGCCGGTCATCGCGTTGAGCGCAACTGCCAGGGTCGCGGTTAGCGTCTTTCCTTCGCCGGTCTTCATCTCGGCGATCTTGCCTTCGTGAAGAACCATTCCGCCGAGGAGCTGAACGTCATAATGACGCTGGCCAAGCGATCGCCTGGCCGCCTCTCGCGTGGCGGCGAATGACTCTGGGAGAAGGTCGTCGAGTGCTTCACCGGTTTCGAGCCGACCGCGAAACTCGTCGGCCAGCGCAGCGATGCCGTCGTCGCTGAGCGACTCCATCTCAGGTTCGAGGAGGTTGATTTCATCGACAAGGGGTTGAAGCGTTCTAATGGCCGACTCGGTACCGTCGCCGAAGAACTTGGTGATGAACCCTCGCATGGTGATCCTCTGGGAGCCGGATCGAACCGGACTCTACAATATGCCGAGACGCCGTCGGTGGCCCCGCGCTCTCTTGATAACGAGCCGACTCGGTCCTCTTGACATCGCCGGACAGCAAAAGTATAGCGCTTCAGATGGTGTCTACCGTTGCGAACACTGGCCGCGCGGATAGAGAACGAGTACGGACAGTACCCGCCATTTGTGAACGCCGTAGTCATACGGAACTTCCGAATCGGGGAGCACGATACTGTAGACGACATGGCTCGGTAGGGCACGGGTCCACATCCCGGTGACGAGAGGAGAAGCAGATTTGCCGGCGGCACCGAAGTTTGCGGCCAAGGTGTATGCCATCGTCGCGTGCATCCCACGGGGGAAAGTCACCACGTATGGGCGCATCGCCAGGACGATCGGCGACCCGCGAGGGGCACGGATGGTCGGTTGGGCCCTGATGGATGCGGTTCAGCAGGCCGACCTACCGTGTCATCGGGTCGTCAACCGGGTCGGTTTGTTGAGCGGTGGATGGCACTTCGGTCATCCGGAGGTCATGAGGGGCCTACTGCTTGATGAGGGCGTCCCGTTCATTGATAACTACCAAGTGGATCTTAAAGCAGCGGGATGGGATCCATGGGACGATCCCCAAGCGTCAGCCGCCGCCGACGGCGTGGACGACTTCGACCCGGTCGCCCTCGGCGAGAGTGGTGTCATCGAAAGCACGCCGCGCGATGACTTTGCCGTTGAGCTCGACGACGACCATTTTTCCGGCTAATCCGCGATCGGCGAGAAAGTCGGTAATTGTGCTCTCAGGTTCCAGGGCGACCGGTTTTCCGTTGACCGTGAGCGACACCGTCGTTGGAGTGGGCTCCTCGGTCTCTCCGACCTCCGGTAGCACCGCATCAACAGCCGACCGCAAGGCCACGGCGGCCGCGCGAGGGTCGGGTGCCGTGGCGATCGCGTCGATCACAGCGACACCAGCCGCGCCAGCCGCGACAAGGGCGGGAATCTGCTCGACCCTCACGCCTCCCACCGCAAGGACTGGCAGCCAGGATGCCTCCATGATGCGCCGAAACCCCGCTATGCCGAGGGGCGGCGCACCCGGCTTGGAACGTGATGGGAACACGTGCCCAGCCAGCAAATAATCGGCTCCCGTCGCCGCCGTGGCGGCCGCTGGCGTATGCACCGACCGGCCAATAGTTGTCGATGGACCCACCAGCCGCCGTGCCTCGGCAGTTGCCATCCCCGCTTCCGGGAGATGCAGTCCAAGACCAAGGCCGGCGGCGATGGATGGATGGCCGTTGATGACAAGCGTCGCACGGTCCACCACCCGGCGTTGTAAACCGATGGAAGCCTCGCGCATCGCGGACGGAGCCAGACCACCGGCGCGAAGCTGGATCGCATCGCATCCTCCGTCGATCGCCGCGTCGATGAGGGAGAGGAGTGCGTCATCCAGGTTCGATGGATCGACGATGAACATCAGTCGGGGACAGGTGGTGGTCGGACCTGATGCCGTCAACGCTAGCTCATCTCCTTCGCCAGATGTACTGACGCTACGAGTGCTGCCGCCGCCTCACCGGCCGCTGGCGCCCGGAGTACCGCCCCGATAACGGCGACGCCCACCGCGCCGGCGGCGATGACGTCGCCAGCACTGGCGGGCGTGATGCCTCCGATGCCAACAACGGGAAGCGTCGACAGGGCAGCAAGCCGCCTAACTCCGGCTACACCGATCGGATTGTATGCGTCGTCCTTGCTGGACGTCGCGAACACCGGTCCGACGCCGATGTAATCGGCGCCCTGATCGGCTGCCGTCGATCCCTGCTCATCCATCTCCGGTGAGAACCCAAGAAGTGTAGTCTCCCCGACCAGCTGCCGGGCGACCGCCAACGGCAAATCCTTGACGCCGAGATGGACCCCGTCGGCTGCGAGAGCAAGGGCGATGTCGATGCGGTCGTTGACCAGAAAGAGGGCGCCATGACGACGACAAATCACGTGCAGCCGTTGGCCAAGATCGAAGAAGTCACGATCGGAGAGATTTTTCGCCCGGAGCTGGATCGCCTTGACACCGGCCGTGAGCGTGTCCTCGATGTCATGCTCCAGAGGTCGCTGACTTTGCTCTGGGTCAGCGACCACGTAGACCGCGAGTAATTCGGCGAGCTGGTTGTGGTTCGCGGATGCGGTCACGTCGGGCTCCCAACGACCCCCCTGAGAGGGCTGCTGGCAGAAGCAGTTGGACGAGGCTCCATTCGCCCGGCTCGGTAGGCCATCCGGCCCGCGCTGACTCCCAGCGCCATCGCCTCGGCCATCTGCTCCGGGTAATCGGCTAATGCAATCGCGCTGTTGACGAGACAGGCATCAGCACCGCATTCCATCGCCAGCGAGGCATCTGAAGGCACGCCGATGCCGGCATCGACGACCACCGGCACGGTTGCCTGCTGGACGATCAGTTTGATCGCCTCGGCGTTAAGAAGACCTTGCCCGGAGCCGATCGGTGAGCCGAGCGGCATGACCGTCGCGGTTCCAATGGCTTGCAGACTCGTCGCTAACACCGGGTCCGCGCCGATATAGGGCAGCACCGTGAAGCCCTCCGCGATCAACTGACGGGCAGCTTCGAACGTTCCAATCGGGTCAGGTAGGAGATGGGTCGGCTCGGGGATGACCTCGAGTTTGATCCAATCTGAGAGACCCAATGCCCGAGCCATGCGAGCGACGCGAAGGGCTTCGTCAGCGGTTCGGCAACCAGCCGTATTGGGCAGGATGGTATAGCGCTGCCAGTCGATGTCATCCAGGATCGAGCGGCTTTCCGGATCGTCAAAATCGATTCGCCGCAGGGCTACCGTGACGATTTGGGCTCCTGACGCGTTTAGCGCGGCACTCATCTCTCCAGCCGACCGGTACTTACCGGTTCCGACCATCAGCCGGCTCGTGAACGTCGTGCCCGCGATCTTAAGCGGGTCGTTGGTCTGCAGAATTGCGCTCATCGGACATCCTTTACGCGGGTTCGACCAGTCGCTCGTGTATGCCAAAGAAATGATTGACTGGCGAGTGGCCACCTCCGATCGGGTAGCTTGCTCGTAGTGCTGACGAGATGTACACCTTGGCCAACGCAATCGCCTCCATCGGGGCGTGACCGAGGGCGAGGTAGGCGGCGACGGCCGCCGAGAACGTGCAGCCGGTCCCATGCGTGTTCTCCGTGGCGACTCGTTCTGCGGGAAGCTGGGTGATGACCGACCCATCGAAGATGGTGTCGATCGGCTCGCCCTGGCGATGCCCCCCTTTCACCACCACGAATGCGACACCGAGCGAGCCAATGGCCCTGGCCGCATCCTCGATGTCCCGATCACTCTCGATCTCTCGCGCGGCGAGGACCGACGCTTCGGGAAGGTTCGGCGTCACGATCAGCGCTATTGGCAGGAGCTCTCGTCGCAACGAGCCGACGGCAGCGGGCTGCAGAAGATGGTTCCCACCTTTGGAGACCATGACCGGGTCGACAACCAACTTCTCGACCCCCCAGGCCTGCAGTCGATCGACGACGACCGAGATGATGGCGGCGCTTGAAAGCATGCCGGTCTTAACCGAGTGGGCGCCGATGTCTTCGAGAACGGCATCGATCTGAGCGCCGACGACTTCTTCGGGAACCTCGGCGATGGCAACCACCTCTCGCGTGTTCTGGGCGGTGACCGCTGTCACGGCGGAGGTGCCATAGACGCCAAGAGACGCGAAAGTCTTGAGATCGGCCTGGATGCCGGCACCCCCGCCGGAGTCAGAACCAGCGACGGTGAGCGAGGTTTTCACTGACGGTATTGGAGGTTTGCGGTCCACAGCTGGTATCCGATCGCCCTCAATGGGCATGAAAAAACCGACGGCGGATGCCGTCGGTGCGAGCATGAGCCCGACCTGTTGCCGTCCCTTCGCCGGCACGACCCGGATCAGGTTCGGAGGGTTGGGGACGTCTTTCAGCCACACTCTCAGCGCATCGCGCACCCCTGGCAACCGTTGATGTGAGGCTACCACGTCCGATAGTGGTGAGCCAACCCGGTGCGTGCACCTCCGCGCTACTCCTCCTCCTGGTCTCCGCCTCGCAGCGTCATGGTGAGGGAGCCGGAAACGGCCGGTGCTATACTTTTGACCACACGAAAATCTATCTCGACCGGTCGTTCTGGCGGCCGGATCGCTATGGTGTCACGGAGCAGTGGGTGAACGTTCTCGAAGGTTTGCAGCAAATCCGCGGGCGACTTGAGGCCAACGGAGCCGAGGACGCGACGATCTCGATCGTCGATCAGATCATGCGGCGGGCGGCCCTCCCGGCCGCGCAGCCGGCGTCAGCGACGTCACTCCTCCAACTCGTCCGCATGCTGGAACGGACACCCGCCGCGAATGCAAACGTCCGCGTCTACAACGACTTCGTCCGTCTCGAGGAAGAGTTAACGAACGCCGCGGCGGCATATCGGGAGCGGCAGGCCGCTGAAGACGCCAAGCCGGTCCCGAAGACAAAGAAATATTACAAGCAGCTCAAGGAACGAGACCAGCCGAAGGAGTCTTAAGACGTGGCTCCGACGCGAGCAGGTTGGAGACGATGAAGTCGCCGGTTGTGGCCGATAGCGGGACGGAGGACAAATCATGGTGCAGGCAATCTCTGAGACTCGGCTCGATCCTGCGGAGCTTGTGCCACGGGTGCTGGGTCGATATTCGCCGCTGGTGGTCGACCGTGGCGAAGGTCTCTACGTCTGGGACACGGACGGCCAGCGCTACAGCGATTTCACCTCGGGCATTGGTGTCGTCAACACCGGCCATTGTCACCCGCGAGTCGTCAAGGCGATTCAGGACCAGGCCGCCAAGATCATTCACGCTCAAGCCAATATTTTCGCGCACGAGCCGATGATGCGGGCCGCCGCGGAGCTGACAGCGACGCTGCCTGAAAGCTTGAACCAGGTTTTCTTTACTAACAGTGGTGCGGAAGCGATCGAAGGCGCGCTGAAATTGGCGAAGGTGGCAACCGGTCGACCAGCGATTATCACCTTTCGCGGCGGTTTTCATGGCCGTACGCACGGCGCGATGAGTGTGACGTCGTCGCGGGTGAAGGTTCGTGGTCATTACGAGCCGTTATTGCCGAGTGTCTACTTTGCACCGTTTCCGTACATCTTTCGTAGCCCGTACGGCGGTGATCCCAGCGACGCCGATCTCGCGTATTTCGCTGAGCTCGAGCAGATGTTCGACCAGCTGGTCATGCCAGACGATGTCGCGGCCATCCTGGTTGAGTCGGTGCTCGGGGAGGGTGGATACATCGTTCCACCGGCGCGGTGGATGCAGAAGCTGCGCGCGCTCTGTGATGAGCACGGCATTTTGCTGATTCTCGATGAGGTCCAGTCCGGGATGGGCCGGACTGGAAAAATGTGGGCCTTTGAGCATTACGGGATCGTCCCCGACATCATGACCTCGGCGAAGGGCCTCGCCTCTGGGATGCCGGTGAGCGCGGTGGTCGCCAACAGAACCATCATGGACGCCTGGGCGCCAGGGGCACATGGTGGAACGTACGGTGGCAATGCGGTCGGCACCGCGGCGGCGGTGGCGACACTGCAGGTCATCCGCGATGAGGGCTTGGTCGAGATTGCGGCCAGAATGGGTCAGGTCCTGATTGACGGCCTGCGCGCGATCCAGGCGGACTATCCCGTGATCGGCGATGTCCGGGGTCTCGGGCTGATGCTCGCGGCAGAGTTCGTGATGGACGATGGCGCGCCGAATCCTGGGGCGGTGGCACGTGTCATCGACGCATGCCTTCGCCAGCACGTCCTGCTTCTCACATGCGGAACCTATGACCAGGTCATCCGGGTAGTGCCGCCCTTGATTGTCAGCGAGGAGCAGATTATTGAGTTTATCGCGGTGTTCCGAGGCGCTGTCGCCGCGCTGTAACAGGCGATGACTGGTTGATCAAGCTCATGGGAGGGGTCGAGCACCGTCAGTGTTTATCCCCTGGTTGCGACGTGCGTTCCCGCCATCCGACCAGACGCGACGAACGGCGGAACTTGTCGCGAAGTCCGGGTAACCTACCGGGTTCGGGGCCAGATGCGGTGGCGAACTGGACGTCTTGCCGTCGCCACCGAGCCGTCACGCATAGATTTCCTCATCGCAACAGAGGTTGGCACGTTGCCCGGCTGCGAGTCGTTCATAGACATGGAGGATGGCGCCGGCTACGGTCGGCCAGCCGAAGCGCTCAGCGGCAATCCGGCTCTGATGAGCCATGGTCGAGCGTAGGTCCCCATCCAGAAGGATCCGCGAGAGGCCATCGGCGAGCGCGGGCGCGACACCCATCGGGACGAGCAGACCAGACGTTTCCTCTTCCACGGTAAACGTCAGTCCGCCAACCCTGGACGCGACCACCGGCGTTCCGCATGCCATCGCTTCAACCGCAACCAGCCCGAATGACTCATAGCGCGATGGGACCGCCACGACGTCTGCCGCGGCATACAGCGCAGGCAGCTCCTCCTGGGGTCGTGAACCGAGAAAGCGGACCTGGCCAGCAATGCCCATGGCCGCTGCCTGGCTGGCCACGGCGGCAAGCGCTCCCTCGGGCACACCGGCTTCGTCGAGATCTCCACCGACAAAGAGAAGGAGTGGCGCGTATTCAAATCGCTCGTCGGCGACGACCAACCGTGTCGCGTCAAGCAAGGTCTCGATGCCCTTGATCGGATCGACACGTCCAACGAACAGCATGACGGGGGTCCGCGGGAAGATTCCGAGCGCATTACGGGTGGCGCTGCCGGCGGCAGGACGAAACCGGTCGAGGTCAACCCCTGGCGGGACCGTGCAGACCCGCTGGGCCGGTGCGCCCTGTCTCCATATGAGATCGGCCCGCTCGTCGGGGTTCGCGGCGATCACACTGTCTGCTAAGCCGAGGAGGCGGCGTTCAATCTGAAGGCGCTGATCCGACTCGCGATCGTTGGTCGCTGCCACGGCATTCTTCATATGGGCTGTCGTATGGAACATCTGAACGAAGGGAGTTTCCCAGTAGCGCCGCAGGAGGTGGGCTACCCAACCTGACAACCAGTAATGGGCGTGAACGACGTCGTACCGCGCACCGTCACGCAGCGAGAAGAGCGCCATCTGTTCGGCAAAATCGGGAAGATAGGGGAATAAGTCATTCTTCGAGAGGGGAGCCGGTGGACCGGCGGTGATGGAGACGACGCGAACTCCAGGACAGAGGTGGGTGATTTCCGGCGTGTCGGGAGAGGTGCGCCGAGTAAAGAGGTCGATCGGGATGCCGAGACGAGCGACATGGCATGCGAGCTCGCGGACATAGACGTTCATGCCACCTGCGTCATTGCCACCCAGGCTGGCAAGGGGTGAAGTGTGGACGACAACACCGGCAGCGCGACGAAGGGGCGTATCGGTCTCATAGCCATGAACCGATGGCCCTTGATAGGGAGACGGCGTCACAAAGCTCGAACCTTTCGCGAATACAGTCAGCCCCCGTTAAAGAAGGGCGACAACCAGCGCGACGGCGAGGCAGCCCCACGCCATCGAGGACTTCCGAAATGATAGCAGAGCGACGGTTCGTAAGGAGGATGCGCCGGGGCGGCACGATCGCGTGTCGCTACGGCTGTTACCGTGACGGTGCGAGGAGGCCGTACGCGCCGTCCCGACGGCGATAGAGGACGTTGAGCTCATTATGATCGACATTCTCAAAGAGAAAGAAGTCGTGTCCCAGCAGCTCTAATTGCTCTATGGCTTCGTCGACGTCCATCGGCTTCACCTGGAAGCGCTTGGTCCGTACTACGACCGCCGGTTCCGCGTCATCACCCATGTCCAAATCGAGACCGTCGGTCAGTTCCTCGAACGACGGGCTGTCGACCGGCCCCTTCGACTTACGGGTGGCCCGCCGATCATGGGCTCGCCGAATCTGCGACTCGAGAGCGTTGAAGGCTCGGTCGAGTGCAGCTGTCACCTCACGCGCTTGTTCTTCCGATCGCATGATGCGACGACCCGTCTGGACCGTCAGCTGAGCGACCGTGTAGTCGCCGCCGGTGCGCGGCTGATGGCGGCGTAGCTCCAGCTTGGCCTCGACGATCCGGTCTAATTTGAGGAGACGTTCGATCTTGCGCCAATGACGCTCAGCCGCATCACGGAGCTGGTCGTCAATCGAGAGCCCCTGACCACGTATGTGCAGATCCATTGGCGTCTCCCGCGTCGTCAAATGAGACCCGAAGCCGACCGCCTCTCGTAGGGCAACGTTGAGACGAACCGCACACTGCTGCCTGGGTCGTCCGCCCAAGCGGACGGCCATCGAAGAAGGTGCCCGCGGAGGGACTCGAACCCCCGGCGCCCACCTTAGGACGGTGGCGCTCTATCCACTGAGCTACGCGGGCGAGCTGGCTGGACGCGGCCACGAATTGACTGCTACTCGAAATGCTAGCACAGGGTTTCGGGCTGCACCTCCACGCGTGTAAAAAAGACACCCAACGCCAGTGTCCGTACAATACTGTGTCTGCTTCCTAAAATTGGGTCGCGTACAACAACATGCGTCAAGGTGGTCAAAGTCGCGCTCATCCACGATGAGGAGAAGCGCCTGGGCCTTCGCGGCGAGCGTGCTGCGAGGTGCGTTGTCGGCTGGAGATCGTCTATGCTAGTCTCTCGGAGACGGGGAGTAGCGCAGCCCGGTTAGCGCGCAGCGTTCGGGACGCTGAGGTCGGAGGTTCGAATCCTCTCTCCCCGACCACCACGGGAGCGGCGACCGCCGCTCCCGTTCATCGTTAAGTGCGGTGGATGCGGGCGTCCCGGGCGCTCTCGTTGCGCAGGAACCGTGAACAGGTTGTAGGCTGCCATGAGTCACGGAGACGGAGTGTCATCAGCCTACCGACAATTGCCTTCGGTGTCGTCCCTCCTCGCAAATGACCGTATCCGTTCCGCTTCGCGCTTGGCTGGGCCGGCTCTGATCTCGTTTCTCCAGCGTGAACTGACGGAGTCGCGGACTCGAATCTCGCAGGGGGAACGCCCGGAGCCTGGCGACGTGATCGCGTCGATCGAGGCCGCGCTCGACGCCTTGGAGCGTCCTCGTCTTCGCCCGGTGATCAATGCCACCGGCGTCATCATTCATACGAATCTTGGTCGATCGACGGTGAGTGACGAAACGGCGGCGGCGATGGCGGAGGCTGCTGCTCACCCAGTAGCGCTGGAGATTGAGCCTGAGACCAATCGCCGTGGCGGGCGCATGGATGAGATCGCCTCGCTGATGCGTCTGCTGACGGGTGCTGAATCGACGCTGGTGGTCAACAATTGCGCGGCCGCCGTACTGCTGGTTCTCTCGGCAGTAGCCGCGAGACGCGATGTCTTGGTCTCGCGCGGCGAGGCAGTAGAGATCGGTGGAGGGTTTCGGGTCCCTGATGTCCTACGGCAAAGCGGCGCGAACCTCGTTGAGGTCGGTACGACGAATCGGACCTACCTGGCTGACTACGATCGGGCCATTTCCGAAAATACCGCGGCGTTTCTGAAGGTTCATCCGAGTAACTTTCGGGTCGTAGGTTTTACCTCCTCGGTCTCCACCGCGGAGTTGGCCGCGCTAGGTCGTCAGCGGTCGATTCCGGTTCTGGAAGATGTTGGCAGCGGAGCGCTGCTCGACACTGCGTCCTATGGACTGGCATCAGAGCCGACCATCATTGAAAGCGTCGCGATGGGCGCCTCTGTCGTGATGGCTAGCGGTGATAAGTTGCTTGGCGGTCCTCAGGCGGGCCTGATCGTCGGCCAGCGTCGCTGGGTCGATTCCGTTGCGAAGCACCCCCTCGCGCGGGCGGTCCGCGCTGATAAGACCTGCCTCGCGGGCGTCGCCGCGACGCTTCGCCATTACGTTCGAGGAGAAGCCATCAATCAGATCCCTGTATGGAGAATGCTCGCGACACCGGCCGCGACCTTCAAGGATGCTGCGGACGCCATGGTTGTTGCCCTCCGCACGAAAGGCGTTCCCGCCACCGCTGTTGGCACGGAGGCAACGATCGGGGGAGGGTCACTTCCCGGAGCGGTGATTCCTAGCTTCGCGGTTCGCCTCGATCCCGAAGGCGGCCGGAGGGTGGACGAGCTGGCGCGTCGCCTCCGAACCGGCTCAACGCCGGTGTTTGGGCGAGTCGAAGAAGCCAGGCTCGTTCTGGACCTCCGAACCGTCGATCGCCGGGAGCACGATGCGCTCATCGGCGCTATCACCGCCGCATGGCGACCGTAGGTGTCCGCTCTTCCTCGGTGGAAGATCTGCCGATGCTTGCTGTAAAGCGGGCCGCACGGAATGAGGCATCCCAGAAACGAGGCGCTGGACATAACTACCTTGTGTCATAGCTCGAATGGACCTGCCCACCAGACCAGACAGTGTCCGGTTCTGCTGAACGTCGAAGGCAAACTTGAAGCGGTGAAGAGGGCCCAACGAGCTCCTCGTCACGATTCGGAGTGTCATGAATGCACTCGGTTGTCCCGAGTGTCACGGAAGTAGGGGCTCGGGGGCGGATAAAAACTCCGATGGCGCTCGGCGGTCAACGCCAGCTGGGAGCGAAGTGCGTCTAAGGTCGCCGTATCACCGCTCTGTTGGGCGACGAGAATCCCGGCCTGGAGTTGCCTCATGAGAAACAAGAAGCGTTGCTTGCCTAGCTGCTCAAGGGCCTGACGCGCCTCTCGGTCCACCTGACCGGGGAACTGGGCGGGCGTCGTGGCGAGCAGTGCTAGCAGTCGTTCTGCATGGTCAGCCAGCGCGTCGTCGAGGCCAGCGATGATTTGTTCTGGTTCAAGCATCCCTAAGTCCGTGTTGGTCAGGATACGGAGCAGCTCGCGGTTGGCCGCATCAGCCATGTCTTCCGCCGGAACATCGGCGATGACGCCACCGAGCAATGGTCGGTACTTGAGCAGCAGTGCAACCAGATGATCCTCGCCCGAGGCGCGTTCCAGCGAACGCGGTCGCTGCGAGGGACCAGAACGGTCGGACGTCGTTCGCAAACCGGTGCGCCTGATCTCCGACATGACCACGCGTTGATCGAGCTGTAACCGAGCGGCAAGCTGCCCGACGTAATGAGCCTGCACCACCCGATCCCCGACCTGCTGCAAGATCGGCGCTGATCGTTTGACGGCCTCGGCCTTTCCACGGGCATCGCCGGGGTCGACATCAGTGGTCATCGCGTCAATGAAGAAATCGAGGAATGGTTGTGCCGCCTTGACGAGCTCCGGCCAGCGATCGGGATCGCGCCGGATCAGTTCATCCGGGTCCTTTCCGATCGGCAAGCGGACGATCGAGATCTGCGCATTGAGTTTTCGTTCAAAGCGGACCACTCCTGCCGCGTCGGGGATCGGCACCGCGTCGGCATCCAGGGAGTCCTGCATCCGCTCCAGACCCCGCAGCGTCGCCATCTGACCGGCGCTGTCGGCGTCTAATGCGAGGACGATGTTCTTCGACAGGCGTTTGACCAAACCAATCTGCGACTCGGTCAGGGCCGTGCCCATCGCCGCGACAACGTTGCCATGACCGAACTGATGCGCCGCGATGGCATCCATGTACCCCTCGACGATAACCGCCTGATCGCGACGGCGAATCTCCTCCTGGGCGAGGTCGAGACCGTACACGAGCGCGCTCTTGTCGAAGATTGACGACTGTGCCGAATTGAGATACTTGGGCTGACCCTCGCCCACGATTCGGCCACCGAACCCGACGACGCGGCCATCGCGGTTACGGATTGGGAACATGAGACGTCCGCGAAAACGATCGTAGTACCCACCGCTGTCGCGTGTTTGCAGGAGACCAGCCTCAACGGCAATCTCCTCATTAATCCCACGGTTCTTGAGATAGCCGAGGAGCGCATCCCACCTATCCAAAGCAAAACCGAGGCCGAACCGGGCGATGATGTCTGCTGAGAGTTCCCGTTCACCTGCGACGCTCCGACCCGGAGCTCCGGCGTCGCTGTTCGTCAGGACGTTGGAAAAGAAACCAGCGGCAAGCTCGTTGACCTCGATGAGCCGCTGGCGGTGCTCGTCATGCTCCGGAGCCGCGGCCGGCACACTGCCAAGGGTGACACCAGCCCGCCGGGCGAGCTCGTGGAGCGCTTCTCGAAACTCGACGTGCTCGACCCCCATATAAAAGGTGAAGGCATCGCCTCCGCGTCCGCAGCCAAAGCAATGAAAGTTCTGACTGTCGGGAAAGAGAATGAACGACGGTGTCTTTTCCTGGTGAAACGGACACAGACCCTTGTAGGTGCGCCCTGTACGGGTGAGCGGAACGTACCCCGACACGAGGTCGACGATATCGGTTCGATTACGGACCTCCGCCACAGAATCAGTTGCCATTGGTCCTCGCCCCTACCACCGCGGCTACGCCCAACTCGCCCCCGGGAATGATCTCTGCGGAGGGGTTTCCAGGCCACGTCGTCGACGCTTCGGCACAGCTCAGCGTGGTTGAAAACGGTCCCGGTTCCCGGCAGATCTGGACGCCGCGCTCGGTGGGTCGCCAGTTTATGCCCCGGTTACGGACGGAGGCGGCCGATCTTGTGGTCGACGCACACCTTAAGCTCATGACTTCGACTGATCCTAGCGATCGCCGCGAAACAACCCGTCCACACGAGTCCGGTCGCATATTTGATCCTGTGGGTGTCGTCGGCCCGACCATCTCACGACTCGACGCGGAGGGCGCGATTCGAGCGATCGATATCCTGGCTGCTGCGCCGCGGGTCGAACCAACAGTTCGGCCCAGCCAAACACTGGTGCGGACGAGGGTGCGCAGTGGCCTTACAGTCATAGCGAGACCTCGTCTGAGGACCATTCTACGCTATGTACGGACACTGAACTATCATCTGCTGCGTGATCTCCCGGCCGGCGAGAAAACGGGAGAGTGCACGACGCTGTTTAGAGGCGGTCGAGCGGCGCGAGACTGGCAATGAGTCGCTTCTTCCCGTGGCGCACGAAGTCGATGGTGATCTCCTGGTCGCCGGCACGATCAGCGACTTCGCTGATCCTCCCCTCGCCAAACTTTGGGTGAAAGATGTGATCGCCAGCCGCATAACGGGTCTCGGGCCCCGTGCCATTTGTGGCTGGTCGATCAAGGTAGGAGGGAGTCGGCACCAGGGGTTCTGGACGAACGCGGTCCTGAAGTCGGTCACTCCGGACCCGGCTATGCGACGCGCGGCTGACGCTCCGGCTGTGATCGGCAGGAACAGCACTCAGGAAGCGTGACGCCACCGCTGGCTGATAGCGGCCATAGGTGATCCGCGAGCTCGAATACGTCATATAGAGCAGGCGCTGCGCGCGAGTGATGCCCACGTAGAAGAGCCGGCGCTCCTCTTCAAGCGGCATCGGGTCGCTGAACTCGGCGTCGACCGCGCGATTGATTGGCAGGAGGCCTTCCTCGACGCCAGCGATGAAGACGACCGGGAACTCCAGGCCCTTTGCCGAATGAAGGGTAATCAACGTGACGCGCACGCGCTCGTTGTCGTCCATGCTGTCGACGTCCGCCACCAGCGAGACTTGCTCCAGATAAGTCGGAAGCGCCTCGGTCGGTTCGAGCAGGTCGTAACTTTCAAGGTCGGAGCGCAGCTCAAGGACGTTCGCCCACCGCTGCATCTCCTCCTCGCTGTCATGGTCAAAGGATGCCTGGTACCCGGTACGATCGACGACGGCATCGAACAACACGGTCAACGTCAATGACCTGCGCTGTTCTCGGAGACGGGCAAAGGCGGTCCCGAGCTTCTGTGCCGCGGTTCGCGCGGCGCCGGAGAGGGCAGGACCGTCTGCATGGTCTGTCAGTCCTGGCACCAGCGAAACGAAGGCGTCGAGCAACGTCGTCCCGTGGAGCGTCGCCCACGTCCGTAGCGCGTCGACCGCCTTTGGCCCAAGTCCCCGTCCCAACGGCAGGTTGTCGATGACTCGTTCCATGCTGACAACGTCGGCCGGGTTATAGAGCAAACGAAAAACGGCCAGAATATCCTTGACCTCTTTCCGGTCGTAGAACCGAACGCCCCCTACGATCCGGTAGGGAATGTCACTGACCCGAAACGCTTCTTCCAGGACGCGGCTCTGCGCCGTCGTCCGATACATCACCGCTACGTCGTCGGCGCGAAGACCATCGGACTGCATCAGGCGACGAATCTCTGAGACGATGAACTGCGCTTCGTGGTTCTGGTCGCTCAACTCGCGAACGGCGACCATGGCACCGTCGTCGTTCTCGGTCCGGAGACGTCGATCGATCCGCTGGGTGTTTTCGCGGATGACCCGGTCTGCCGTCTCGACAATGCGTCGCGTCGAGCGGTAATTCACTTCCAAATGAATGCGCTGCGCGTCGGGGTAATCCTTCTCGAAATCGAGGATGTTGCGGATATCGGCCTGACGCCACCCGTAGATCGACTGGTCGGGGTCACCGACAACGAAAATGTTGCGATGCTTTGCTGCCAGGGCCGCGACCAACACGTACTGGACGCGGTTCGTATCCTGGTATTCATCGACGAGGATATGGAGGAACCGCTCCTGGTAGCGCTCAAGGAGGGTCGGCGCTTCGTCAAAAAGTCGGATCGGCAGACCGAGAAGGTCGTCGAAATCGACGGCGTTCGCTTTTCGCAGCGATCGCTGGTACTCACGGAAGACGCGGGCGATGATCTCATCGTCATAGGTCTCAGCCTGAGCCGCGAACTCTTCGGGGGTGATGAGCGAACTCTTCGCAGCCGAGATCCGGCCGAGGACGCGCCTCGGCGCAATCTGTTTGGGATCGAGTCCGACGCCGACGATGGCGCGCTTGGCCATCTCCGCCTGATCCGCGCTGTCGTAGATCAGAAAATTGGGGAGAACTCCAAGACGGTCCGCCACCAAGCCCGGGTTCTGACGGAGGAGGCGCACTCCGAACGAGTGGAACGTGCCCATGACGAGCCCGGCAGCGGCGCCGGGGGAGAGCAGTCGCTCGATGCGATCGCGCATCTCCCGAGCGGCCTTGTTCGTAAAGGTGACGGCCAGGATGCGGTCCGGCAGCACGCCTTCCTGCTCGATGAGGAAGGCAAGCCTGTGGACAAGCACTCGCGTCTTACCAGACCCGGGCCCGGCGACCACGAGCACCGGTCCGTTGACCGCGGTGACCGCCTGTTGTTGCTCGGAATTGAGGCCGGCGAGAAGATCGATCGTGATCGGCAAGATCAGCTCGTTCCACTTTGGCCCGTCCGGCCGTGGCCCGACGCGGCATCGTCATTGATCGACGGAGTTTAGCATCGGCACCCGCCGCTCGACCTCCGGTTGACGGCCAGGCGATTGACGAGGGAGGACGGGTACGGTACATTCTGCCGCGCTCGGACAGTTTCGCCGACGTAGCTCAGCGGCAGAGCAAGGGACTCATAAGCCCTTGGCCGGTGGTTCGATTCCACCCGTCGGCACCCTTGTGCTACTACCACGGTCGATCATCCGGTGATGCCCCGTGGTCTCATCATCTCAACACCCACGCTCGACCAGACGTTCATGGGTCGGAATGGAGCAACGTCTTCTCCGGCGGGTCAGTGGTGCAGCCCTCCCTCCCGGATCGCTGGTCGTGGTCGGATTCTCCGGTGGGCCCCACTCATTGGCACTGGCTGCGAGCTTGCGGCGAGTGGCGGACAAGGCTGGGCTTCGCCTGCTTGCCCTCCATATCGATCATGCTCTCCGGGACAGTTCACGGCAGGAGATGGCTCGGGCGGCCGACCTCGCCCGGTCCCTGGATATCCCGTTCCTGGCGTACCGGCTCCCCGCTGACGTTCGGCATTCCCATCCTGGAGTAGGCCTGGAGGAGGCGGCAAGGCGGGAGCGTTTTTGGACGTTTGCCGAGATGGCGGAAGACACCGGCGCGGCGGTGGTCGCGGTGGGGCACCATCAGGCGGATCAGGCAGAGACCGTTCTCCTCCATCTCGGACGGGGCGCCGGGCTCAGTGGTCTGTCAGGGATGGCGGATGATCGGGTGCTGTCGGTTCCCTGGTGGGTAGATGATCGCCCAAACCGTCACGTCCGCATCTGGCGCCCCTTGCTCACCGAGACCCCAGCGACACTCCAACGCTATCTCGATCAATGCGGGCTGGTTCCCGTGATGGACCCCACGAACGCCGACCTCACCCTGCGACGCAATCAGGTCCGAGCGCTCATCGTGCCAGCGATGGAGGTGGTGTTTCCAGACTGGGCCGCCTCGTTCGAACGGCTCGCTCGAATCGTCCGGGACGATGACGAGGCGCTCGAACACTTGAGCGCTGAGGCGGTGAAGGAGATCACACGCGACTCAGGTGAACTTCCGATGGCATTCCTGACCCGCTACCCGGTCGCAATACAGCGGCGTATCGTGCGGCGGTGGCTGACCACGAGCGGCGTTCGACCGATGCCGCCGCTTGAGCGCATTGATGCGATTCTTCAACGTGCGTCGCGCGCCACCGGTGGACGCAGGATTGAGATTGGCGAGGGTTGGTCGGTTGAAACGCGGCATGGCCTACTCGCCGTTCGGTACGCCAGCAGGACGACAGGTCATACTCAGGTAGTCGAGATGGAACCGGTCTGATGATGAGATCTCCAGGGTGAGCGGAAACGATGCCAGTCATCGGGCGTGCGATCAGTGGCGCTCGATGGTGTGCACGTGGTGAGACATCCGCGAGGATGCCTGATCGTCCGCGAACATGAATCATTGTGGTCATCCAGGCGGCCCGTAATCAACACAGGTCAACGACACCGGGTGCGGTTGACGCTCGTCAGTGGGAGAGGCGCAACGACGCATGACTGAGCCGCGCAACGTCGGGGTATCCCGAGTTCTCATCGAGGAACGCGTCCTTCAGGAACGGATTCGAGAGATCGCGGCGGAGCTGGACCGCGTTTATGCGAATGATGTGCCGTTGATGGTTGGCGTGCTGACGGGCGCCGTCGCCTTTATGACCGACCTGATGCGGGCGATGACGATCCCGGTTCATATTGATTTCATGGCGGTGTCAAGTTATGGAGCCAGTACGAAGAGCTCAGGGGTGGTCCGTATTCTCAAAGATTTAAACGAGGAGATCAGCGGGCGGCGAATCATCGTCGTCGAGGACATCGTCGACAGCGGGCTGACCCTACAGTACCTGCTTGATGTCCTGGGACGGCGGCGTCCGCTCGACCTGCGGGTGGTGGCTTTGTTGAAGAAGGAAAAGGCCGATGCCATACCGGTCCAGGTCGATGACGTCGGTTTTACAATCCCTGATGAGTTCGTTGTTGGGTATGGTCTCGATTACGCGGGCGCCTACCGAAACCTCCCGTTCGTGGCGGTTCTCGACCCCGCTGCAGCGGGAATACTGTAGGCCCAATGCTATACTTCTGGGTCGCACGGCGCAGGCGTAAGCGTTAATTCGAACTGCAGCCGATTCCCCACCGGAGGTTGATAGGTGGCTAATACGAAATGGCTCCGTAATGGCTTTGTCTGGATCGTTCTCGTTGTCGCGGTTATCGCGCTCTGGTTTACCCTCATTGGTGGTAGCGATCCCGCTCACCAGCTCGGCATCGGCGAAGTTGCGGAGGCCGTCCGGAGCGGTGAGGTCAGTCATCTAACACAGCACGAAGATAGCCGCGAAGTCCGTGTCGAGTACACGGCGGCCAGCGGCAAGGGGAATGCGACGAGCATCCTCCCGCCTGACACCAGTATCCTGGATGCGCTCCAGAAATATGGTGTTGAGCCGGCGACCGTGCCAGCCGACTTGATCGAGATCCGGCAGGCGAGCCGCTGGGGCAGCTGGCTGGGCGCGTTGACGTTTCTCCTCCCAACCCTTTTCCTGGTCGGCATCTTCGTCTTCATGATGCGCCAGGCCCAGGGGAGCAATAATCAAGCAATCTCATTTGGCAAGAGCCGGGCACGGCTCTTTACTGGAAACAAGCCAAGCGTCACCTTCAGCGATGTCGCTGGAGTCGAAGAAGCGAAAGAGGAACTGGTTGAGGTCGTCGAGTTCCTAAAATACCCCGACAAATTTGCGGCCCTGGGCGCGCGTATTCCGCGCGGCGTGCTGCTGGTGGGGCCGCCGGGCACCGGCAAAACGTTGCTGTCGCGCGCGGTCGCCGGTGAAGCGGGCGTTCCGTTCTTCAGCATCTCAGGTAGCGAATTCGTCGAGATGTTCGTCGGCGTCGGTGCGAGCCGCGTGCGTGACCTCTTCGATCAGGCCAAGCGAAACGCTCCGTGCATCGTCTTCGTTGACGAGATTGATGCCGTGGGACGGCAGCGTGGGGCTGGTCTGGGTGGAAGCCACGACGAGCGTGAGCAGACCCTCAATCAAATTCTCGTGGAGATGGATGGCTTCGATAGCAGCACGAACGTCATCGTCATCGCGGCCACGAACCGGCCCGATGTACTGGACCCGGCGCTGCTACGTCCCGGCCGGTTCGACCGCCAGGTCATCCTTGACCGGCCCGACATCCAGGGTCGAAAGGCGATCCTCGATGTGCACTCCCGTGGCAAGCCGATGGAGGACACCGTCTCGATCGACAGCCTGGCACGGCAGACGCCGGGATTCTCTGGCGCGGACCTTGAGAATCTCGTCAATGAAGCGGCCATTCTGGCGGCACGGAGAAACAAGAAGACCGTCGGTCGTGATGAGCTGACGGAGGCAATCGACCGGGTCATTGCCGGTCCCCAGCGCAAGAGCCGGGTGATCAGCGAGCGCGAGCGGGCGATGACGGCGTACCACGAGGCTGGCCACGCTCTGGTTGCGCGCATGCTCCCCAATTCCGATCCGGTCCGAAAAGTATCGATCGTCGCCAGGGGCATGATGGGTGGGTACACCCGGGTGGTGCCGGACGAAGACCGCCTCTTCAAGACGAAGGCGCAGTTCGAGGACGATCTGGCTGTCTTCATGGCGGGTCATGCGGCCGAGATGATGATTTTCGAGGAGCAGTCGACGGGCGCCGCCAACGACATCGACCGTGCTACGGCCGTCGCGCGGCGAATGGTCACCGAGTTCGGGATGAGCAAGTCGCTCGGACCGCTCGCCTTCGGAAAGAAAGAGGAGCTCGTCTTTCTTGGGAGGGAGATCAGCGAGCAACGCAACTACAGCGACGAGGTGGCGTACCAAATCGACCAGGAGATTCGCCAGCTGATCGATACGGCGCACGATCGTACGCGAGACATCCTCTACGTGAATATCGACAAACTGGAAGCGATTGCGCAGCTGCTCATCCAGGAAGAGACGATCGAAGGTGAGGAGATGGAGGCGCTTTTCGATTCTCCTCGGCCCACCCCTGACTTGGTCGGGCCGCCGGCAGGGCGGCCAGCAGCCCAGCGACGCGATAGCCAAACCGGGGAGGCCGACCGCTGGCCGGCAGACCGCGCGGAGCGGGAAACCCCGCCGAGCGGAGCCGGACACTTTCGGCCGCAGCCAGCGGATTAGTGGCTGAGAGAGCGGTGTTGCGTATGATGCCCGGTGGTGCCGCGGTGCATTAAACGCAATGGTCCGGCCCGCATCGGGCCGGACCATTTCTCTCGTGGTGGAGGCGGGGGGACTCGAACCCCCGACCTCTACAGTGCGATTGTAGCGCTCTCCCAGCTGAGCTACGCCCCCACGTCGCGTGTCGGGAGTATACGTGGCGTCCGAACGGCACGTCAACGGGCGAGCTGACAGACCCTCGGCTGGGTCCCGGTCCAGGGGAGCGTCTTGTGCGTCGACGGATGTTGTCAGACTCGACGCCTTGATGGGGCGGTGATACCATTCGGATCGGCCCAAACAGGCTTCGCGGGTGTAACTCAGTTGGTAGAGTGTCTGCTTCCCAAGCAGGATGTCACGGGTTCGAGTCCCGTCACCCGCTCCCCGCCGGTATATACGCCAAGAAATGGCGTATACTTCCCTCTAGCGACGGCGCTACAGCGCACCGAGACACGATAACTCGGTCCCCTCGCTGGAGGCTCTAAGATGGCCCGGTATGCCGCCACCGAGCGCGCGATTGATTCCGCGCCGTCCCAGCTGCGGGTGCTCATCCTCTCGTTTCAGCGCCATCTCCTCGCCGAGAACAAGGCGCCGCGAACGATTCAGACCTACCTCGAAGCCCTGCGCCGCTTCGGTGAATACCTCGTATCCCAGGGAATGCCGACTGATCCCGCGGTCGTGACCCGCGAGCATGTCGAGGCGTTTGTCGCCGATCTCCTGGTGCGCCATAAGCCAGCCACGGCCGCCAATCGCTATCGTGCGCTGCAAACCTTCTTCCGCTGGGCGGTGGAGGAGGGCGAAGTCGCGGTCTCGCCCATGGCGAAGATGCGACCCCCCGCCATCCCCGAAGCGTCACCGGCGGTGTTGCCGGAGGCCGCATTATCCCGGCTGCTCAAGGCGTGCGAGGGAAAGGCATTCGAGGATCGCCGCGATACCGCCTTCATCCGGCTCCTCATCGACACCGGGATGCGCCGCGCGGAGCTGGGCGGCTTGAAGGTGGAGGACATCGACTTCGAGCACGACATCGCCCTGGTGCTCGGCAAGGGCCGTCGCCCGCGGGCCTGTCCTTTTGGGCGAAAGACGGCGGTCGCGCTTGACCGCTACCTTCGCGCCCGGAGCAAACACCGGGACACCGACCGACCAAACCTCTGGCTGGGCCATGCGGGACCCATGACCGACAACGGGCTCTATCAGGTGCTCCAGAAGCGAGCCGAGGCGGCGGGACTCGGGAAGGTCCACCCGCACCAGCTACGTCACTCGTTCGCCCATGCGTGGTTGGCATCCGGCGGCAACGAAGGCGATCTGATGCGCCTCGCCGGGTGGCGATCGCGGGAGATGGTGAATCGTTACGGCGCCAGCGCCGCCGATGAGCGAGCAAGAGACGCGCACAAGCGGTTGAGTTTAGGAGATCGATTATGAAGAAGGCAGCCGGCTTCGCGATGGGTCAGACCTCGGAGGGTGAGCGGGCTGTGGCGCGGCTCAAACGTCTAGCCGGACACTCCTACCGTAGGGTCGTTTGTGGAAGGACGCGGCCGTGTCCGATGGAGTTGGGAATTCTTCGCAATACCCGATGTGACACCATATGGATCAACGAAGCGTCTGGGCGACTGGGGATGCCGGTAAATTTCCCGGTTCCTGAGTGGGAAAACGCTTGGACCATCGAACCCCCGTCAGACAGTACCGGTTACGGCGGCTACGCCGACACTGGCTTCACTATTCTCTCCACACGGAAAAGTAAGCGCACCGGTCAGCCGGTTGGCCGGCGTGATAATCTCCGATATCGCGACGAGGCGCCAGACAATCCTTTTTTCGACGAAGCTCGTGCCCTTCCGCGTAGAGTCTCGGGGCAGTCGCCCGCCCTGCCATGCCTCATTGTCTGCCGATGCGGCACGGTGAATCTGGTGTCCCCGCCTACACGGGAGATACGCACTGGCATCTGCTATACTGTTTCGTAAGCCGCGAGGCGAGATCCCAGAGTAATAAATGGCGATGGGCGCGCCGATCTCATGCCGCTTGCAGTCCGCGAAGGACAGTGCGAGCGGGCCGAATGAGAGAGGTGCGCCCTTCGCATGTCCGAACGATCCAAGCCCCCGATCCTCGTCACCCTTACGTTTGATTCCGAAGAAATGGCAAGGCGCGGGAGAATCGGCGCCTATGTCCGTCTGTCCCGCCACGACGCACGCGATCTCACCGCGCCGGGCCGGGCCGCCTTTATGGCCCGGTTCGAGGCAGAGGTTGACCCAGATGGCGTGCTGCCTGAAGAGGAGCGAAGGCGACGTGCGGAGTTCGCACGCAAGGCTCACTTCTCGCGGTTAGCCTATCTCAGCGCCCAAGCCCGCCGTACCAAGAAAGGAGCCGCCGAGCGTAAGTCGGCGGCTCCAGCGGGGGTGGCGTAGTGACCGGATGCTCCTCCCGCCGCATCGCCGACTCTACCATGGCGGCACGAAGAAATGCACAGATTTACAAAGTTCCTCTGGCCGCCATGTGCCCGGACGGTCGGCTCCTTCTTGATCTGACCTTTGACCACAATTCCGAACTCGTTGCGGCGCTTCGTGGCGTCGAAGGCTGTCGAGGCATCGGGCCGCTGGTGATGCGGTTCGATACAGGCGCGATTGATGCCGCTCTCAGAGAAGTTGTCCGTCATGCGGCTAGCGGCAACTATGCGTTCAGCGAGCCCGGTCCGCCGCATGACGGCGACGATGATCTCCCGATTCTCAGCGGTGCCGATCTTGGAGGTGCGTCATGAGCGCCACCATGACAGGCGCCACGTCGGTCACCGCTCCGTCTGCTCTGGACGTCTTCACTGACCACGACATGGTAGGGGCCGCACTCGAGCTGTCGGCCCTCGGTCTCGCAGTATTTCCAATTCATACCGTTAGTGACCATCGGTGCAGTTGCGGAAAGGCAACGTGCGCCGATGTTGCCAAGCATCCCGTCGCCGACCTGGCACCGCACGGGCTCCACGATGCCACGATCGACGGGGCCACGATCCGGCAGTGGTGGGCCTTATGGCCCGATGCCAATATCGGCGTGGCGACAGGCGCCGTTTCTCAGATATGCGTCCTCGACATTGATCCTGACCACGGCGGCTGGGACAGTGTGGACCGAATCTCGTCGCAGTATTCCGCGCTCGACCTGGACACATGGACGGTCGGGACCGGCGGGGGCGGCGTGCACCTGTACCTTCGCCATCCCGGCGTCCGCGTGCCAAACAATGTCGGAACAAAATTAGGCGCGGGAGTCGATGTCCGCGGGGACGGCGGCTATGTCGTTGCTCCGCCCTCGCTTCACCGATCGGGGCGACACTACAGGTGGGTAGACCGCTACGATCCCGCCGGTTGCCCGCTCTCTGATCCGCCTCCCTGGCTGGTGGGACTTATTGCTGACCGGGCCGATGTGCCAGCAGTGGCGGCGACGCTCGCCGCGGACGATGTGCTCGCCGAGGGCAGCCGGAACGCCACACTCGCATCGCTGGCCGGGAGTATGCGGCGACGCGGGTTCTTCGGGCCCTCCATCCTCGCGGCCCTGGTCTCCGAGAACGCGCTCCGATGCCGTCCGCCACTCCCCCGGTCCGAGGTGGCGGCCATCGCGCGGAGCATTGCCCGTTACGTGCCCGCCCCTCAGGCCGAGCCGCCCGCCCTCATTGCCGGTCTGGACCTTCGCCCCATCCGGGGAGGAGGGCGTCGCCATGGTCGCCACTAGCAACGGCATTGCCCCGGCGACGGCACCCGGAGCAGCGGCTCAGGCGACCTATTCCTACCGGGACCTCCTCGACCTGGAACTCCCCCCGGCATTGCCGCTCGTCGAAGGGTTGCTCGACGAGGAGACCGGCAATATTTGGGGCGGACCGCCGAACGTCGGCAAAACGTGGCTGATCCTCACCCTCGGGCGGGCGATTGCCAGCGGGACCCCGTGGCTTGGGCACTTTGCCACCGCGCAGGGGAGCGTCCTCATCATTGATGAGGAGTCGCACCTCCGTGGCCTTGTGAACCGCGCACAGATGCTCGACGCCGGGGACCATCTCGGGGACGACCTGCCGCTCTTCTTTGCGGTTGGTCACGGCATACGCATCGAACCTGGGGCTGGTTTCGCACGGCTCAATGAGTTGATGACCCGACATCAGCCAAAGCTCGTGGTCGCCGATAGTCTCACGCGCGTCCATGGCGCCAACGAGAACGACGCTGGTCAGATGAGCGACGTGTTCCACAACGTCAAACTACTGATGCGCGCCCACGGGGCCTCGTTTCTCTTTACCGACCATGTCCGAAAACGAGGCATTATCAACGACCCCGACGAGATGCTCCGTGGTACCACCGAGAAACGAGCCTGGCCCGACTCGATCCTCGCCGTGGAGCCACAAGAGCAGGACCGATCCGCGCTGACGGTGACGCACACCAAGAGCCGCCATAGCCAGCGCCTCGCGCCCTTCGGGGTTCAGATGGAGATCGACGAATTGGGGCGCACCGCTCGGCTCGCCTACGCCGGAGCCGTCAGCCGCACCCAGGCCACCAAGGCGAATGACATCATCCTCGCAATTCATGCGCTCCAGGAGCAACTCGGCCCCGACGGCGCCGACGCCACGACGGTGGCCGCCTGGATTGACGCCAGTGAAGAGACGGTTCGTCGTCACGTGGGCAAGCTGGTGAAGGCGGGCATCGTCCGCACCAGGAAGGCCACGCCCTCCGAGAAAGGTGGCCGCCCCAAGAACGTGTACGACGTTGCTGGAGGTGAGGAGTGACCGGGTTTCCCACAGGTTTCCCACGTGCCCAAAACCTGTGGGAAACGGGCACCGGGGGGTTTCCGGTATTCCACACACCCCTAAGGGGATGGAATGACGGAAACCTCCTCGCCCCCGCCGCACCCACCACAGCACACCCTCGGCCGCCTGCCAGGAGAAATACCAGTGCCTGAGCTCACCCCCGGCTCAAACCGCTGCCAATGCTGCGCATGTGGCCGTTTCTTCGGCAGTGTCAGCGCCGCGGATCGCCACCAGCTCCTTCGCAACGGCGAGGTGATCTGTCGTGATCCCGCCAGCCTTGGCATGATCCAGCAGGACGGCTGGTGGATTCGCTCGACAATGCCCCGGATTGCTGTCACCGAACGCGCAGAACGCGCGAAACCCCCGGCCCTAGGAGGTCAGGGCCTTATCCCCGAGAGCGACCCATCCTCGCCGCACCCCACGGTCCAGCAGGGAATCACCCGCTTGACCCACACCACGGGGCGGCGATAATGCCCCCCCGTGGACCCATCTCGCGATGGTCCGTACCGGGAATGCCGAGTACGACGGACCCATGGGACCTTCTCCATGAACATCCCCGAGTTCCAAGCCAAATGGCAGGGCGCCACCCTCAAAGAGCGCTCCGCCTCCCAAGAGCACTTCCTCGACCTCTGCCATGCCTTGGACGTCCCCACCCCGGCTCAGGCCGATCCCAACGGCACCTTCTACACCTTCGAGAAGGGCGCCGAGAAGACGGGCGGCGGCAAGGGGTTCGCCGATGTCTGGTTTCGCGGTCACTTTGCCTGGGAGTACAAGGGGCAGCGCGCCGACCTGGTGACCGCCTACCGCCAATTGCTCCAATACCGGGAAGACCTCGAAAACCCACCGCTCTTGGTCGTCTGTGACCTCGACCGCTTTGAGGTCCATACCAACTGGACCAATACCGCCAAGCGGGTCTACCGCTTCACCGTCGCGGAGCTCGATCAGCCGGCCACCCTCGCCATCCTGCTCGCTGTCTTCACCAACCCCGAGGCGCTGCGTCCTGACGTCACCCCGGCGGCGGTTACGGAAGCGGCGGCCGCTCGGTTCGGCACCCTGGCCGCTGGCTTGCACGCCCGCGGGGTCGATCCCCAACGCGCCGCCCACTTCCTGGTGCAGCTCCTCTTCTGTCTCTTTGCCGAGGACGTTGGGCTTCTCCCCCGCGGGCTCTTCACCGATCTGCTCACCCTCGGCGCCCGGCGCCCCGTGCTCTTCGCCGCCCAGGTCGAGGCCCTCCTCACCGCCATGCGGCATGGTGGCGTCTTTGGCGTGGTCGAGATCGCGCGCTTCAATGGCGGGCTCTTTGCCGAGATCGGGGTCGAGCCGTTGACGGCGGGGGAGTTGGGGGAACTGCGGGAGGCGGCGGCGCTCGATTGGGGAAGTGTGGAGCCGGCGATCTTCGGCACCCTCTTCGAGCGATCGCTCGATCCCGGCAAGCGGGCACAGCTCGGCGCCCACTACACGGGGCGCGCCGATATCGAACGAGTGGTCGACCCGGTGCTGATGTCGCCGCTCCGCAAGCGATGGGCAGCGGTCCGCGAGGAGGCCGACCGGCGCAAGGCCGCTTGGGACGCGGCGACAACGCCGCAGACGCGGAGCAACCGCCGGGCGGCCTTTGCGGGGACGCTCGCTGGGTTCGGGGAGGAGCTGGCAGCGATCCAGGTGCTTGACCCGGCGTGCGGCTCCGGTAACTTTCTCTATGTGGCACTGGCGAAGCTGCTCGATCTGGAGAAGGAGGTCGCCGTCTACGGCGCCGCGAACGGGTTGCCGATGGGACTGCCGCAGGTGGGACCGCGCCAACTGGCCGGTCTGGAGATTAACGCCTATGCACGGGAGCTGGCCCAGGTCGTGGTCTGGATCGGGTATTTACAGTGGATGATCGGCAACGGGTTCGGAGGGCGGCGGGATCCGGTGCTGGAGCCGTTGGAGACGATTCGGCTCCAAGATGCGCTACTCGACCGGAGCGACCCCGAGCATGTGAAAGAAGCAGTGTGGCCGGCAGCCGATGTGATTATCGGGAATCCGCCGTTCTTGGGCGTTCGCCGCATGCGGCGAGAACTTGGAGAGACCTACATTGATGAGTTGTTCTCAGTGTTCAATCGGCGAGTGCCGCGTGAGGCAGACCTAATCTGCTACTTCTTTGAGATGGCTCGCGCATCCATCGAGCGGATCAACGCCAAGCGAGCCGGTCTCCTCGCGACGAACTCGATTCGCGGTGGCGCTAACCGCGAGGTGCTGAAGCGGATCAAAGAAACTGGCGACATCTTCCTCGCCTGGGACGACGAGCCCTGGGTCTTGAACGGAGCCGCTGTACGCATTTCCATTATTGGTTTTGACAATGGCACTGAGATCCAGAAGTTTCTCGACGGCAATCCAGTCTCGGACATCAATGCCGATCTGACCGCCACCATCGACCTCACCACCACGGGTGCCCTTTCTGAGAACCGTGGTCTTTCGTTTATGGCTGATATTAAGGGCGGACCCTTTGACGTGCCCGGTGATGTGGCACGCACATGGCTCACAATGCCAAGCAACCCTAACGGGCGTCCAAACACCGACGTAGTGCGTCCATGGATCAATGGCCTCGATGTCACCCGCCGGCCCCGGAATATGTGGATTGTCGACTTCGGCGTTGGGGCCTCAGAGGCTCAGGCGGCGTTGTACGAAGCGCCATTTGAGTACATCAAGACCCACGTCAAACCGATCCGAGACGACAATCGGCGCGAACGCCGCCGCAGGCTTTGGTGGATACACGCCGAGACGCATCCGGCGATGAGGACGGCACTAGCTCGCTTACCACGCTACATTGCCACGCCAACGGTCGCAAAATACCGCCTATTCGTTTGGTCTGACGGCACCGCTCTGCCCGATCACCAACTCATCGTCTTCGCCCGCGAGGACGACTACTTCTTCGGCGTGCTGCACTCCCGCGCCCACGAGGTCTGGTCGCTACGGATGGGCACCTCGCTGGAGGACCGCCCACGCTATACGCCGACGACCTGCTTCGAGACCTTCCCCCTGCCCTGGATGCCCGGTGCGGAGCCGTGCGACGACCCGCGCTTGCATTCCATCGCCGACGCCGCACGGGAGCTGGACGAGCGGCGGCGGGCCTGGCTCGACCCGGCAGGGGCGACCGAGGCGGAGCTGAAGAAGCGCACGCTGACCAATCTCTACAACGCCCGGCCGACCTGGCTGGCGAATCTGCACGCCACGCTCGACCGCGCCGTCTGGGCCGCCTACGGCTGGGACGACCCTGACCCGGCGCTAACCGAGCATGATGCGATCCTGGCGCGGCTGCTGGCGCTGAACGGGAAGCGGGCGTCACGGCTCCCTATCAATTGAATGCCGCAGGAGCTTGGCGACTTTTCAACATACAACGCGCTCTGTTGTGCTTCCATCTCGTCCGTACGACGCTCTTGCCCTCACACCCGATACCGTCACCGTCGCGGTCGAAGCCGTGCAGGTCTAGTGAATGGCAGGCTCCTCTCTGAGTAGTTGATGAGGCCCCTGGCCGACCATCTCAGCGTGGGGTGCGGCGCCGCAGCCGACCAGCGGCCGCGAGAAGGTCACTAAGGAGCCCTGTAATTAGCGTCCTCACGACTTTGACCGGCGTCGCCTTAGTCTTCGTTCCTTCCTTGAGCAGATCCTTGTCTGTCGGGTGCTCTTTCATCACGTATCCCCCCTCGTGGCCGCTATGGACGCTCAGAAGACCTATGGATGCAGCCGGTGACGCGAATCTTCCCTACGACGTAGTCGTCACCATGGTTCCTCGTGGGCATAGTAACCCTCTGGACCAGTCGCCGATGTGCTGGCGAGGCGCTCGTCGAATCCCGAGCCCTCAGAGGTGCGCCGACTCGCCGTCACGTTCGGACGACTGGCCACTGAGCAAGAGGACAGTAATCCGCCGGATGCCGCGGTCCGCTTCGATGGCATCGTCGTTGACGCGCTAAAAACGATGAGCGGTCTGTTCACCGCCGTAGCTGATCGCGACTACCGGAGCTATTACGACGCGAGAGATCGAGTCAAAGCTATGTGGGACGTCTTTGATGAGGAGCAGAAGCAGATTGCCAAGAGGTGCTCCTAACCAGGACAGGAACGATCGTCCTACGTTCGATGGTGCCCCAGCTTAGCTTGGGGGAAGTGAACTGCATCGGACAACGTTTCGTCCCTATCTCCGCTGTCATTGCCGCGGCACGTACACCCCGATGTCGTGGGTGATCATCTCGGCAAACACCGGTGGTCACATACCGGGATCGTCTGGGCTGGTCTCGGCGGCGCCTGCGCTCTGATTTCTGGCGCGGGAGTGCCATCGAACACAACGGCGCCGACCCCTCGGGAGGTCCGCATCGCCCAGGAATACCTCGCCTCGGCCACCGAGCGCCGAGCTCGCGGGGAGGACAGCTCACACTCCGCCTATCTCCGGGAACAAGGGTGCAAGGCAAACACCAATGGCACCTATGGCGACATGGGGTCATGGGGCATGACCGCCGCTGGTCCGGTCTCGACCACTTCCACCGGGAGCAGTCTCCCGATCTACCCCACTGCCGCTCCATAGGTGGGGAATCGGAACGAACCACTACCAGATGTGGTGTCTTCGGCGAAACTACACTACATATAGTGTTCATAGATGAGAAGCGCCACAAGGGGTATGGCGATGCCAGCTCACCGATCTACGACAGTGCCGCCCTCTTCGCAGGAGATGTGGACCCTGCTTCGGGCCTTTACCCCGGAAGGGGTGATCTACCTCGTGCGGACGGCCTACGATCTTGGTGACGATGGTCAGCCGAAGGCAGTCACGAAGGCTAACCGTCGCCGTGCAGCGGAGGCGTTGATCGAGTTCGGCATCGCCACCCGCGAGGTGCTCGATTCGCTGCCCTATGCGGAGATGATGCACCGGGGAAGGGAGCGGCTGCGGGAGCTGTTCGACGAGCTCCAACGTCGAGGCATTCAGATAATGCTTGCCACGGCGGGTCTGGATCGCCTGGACCCGGCGTACGTCAAGGAGCGATCTAGCGATGCGACGAGCGACGGCGAGTAATGGGTGGAATGAGTCGAGGGACTCAGATGGAGCGAGGGCCCTTGCCTGCACGGGGCCAGACGCCATTTAGTGCGGCCGCAGGGATGTCCCAGCAGCCGCACTAATCGTTCATCATTTGGTTACCGACGGAGGTTATGCATGCACAGTCCGAGATCCGTTGGCTATGCGCGGCTGGCCCTGGATCCAGTCAGCAATGTTTTTAGATGCTGCGTCTTTTACCTTCCGTCGTGCATCGGGATCCAGGCGAAAGCGAAGCCACTTAACGCGCCATGTAGGGACATCGTCGACCGCGTCCAAGAATGAAAGGATTTCCGGGTGCTCGACCACCTCTTCAGCGAGGAAATGGTCGATTTCAAATCCGATGACCTGGTCCGTTTCCGGGTCCTGACGAACAGTCATACGATGACCGACCACTACCCCGATAGAAGGCCTGTCCACCCCGAAGAGCATCACTTGTAGCGTGTCTAGGGTCTTGTTGTAGCGAACAGACGGCGAGATCGCCTCAGCGTCTATGGGGTCGTTCTTGCTGGGGCGAGGCACCCTGGCTCCTACATCGGGAGTACTCCGGGTTTCGATCGCCTCCATGTTTCTTTCTCCTCCGTCGGCTTTTCCGTCACGATGTCAACATCGACGACTCGTCCGGTTAAAGCCACAAGATGCAATCGTCGACCGAAGTCGACGCTCACTTTTACATACCCGCGTTGATAAGGAAATGGCAAGTCTGATCGGCGGTAATAGTGTTCACGTCGACTTCCCTCCCGATCCTGCGTCATCATATCGGGCTGGGTAATGGCGCGAATAGCAGCTTCCAATTGCTGCGGAAAGCCGGGCCGAAATCCAAGAATACCGGCCCATTGGGCGTCGGAGGCGATTACGGTGCGTCCACCACGATCCGAGCATCGGATGAAATCTACCACCGTACGATCGAGCCCCCTTGACGTGGAATATAGATTGCAACGTTGCGCTCGTCAATAAACGGCCCTATCGACTGCAACCATCCACATGTCTAAAGAACCGGGCGATTAGTCCCGAAACGCTGCGTTTTTACCGAAGGAATAAAGGCGTGCGAGATTAGAAATCACCCTCGTTCCCACTTCCGCAACCACCCCCTCGCTCTCCACGTTCAGCCACACCCGCCAATCATGCGGCCAGTCAGGATCGACGATCACCCGTCACCGTCGTCCTTCTCCCACGGTGGCTCATCCAGACAGCACACGAGCGCTGCCCCGTAGGCTTCCGCCGGCGTTGCGCCATCGCCCATTGCCCACACGGCTCCATACCGATGCTCCAGGACATAGGCCCGAAAGCTTGGTCGCGGCCCTGGGGAGGCGATGAGCCAGGATCCCCAGCCGCGATGCAAGAGCGCGGAGAGGATGGCGCTAGCGCTGTCGGGATCAATCCCTTCCCGCTCCAACCGTGGTCGTACTTGTCGGGGCCGCGGCCAGTCGCTCGCTCGGTGACACCGGATCGGCGCGCGCTGCGGCAGCTTGTCAAGATTGCGCCAGGGGTCGAAGCGGATGCTCGTCATGCCGCGAGTATACGCACACACATTTCGCGCACGGGACGCGAGGGAGGCCGAATCCTGCCATCCCACCCATCTCCACCACGATCGAATCCTGCTCCCCGAGAGCACGACGAACGTCACCCCGGTCCCTTGCCCACATGGGGGATGCCCAGCGGGAGAGGCACCGGGACCCCTCCCACACATTCACATACACACATCTCACTAAAGTCCTACCGTCAGCACCCACGCAATCGCCATTCAGGCTCTACCGGGGGTGTGGGGAGGGGTTAGCTATCGGCGTCGTTGGCCAGGCGCAGCGTGTCGATCAGCCGGGTGAGGGTGACCAGGTCCACGGCGTTGAAGGCGGAG
>JAABUN010000485.1_pt1 | contig 102942 bp, 84 predicted proteins | sample 5559311 | NCBI WGS metagenome assembly JAABUN01 (sample SAMN10711877, study PRJNA513370) | rock metagenome | isolation source: Antarctica rocks | place: Antarctica: Victoria Land, Siegfried Peak sud | reverse complement strand
AGCCAATAATCACACAATTATTAACCCACGTTCAATGCTATCCACATAGTGTGGGTAATATTCATCCGCTTTAAATTACTTCTACCCCTTAACAGTATTGTATTGTAGAGTTTACAGACAGACACTACATAAAGTTTACAAATAGTTTTCTTATATTTGTATCCAAATTTTTTGGACCGGGGTGTCCCCGATCGGTAAAAGGTCAAGACTTGTTCTTGACTTTTTATTTTAAGGGTAAATTCTCAAACCATCCAGGCCTCCATTTGTTCTATAAATTTTGGGTTCCAAAATATCAAATGAAGGATTTGCCCTGTTCGGCTCTATTACATATCGTGCTATTGGATATGCAACAAGATCAGCTAATTGCAAACCATTTATGTTTTCTTTTTTGTCTTTAAAAATGAAGGTTGGATTAAAATAACTAAGCTCTTTAGAAGTTAATTTTCCAGTCCCTCTGGCAATGATCTTTTGAAAGTGGTCATCTAATCTTTTATCTTCTCTTTTGCCTCTTTTTTCTATAATAATTGATAGACTTGCTTCGGTTGACATATCCTTTAGGGCATTTATTGCCTGTTCTATAACAAATGATAAAGCAACTTCGTAAACATCATCCTGTAGTTTTCCAAATTGCTTTATAAATTCATCCTTTTGTATGGCAGAGGCTATAATTGTGTAAGGAGATTGTGCAATAATCTTATTTAGCTCATCGTAAAAATATTTCTTCAAATTAAGGTCAAACAATTTCTGAAATTCTTTTTCACATTTTCGGATGTCACGTGAATGAAAAACTACATCTTTATCATTCCAGATTGACCTTTTTAATGAATTTATAGCTTGACGTACTGTTTCGTAATCATCTTCCTTTATAAGTACACCACATAATAAGAAGACAGGGAAATCAGAGTTAATCTTTGTTAGCCCATGATCCCCACTTTCATCTATAAAAAAATAATTTTTGGTCATTAATTAGATAGCATTACAAACAAAAATAAATAAAAACTTAGTAATAATAAAAAAATGAGAAAAAGATGTGTAATATTGAACAATATTCAGAAAAGAGGAATTGAAATGTAATCATAAAAAAATGTCCAATAAAATAAGGATTGAAGTGAATCGCAGTTATGAAGTTTTCTATATTTTGTCCTATTCTCCTCATACTAATAAACAATGATTAAAGCTCTTTATACTATTGGTAACGTTTTAAGAAACGATGGAAATTATTCTGAATATTTTGAACCTTGGTCAAACCCTTTTCCTAAGGTGAAGGATGATGAAGCAAAAGTTGTTTTTGCTACTATAGAACAAGGAGTATTGCAAGGGGATTTGAAGGAAGAAAACTTTTCAAAAAAACGGGTAAATTCCTACTTGTATAGAAAGGTGCAGGGAGCTAATGGAACTAACCTTGTCCCTACTTTACTGTTGCAAACAGATAGAAATTTAGATAAGTATTCGGATAATGTTCGTAAGCTGATAAAAAAGGTAAAGCAATCAGTTCAAAATTACAAGCACTCTTTCATCAACTCAAAACAAATTGATTCAATTGAACTGAAATTATTACAATACCATCAATTCTTAAATTTTGACAAACGATATTTGTTTACTATTAAGATTGACGGAAAATATTTTGGTGATTTTGAGGATTACAAAAACCTTTTTAGAGAAGATGCATATAGTAAGTATTACAAGGATTCTTCTGCTAAGGATAAACTATGCGCCGTAACATACAAACAATCAGAAGAAGTTTGGGGAAGAGTAGATACATTAGGTTTTACTGTGGATGCAGCGACTTTTTCAAGAAGCGGATTTGACACAAAAAATTCTTATAAAATGTTTCCAGTTTCGCCGGATGCCGTAAAAGTTTTAGAAGGAGCGAAACGAATAATACTTGAGTCTGATTTAAATCTAACCCGAAATTTTTATGGATTAAAGTATTTTATTTCACCTCATTTTATTAATCATGATGACGAAATAGCAAGTGAAGTCCTTAAAATATTTATTAAAAAATCTAATGCTGAACAATCATTTGGAGGTGAAGGGAATAGCATTATCAATAATGAAAGAATAATCAATGAGATAATAAAGGATGAAACATTAAGTAAGGGTGATATTTATTATGACATCTTTTTTTATCAACCTAATAATGCACAATTTTTAATTAAACTTCACTTATCTGATGTATTACCATCGAGGTTTAAAGAAATTTTTGATGCTAAAAAAAGAATAGAAGACAAGTATCAACCTATTAATAGGATTGTTATTAAATCTAAAGACAAAAAATTGAATGTAGTTCCAAGAGATTTCAAAATAAACTTTGGAGGCTTGTTTGAACAAAAGATGCCTCCCATGTATGGAATTAAAGATTATTTTTCTCAAAAAGTTAGAACAGACACAATCTTTCATCCCTATTTCTATAAAGTTTTAGAAGCAGTATTTTATGGAACTAATCTAAATAAAGAAACAGTTGTGAAGGCGTTCATGGAAAGGATTGTAATAGCTTTTAAAAATATAAAAGATAATCCCAATGATTTTACCAGGCATGTAAAAACTTCCTTTACTATCTATCAATTTTTTAATGAACTTAAATTATTCAATTCAAATAATATGGAAGAAAAGAATATCGACTCCGATGAGGTTTCTATGAACATAGATAATTTCGTAAAACAGCATGATGATTTTTTTGAGGATGAAGTTAAAAAAGGTGCTTTTTATTTAGGCCTTTTAACAAACATTCTTTTAGAGAAACAAAACAGTCATTTGCAGAACAAGCCCTTCATGAACCAACTGAATGGTTTGAATTTAGACTCATACCAAATGCAAAAAATCCATTTGAAGCTGATTGATAAACTTTATCAGTATAATGATAAATTAAAAAAGATAGAGCACCAGATGATTGAGAAACTTAATCCTTTAATAAGTAAAAATCTAATTCGAAGAAGTGGCATAAGCAGAACTGAATTATCATATGCGTTTGCTCTTGGCATGACCATGCAAAAAGAATTCTTTCTACATAATCAAGTACCCAATAATTCAAATACAAATATTAAATAAACATGGCAACAATCACTAACCGAAGCGAGATAGTATTCTTATATGATACAACTAATTGTAATCCTAATGGCGACCCTATGGATGCAAACCGGCCAAGAATTAATGAAGAAACAGGTAAATGTTTAGTTACTGATGTAAGGTTGAAACGTACAATACGAGATTATTTATTTGAGAAAGGTTATAATGGAGAGGGAAACAACAGTTTAGGAGATATATTTATTCGTGATGAGGACGGGAAAGCCGTTACTGGTACACAAAGGGCAAAATCTTATGCAAATAAGTCAGAATTTATTCAAAAGTTTATTGATGTTCGTTTGTTTGGTGCCGTTTCAGCTCCCAAAAAAGACACCGCTGATAAAAAAGGAAAGGATAAAAAGAAAGCTGAAGATAAGGGCGATGAGAATTTAGGAAGTAATGATATGGATAATGAAGGGTCAGAAGAACAATTAGATACTCAAAAAACTTTTCATTTTACAGGAGCAGTCCAATTTGGTATGGGAAAATCATTCAATAAAGTAAAAGAAAATTTTATTAAGGGTACAGGTGCTTTTGCTACTAAAAAGACATCTATACAACGTACTTTTCGGGAAGAGTACAACATTACTTATGGCTTGATTGGTTTTCATGGAGTAATTAATGAAAATGCAGCAAAAAACACTAGTCTGTCTGAAGCCGATGTAAATGAATTAATTGAAGGAATGTGGAATGGTACGAAGAATTTGCTAACTCGCTCTAAGAAGGGACACATGCCCAGACTATTGATTAAGGTAGATTACTCACAGAAAGGTTTTTTTATAGGTGATTTATTAGAGCGTTTATCATTAGTATATAATGAAAATATAAAAGAAGATGATTTAGAAAATATTGAGCAATTCAGAATTAATACTAACAAATTAATTGAGGTGTTAAATAAGTATGATTCTAAAATCAGCCACATAACAGTTATTAAGGATGACAGAATAACTTTTACAGAACCAATCCCTACTAAAGCACCTATAACCTATGAAAGTATTAGCATTTGATATTTGGGGAGAATATGCTCATTACAAAAAAATATATGCTACTACCTCTGCGGTTTCATACTGTTTGCCAACTAAAACATCCTTGTATGGTTACATATCTGCAATTCTTGGTTTTGAAAAAAATAATAACCAATACTTAAAGTATTTTCAAGACAAAGATTGTTTAATAGGAATTCAGATTATGAAGCCTATTGTTATGCAAAGGATTAATATTAATCTTAGACCAACTTTTGGGATGCTGTCGCTAAAAAAGGATGGAACGTTGGAAAACAGGAAACCAACAATGATGGAATTTATATATCAACCGAAGTACCGGATTTATTTTTATCATAAGCAGGAGAATATTCAAGTACAACTGAAAGAAAGACTGAAAGAAAAAGATGCCGTTTACACTCCCACAATGGGTCTTGCAAGTTTGATTTCTAATTTTGAATTTGTGGGTGAATTTGAAGCATCACTACAAAAACTTTCCGACAAATCAGTTTCTATTCAAACAGTTATACCAAAAAAATATTTTGAAAGATTTGATGTAGAAGCATTTAATACAAAACATACAGAAATAGTTGAACAAAGCATGTATTCTATTGAAATGGATGTTAATCGGAATGTGACCGAGCGAGACGATATTATATTAGAACGAAAAGCTAAATCAATTGATGCGTTTTTAAACCAATGCTATCTCTTATCTAATGGAACCAACATTGCCTTATTTTGAACTCATTTCACATCCCGACAGAACATTAAAGGAGCATTTGGATTCTTGCAATGAGATTTCAGCAAAGTTGTTGAATATGAAATTTGTGTCTGATAACTTTTTTCCAAAGTATGAAATAGAGCAATTACGTAGGTTGTTGGTTTATTTTCATGATTTTGGAAAGGCTACTGATTACTTCCAACATAAAATTATAGAAGCGACTTTTGAAGAAAAAAATACATTTTTTATTGAAGAACAACAGCCCTATCTAAATTTTTTTCAGGAAAATAAAAGTCCTATAGTTTCCAAAGACTTTGATTTTGAAATTCTATCAAACCATGCAAGGCTTGGCGCTTATTATGTTTTTTCTAATTATTTAAATAAAAATTTAGTTGTTGAATATATTCTTTTTGAAATTGTAAAGAGGCACCATGGTTATTTAAGAAACTTTATTTCTAATAAGACAGAGCTTCTTCTGGATAGTCGCGACGTCCAAATAATTGAAAAGCAGCTACAGCATTTCAATTTTTCTTCTTACCGCGAAATATTGAAACAGCATTATTATGACATTTCAGAAACTAACTGGGTAAAAATAAAACAACGTTTTACAGATGTTTTCGAAGTTGATGAAATGAAGCAATATTTAATTAATGAAGTAAAGAAAAATAAAAAGCAAGCAATAAAATACTTCTTCCTTCAGCACTATTTATTCTCCCTGTTACTTTCAGCAGATAAAGGTGATATGATGTTGAAAAAGGATAGTAATAAATGGACTATCATTAAAGAGAATGAATTATTCGATGTGAAGATGATTGATTTTTATAAAAATAGAACACTAAAGAAGGGAGAAAAAGCTATTGATATTGAAAGAGAAGATGCTTATCAACAAATATCCATCAATGCACAAAAGCATTCTGGTAATAACTTTTATTCCATAACCTTACCTACAGGAATGGGCAAAACTTTTTCTGCCTATAATGCTGCTATCATTCTGCAGAATGAATTTGTAAAACAATCAGAAGGCAAGAAACCTCGAATAATTTATTGCTTGCCGTTTACTTCTATCATTGATCAAAATTCTGCTATCATTACTGATGTTGTTGAAAAGTTTGGTAATGGCTTTAGTCCTGATATGATTGCTAAGCATCATCACCTTTCTAATTACAATGAAACATACAACAATAATGAAATAGAGATAAGTGAAGCGGAATACTTGACTGAAGGTTGGGAACAGGAATTTATAGTTACCACATTCGTGCAATTTTTGGAGAGCATCTTTACAAACCAAAACAGAGCTTTACGCAAGTTTCATAATATGACCAATGCAATTATTGTATTGGATGAAGTACAGAACATACCGCCGAAATATTATGAAGCAATTGAATTGGTTTTTACGAAAATGGCAGAATATTTCAATACTAAGTTCATTTTTGTAACTGCAACCCAACCGATATTATTTTCAAAAACCAAAATTATCGAACTTACTGATAACGCAGGAGAAAGGACAAAATATTACTTTGAAAAATTAGCACGTATAGTTATTGATCAGACAATTTTAAAACGGAGCAGTTATGCTGCTCAAGATTTAGAAACAGAGTTATTACCTGTCTTTTGTAAGGATATTGACCAAAATTTAGGTAAGTCTTTTTTATTTATTTTTAATACAATAGCTCAAGCTCAAACTGTTTACAATAAATTCTGCCAACTGTACGGAAAAGAGTTTCAAATATTATATCTCTCAGGATCAATCTTGCCTAAACGTCGAAAGCAAATCATTCAATTAATTAAACGGAACATAAAAAATAACAAACGACAAGTCATTGTTTCTACACAGGTAGTTGAAGCAGGTGTTGATATTGATTTAGATATTGTATATCGTGACTTTGCTCCATTAGATAGCATTAATCAGTCTGCTGGTAGGTGTAATCGGAACGGCGAAATGGATAGAGGTACTGTTAAATTATTTAATACAGGTAAGTACAACAGAATATATGATAGCACATTAATGAATATTACCCTTGATATTTTTAAGAAGTTACCTCCACTAATTGAAGAAAACAAAATTTACGATCTGAGTAATGCCTATTTTGAAGGAGTTAAAAATCGCATTTCGGATAAGAGTAACAGTTCTGAAACCCTCATCAATGCAATTTACAATTTGGAATTAGAAACAATTCAGAAAGAATTTAAACTTATTCGAGACCAGGATTACTATTACAATGTTTATATTCCATATAATAAGGAAGCAAAAAAGTTGTGGGGGCAGTATTGTGACCTAAACAAGATTGATGATTTCTTTGAACGGAAGCAGGCGATGAAGAAATTAAAACCAACACTATTACAATACGTAACTCGTTTCCCAAACAAGTATTCAATGGATCCCAAGAAAAAGGATAGTTACATTGTTTATGAAAAAGACTGGGAAAAATATTATGATTTGCGGTCAGGTTACAGACTTGATGTTAAAGAAGACACTCTAATGTTTTTATAATGCTTCACCCCATCCACCGCACCATCATCCGCTTTCCCGAAATACCGCTTGCTACCCGTGATGCACATAAGTTAAGAGGTTATTTCGGTAACTTGTTCCAGGAACATTCACCATTATTGCACAATCATTTGGAATCCGGTGAGTCTGCATACAGGTATCCAATGGTTCAATATAAAGTACTTGATGGAGTGCCAACATTGGTTGGTTTAAACGAAGGCGCAGATTTATTAATCAACTTGTTCTTAAATATTAAAGTGCTGGAAATAGGAGAGAAGTCTTACCCTGTGTATCAGAAGAATATTGAAAGCAAAACTATCAATATAGGATTGACTAATGATTTGAATGCATATCGGTTTCAAACACTTTGGATGGCATTAAATCAACAGAATTATAAAACATATTTAACGGAGGATGATGAGCAGCAGGCCAAACACCTGAAAGCCATTTTGGTGGGTAACCTGTTAAGCTTTTTTAAGGGAATGGATTACCGGGCTGAAGGAACAATAATGGCAAACCTTAAAATAACAGGCCAACGGGAGACACAGTTTAAGAATAATACTATGATGGCATTTGAAGCAGGCTTTGTTGCTAATGTTTGTTTACCCGAAATGATAGGATTAGGCAAGTCTGTAGCAAGGGGATTTGGAACAATTAAAAGTTATTAAGTCAGTAAGTCATTAGGTCATTGGGGCAGTAAATCATTAGGTGAGTACGGTAATCAGGGGCCAATAGTCGGTTGTCAGTATTGAAAAAATTTAGGCTATGCAAATATACTTGAACACTTATGGAACTTACCTGCATGTGAAGGATGATATGTTTGAGATACGAGTGCCTGTAAAAGATGCAGAGCCTGAAAAAAAACATATAGCAGCGCATAAAATATCTTCTATTATCATGTCAACATCTGCTGCGTTAAGTACAGATGCTGTAAGGCTTGCATTGATGAATAATATTGATATTATTTTCACTCAATCAGATGGTCATCCTATGGGTAGGATATGGCATAGTAAGTTAGGAAGCACAACAAAAATTCGCAAAAGGCAACTGGAAGCGAGCCTGGGTAATGAGGCTGTAAAATTTACAAAAGAGTGGATTATTGAAAAAATGAATAATCAGCTCGAGTTTATAAAAGACCTGAAGAAACATCGCCCACAAATGGGGGAATACCTGGACGATAAAATCAATAAGATTGGGAGCTTAATTGTTTCATTAAATAATCTTAAAGCTGATAAAATAGAAGATATTGCAGATACTATCAGGGGATTAGAAGGTACTTGCGGGCGTTTATATTTTGAAACAATCAGTTATGTTCTTCCGGAACAATATCAATATAATGGAAGAAGCATGCGCCCTGCTAAAGATGCTTTCAATGCTTTTATAAATTATGGATTTGGAATATTATATACCAGAGTAGAGAAATGCCTGATGATTGCCGGACTTGATCCGTATGTAGGTTTTCTTCACAGGGATGATTATAATCAACAAAGTATGGTATTTGATTTTATTGAACCATACAGAATTTTTGTAGAAACTGCTGTGTTTAGATTGTTTGCTGCTAAAAAAGTAAATAAGGCTCATGTAGATGAAATTACTAATGGGGTAACACTTAATAAAGAAGGCAAGGAATTACTGGTTACAGCTTTGAATAATTATATGGAAGATACGATCCGTTATAAAGGAAGAAACCAGACAAGGGCAAATGCTATGCAACAAGATGCACATACTTTTGCAAATAGCTTAATTTAAAACAAAGACTAAGATGAAGGATGGCAGAGAACAGATGACGGATGACATGAATGATGTTTATACCAATTGACTTAATGACTTAATGACTTAATGACCAACCAAATGATTGCCTGGGTGCTTTATGATATTGAGGATGATAAAGTTCGATCAAAAGTAGCGAAGCTGTGTAAACAGGCAGGTTTATACAGAGTACAGTTCTCAGTATTTCTTGGCACAATTGACACCAATCAAAAAGATACATTAGAATTGCAGATAGAGGAATTGATTGATGCGGACAAAGATTCAGTTTATATATTTCCAATGTCGAAAAGTGAATTGAAGGCAACAGCATTATTGGGAAAAGCTTTCGATAAAAAAATGATAACGGATGAAGTAAAAGCATTGTTTTTATGACGCTAACGCCTTCTCATATAATTGAATATTTGTATTGCCCCAGGTTTACTTATTTTGAGTATGTGTTAACTATACCTCAATATGAAGACCGGCATTATAAAGTAAAGTGTGGGCGTGAAGTTCATGATGTAAAGCTGGAACAGAATAAAGAATATTTAAGACGACGGATAGGAGTAGTCGAAAGATATAATGATCAATATTTAACCAATGAATTGCTTCGTGGAAAAATAGACGAAGTTCTGAAGTTAGAAGATGGAACAATGGCGCCTTTGGATTATAAGTTTGCTATGTATGACGACAAAGTTTATGAAACATACAAGACACAGATGTTTTGTTATGCATGGCTTATAGAAGAAAATTTTGGATGCGAGGTGAATAAAGGATTTTTAGTATATACAAGAAGTGCCAATAGATTAATTGAAGTTGCTATTAATGCTTCGGACAAACAATTAGTAAAGGAATGTGCAAGAGAAATAGGGTTTATTATTGATAGAAATTTCTTTCCAAAGGCTACAAAATACAAACAGAGATGTGTAGATTGCACTTACCGGAATATTTGTATCAAATGATGATTTCCGGGTAACATTTTATTTAAAACAATTAAAAAACGAGATGCAATCAATTGAGTTCAAATACTTTCAGTATTCGGAAATTTATAAAAAAGTGTCGTCACAATGTTCTTTGACATATTGGGAAATAAAAACTAATGGTGTAATAAAATTGTATAACTTATTGATGAGCAGTAAGTTTAAAGGTTATACGGCTTACTGACCATCATCCATGATAAGAAGGATTGAAACTAAGATTTGGGCAATACTTCATTATACAGGTATCCTACTTACTGACCATCATCCATGATAAGAAGGATTGAAACTAGAAGACGATGTTTGCGTAGCTCCTGTAGGAGCGGCCTTACTGACCATCATCCATGATAAGAAGGATTGAAACAAGAGTGGGGAGCAATTTCTGATAGCCGTATGCTTGCTTACTGACCATCATCCATGATAAGAAGGATTGAAACATCATTGTTAACAAGATAAACACCATCAGTATGGATCTTACTGACCATCATCCATGATAAGAAGGATTGAAACTTGCTGATCCTAATTCAAATAAGGATGCTGTAACAGTCTTACTGACCATCATCCATGATAAGAAGGATTGAAACGAGGACTATGAAGCTGAAATAAGATACGCTGGTAAAACTTACTGACCATCATCCATGATAAGAAGGATTGAAACTGTCTGCATTTGAAATATGACCGCATTGGGTACAGGACTTACTGACCATCATCCATGATAAGAAGGATTGAAACAGAGGAACCGAATACCATTCGTTTTGAGAAAGTTCTCTTACTGACCATCATCCATGATAAGAAGGATTGAAACAAAGTTAATTTCCAATCACCTCCAACTTCGGCTCTCCTTACTGACCATCATCCATGATAAGAAGGATTGAAACTAAGCAGGAGGTTTTTTTTACAGGGGTAATCATATTCTTACTGACCATCATCCATGATAAGAAGGATTGAAACGATACTTTCTTCTTTTTGGTATCAGGTTCGCTTGCACTTACTGACCATCATCCATGATAAGAAGGATTGAAACAGTACGGTTTGTTGTTCTGCATCACTTAATGATTTTCTTACTGACCATCATCCATGATAAGAAGGATTGAAACGCGTTAGCGAAAAAATTGAGGACTACCCCCACTTAGGCTTACTGACCATCATCCATGATAAGAAGGATTGAAACTCCAGAACATACGAGTTTTGTTTCCTGTCAGCCCGTCTTACTGACCATCATCCATGATAAGAAGGATTGAAACTGATATGGGTCTTTACGGTGGGATGTGGGAGAGTGACTTACTGACCATCATCCATGATAAGAAGGATTGAAACCGCATACCATCCTTATTCTGTTAAAGTAACAAATTGTCTTACTGACCATCATCCATGATAAGAAGGATTGAAACAACCGAGCGCATACTATAGAAGTGAGAGCCTGACTGCTTACTGACCATCATCCATGATAAGAAGGATTGAAACAGAACGGTGAAACGAATGAAAGTCCGATTAAATATGCTTACTGACCATCATCCATGATAAGAAGGATTGAAACTAATGCCGCACATCTGTTACGTCTGAAACATAATCAGCTTACTGACCATCATCCATGATAAGAAGGATTGAAACTTATATCCATAAGGAGGAGCAATCGGCCATGGTTCGGCTTACTGACCATCATCCATGATAAGAAGGATTGAAACATCCACCACCACGAAGCAATCTTTCTTCAAAATCACCTTACTGACCATCATCCATGATAAGAAGGATTGAAACTTCTTAATAGGGACTGTCCACCACGAAAGAGGCAATCTTACTGACCATCATCCATGATAAGAAGGATTGAAACTAGAAAAACGGTAAAACAATTAGTAGACATTACATTCTTACTGACCATCATCCATGATAAGAAGGATTGAAACATAAACCGTATTTTAGTACTATCTTCTGCTGTAGGGCTTACTGACCATCATCCATGATAAGAAGGATTGAAACCCCATCCGGTCAAACATTATAGCAAACCTCAATACACTTACTGACCATCATCCATGATAAGAAGGATTGAAACCGAATCCCTCCCATCCCTCGTAGCTGGCATTGGTGATGCCTCTGCAGCTTACTGACCATCATCCATGATAAGAAGGATTGAAACTAGCAACCCGGGTTCTACTTACCATGAAATTGACAGACTTACTGACCATCATCCATGATAAGAAGGATTGAAACATCGCACAGGTGCAGTAGTTTCAGCAACCGGCGATTACTTACTGACCATCATCCATGATAAGAAGGATTGAAACTATTCTTTGCAGTCAGCTAATCGGTGCAGAAGGCTACTTACTGACCATCATCCATGATAAGAAGGATTGAAACTAGCAACACCGCCTCCAGTCTGTTCAAAATAACAATCTTACTGACCATCATCCATGATAAGAAGGATTGAAACCGGTAAGTAGCATGATAGTATTATTAAAAAAACTATCTTACTGACCATCATCCATGATAAGAAGGATTGAAACGAAGAAATATAATAAGTGCCTGAGGACGGGACTGTATCTTACTGACCATCATCCATGATAAGAAGGATTGAAACTACAGATGGAACATACCTGAGTGGAGGTGGAAGCGGCTTACTGACCATCATCCATGATAAGAAGGATTGAAACTGTTAGATATATTACCAACAGCAATAAGGCTAACCTTCTTACTGACCATCATCCATGATAAGAAGGATTGAAACTAGCAACACCGCCTCCAGTCTGTTCAAAATAACAATCTTACTGACCATCATCCATGATAAGAAGGATTGAAACTGGTGTTGGCTGCGGCAGCCGGAACGGTTGCGCCTTCTTACTGACCATCATCCATGATAAGAAGGATTGAAACGTACCGTGCCGGCGAAGTTAGGTTTGTTTAACAGGTCTTACTGACCATCATCCATGATAAGAAGGATTGAAACATGCTTCCTTCATGTTTCTGAATAAGAGCTACCCGCTCTTACTGACCATCATCCATGATAAGAAGGATTGAAACTACTTCTCTCCTCTTATACTTTGCGCCTCGTGTACTCTTACTGACCATCATCCATGATAAGAAGGATTGAAACTCGCCGCAGGTGTACGAGCTGCAGGATAACCGGCTGCTTACTGACCATCATCCATGATAAGAAGGATTGAAACTAATCTCCGTCGTCCTCTCGCATAATAAGATGGCTGCTTACTGACCATCATCCATGATAAGAAGGATTGAAACCCATCAACCATAAAAATGTAAAGCCGGAGGCGCAGGCTTACTGACCATCATCCATGATAAGAAGGATTGAAACCTATGAGTGTTCGTACCGATGTAATAAACCTAACCGTCTTACTGACCATCATCCATGATAAGAAGGATTGAAACAATAAGCGCCTGGGCGAGTTGGAGAATGAAAAGTATCTTACTGACCATCATCCATGATAAGAAGGATTGAAACTTTGAAGTGGCTAATTTAATCAATGTAACTACCGGATCTTACTGACCATCATCCATGATAAGAAGGATTGAAACTCGGTTAATTTGTCCGAGAGGGTCTGTAGTTCTGTTTCTTACTGACCATCATCCATGATAAGAAGGATTGAAACTAAATTACAACGGCACCACCTGCAGCTCCAGCTCTTCTTACTGACCATCATCCATGATAAGAAGGATTGAAACATAAACAAAACCCCCATGCGCCTAATCATCCTGCTCACTTACTGACCATCATCCATGATAAGAAGGATTGAAACTTGCCGGGCCAGTATTTGCCGTCGGCAACGGATTTATCTTACTGACCATCATCCATGATAAGAAGGATTGAAACATTAATCCCCAAGTAATGCTGGCAAAATCGGCCACAACTTACTGACCATCATCCATGATAAGAAGGATTGAAACACACTGCCATAGCCACTTATACCCCCGCCACGGCACTTACTGACCATCATCCATGATAAGAAGGATTGAAACAACGAGCTAAGCCTGTGCATAAAGCTCTATCCCTACGCTTACTGACCATCATCCATGATAAGAAGGATTGAAACTGCAAATGTTTACAATGGCGTACAGTGATATACCTTCTTACTGACCATCATCCATGATAAGAAGGATTGAAACTTTAATTGCCAACAACCCAAAGTTAGGTAAGGCAAACCTTACTGACCATCATCCATGATAAGAAGGATTGAAACAAATCCTTTGAGAGTTAATCGCATGGAAAACACCGAACTTACTGACCATCATCCATGATAAGAAGGATTGAAACCCGAGATGATAGAACTCAAAAAATCCTTTAAATTCAACTTACTGACCATCATCCATGATAAGAAGGATTGAAACAGTGAACCGTAAATACCTTGAATATGAGTGATATTCTTACTGACCATCATCCATGATAAGAAGGATTGAAACGATCAACATCTTATCAAATGCCAAAGGGAGGTGTAACTTACTGACCATCATCCATGATAAGAAGGATTGAAACACAGGCTCTCATTTATAGGTGAAAAGTTTGTTACCAACTTACTGACCATCATCCATGATAAGAAGGATTGAAACTGAGTACTTCACATGATAAAAAAGTTGCTGAAAAGTCTTACTGACCATCATCCATGATAAGAAGGATTGAAACTTCAGAGCTACAGGAAGATCGTTCATTGCAGGCAACTCTTACTGACCATCATCCATGATAAGAAGGATTGAAACAACCATTGCTGAATGTAGGGCTTACGTAACCAGATCCTTACTGACCATCATCCATGATAAGAAGGATTGAAACTGAATTACCTGGTCTCCCTGAAAAGCATCTTCTTTCCTTACTGACCATCATCCATGATAAGAAGGATTGAAACCATAGATTGCAAGGATATTTCTGTACGTGAAATGATCTTACTGACCATCATCCATGATAAGAAGGATTGAAACAACGCTTGCGTATCACCTTTACGTGCCCTCTCTAACTTACTGACCATCATCCATGATAAGAAGGATTGAAACGTAATAATTTTATTGAGCAAGGCGAAAAATACATACTTACTGACCATCATCCATGATAAGAAGGATTGAAACAGAAAAATAAACCTACACGCCTACGGTAGAAAATGTACTTACTGACCATCATCCATGATAAGAAGGATTGAAACTATGTATTACTTATATCACTTGTTGCACTATTTGTCTTACTGACCATCATCCATGATAAGAAGGATTGAAACATGGGCGCAAATACACATTAGGCGTGTTCTACCCTTCTTACTGACCATCATCCATGATAAGAAGGATTGAAACATAGACCTCTTTTCAGGGGTCTTTTTTTTAAACTAACTTACTGACCATCATCCATGATAAGAAGGATTGAAACTTTAAAGTTTAGGTTTGTTTGCGGGTTTTCTTTTTTCTTACTGACCATCATCCATGATAAGAAGGATTGAAACAAAAATATGGTCAAATAAATTCATTGGAAACACTAACTTACTGACCATCATCCATGATAAGAAGGATTGAAACAACTCTTTGCCAGAAGAAAAAATCCCAGAGCCAGTAACTTACTGACCATCATCCATGATAAGAAGGATTGAAACTATACTTATATGCATCACTGGGCGCAATCCACCAACACTTACTGACCCATCATCCATCATAAGAAGGATTGCAACCTTCGCGCATATATTAGCGCACTTGCTCAACCAGGGTAGCAATTAAGAGTGATTGTTGCGGCGCAACGAAAATGCCGCACGTTGTAACTACTAAAAATAAATTTGCTTAACTATTAATCCTATAATTTTATCTGCAACTTTATAAAGTATGAGTAATGTAAGTGTTTTTAATATCGTAAGGTATTCTATTGCTGTTTGTTTGTTATGTTTTGCCTCGTGCAGGTCGGCGCGTGTTTATAGAACTTCGGTGGTTACCGGTGACAGTTATCATAGCAGTTATGATGATACTACTTTAACCATCAACAACAGTTCTGTTCTTATGCCATATAACCGGTTCATTGATCCTGCCGGAACTGTAATTCGTTTTGGTATTCCAACGCTCGAAAATCATAGCCTTGATTGTGCCTTGCTTCCCGATGGTAAAGTATTAGCTGTAGAAGATCGTTATGGACTTGCTTTTATAGATGTTATAAATAATAAGTTGTTATTCCATCTTGATTACACGGGAAATTATAGAGCCTTGATGAGCACTTACTCAGGCATTAAGGTTTTTGAGGATGATAAATTGGTACACATATTTTGGGGAGCTTCTGATCCTGGCGGGAAAAGCTCGTTTATAATGGATGCAGTTTGGGATGGCAAAAAAGCAACGATAAATAGTACGATTTCGTTTAGTGGAGTTGCTCCGGCGCCCATAGCTTTACCCAACGATATGGCTATCAATAAAGAAGGCGGCGAAAACTATTTATATGTTGTATTAAACGGCAACAGCCAGCTTACCAAAATAAGATTAAGCGATAAAAAAGTTATCTGGACAACTGCCACAGGAATGGCGCCTTTTGGTTTGGCTATCGCCTCTTCCAAAGCTTATGTAACCAATTGGGCAGGCCCTGTGCCGATAGCTACCGGCACAAATGCTTCAGGAGAGACTGCAGGAATTCCTTATGCAAATGTTTACATTGATCCCCGAACCGGAGCTACATCTTCGGGCACCGTTAGTGTTATTGATCTTCAAACTGGCAGCAAACAAATTGAAATTGAGGTTGGCCTGCATCCCAACGCTATTATTACCAGCAAAGACCAGCAATTTGTATATGTGGCAAACGGCAACAGCGATAATGTTTCGGTTATTAGTACTGCAAGCAATAAGGTAGTTGATTCTATACCGGTAAGGTTAGGAGGAGAAGATCATTCTTATATTGGCAGTTCGCCCAATGCGCTTGCCATTGATAACGGTGGCACTGCATTATATGTTAGTAACGGAATGGATAATGCAGTTGCGGTAGTGAAGCTTGGAGCAAAATCATCTGCATCAGGAAAAGGTAATTCTTCCATTGAAGGATTTATTCCTACAGAGGCTTATCCCGCAGGTCTTGTATTAACAGACAAAACTTTGTATGTAGCCAACCTCGAAGGTGAAGGTGCAAGAGCAAAGACGCTAACTGATAAAGGTTTCAGCATTCATCAGCAGGAAGCTACCGTATCAATCATTCCTTTACCCGATAAAAATACTTTACGATCCTACACAACAAGAGTTGAAACTGCTAACTTGATGTTTCGCACGAAGCTTGCCCGGTTGTTGCCACGAAAGGGAATTGCTCCGCAACCTGTTCCCGCGCGTATTGGTGAGCCATCTGTATTTAAACATGTTGTTTATATAATTAAAGAAAACAAAACTTATGACCAGGTTTTTGGTGATATGCCCGAAGGGAACGGAATGAAATCTTTATGCATTTACGGCAACGAGATCACACCCAATCAACATAAGCTTGCTAAAGAGTATATGCTGTTAGATAATTTTTATGCTTCAGGTAAGTCATCTGCCGAAGGTCATTCGTGGGCCGATGCGGCGATAGTAACAGATTATGTAGAGAAGAATGTTCGTGCATGGTTTCGCAGTTATCCCCATGTCTTGGCCGATGCCCTTGTATATCCTAAAGAAGGATTTTTATGGAACAATGCATTAGACCATGGTAAAACGGTAAGGATATACGGCGAAGCCTGTGAGCCAAAATGGAAACGTGGTTTAGGCTGGAAAGAATTATACCAGTTGTACCTTGAAGGCAAGACAATTGAATTTACAAATGAAAGTACGATTTCACGGGTGAGGCCTGTTTTATCTCAGAATTACCCATGCTACGAAAGCCACAATTTTAACGACCAGATTCGTGCAGAGGCTTTTATTAAAGAGTTGAAAGAATACGAAAAAACTCCGGGAGACCACTTACCGCAATTAATGATACTTGCACTTCCGCAGGATCATACAGCCGCTTTGCGCGAAGGTTTTGCTACACCAAGAGCTATGGTGGCAGATAATGATCTTGCACTCGGGAAAATTATTGAAGCGCTAACTAAAAGCCGCTTTTGGGATTCTACTGTTGTGTTTGTTACACAGGACGATTCGCAGTCGGGCTGGGATCATGTTTCTGCTTACCGAACCACAGGTTTTGTAATGAGCGCATACTCACATTTGCAAAAAACCGTTCATACCAATTATAATCAAACCGGTATGGTGCGCACCATCGAACAAATATTAGGCATACCACCCATGAATATTATGGATGCAACAGCGCTGCCCATGTTCAATTGTTTTAGTCAAACCAAAAACAGCAAGCCTTATGCTGCTGTAAAAAATAATATTCCTTTAAACGAAATGAATAAAAGCACCGCTTCTTTAACAGGTAAAGCAAAAGAATATGCGCTGCTTTCGGCGTTGCCACAATTTGATCACATTGATAGCGGAGATGACGATCTGCTTAACCGCATCTTATGGTTTGCTGCAAAAGGAAATGAGCCTTATCCAAAAAAGATGACCCTCCCTAAAAAATACCGGAAGGATGATGATTGATGTTTTTAGAATGCCCAATCCACCGATATTGAAACCTTATATTTTCTTTTTTCAGATAACTGTTATTAATTTTGAGGAAGCAATGCGGCAGGTTCTTTGCTAATGTTTTGCAAAAAAGTTAGCTTATTTGTAAAATCAAAATAGCTTTTTACGAATTTAACGCTTCGCAAAATTATAGCATGTACTTTTAAAATTATAGATTATGAAGAGAATGATGTTTCTGTTATCAGCTTTGTTTGCTACCCAGCTTTTTGCTCAGCCGCTTCGCCTGCATATTGGTGGTGGTTTTGCTAATTATAACGGCGATCTTCAAGCCAAAAGGTTCACATTAAAACAGGCACATGGATTAATATCTGCCGGCGGAACTTTTAATTTAACCAATAAGATTGCTTTACGGAGCGATTATTCATTTACCAAACTTGAAGCAGATGATAAAAATAGCAGCGACCCTGGGATTAGAAGGCGTAACCTGAATTTTAAAACATTGATACAAGAGCTAACCTTAATGGGTGAATACGACTTGTTTGATCTTTCAGAGAAAAAATGGAGTCCATACGTATTTGCAGGAATTGGAGTGTATAGGTTTAGCCCCTATACAACCGACTCGTTAAATAGAAAAGTTTTTCTTCAGGCCTTGGGTACTGAAGGGCAGGGATTACCTGAGTTTGCGGATAGAAAGGTGTATAAAAAAACACAACTGAATATTCCTTTTGGAGGGGGATTGAAGTATGCTCTATCAGACGATGTTCATCTTTCAGTTGAAATGAGTGTAAGAAAATTATTTACTGATTATCTTGATGACGTTAGTACTACTTATGTAGATGAAAATGTATTATTAGCAGGAAGAGGACAAGCGACCGTTGATTATGCATTCAGAGGCGATGAATTAAAAACTGACCCTCAGGCTTATCCGGCAGGAGGGGCACAACGGGGGGGCTCTAAATACAAAGATTTATATTATTTCGGCCAGGTAAAAATTAGTTTTAGAATGAATTGGTTTGATAATGTCGGTGGCTTTAGTAATGGCAGCCGCAAAAGCAAGGTGGGATGCCCTACAAAAGTTTTATAAATTAAAACTCTTTCGTTAATACCACAATTAAAAGCAGCAACAGTATAGATGACATTAAAGCGAGTTGTTTTAGGAACTACTTTTGAAAGTTTTTCTGCCTAACGCTTAAAATCAAATAAGGTAGCGGTAAAAACAGCTCTTTCCTTTTTCTTAAACACCACATCCCATTCTCCGCGATACCGTAATACTTTAGGCACTAACAAGTCGCCGATCTTCTCCAGTTCAACTTCCATGTCAACATCAAAATCATAAACACCGGCTTTATAACTCAGGCTATAATTGCGGCCAATAATTTCGAGCGTTCGTGCATTAAACCAGGTGGTCATTTCGTCTATTACAATATTGCTTCTGTCGCCTGAAGAAAGATCTTCGCGTGGTTTTATAGTAAAAACATAGCACGACCGGCCCATGTAATCGCGTTTATCAATCTTAAAATCGTATAGCTTGCTTACGTCTTCATCAAAAAGCGCAACTTTATTACCGATGAAAGGAATGCCGGGTATTTTCTTGCCGGGGTTAAAGAACAATTGTTTCAATTGGTCTTTATGTTTTTCCATGCCGCTTTTGCCTTTGCCCGAAAAGGAGACGCCTTTTACAATATTTGTTTCGCCGCAAACCTTGCCCTTTGTAAAAAAGAGGCCTGCATACATTTGAGCGGTGGTGTAATTGTAATCTCCTTTGCTGTCGTAAAAATCGCCGGTAGCTTTTTCTTCCTTCACTTCCATGGTGCGGCAGCCGTTGGCGTAAGTCTGCCGCGTTTGGCTTACTAACGAAGCTTGTGTTTTACCGTTCTTATCTTTAAGGGCAATATCGTTGTACGAAGAAAAACTCATTACCCGAAGGTTTTTAAAAGCCTTATAAAAAGTAGTGTCGTTCTTAACGTATTCAATAAATGCGGGAACATTAAAGTTGTTGCGAACAACCACGTCAGTTAAAGTGAACGTTTGATTTTTATAAATGATGGTTGTATCGTTTGCCCGGTTAGTACTGTCCTGCGAAATACAATAAAGGCTGGTTGTAGCAGAAACAAAAAGTATAATCAGGGTTTTCATCATTTGGCATACATCATCTTATAATCCATTTTTATTCTGCCCTTGCTGATGTCGTTAAGTTTGCCCTGCAGCATTTTACGGCGAAGTGGTTTTAAGCGGTCAATAAAAAGCTTGCCTTCAATATGATCGTATTCGTGCTGAATGATGCGTGCGGTTAAGCCAATAAATTCTTCGGTATGCGCTTGCAGGTTTTCATCTAAGTATGTCAGTACTATTTTTTCTGGCCGGTTAATATCCTCCCGTATTTTGGGAATGCTCAGGCAGCCTTCATTATAAGCCCACTCTTCACCATCCAGTTCTGCTATATGTGCATTTATAAAAACTTTTTTCGTGCCGGGCTCATCGGGGTATTTGCCCTTGTCTTCGTCTTCCTGATTAGCAAATATCTGAGTGCTGTCAATAATAAACACCCTAACATCTTTATTAACCTGTGGGGCGGCAAGGCCAACACCATTGCTCGCATACATAGTTTCCCACATATCTTCGATAAGTTTAGAAAGGTTAGGATAATCGGGCGTAATATCTTTAGCAACCTTTCTTAAAATGGGAGCGCCATAAGCAACTATCGGAAGTATCATTTAACTAAAACAGATTTATGATTAAGCGGCAAAAATACCGCCAAATGTACCAATGAACAAATTACCTCTTATTGAATACTGTTAAGATATTCCTGCAGCATAGAAAGAAACCATAAGCGGTAAAGGCAGTTGCGCAAAACATTTTGTTCTTTTATTACTCATGCAGGGTTGCAAAAATTGACGCTCTGCTACCCTCAAAATTCTCATACCTTTAATCGTAGGTTTAAGTTGATAGGAACTGATTGAGGAATTGAAGATATTCCTCAGAATTACTAACAGTAACATATGGATCTAGTACTTTGAAATTGTCACCCTGTGTTTGCAGTTAAAATAGTATGTCCGTTTTCTGAACCTAATTCTATGACTTTATTATTTGATTTTTGATTGCATATAAAGCAATGCCAACGACATTTCGGGATCCTGTTTTTATTAGGATATGTCTACGGTGATCTTCTACAGTTCTTTCACTTAAACTTAATTTGTTTGCTATCTCTTTGTTGCTAAGCTGTGAGCATATAAGCATAGTTATTTCAAGTTCTCTTTTTGACAATTCGGGAATTCTTTTTGTTTGGTTCTTCCTAAAGCTATCAAGTATATTAATTAGGTCATCGGAAATACTTTTAGAAAAAAAATATTCACCTTTATTTACGGCCTTTACAGCACTAATAATTTCCTTATTACTGTCACTTTTTAGCAAGAAACCACTTGCTCCTGCTTGGAACAAATCTCTTATGATTGCAGGTTCGTTATCAGAGGAAAGAATCATTACATTGACTTTATGGTAGTTTGCTTTAATAATCTTGGTAGCTTGAATTCCGTTAAGATTAGGCATTAAAATATCTGTTATGACTACTTCCGGAGTGTGTTTTTCTACCATGGCAATTAGTTGGTTGTCGTTAGTTGCTTCTGCTATGACTTTGATTTCACTTTGTTTTTTAAAAACTGATTTTAGCCCTTGAAGGTAAACAGGGTGAGTATCTGCTATTATTAATCTAATCGGATTTGTAGCTTGCATTATAGCAATGATTTACATCTTGAATAGAAAAATCTAAATGATTGAATCCATTACCTGTCTTTTTTACGTAAACACCACCGTGTTTTCCACGATTGTTTCGTATCTAATAGTTTTTTAATTTTGATTTTCCTTAATAATCAGCCTTTCCTTAATAATCAGCCTTATTAAGAAAATTGAAAACACAGTATAAATTAAGAAATATTTTTTAGAATTCATTAAAACTTGTCTTATGTATAAAACAAATACTAACTGGCTCTTTGTCATGTGCATTTTTTGCCTTTTCTTTTTGCAACTCAATTGTACTAAAAAGGATATTTTGAAGGATAAGGATATTAAGCAAGAACAAAATTAAGATCTTGCAAATACTTCAACTTCATTAAGTAGTAAGAGAGGACCTATATCACCAACGAATACAAAAGAAAAACCTTTAAAAGAAAAGTCAAATGAACCAAAAGAATCTGATACACAAGAAGAATCTGATACACAAGAAGCTAATACAACACAAGAAGCTCATACATTAACTACAACTTCATATAGTTGTGGCTCTTATTTATATGATAGCTATTATGGTGTAGGCTATTATTCGTACCCTATTGCTTCGGTGGGCTTAAGTTCAATTCTAAATGGTTCAACAATTAGTATCACTGTTTCTTCTTATGATGTTCCTAATAACTTTGACGTGTATGATGGAAATGGTAATTTTGTTGTTTCCAGCGGATGGATGGGATATGCAGATTATTCCGGGCCTTGGGGTGGGTCTTTAAATACAATTACAAGTAAAACCCTAACTTTTATTAAAGCGAACCCTGGTTCTTATACATTAAGAGTTTCAACTTCTACTCAAGATTATTCAGATGCCTGGGAAGCTACAATAAATTGTTCGAATACCGGTTACAGTGGTATTGATTTATTTAAGGCTATATATTTTTTTGATGGACATGCAGCTGCGCAGATTCCCTATTTCAGTTCTATCAGAAATATAAAATCACAATTTAGTTCTGAAGAAGAAAATAGCAGACAAAATTTTATCTCAGAGATTACTACTATAGTGCAGAATCTTAGTCCTGATTTTTTCAATAGATTTAAACAAAATATTTATTCTAATAACCTAGACGCGATAGATGCAATTATAGATGAAGGGGCAGGCTTATTGCTTGCAGCTGTTATTAACTCTTCTTATGGTCAAGCCTATCAACAGGCAAATAATATTGGAGAGACAATTGATCCATCTCTTTATGATTTTAACTCTGTCGACGGAATAAATAATTATTTAAAAGATTTCGGTAATGCAGCTCAATCGAATCGCGAAGTCATTATTCCTGATCGACAAATGTGTCTTATTTATGCAGTTCATATTGCAGTAGCAGTTTATTGGGTTGCTGCAGTTGCACAAATTTATGCAGTTGCTAATGCAGCAGCAATCGTTAATGTATCAGCGATTGCTGTGGCATATGTAGCGGTATATGCGACGGTGCATTTTTGGGGACCATCAGCAGGCACCCCTACGCCGACTATTAGATTTGAAAGAGAAAAATTAGTACTAGATATATCTGATCATATTGTAACAACTACTAATTAGTAACACAAACAAAATTTTACCTTACGTATGATTAAATTTAGTGGCGTTTCAAAGGCATTAGCTTACTTTATTCCCCTTTTAACCGCAGCAATTGTAATTATTACAATTTTCGTCTCTTCTATTCCACCTAATACCCTTACTCCTCATTATGAAGTTTTGAGAATAGTAAATTCTCTATTTCCAGAAGGATGGTCATTTTTTACTCGTAGTCCAAGAGAAGAAGCGGCTGACCTTTACAAAATCGAAGGAGAAAAGATTAAAAAAGTAAACTTTTGTAATGCGGACCCAAAAAACTTTTTTGGACTTTCACGTAAAAGTAGAAGAATAGGAATGGAAATATCTTTGTTAGCTAGTGATATTCCTAATTCCGCTTGGAAATTAGTACCTGATTTATCAGCAGAAATAGTAAAAGATATTCCTTCAAGCAACAAGCAATACAATGGCTCTTCTGTTATTAAGCAAGGGAGGTATATTGTTTCAGTTTTTAAACCCATACCTTGGTTATGGTCTAAGCACGTAAAAAAATTGCATAGAAAGTTAAAAGTTACAGTTGTAGATGTAAGGTAAAGCAATGCAAGTTTTATTACCTATAAAGACATTAGTAAACAATCTCGAAGAAAGTTCGAAAGATACTCCATTTACTGACGTTTTTGGGTTATCTAGAAGTCTGTTTGCTTTAGGTACATTGATTACTTTAATTTGTAACGTACCTCAAGCTTTATTTATAAAAGAAAGGTTTTTAGCAGCACATATAAATATCCTTGAAAAAATTAACTTCTTTTATCTCTTTGGTTTTAACAATCTTTACTTAAGTCAATTATTGGCAATTGCAATTCTTCTATCTGTTGTTCTTGGTATATATCCAAGGATTACTGGAATATTACATTGGTGGGTATCCTACAGCTTTTTCAATTCTGCTATTATAATAGATGGCGGAGATCAAATAACGCAAATAATAACTTTATTTTTTATTCCTATTTGCTTACTAGATGCAAGAAGGTCACATTGGGAAAAAGATGTAAAAATCCGCTCCCATTATCGTAATTACTTAGCTTTATTAATTTTCTTTATAATTAAGATACAAATTTCTCTTTTATATTTTAATGCAGGAATTGGTAAACTTAATGTTCCTGAGTGGATTGATGGAAGTGCTATGTACTATTTTCTAACTGATAACACTTTCGGCGCACCACCTTATGTTAAAGATTTCGTATTCCTTCTTGTTACAAACTCATTTATCGTTTGGGTTTTGAGTTGGGGAACAATAATTTTTGAAATATTATTAGCGGCCTCCATTTTCCTTAATGAGAAGAATAAAAGTATTATGTTTAAACTTGGTCTGATATTTCACTTACTAATATTTATATTACTAGGATTAGGTAGTTTCTTTTTTGCAATGGCAGGAAGCCTGGTAGTTTATTTATTACCACTTAAAAAGAATTTAAATATTAAAAACTTTGCATTATGGACGGTTCAGGTATTTACATTGAAAAGCAGAAGCCTACTCAAAAATGGGTAATTGTATTAGCTACTGTTATTTGCTTTAGTTCGATTGTTACTTCAATATACATTTATATTAATGCCAAAGGAACTTCGACTTTAATTGCTCTTGTTCCGCTTATAACCGGGTTGGTACCTTTTTTTCTCCTTACCAAGACCAAATTAGTGCTAACAATAGATAGTGAAAAAATAAGTTATCGATTTTATCCCTTCCATAGGAGGAATAAGGAAATAAAGAAGTTCGATATACAGGAAGTTCAAGTTGGTACTTATGATCCTATTTCTGACTATGGCGGTTGGGGTATTAGATATGGAATCGAAGGAATGGCCTACACTGTCTCGGGGAACTACGGTATTAAAATTAAATTGAACAATAACAAAAATGTCTTAATCGGTACTAATAATCCTGATCAGGTTCACAACTATTTAAAAGAGAAGGAATATATCAGGTAGACTATATTGGAAAATAAAGAGGTGGAGGTGCAAATTATAGCAGGGCTTTTAAGTAAACGCTAAAATAATATGTTTCTTCATGTTTCTTATAAATACCGCCAAATGTACCAATGAACAAATTAGGCACGATAAAAGCATCCTGTTTTTTAAGTGTTTAAAGCATCAATGGAAGTAAGAAGCGCAGAGGTATGGTTGTAGCATTAGTATTAATGGGTTCTTTTTACCAAAATTATCAGGTTCATTCTTTCAGCCATTGGCATTGAGGTTAATGCCTGCAATCATCGCTTTGTTGTTTGTTGCATTAACACTTGCGCGGCGCAATCACTTATCAAGAGGTTTCGTTGCTTTCGTATAGTAGTTTAAGAACTCACCTTCATTAGTTTGATATGTTCAACTTCATAAGTTGATGATTAAAAAACAAATCCATCATATTCCTATAGACATTGTCTTTTCCTTCGTAGCTCGTATTTGCTGCTTACACATACTTAGTTTTACCCGGAATAGCCACGGGATAAAATCCATCTTCGTTTGGTACAACCGGCGGCGTCGCATTCCAATCATATACTTTAGGATGAAGGTCAAGGCCGGAGTTGATGGCTTTATCCCATTCTATCATTTGACCGCTGTAAGTAGCCATACGGCCTAATATGGAAGTCATGCTGCTTTTTGCACCGTTTTCTGTATCAGCAAATTTGTATTCTCCTTTAGCTATAGCTGCAAACAATTCGTCATGTTCTGTCTGGTAACCGTTATTCTCCTTTTTCTTATCAAACTGGTATAAAACTTTTCCTTTATGGTCAACAATGTTAGCGGCGCCTGTTTGTATTTTTCCTTTTGTGCCTATAAACAATTCATCAACCCTGCTCATAGTGCCTGGTATATGACGGCATTGGCTGTTAAGCACCGATCCGTCGGCATAAGTAAATTCTACAAAATGGTGATCGAAGATTTCTCCATTATTTTTTCCTTTACGTACCTGCCGTCCTCCCATACCTTGCGCCTTTACCGGGTAGCCGCCTTTAAACCAATTGATCACATCAAGGTTGTGAATGTGCTGCTCGGTAATATGATCGCCGCAAAGCCATACAAAGTAATACCAGTTACGCATCTGGTATTCCATTTCGGTTTGGTTATATTTTCGTTCGCGCACCCAAACGCCTTCGTTGTTCCACCAGGCCTGTGCCGAAGTAATGTCGCCGATCTTATCTTTCTGTTTGAATAGTTCGCGATACGAATTCTGGTAATGGCGTTGAAGACCTACAACCACATTCAATTTTTTTTGTTTTGCCTCTTCAGCAAGAGCAAGCATTTTCTGAACGCCTACAGGATCTGTAGCTAAAGGCTTTTCTATAAAACAATGCTTATTCTGCTTGATGGCTTCTTCAAAATGAATGGGACGAAAACCGGGAGGCGTAGCAAGTATCACCACATCTGCCAAAGGGATTGCTTTTAGGTAAGCATCAAAACCTGTAAACTTATTTTCTTCAGGCACATCTACTCTTGATTTTACACCAGGCTTTCCTGAAGCAGCAGGCCTGCTTGAAGTGTTTTCTGCAGTAAGGGATGCGTAGCACTTATCAAGGTTATCCCTGAATGCATCGGCCATAGCCACCAGCTTTACATTTTGTGTAGTTGAAAGTGCCTGCATAGCAGCCCCGGTGCCACGACCGCCACAACCAACTAAGGCAATTTTTATGGTATCATTTGATCCGGCAAAATAATTTGCTCTTGATAAAAAAGGAGCAGCTATCAATCCGCCTGTAAGCAGGGAAGTTTGTTTTACAAATTCGCGGCGGCTGGTGGCATTTGTTTGGGAAGAATCGTTGTTCATTTGGTTATATTTATAAGTGATTGTTCTGTAAAAAAATAGTCGGTAATATGGTCTTCAGCTAACTCAATACTTAAGGAAGGCTTATCATTTCTTTCCTAAAGGTGAGAAAAATTTTTCAATTCTTTAATTGTCCGGGATATAATTTAAAAAATTGCTCAGCCTCCTGAGCCGATGGCTGCTTTAACGGGCGCATTATTCTGAAACCAACAGAAAGAGCATCTGTTAACCACCATTTGCTTTTAGGTATTTGCGGATCGCGCCGGTTCCATTCGGGGTCTGATGCAATTTTTGCAGCGCTTCGCAAATCTTTTGCTTCATCGCTAAAGCCTCCGCCTTTCAATACTTTGGGATAAGGCTCGGGGTTAAAAGCAACTGCAGGATCGGTAATGTTTTCGCTCATCTTTGCCAACGTTTTTTCATCATAATGATCCAGCGTCCATTCCATTACATTTCCTAACATATCGTACAGGCCCCAGGCATTGGGTTTCTTTTGCCCGGTTTTTTCAAACTTATCGTTGCTGTTGTTTTTATACCAGGCATAAGCAGGTAAATCTTTAGCATCGTTGCCAAAAAAATAGGCAGTATTAGTGCCGGCGCGACAGGCGTATTCCCATTCAGCCTCAGTTGGAAGCCTGTAAAAAATCCCCGTTTTACTATACAACCATTTGCAGTACATTAAAGCCGCGTATTGCGAAAGGCTGTTAACCGGGTAACCACCCTCTTTACCCATGCCACCGCTAAAATCAATATACTGTTGGCTCGGCCGGGTAACAGCATCAACTTCAGAGTTCTGGCTGATGGTTTCATCTTTATAAAATACATCAAACTCATCGCGGGTAACTTCGTAAGCTGCCATCCAGAACGGAGAAATATTCACTTTACGTTGCGGGCCTTCATCCGCCTTCCGGTTCTTTTCTTTATCGCTGCTGCCCATCATAAAACTTCCGCCCCCGATGGGTACCATCTTAGTTTTAAAAGAAGAACCCGGAACAGGTTGTTCATATTCTTTAAAATCAGCAGGAGCTTGTGCGAATGAGAAAATAACAAATAGAAAACAAACAGGCAGGAGTAATCTTTTTCTCACGATGTTCTTTTTTTAAAAGGCAACAAGATAAGGAATAAAATATTTAACTACTCACGGGCAAAGTATTTTTTAAAATTTTTGGTGGTTTGGAGAAAAAGGTATCCATTTTTTATTTGTGCAATCATTAATTCAGCATTCATCTTTCGTGCTAACTTTTTGGCTTTATGCACCGGAAGAATACTGCATGCAGTGGCGAGCCAATCTGCAGTAGTACCATCGCCGGCTATTACGGTTACATTTCTTTGCGATGTAACGCCGTACCCGGTTTGCGGATCAATTATATGCGAATATCTTTTGCCGCCACGCTCCATATACTGATATACATCACCTGATGTAGAAACCGTACAATTATGCAACAACAGTTTTTTCTTTTGCAGTTCCTCCGTTTGTTTAGGAAGATTTACGCCGATAGTCCAGCCTTTTTTTCCTGGCGGCGGTTCGCCCATTGCAATGTCTCCGCTTACATCTACCAGTGCACTTTTTATTGAATGAAGCATTAAGCGGTCAAGCACTTTTTGTGCAATATATCCTTGTGCAATACCGCCAAGGTCAAGCTGCATACCCGGTTGAAGAAGTTGTACACTTTTAGAAACAGTATCAATTTTTATTTTATTGAAGCCGACCAGGTTCTTTTTTTCATTAATTAATAAAGCATCAGGAAACTTTTGTTCTTTTCTTGCCTGTCGCCATAGTTTAATTAAAGGGCCAGTAGTAATATCAAAAGCGTCATTACTAAGTTTATATGCTTTTTGTGATTGCAGAAGAATATCATATAATGCCGGTGTAACCTTTACATATTTGTTTTGACCCGAACTGTTGCTGAGTTGGTTCAGCTCACTGCTGTCAATATAATCGCTAAAAATATTTACAAACGAATCAACGAGGTTAAAACAGTCATCAGCAGTATTAACTGCATGCACTGAATCTGTATCATAAAAAATAATAGAAAACGGCGAGCCCATTTTAGCACGACTGAATGAAACCCGCTTCTCCTGGGCATAACAATTAAATACTAAAAGGAAGATAAGGACAAGAAAAAATAATCTGCGATACAATAATTTGTTTTTTAAACTTTAATCTGCCTAAATTTAAACCACAATATAAATTTACCCTATATGGAACGTAGAAATTTTTTACAACAATCGGTATTAGCCACCGGCGCTGCATTATTTACTTCTGCAAATGTACTTGCAAATAAAAATGCATTTAAAGAAAAGCGTTTTGCCGAAAAACCCTTTAACCTAAATTATGGTACCCACGACGGCATGTTTAAAAACAATGGCGGTAACGACTTTATTGACCAGATAAAGTTTGCCTACGATATGGGCTTTCGCGCTATTGAAGACAATGGCATGCCGGGAAGAACACCCGAAATGCAAAAGAAGATTGGAGATGCCTTAGCAAAACTTGGAATGGCTATGGGCGTTTTTGTACTTAATAAAGGAGGCAATGGCGCTAATACATTGGCAGCAGGTAAACCCGAATTTGTTGAAGTATTTTTAAAAGGCTGTCGCGATGCAGTTGAAGTTGCCAAACGCTGCAACGGAAAATTGACAACTGTAGTTCCGGGAGATTTTGAAAGACATTTAGCAATGGGCATACAAACAGGTAATATAATAGAAGCATTAAGAAGAGGCGCTGAAATTTTGGAAAAAAATAATGTTGTAATGGTTCTTGAACCTTTAAGTGATACGCCCGATCTTTTTCTTCGTAATTCAGATCAAACTTATATGATTTGCAAAGCCGTTAACAGCCCGTCGTGCAAAATATTGTTCGACATGTATCACATGCAAAAAAATGAAGGCAACATTATTTATAACATAGACAAATGCTGGGATGAAATTGGTTATTTTCAAATTGGCGACAATCCTGGCCGAAAAGAACCTACTACAGGCGAAATGAATTATAAGAACATCTTTAAACACATTTACGAGAAAGGTTACAAAGGTGTATTAGGTATGGAGCATGGAAATTCGAAACCAGGCAAAGAGGGCGAAATGGCACTGATAAAAGCATATAGAGAAAGCGATAGTTTTTTAGCATGATGGTTCGGTAAATATTCTGTTGTGCGTAACTTTTGACTAAAAACTTGGATGAAAAAAATTTTAATAACGACTTGTTTGCTTGCTTCAATTTCGCTTTCAGGCATTGCGCAAACTTTAGATACCATTTCAAGAGTAAAAAACTTTATAAAGGTTTGGGGTTTTTTAAAGTACTATCATCCATTAATTGCCACTGGCACTATTGATTGGGATTCTGTATTTATACATAACATACAAGGAATAATTGACGCTAAAACACAAACCGAATTCAACGACGAAATATTAGGTGTTATTAATTCAGTAGGGAAAGCTCCAAAACTTAAACAGCAAAAAGTTTCTAACAATTTATTTCTTATAAATAAAACAAACAATAATTGGATTGTAAACTCAAAGGCTTTTAATAAGGAAATAAAAACGCAATTACAATTTATCTATGACAATAAAAATCAGGACACAAACAAATATGTAAAGATGAAGTACAACACAACGGACTTCAGTGGCGAAAAAACATACGACAGCCTAAGTTTTCCAGACACGAAGTATAGATTGCTTTTCCTTTCACGCTTTTGGAATATCATAAATTATTTTGCACCCTATAAATATCTAACTACAAATTGGGATAATGTTTTGGAAAAGTTTATTCCGGAAACTATTCATGCAAAAGATACATTATCATACTACAAAACGCTACAGGAACTATGCAAATCGCTAAATGATGGACATTCTCAACTAACCTTATCCGGGCAAACAAGCGCAACAGATTTATTTTTTGGAAATTATACAGTTCCTTTTTATTGTGAAATCATAAATGAAAAAGTGGTTATAAGAAATGTAACAAACGATTCAATAGCCAAAGCTTTAAATATTCAGCAAGGCGACATTGTTTTGAGGATAGATGGCAAAGACATAAAAGATATAATTAAGGACAGAAGAAATTATATATCTGCTTCAAATTATGCCGATGAAATGCATCAACTAAGCAAGTACATTTTAGATGGACAAACTCCAACAGCCGCGCTTGAATTAGAAAGGGAAAATAAAGTTATTAAAACTACTGTTACAAGAATTTCTACTGCAACAAGAGATTGGAGCGCATTCATAAATTATACATACAATGACGTTGGTTATAAAAAATTAAGTGATTCTGTTTTATTAATCTACGCAATGCAAATATGGAACGGCAACATAGATACAATAAAACATTTAATTAAACAATCAAAGGTTGTAATTTTCGATGTTAGAAATTATCCGCAAAATGATGCTTTCTACTCTATAACAGATCCTTTTTTATCTGAACCAAAAACAATCAATTATTCAACTGTTGCTTTACCTAATTTTCCAAGTTTCTTTAAATGGGAATTAAATCAAAATAAGGTCGGTCATATTAGTGATAGTGTTTTTAAAGGGAAAGTAATAATTCTTTGCGATGAAAGAACACAAAGCCAAGGGGAATATTCATGTATGGTTTTGCAAACAATACCCAAAGCTGTAACAATAGGTAGTCAAACAGCCGGTGCTGATGGTATTAACAGACAAATACCAATGGGCAGCGGCTTAAATTTATCTTATTCATGCTACGGAATTTATTATCCTGACAAAACACAAACACAAAGGACAGGAATCAAAATAGATATTCCGGTCACGAAAACAATAGCAGCAATAAAAAATAATAAGGACGAAATATTAGACAGAGCTTTACAATATATAAAGAATGAAGATTGAAAGCCAAAAACTATTTGAATAAAGCTACGCACAAAATGTATTGCCAAAATGCAGGCTGACGTAACGTGTCTTTCAAGTTTTATTTTTAATTTAGCTGTAGTTCCAGCTCGACATTTATAAATTTAGTTAAGTGCAAATCATGAACTTTTAAATATTAATTTGGCTTCAGTTGTCGGGCTGAAGGAATTCTATTGCTTGCACTTCGGCAATACTTTTCCGTTGCAGACAAATACGCAAATATTTAAATTGTTTCTTTTTATTGCAAACCCTGTTGTGTAAAGCAGATCAAACCCAGCTTTATCAGCAACTATTAATGACCTTATCCGAAATAGCTAAATACCGCCTCATTAGCCAGCAAATTGCAGAGCCGAAATTTGAAAGTGCAAATGAAATGGTTGCATGGCTGGCCGCAGTTCAGGCGCAGGAATACGCTCACACAAAATGGTCTTTAGGTTTACGTTTACCTCATTTAAAAGACGATGATATTGAGAAAGAATTTTCAGACGGCAGAATTTTACGAACTCATTTATTAAGACCTACCTGGCATTTTGTTACCGCAGAAGATATTCGCTGGATGCTTACGTTAACAGCACCTCGTGTTAATGCTGTTAATTCATTTATGTATCGTAAATGTAATTTAGACAATGCCACTTTTAAACGCTGCAATAATATACTCATAAAAACATTACAAGGTGGCAAACAACTTACCCGAGGTGCGCTTAATGAAGAATTTAAGAAGAATAAAATTATAGCCGACGGTCACAGGTTAAGCTATATAATGATGCGAGCAGAACTTGATGGTATCATTTGCAGCGGTTCAAGAAAAGGCAACCAATTTACGTATGCTTTGCTTGACGAAAGAGTTCCTTTATCTAATTCAAAAGATCAGGATGAAGCATTAGCTACACTTACAAACAGATACTTTGCAAGCAGAGGTCCTGCAACAGTGCAGGATTTTTCAACCTGGTCGGGATTAACTTTGACCGATTGCAAAAGAGGGATTACAATAGTTAAATCTCATTTCATTCAGGAGCAGATTGACAATGAAGATTATTATTTCTCCGCACATATTTCTTTGAACGAAATGCAATTTCAATATATCTGTTTGCTGCCTCTCTACGATGAATTTATAATGGGTTATAAAGACCGAAAAGCAATTTTTCAATTGAGGAACAGCATCAAACCTGCACCTATATTCCGTTTCGATAATACAATAATTTTAGAAGGACAAATATGCGGTACCTGGAAGCGAACCATCAACAAAAAATCTATAGACCTTGAATATGATTTTTTCAAACCACTTACTCAAAGACACTTTAAAGCGTTCGAAAAAGCAGTTGACCGTTTGGGACAATTTACAAACCTGACAGTTAACTATTTGAAATAATCCGGCAGCAGGAAGGCCACTGCAAAATCGCTATTTAATCTTCTATCTTGAATTTAATTCCATATCTATTTTGTTGCAATTGTAATTAAATGAAACGGATCAGCTTCAGCTTGCAATTCTACTTTAAAGCCCACAAATTCCAATAAATTTCTTATCAACTCCTGATTAAATACATGGTGATGTGCGCAACGGTTAATATAATTATTACTTAATAATTTTTTGTACTCTTCAATAGGAACTTTTCCCTTAATCTCATCATATTTAGACAAGATTTCCTCTATATGGGTGATGTCATTCTCCGACATATCCTTATTATAATCATCTAATAGGTGTGAAAAGGAAGTGTATTCTCTTTCGAAATCAAAAGTATATCTCTTATCAGGCAGTATTAAAATTAATTTCCCATCAGGTTTTATTACTCTTATCCATTCATTCAATGCCTTTATTGGATTAGCACTGTGTTCTAGTGAATGAGAAGAAAGAAGAAAATCGTAGGAGTTGTTTTCAATATTTCTTAAATCAGTGGCTTCAGCTATAAATTGATTTCCGGTTTTATTCTTATAGTAATTAAATGTTTCGCCTTGTTCATAATTTCCAAAAACAGTTGTACTTCCGTAATTAACATTATCTATTCTTTCAGCAAAAAGGTATATTGGAAATCCTCCCTTTAAACTAAAAAAACGAGATGGTCCGCCTATTTCTATTCCTTTTTTATGTCTTAATTTAAAAGCTTCTTTTATTAATCTCCTTTTTTCAGGTTGTTTTACATAGGATATTATTGTTATAATCGTATCTGAAATGCTTATATCCTTCGTTAGCATAATGTTTTTAGATTGCATTTAATACCGTCAAACGTGAAACGTCAAACGTAAAACAAAATAAAGCAGCGTCTGTAGCTTTCGGTGTCATCTGTGAGAGCAATCAATTTCTCACAGAATATTATTTTACTGGTAAAAGCTTACCTGAACAGGAAACTTAGAATCAGCCATTCCTAAATACGCAGCAGCAGCGTTACTTAATCTCAACAGTAAGCCTTTGTTTTCTTTCATTTGTGGAAGGCTGCCGAGCACTTTGGCGAAAATAATTTTGTTGTCAACCGACGCAATTCTTAAAATAGTTCCCGGGGCAACATCGTTCATCAGCACATAATATTTCTTATCCTGCCATCCGCTTGTTGATTTAAATATTGCAGCATCACCTGTTCTGCTGGCTAACGATTTTTGAGCTGCTTCTGCTGAATATAACCCTGCAAACACACCTTCATTTGATGTTTCAGGTTGGGGCGCTAACAAGTCAGGTTTCTGTTCATTTGCTGGCTGAACATTTACCTGTTGAACAGGCTTATCAGGAGCAGCAGTTTCTGTCTTTTGAGGTGGAGTTGCTGTTTTAACCGGAGGAGCTTCTTCTTTTTTTTCTATCGGTTTATCTGCCGCAGCTACAGTTTCTTTCTTAGGTTCAGGGGCGGCTTCCTTTGGTGTATTCGAAACTTCAGGTTTAGCATTGGCAGCATTGTTTGCAACATCACCCACATTATTGTTACCAGCATTAAAACGTGCTAATTGATCATTCGCAACTTTTAAGTGACCTACTACTAATGGCAACCCTTCTTTAATTTCGTCGGAGGTGAGATTATTCCACACCTTTACATCATCCAAAGCCACCTTATAATTATTGGCTATCCTAAACAATGTTTCATCTTTTGAAACAGTATGATACAGCGGGACTAAAGTTTCTCCTTCGCCTGTTTTTCCTGTTGCATTAAGGTTTTGTTTCGTTAGCGGAATTTTTATTGTTTGCCCTATCGTCAATCCTTTCTCCATTGCAGAGCGATTGAAAGCTGCAATAGCTTTTGGAGTTTGGTTATATTGTCGGGCAAGGCTGTAATAACTTTCTTTAGGAGATACTTTATGAGTAATATATAAGTTAGGCGCAGTTCCTTCAACGGTGAGGGTTTGCGTTTGCGCAGATAAAACTGCAGAAAAACAAATACATACAATAACAATCATTTTCCTCATACTACCAGGGTTTTCACTATTTACAAAATGAGTTACGGCGGCAAAGTTAGGATTTTAAAATTCTCCAGTTAACAGGGTAATAGTTGTTAACACGGTTGGGTAAAACTTTCATCCACCCGAGGTTTATACCATTATATCCTGCCAATGCCCATCCTTTAAAACCGGTCTCTATATGCAGGTCTTGCCTTTTTAAATATTTTAAGGCTTGCTCTTTAGTCAATTGAACAAAAGGAACATCGGGACTTAAAATATTTGATACTGCAAACTCATGATGAGGTATCAAATCATTCCCTTTAACCGAGCCGATTGCAACCCCTGATTTTCTGATAGCGAGACATTTAGAAACGGCAGCAATTTCTTCGTGCCACTTTGCAGGAAAGGCAACAATAAGTTCCTGCTGTTTAGTGAAAATATAATCATCAGCAAATTGAATCCATTTCTCAACAATCGTTCTCTCCTGCTTTGAAATTGAAGTGGCGGATTTATTGTGAGCGTAATATTGATCAACCGGATTTGTTTGCTGAAAGCATGCAATAAAAAAACCTTCGCCCTTTAGTTTGTCGGGATAAAAACGATAACCGGTAACAGTATGTTTTGAAGATTTTGTTTCTACAATTTCCCATAAAGGATCTATATGAATATGAACCGGAGTTAATTGAAACTGATCCATTATCCAATCACAAAGATCTTCATCTTCTTCTTTACTATAACTGCACGTGCTGTAAATCAAATGACCGTTTTCTCTTAAGCTGCCAATTGCATCAGTTAATATCCTTTGCTGCCGCATGCTGCATAATTGTACGTTGGCTTCGCTCCATTCGCTTATTGCATCTGCATCTTTTCTAAACAAGCCGCTTCCGCTGCAAGGTGCATCTATCATCATAAGATCGAAGTAGCCAGGCAACCTTTTAAAATCCTTCGGATCATTATTCGTTACAACAACATTATTGCTTCCCCACTTGCTGATGTTTTCGGCAAGAACGGTTACACGCGTTTTAATAACCTCGTTTGAAACAATAAAACTGTGGGGCAAAGCAGCCGTTAACAAAGTGCTTTTACCTCCCGGGGCAGCACACAGATCAAGAACGTGCTGAGGTTGGTTATCGCTGGTGTATAACTGCTTTATAATATGATCGGGGAACATGCTGCTTGCCTCCTGAACATAATAAGCGCCTCCATGAAAAGCGGGATCCAAAGTAAACGAAGGACGCTCTGATAAATATCTTCCGGTTTTGCACCATGGAATAATTGACTCTACAGGTAAGCCTGCCTCGTTTAAAGGTTTGGCAGGATTTAAACGAATGGAAGTAATTTGTGTGTTAGCCTGATGAACATCTACAAACGATCTTTCATCAAATCCTTCTACATCTTTTAGTGATTGTATTAAAACCGCCGGTAAATTAGACAACAGGTAAAAATTAAAGATTGAAGTTAAGCAATAGCCAAACGTTTCGTAGCCCACGGTTTAAACCGTGGGCTACTTACAGTGTTTTTATTTCGGCAACTAACTTTTGAAGCACACCCTTTGCATCGCCAAACAGCATAGAAGTTTTTGGTTGAAAGAACAGCATATTCTCTATACCAGCATAGCCGGGCTTCATACTGCGTTTATTTACAATCACCATTTTAGATTGCTCAACTTCTAAAATTGGCATACCATAAATAGGTGAAGCGGGATCAGTTTTGGCAGCGGGATTTACAACATCGTTTGCACCAAGGATAAGCACTACGTCCGTATTTTTAAACTCATCGTTAGCCTGCTCCATTTCCTGCAACTTCTCATAATTCACATCTGCTTCGGCTAATAAAACATTCATGTGACCGGGCATCCGACCTGCAACGGGGTGAATAGCATAGGTTACCTCCACACCTTTTTCTTCCAACAGTTTTTCAAGTTCGTGACAAACATGTTGCGCCTGGGCTACCGCCAATCCATAGCCCGGCACTATCACCACTTTTGAAGCATAGCTCATCACAACAGCCGCGTCGTTCAAACTGATCTCTTTGTAATTTCCTGCTGTCTGTGTTGATGATGCGGCATTGCTTCCGCTACCAAATGAGCCTACCAATACATTCACCAAACTTCTGTTCATGGCCTTGCACATAAGAATGGTAAGCAATGTACCTGCAGCACCAACTAAAATTCCACCGGTAAGCATTACCTTATTGTTGTATAAAAAACCGCCGCAAGCTGCAGCAACGCCGGTAAAAGAATTGAGCATAGAAATTACAACAGGCATATCTGCACCACCAATTGGCAGAACGAAAAAGACACCATAAATAATGGCTAAACCAAAAATCAAATAAAAAATAGGGTTGCTGATTTTTGTAAAATCAATAATCATCCATGCAGCTAAAGAAAGAGTAATTACCAGCAATACAATATTAAAGATGTGCTGCCCTTTAAATGAAAAGTCTTTCACTTTTCCATTCAGTTTGCCCCATGCTATCATGCTTCCGGCAAATGAAACAGACCCAATAATAAGCCCTGCCAGTATTATTAATAATCTTCCCGAAACGGCTGAACGGCTTTCGTTTGTAACAAAGGCAACAGGATAACTTATATCGGGCACCTGTTTTACCAAAGCAAACAAATGGTTAAACTCAACCATTGCAATTAAAGCTGCACAAGCGCCACCCATTCCGTTAAATAAACTAACCATTTCGGGCATGGCGGTCATCTTCACTTTTTTTGCTGCAAGTGTACCTATAACTGACCCAATGACCAATCCTGCAAAAATGAAGAGGTAATTGTGAAGCTTATTTCCGTTCTCATCTGTGTAAAGAAAGATGGTGCCGAAGATGGCTAAAGTCATTCCTGCTGCAGCTACCAAATTTCCTTTGCGTGCTGTTTCAGGATGTGATAACATTCTTAAACCAATAATAAAGGTTACTGAAGCAATCAGATAAAACAGTGTAAGTACGCTCAATTGCATGTATTATTATTTCTTCTTTTTCGACTTAAACATTTCCAGCATTCTATCGGTTACAACAAAGCCTCCAACTACATTCAGCGTTCCTAACACAACTGCTAAAAAACCTAATATCAACGCGAGGTAATTGTCTGCTTCGGCTTTTCCCATTACTATTATAGCGCCGATAACAACCACTCCATGTATTGCATTTGCTCCGCTCATAAGCGGTGTATGCAAAACACTTGGCACCCTGCTTATCACTTCAATCCCAACAAATATCATCAGGATAACAATGTAGAACATTTGCTCGTTAGCACTTACCCAGTATAATATGTTTTGCATAGTTATTTTTTTGAAGAGTCTCCTTACTTTAATTTATAAGGTTTTGCATTCTACCTGCGAAAGTTAGAAAATGATTTGATACAAATAGAATGCAAACGAAGATAATATCAAAAGGCAAGCGTTTTATCGTATCGTGTCTCTTGCCAAATCAGAAGGCTTCACATATTTGTTAGAGGAAAAGTTTAGAAAGGTTTCTAATTGGTTATTATTTAATTAAAAGAATGACAACCGGAAATAATAAAACGTTGTTTAGGGTTGTTTTAAATTCTGCCATTTTATTTATAGCTGCAACTTTATGTTATTAAAATAAGTAACCCCACTAAAAGCACCAGGTTAGATATATTGATATGTGTACCCACTTGCGCCAATCATTCATATTTCACGCATACTGTAATTTTTCAAAGAGCATACTGATTTGCTATATTTACAACTCTGCATCTCTTAGTATTTAAGCAAATTACATCTAATGCACAATCTAAACAAGCACAACAAATACAGGTATCAGTACATTGCAGTATATATTGTATTTGCTCTATGCTCTTCATTTATTATATTGAAAAAAAGAGAAACCCACATTTTATATTATAGGCGACTCAACAGTTAAGAACGGCAGTGGCACCGGCAGCGACAAACTTTGGGGTTGGGGAAGTTTTATTGCAGATTATTTTGATACAACAAAGATCAGTATTCGTAACGAAGCTATCGGCGGCAGAAGCAGCCGCACTTTTATTACAGAGGGAAGGTGGGATAAAATAATGGCGAACCTGAAGAAAGGTGATTATGTTATTATGCAATTTGGGCATAATGATTCTGGTGCGTTAGATGATACAGCAAGGGCAAGAGGTTCTATACGTGGCATTGGCAACGAGGAGAAAGAAATTTATAATCCTATAATGAAAAAGCAGGAAGTGGTGCATACTTATGGGTGGTATATGCGCAAGTATATTAATGATGCAAAGTTGAAAGGTGCTATACCAATTGTATGTTCACCTGTACCGAGGAACGATTGGAAAGATGGAAAAGTAATTCGTGCATCAGAAAATTATGGACAATGGCACAGGAAGTGGCACAGCAGGAAGGCGCATATTTTATTGACCTGAATAATTTGATTGCAGCAAAATATGAAACCCTTGGAGCAAACAAAGTGAAGCAATTTTTTCCCGGCGATCATACACATACCAACCTTGAAGGAGCGAAGATCAACGCACAAATAGTAGTAAATGCTTTAAAAGAAATCAACCCGGAAAAGATTAAAAAGTTTATGTTGAAATAATGAAGAAAAGGATTGGTTAATAAAACTATTGCTTCATATCCCAAAGAGAATACGAGAGAAATATGCAATAATATTTTAAAAATTAAACTGCCTGTTATCAAAAACATAGCTTCATACCTGTTTACTGCCATGCAGTTCATCCTGATGGATTTCTTGGTTATGTGCAGGGAACCGGTAAAGAACCAAAGGATGGACAACCTGTTACTTACGATAGCAAGCCCGATTTTGAAGATTATGGTTTAGGGTGTTTTTTGCTTGCCGGCAGCGAAGTGTATAAGATGAAGTGAAAGCCCCCGGCCCCTAAAGGGGAGTTAAGGAGCAGATGACTTTTATTTCGCCGTTGTTGGTCTTATGACCAACAACAATGCTCAAGATAAGAATGTTGTAGGTGATAACACCTGCAACGGCAGAAAGTGAAAGCCATTAGCCTCTTTAAAAAATGATTTACCACATAGACACATAGGAACATAGTTTTTTTTAGAACGAACTTTCTATGTATTTCTATTGTGCCTATGTGCCTATGTGTTTTAAAACTTTCAGCCGTTGTTGGTTGTATTTAGCCGTTGTTGGTCTTATGACCAACAACATATGTGTTTTAAAACTTTCTAAATAGCTCTTACCCCTTTAAGAATAAACTTAACAGAATGAAGCAGTGCATAACATATTTAGTTCTAATCTTTACTTTTCAGTTAGCGCATATTCATTTCCTGTCAGCACAGAAGCCTTCTTTGCAAAAGCCGAATATCATTCTTATAGTTGCAGACGATTTAGGTTATGGGGATGTAGGTTGCTACGGGCAGCAAAAGATAGAAACACCTAATATTGATAAGCTTGCAAAACAAGGTCTTCGTTTTACGCAATTTTATGCAGGTACATCTGTATGTGCACCTTCAAGAGCCAGCCTTATGACCGGTTTACAAATGCAAACAGCCCTCTTGAATTATATAATTTAAAAACCGATCCTGCTGAAACAAATAATGTAGCTGCTAATAACCCGGCTGTAGTAAAAGAGATTGAAACGATAATGCACCAAGCGCATACGCCTGATAAGAATTGGCCGTTATTAAGTAATGAGTTGAAGAAATAAAAAAAAGTCAAAGCTTATGAAGCACCTCGTATATTTATTATCCCTAACTATTTTTTCATTCTTTATTTCTTCATGTGTTATAGAAGAAAAGTGTTGGGGATCATCTTGTTCAGATCCAATCAACTTTCAACTAATTGACAAAGCAACTCAGCAAGACTTAGTAACAATCCTCATGGTTAGAATGTTGCAGGTGATAACACCTGCAAAGGCAAAAGAAATAAAGTTCATTATCATTCATCCCGGCAATAGTCATTAACTTCCTTTGCAGACCTTTCTTCAGGTCTTCATTTTTATGAACAGGTACAGAAATAATTTCAATTTATCAGGATGAGAATAAATGAAATGACTTCCATGTATTCTTTTAAAGTCCACCCCTTTTTTCTCTAATATTTTTGTAAACTCTTTTCCTGATACTGTTTTCATACAGCTAATTCTAAAATCTTATCGTTTTTTCCTACAGATGAAGGTTCAATATCAACAGATAAACATCCTTCTACTGCTTCATAAATATTAGGTATTAATTCTTCCATCGTTTTGCCTGTGTAACACAACCAGGAAGTGCAGGAATTTCTGCCCATAACCCACCTTCTTCGGCCTCATGTATTATTACTTTCAGTTTCATAATTCCTTTTTTTCAAATTTACAATTTTTAGACTTATTGCTTCAATACTTATACCCCCCGTTTTGATTAGAATAATTTAGCTCTTCGAAAGTCTGTGACCTCAGAGGAAAATGAAAAGCCTGGCTGCATCAGTATTTTTAAAACTTGCTAAGAGTATTTTTGTAGGTTAGACTGCCTGTCCTGCCAAGAAGAAACCTTTTTGCCGCTATTGTGTTAGTACATAATTATTTCATAAAATATGCTGGTACTTTAGAGCTTGCGCTTGCACCTGCTTTTACAAATTCAGGATGCAACTTCACCACTTCTCCCACAATTATAATAGCGGGATTTGATAGTCCCTCAAACTCTGCTTTAAACTGTATATCACGCACTGTTCCGATAACTATTTTTTCATTTTTAGTTGTTCCGTTTTGTATGATTGCAACTAATGTTTCTCTTTTACCGCAATTGCTGAAGATTTCCATGATTGCTTCGAGCTTACTCATTGCCATTAATATTACAACTGTGGCAGAAGATTGAGCAGCCAATTGTATGTCGGGTGAAATATCGCCGGATTTTGTAGTGCCTGTAGTAACCCAAAAGCTTTCATTGATGCCGCGACAGGTTAAGGGTATCATTTGCGAGGCAGGTACAGCAATAGCGCTCGAAATGCCGGGTATTACTTCCACTTTAATTCCTGCATTGCGTGCTGCATCAATTTCTTCCTGGGCACGTCCAAATACAAATGGGTCGCCACCTTTTAGTCTTACTACTCTTCCATACCTAAATGCATGTTCTAATATTGCGCTGTTGATTTCTGATTGGGATAATGCATGGCATCCATAGCGTTTACCAACAAATTTTTTAATTGCATCCGGTTTTGCATATTCCAATAATTCTTCATTAGCCAATGCATCATATAATATTACATCTGCCGCTTTAATTGCTTTGATTGCTTTTAAAGTTATTAGTTCAGGGTCTCCGGGTCCTGCCCCGACTAAAGAGAGGTAAGGTTTGTTCATATTATTACTAATTATATCTATTTAAATTGAAGGTCAATTTCATCAAAAGCTGCATTTGAAGAAATAAAATTAGAAAAAATAATTCAAAAAAGTTTGTTTATTATAATCTAAATCCTATTTTTACCAAAGAAAAAGAAGAATTAGTAATAAAAGTATTACATATATGTTTTCTTAATACGATTGCCTGCCATTTCACTTATAAATTTAATTACTAATGAAAATTGTAATTATAGGAAATGGAATGGTTGGCTATAAGCTCTGCGAAAAGCTGGTATCTAAAGGGGCAAATAAAGGGTTTAAAATAGTGGTGTTTGGTGAGGAAACCAGGCCTGCTTACGACCGTGTACATTTAAGCGAGTTCTTCGCGGGTAAATCTGCCAATGATTTATCAATGGCTCCTTCTGACTGGTATCAGCAAAACAATATTACTCTCCACCTTGGCGATCCCATCCAACAAATTGACCGCTCAAACAAAACTGTTCATTCCTTTAAAGGCATTACAGAAACTTACGACTACTTAGTTCTTGCAACAGGTTCTTCGGCTTTTGTTCCGGCAATTCCGGGTGTTGAAAAGCAAGGCGTTTTTATTTACCGCACTATCGAAGACCTTGAAATGATGAGAGATCATGCTGGTAAAGCAAAAAAAGGTGCAGTGATCGGCGGAGGTTTATTAGGTCTGGAGGCTGCAAAAGCTATGTTGGATTTAGGTGTTTCTGATACCTGTGTTATAGAATTTGCTCCGCGTTTAATGCCACGGCAAATTGACCAGCAAGGGTCTGATATATTAAAAAACAAACTTTCGCAACTCGGCTTAAAAATTCTTACTAATACTAATACAACTGAAATTCTTGGCGATGATTGTATAACTGCTATGCAATTTGCCAACGACACTAAGATAGATGTAGATATGCTGGTGATTTCGGCAGGCATTAAGCCGAGAGATGAAATTGCAAAACTTAGCGGCCTGGAAGTTGGACAGCGGAGCGGCATTGTGGTAAATGAACGCATGCAAACAACTGATCCTTACATTTTTGCCATAGGCGAATGTGCCCTGTTTAAAGGAATGATCTATGGGCTTGTTGCACCGGGTTATGAAATGGCCGATGTGGTTGCAGCAAATCTGGCCTCCCTAAATCCCTCCGAAGGAGGGATTTTTGAACTCCACCAGAAGAGTGGGAAGATTTTTACCGGCTTTGATATGAGCACAAAGCTTAAGCTCATCGGAATAGATGTGGCAAGCTTTGGTGATCCGTTTGTCTCAGGCAACGAAAGCCGTTCTATTATTTATGAAGATACCAGCAAGGGTATTTATAAAAGGGTAAATATTTCAAATGATGGTAAGCAACTGTTAGGCGGCATTCTTATAGGCGAAGCATCGCAGTATAATATGTTGCTTCAAACGAGTAAAAACAAAGTTGTACTTCCGCCAAACCCCGAGGATATTATTTTAGGTGCAAGAGGCGGAGAAGCGGCTGATGCAGGTGCAGGTATTGTAAGCCTGCCAAACGATGCATTGATTTGCAGTTGCGAAAGTGTAACCAAAGGAGCTATTTGTAATGTGGTTTCAGAACAAGGTTGCGAAACAGTTGATGCTATAAAGAAATGTACAAAAGCAGGAACCGGTTGCGGCGGATGTGTGCCAATGGTTAAAGACCTGATGGTATATACTATGAAGAGCCAGGGCAAATATGTGCGAAATGTTTTGTGCGAACATTTTAATTATTCGAGGCAGGAGTTGTTTGATCTTGTAAAAATCAATAACCTTACTTCATACGATGCTGTTTTAGACAACCTGGGAAATGGCGATGGCTGCGAAGTTTGTAAACCTGCTGTAGCTTCTATTCTTGCAAGCTTGTGGAATGAAATGATCCTGAAAAAAGGAAATGATACGTCTCAGGATTCGAATGATCGTTTTCTTGCAAACATTCAAAAAGGCGGAACATATTCCGTGGTTCCCCGCGTTGCTGGCGGAGAAATCTCACCGCAAAAATTAATTGTGATTGGACAGGTTGCCCATAAATATAACTTATATACAAAGATAACGGGCGGACAACGCATAGATATGTTTGGAGCACATCTTAGCGACTTGCCCAACATTTGGGAAGAATTGATAAATGCAGGTTTTGAAAGTGGTCATGCTTATGGTAAATCTTTGCGTACAGTAAAGAGTTGTGTAGGCTCTACCTGGTGCCGGTTTGGGTTACATGATAGTGTAAGCTTTGCCATAAGAGTGGAAGAAAGATACCGCGGATTACGAGCACCTCATAAAATTAAATCGGCAGTATCGGGTTGTGTTCGTGAATGTGCGGAAGCTCAGTCAAAAGACTTTGGAATTATTGCTACTGAAAAAGGCTGGAACTTATATGTATGCGGCAATGGAGGTTCTAAACCTCAGCATGCATTATTACTTGCCACCGATCTGGACAGCGATACCTGCATAAAATATGTTGATCGTTTCCTGATGTTTTATATAAAAACTGCCGACCCTTTAACCCGTACTGCAACCTGGCTAAACAAAATGGAAGGCGGTATAGATTATTTAAGGAATGTAGTGGTTAACGATAGCCTCGGCATTGCAGAACAGCTTGAAAAAGAAATGCAGTTATTGGTAGATAACTTCAGGTGCGAATGGAAAGAAGTGGTTGAAAGCCCGGAGTTACGTAAGCGCTTCAATCATTTTGTAAATGCTCCACAGGAAAAAGATCCTTCTGTAAAATTTGAAACACTAAGAGATCAAAAGAAGGCTGCCGACTGGAAGTAGTCTTCTTATGTAAATATTTCTTCAACGATTTGTCTCTCTCATACACGATTGTTTGCTTGCCAATTGAAAGAGTTTTTCAATTATTAATTAACCAATAAATGATGGTTATGAGCAACACAATCACAGAAAAAATTACATGGTTTGCTGCCTGCAAAACTTATGATGTACCTACGAACGGTGGTGTATGTGTAAAATATAAAGATCAGCAAATAGCCTTATACAACTTTGCCCGACGCGGCGAATGGTTTGCTTCTCAAAATGAATGTCCTCATCATAATCAAATGGCGTTAAGCCGCGGCATGATTGGTTCACAAAACGGTGAGCCAAAGGTTGCATGTCCTTTCCATAAAAAAACGTTCTCTCTAATTACAGGCCAATGCCTTAACGACGAACAGAATTATACTTTAAAAACATATCCTGTTAAAGTTGAAGATGACTTTGTATATATAGGCATAAGTGACGACCATTCAGTAACAGTATAAACAAAGCCAGGAAGATGGCAGTCTTACCTGGCCGGCTCATACCTGATTCTATCACAATCTCATACATGATTCTATCGCAAAAAAGCAATCAAAACTAACATGAAAAAAGCAGTATTATCAACGGGGCTGGCTTTTATTTTCATCCTGTTAAAACCTCTGGCAGGTGAAGCCCAGCTATCAGTAAGTGGGCAATTACGAACGCGAACGGAATTTCGCAATGGCCAGGGTGCACCGCTTCCAAAGGGAACAGATGCGGCTTTGTTCACTTCGCAACGTACAAGGTTATCGTTTGGCTACAATGCTTATCGCTTAAAATTTAATGTAACTGCGCAGGATGTAAGAGTGTGGGGACAAGATGTGTCAACCATAAACCGCTATGCAACACAGGAAAACAATGGATTGATGTTGCATGAAGCATGGGGCGAAATTTTATTATTAGATACAGCTATAAAAAACAAGTCGCTTAATTTAAAAATAGGAAGGCAGGAATTGCTTTATGACGATAGCCGTTTACTTGGAAACCTCGATTGGTCGCAACAGGGCAGAAGGCATGATGCAGCAGTTCTGAAATACGAAAACAAAAGTTATATGCTGCATGTAGGTATAGCTTTTAATCAAAATAAGGAGAATGCTGCAACAACGGTTTATAGCAGTACTCCACCGGCAAATTATGCTGCTTCCACCAATGCCGGCTATATGTATAAAAGCATGCAATATTTATATGCAGGTAAAAAGCTGGCAAAAGGCAATGCATCTTTTTTATTGTTTGCCGATGAGTTTAGCAAATACACAATGGCAGGTACCGCTAAAACTTATGGGACCGGTACATGGAACAGGGTAACAACAGGCTTCTATTATAACAATTCTTTCCATAAGTTAAGTACGACGGCTTCGGCTTATTACCAGTTTGGTAAAAATGCTGCAGGTCAAAAAGTAAAGGGCGAATTATTAAGCGGAAGCTTTATGTATGCTGATGCAAAAAAGTTTTCTGCCGGTGCAGGTGTTGATTATACTTCAGGTGGAAGTGATGGAACAACCAGCAGAGCATTCGATCCTTTATATGGTACACCGCATAAGTTTTGGGGATTGATGGGTTACTATTATGCAGCCAATGGTTTCGGTAATAAAGGACTAATAGATGTTTACGCTAAAGCAAGATATAAGGCTTCAGAAAAAGTGATGCTTGCTGCAGACTATCATCACTTCAATAGTGCATGCGCTGTTTATGCAACAGACAATGTAACGAATCTTGGTAAAGATTTAGGTTCTGAAATTGACCTGGTTGCTAATTACACTCTCACAAAAACAATTGGTTTTGAAGGTGGTTACAGCCACTACTTCGTCACTTCATCATTAGTATCTCCAACCGTAAAAAATGTAGCCAATGCAAAAGCAGGTGCCGACTGGGTATATGTAATGATTAATATTAAACCCGAATTTATTTTTAAATAACACGTTTGCTTGCCATACTCTTATTAATTCAAATTCCTTCTTTACTCTACAAAACAATTATCATGAACACAAGCAAACAACCACTTACCCGATTAAACATTTTTAGTTTAAAAGGCGTACAAATGAAAACGTTTCATACTACATGGCTCATGTTTTTTGTGTGCTTCTTTGGATGGTTTGGGCTGGCTCCGCTTATGCCTTCCATTCGCGAAGACCTTCATCTCACCAAACCTCAAATTGGAAATCTTATTATCATTTCCGTTTCAACAACCATTATTGCACGCTTAATAATAGGAAGGCTTTGTGATACATGGGGTCCGCGTAAAACAGCTATACGATTATTACTTATTGGCTCGTTGCCTGTTTTCTTTGTTGGTCTTGCAAAAGATTATACAACTTTTTTATTGTTCAGGGCTGCTATAGGTATCATTGGCGCTTCATTCGTTATTACGCAGTTTCACACTTCAATGATGTTTGCACCAAACATTAAAGGAACAGCAAATGCAGTTGCAGGTGGCTGGGGAAATCTCGGGGGCGGTATCACCAATATGGTTATGCCATTAATTTTTGCTGCAATCGTTGGCTTTGGTTTTACAAAGGGTGAAGCATGGAGATATGCGATGATTGTTCCCGGAGTAATGATGCTGATTGCTGCATTTCTATATTACAGGTTTACCAAAGATACACCTGCAGGTAACTATTCAGAGATCGGCAGAGTAAAAGGCACGCATGCAAAAACAGATTGGCCGGTATTAAAAGACTGGAGAATTTGGGCACTAACCTTTGCCTATGCTATGTGCTTTGGTATGGAAATAACTTTCGATAATGTTGCCTCATTACACTTTGTTGATACTTTCAAACTATCTCAATCATCCGCAGGTTTCTGGGCAGGCATCTTCGGCTTCATGAACATTTTTGCCCGTGCTCTTGGAGGAATACTATCCGATAAAACAGGCAAGCGGTTTGGCATGAGAGGAAAGGGATTATTGCTTGCCGCAGTTTTGTTATTCGAAGGCCTGGGGCTTATACTTTTTGCGCAGGCAGGTACGTTGGTTTTTGCAATAGTGTCTATGTTAACTTTTGCATTGTTCCTAAAAATGGCTAACGGCGCCACTTATGGTATTGTTCCTTTCATTAACGAAAAGAATGTTGGACTAATAAGCGGTATTGTAGGTGCCGGTGGCAATCTTGGAGGTATGATGTTCGGCTTTCTCTTTAAGTCAACAACCATTACTTACGCACAGGCTTTTACTTATATCGGTTATATAGTGATAGCAGTTTCTGCGGTTGTGTTTGTAACAAGATTTTATAAAGTACAGGCTGCGGCTGAAGAAGTGATGCTGGAGGATAGTGAAGTTGCGGTAGCTGTCTGAACTGGGATTGATGGGATTGATGGGATTGATGGGATTGATAAGGATTAGAATATGGATTTAAAAGATTGTAAGGATTGCAGGGATTAGGAGTAGAGTTGGAATACTTTAGAAAATATAAATGCACTATTGAGACAAAGATTAGAAGCTAAATATGTTAGAGCAAATGTTGAACAAAGATACTGGCCCTGCCTCCCTCTCCTTTGCAAGGAGAGGGACCGAGGGTGAGGGTCATACCAAATCCCCCCTTCGGGGGGCAGGGGGGCTTACAACCTGTTGTTATTGCGGTGTGGGCTGCGGCATTGTAGTTCATAAAGATCGAAATGGTAAGCTGAATATTGAAGGAGATAAAGATCATCCTGTAAATAAAGGCATGCTTTGTTCAAAGGGTATGAACCTGCATTATACTGTTATGGATCAAAGCGACAGGCTGTTGTATCCTGAGATGCGTTACAATAAAAATTCAGCAAGACAAAGAGTTTCATGGGATCAGGCGCTGGAAAGAACGGCTGCTGTTTTTAAAACTTTTATTAATAAATATGGCCCTGATTCAGTAGCTTTTTATGCTTCAGGGCAATGTCTTACCGAAGAATATTATGTTGTTAATAAACTGATGAAGGGATACATAGGCAGTAATAATATTGATACCAACTCAAGGCTTTGCATGAGCAGCGCGGTGTTTGGTTATAAAATGAGTTTGGGTGAAGACAGTGTTCCGGTTAGTTACGATGATCTTGAAATAGCTGATTGCATTTTTGTTGCAGGCGCTAACCCTGCATGGTGTCATCCAATCTTATGGAGAAGGGTAGAAGCGGCACGGGCAGCAAATCCTGATTTAAAAATTATCGTAAGCGATCCACGCCGAACCCAAACCTGTTCGCTTGCAAATGTTCACTTACAATTAAATCCCGGCACTGATGTAACGCTTCATCATGCAATAGGAAGAGTGTTGATTGAGAATGGTGATATAGATGTTCAGTTCATTAAACAACACGCAGAAGGTTTTGAAAATTACCGCGATGCTGTGATGCAAACAACAATTGCAGAAGCAGCTATCATTTGCGGTGTTGAAGAAAGTGATATAAGACTTGCAGCTTCTTACATTGGTAATGCAAAAGGCTTCATAACTATGTGGACGATGGGACTTAACCAAAGCGTAATTGGTGTAAATAAGAACTTAAGTCTAATCAACCTTAACCTTATCACTGGTCATATTGGGAAGCCGGGTTCAGGTCCTTTCTCTTTAACTGGTCAGCCAAATGCAATGGGTGGAAGAGAAGTGGGTGGCTTAAGTAATATGTTACCTGCTCATCGTGATCTTGCTAATCCTTTGCATCGCGAAGAAGTTGCGAAGTTTTGGGGTGTGAAAGGTTTATCTGCAACGCCCGGTTATACAGCAACCGAAATGTTTGATGCTTTGCATGATGGTAAACTTAAAGCTGTATGGATATTGTGTACAAACCCATTAATAAGTTTGCCTGATGTTCGTAAAGCTGAAGAAGCTTTAAAGAAAGCAAAGTTTGTAGTAGTTCAGGAGGTATCAAATAAGCCTGAAACATTAAAGTATGCTGATGTGGTTTTGCCCGCAGCATCATGGATAGAGAAAGAAGGCACCATGACAAATGCTGAAAGACGCATCAGTTATTTAAGCAAACTTGTTGATGCACCCGGGGAAGCATTACCTGATGCAGAGATCATTTGTCGCTTTGCAAAAAAGATGGGATTTGAAGGATTTGATTTCAAAGACGCTTCTGAAATATATGCTGAACATTGCCGCCTTACTGAAGGAACTAACATTGACATTAGCGGTCTGAATTATGAGATATTAAAAGAAAAGAAAAGTGTGCAGTGGCCTTATCCTAAAGGAGAAAAAGGGTTTGGTACGCAACGCTTGTTTGCAGATAAAAAGTTTTATACGCCTTCAACAAAAGCTATCATACATGCAGTGCCTGATGCAAATGCATCAGAAGGAGTTAATAAAATCTTCCCGTTAATATTAACTACCGGGCGAATAAGAGACCAATGGCATACAATGAGCAAGACCGGCAAGGTTAATAAACTCAAGCAGCACGTTGCACAATCATTTCTTGAAATACATGAGGAAGATGCTGAAGCAAGAGGCATAAAAGAGAATGATGTTGTTGAAGTATTTAATGTTCGCGGAAATGTAAGAGTGAAAGCAAAGCTATCTGACGATATAAAAAAAGGTGTTGTCTTCTTGCCAATGCACTGGGGCAAAATTTTAAACAGCGATCTTAACAGGGCAAACAACCTCACTAATAATCTTGTTGATCCAAAATCGAAAGAACCTGATTTTAAATTTTCGGCTGTTGAAGTGCAACTGTATATAAAGCCAAAGCAAAAGGTGGTAGTGATTGGTGCTGGTGCAGGCGCTTATGGCTTTGTCAAAAGTTACAGAGCAATCAATACAGAAGATGAGATTGTCATCTTCAGCAAAGAGAACTTTCCTTTTTATAATCGTGTAATGCTGCCCGATTATATAAGCGGTGTACAGCAATGGCAGCAGTTGGTAAAGATGAAAGATGAAGAAGAATATAACTATAACATTACGCTTCATCGCGGAGTAAGCATTGAAAAAATTGATTGTGAGCAAAAGATTGTAACAGACAGTAATGGCAATTTTCATTCTTATGATGTATTGCTAATGGCCACAGGAAGCCGTGCTGCAATGCTAAAAGATGTTCCTGAATTGAAAGGAATATTTACCATGCGCAGCAGGCTCGATGCAGATAACTTTAAGTATCATGTTGATGCTGCAAAAGGAAAAGTTGTTATTGTTGGCGGCGGGTTATTAGGTATTGAGCTGGCAGCTTCGTTAACGGAAGTTGGTATTGAAGTAACGATCATACAACGCATCTCAAGGTTAATGGACAGGCAGCTTGATCCATTGGGAAGTCAATTGTTGCACGAAGAATTAACCGATAAAGGAATTGATATTTATTATGATGATGAGATAGAACGCTTTCTTGGTACTGAAGATGTTGAAGGCATCCGTTTAAAAAGTGGTTTAACTATAAGTTGCCAGGCAATTGTTATTGCAATTGGTACCGTTCCAAATGTTGAACTGGCAAGAGCTTCAGGAATAACGTGCAAACGCGGTGTAGTTGTAGATGAGTATCTGCAAACATCCGATCCAAACATTTTTGCTGTTGGTGAGATTGCCGAGTTCAAGGGTTTCTTATATGGTATAACTGCTGCTGCCAAGCATCAGGCAGATATAGTAGCTCGTTATTTAAGTGGCGATATTTCTTATTATTATCAAGGGTCTTTGTTGATGAATATTTTAAAGATGCATGGTACCGACCTTTGTTCGCTTGGCACTGTTGAAGTTCCGCCAAATGATCCTGCTTATGAAGATGTAGCGTTTATTGACAAGGCAAAGCGTTATTATAAAAAGTGCATTATTCATAACGATCGTTTGATAGGCGCTATTCTCATTGGCGATAAAACAGAATTCCTCGAATTTAAAAATCTGATCGAGAACAAGATCGAATTAAGCGAAAAGAGACTGGAACTTTTAAGGGTAAATAAAAAGGCAGAGCCGGTTATCGGTAAACTTATTTGCAGTTGCGGTAGCATAGGTGAAGGCAATATTATAAATAAAATAAGCGAAGGCTGCACGGAGTTAAAAGCTTTGTGCCAGGCTTCAGGAGCAGGATTGGGTTGCGGAAGCTGCAGACCAGAAGTTCAGGCTATATTAGAAAAGATAAGCCCCCAGCCCCTGAAGGGGAGTAAGGAAGAAGAAAGCCCCCGACCCCTAAAGGGGGGTAAGGGAGAGGAGGCACTGATGGTTGCTGTAGCTTAATTTAAAATTTTATTAATCATCATATAAAAAATACCCCCTTTAGGGCTGGGGCATGAGATATTCATTTTCGTTTAAAGTAAATTTTAAAGGTGGTATTGTATCACCCGGTGTGTTGCAAAATGTATTGCTTGCGGTAAGTAAAGCTAAGTTGCAACATGTGCGTTTTGGTTTGCGTCAGCAATTGCTTGTTGATGCTTCGGCAAAGAAGTATGAAGGATTGAGAAAAGCCTTTGATGAAGCGGGTGTAAGCTATGAAGTGAATAAAGACGAGTATCCAAATATTGTTAGTTCTTACCCTGCTGCATCTGTTTTTATTGATAACTCATGGTTAAGCGAAGGAGTGTATAAGGATGTGTTCGACATGCTTGATTATTCGCCCCGTTTAAAGGTGAACGTTTGTGATAACAATCAAACTTTTACACCTTTTTTTACAGGCCATATCAACTGGATTGGTTCTTCTTCGCATTTACATTATTGGTTTCTGTTTGTGAGGTTTCCTAAAACACAAATGCTTTACCGGTGGCCTGAACTGATATATACAAACGACATAGCAAGGTTATCAAAAGCAATTGAAGATGTTATACTTAATCAACCACAACTGTTACAGGATAAGGATGGCTTTAAAGGAGAATTGTTACGTGCCGCCATAAAAAAGAGGAATGATTATAACAGCAGGATAATAGACGAAGAGCTGGTATTACCCTCTTTCAGCCTGCCTTATTATGAAGGCTTTAATAACAGTGATGACAAATACTGGCTCGGTATTTACCGTCGGGATGAATTGTTTGATGTTAATTTTCTGCTTGAAATATGCACGGTCTGTTTGGAAACCAAAGTTGGACAGTTATATACAACCCCCTGGAAATCCATCATCATTAAAGGAATAGAAGCTGATAAAAGAAACTTGTGGGATTATGTATTAAATAAGCATCGCATTAATGTTCGCCATGCTGCCAACGAATTGAACTGGCAAACCGAAGATGCTACTGATGATGGCTTGTATCTGAAGAAATATATCATGCAGCATTTTGATAAGGAAGATCTGCGTACCTGCGGTTTGTGTTTTGCCGTTAAAACTATGGCAAGGTCAAATGTGTTTGGGTCGGTAGTTATTAAGAAAAGAGAAACAAAGGGTAATGCTGTATATGATATATCGTATGCCCGAAACTTCAATCCAAATGTTCAGGAATACATTTTATACAGGGAAAATGTTTTGAAGGAGCATTTGGGAACTTACCTTGTATCATTAGTTAAGTTGTATTATGAACAGCAAAGTGAAAAGAATATTATTTCAGATTATACATTCAATCAACAGTTAAACGAGCAACAGCCGCTGCAGGTGAAAGAAATGGTTTACCAATGCCGGCATTGTTTAACTGTGTATGATGAAAAAGCAGGAGAACCCGAAAACGATATTGCAGCAGGAACTCCATTTAATACATTGCCATCAGATTATCACTGCTCTTTGTGCCATGCACCTAAAGAAGATTTTATTGAAGTGGAAAGATCATCGCTTGAATGGCAGGTTGTGTAGATCTTCCTGCGTATTTACATTTATAAAGTATTGTTTCCAGGCTGAAGGAAGCGGGTAAGCGGCTGTATCAATAGTTTCTAATACATACCTCATACTAAATTTTTTCAGAAGGCTCCGTTCAAGTAATGCTTTCACCTTTGCCAATCCCGCAGAAGTATAAATGGCACATAAAGGTTCGTACTCATCTTCCTTGTTAAATACATAAGCTTCTTTACCAGGTAAATTATTATAGTTGTTTTGTAACTGCTCCATTACTTTTTCGTGCATAAGTGGAAGATCGCAGGCAAGAACGAACAGGTCTTTATCAGGATAAGCTTTATGTACACTTAATAAGCCCAGCAGCGGCCCTTTAACATCAATGTCTTTATCATCATTAATAATGATGATAGAAGAAAACGTGTTTTCATAAAAAGGATATTGCCTGCTGTTTACCGATAGTACAACTTCGATATTTAATGTAAGGAGTAAACTAATGCTTTTATCGAGCCAGGTTTGGTTGTGTGTTTTGATCAGCGCTTTATCTGTACCCATCCTGCTGCTTTGTCCGCCGCAGAGCACAATTCCGAGTAATTGCTTTTTATTCTTCATAACCCATAGCTAAAGTACAGAAGCTTTCTATTGCAGGATAAATTTAAAAATAGGAATGATAGGTTTTTAAAATAAAAACAATTGAAGGCATCATAAACTACTCTAACACCTTGCATGTAAACCCATTTTCTTTTACAAGAAGTATTACTTTTTCAGGTAGGAAACTATCTCCTTCAATCCTGAGAATTTTATCGCAATCTTTTAGGTCGAAATTTATTTTGTTGCCCGGAAAATTCTGAAGAAGCAGCGCAACCAATTTTTTTGCCTGCGAAACTTTCTGAACATTTGTTTTAAATACTTCTACCATCACTTTTACATTTAAACTGTTGGTGCTGTTCATGGCCTTATTTCAAATTTTAATTCTATAATAAGTGGTATGGTAAAAATTGCCATAATTTGAAGATCATGGCAATTTTAATGTAGTCCGTTTAGGTTCTAAATCACAATAAAAATTCAAATCTATCATGCTCTTAAGCCTGTTGCTGATTATTATAACTATAGTTCACCATCCATTGAATGTCGAACTTGTCTTTTAACATTCCAAAGTAATCGCCCCAAAAAGTTTTTTCCAGCGCCATTATTACCTGTCCACCTGCTGAAAGACCGTTGAATAATTTGTCAGCTTCTTCTTCGCTTGCTGTAAAGACTGAAATGTAAAAATTAGTGCCCGTTGTTGCTTTTCCCATTGCTTCAGGCACGTCGCTTCCCATCAGCATCGTTCCCTGCCCGATTGGTAAAGCAATGTGCATAATCTTTTCACCATCGCTTTCACCCATCTTGTATTCCGAAGGCACATCTTTAAATCGCATCACCATAGGAAACTCTCCGCCAAATACTGACTTGTAAAAATTGAATGCTTCTTCGGCATTGCCATTGAAATTTAAATAAGGATTTAATGCTGCCATTTTTTGTTGTTTTTAATTATTAGAAAATAAAAGTTGATTGTTAAGAACTCAGATATTTATAATGTTATGGTTTGGGAGGAACTGCATTTATATCCATCCACAACACTTCCCAAATATGCCCGTCTAAATCATTAAAACTTCTGCTATACATAAAACCATAATCCTCGGGGTCTCTTGCTTCTGTGGCTCCGGCTTTTAGCGCATTATCTACCAGTTCATTTACCTGATCTTTACTATCGGTTGATAAGCAGGTTAGCACTTCTGTTGTTTTTGTTGCATCGGCAATTTCCTTTTTTGTAAATTCTTTAAACTTTGCATGCGTTAGCAACATAGCATAAATATCTTCTGTTATTACCATGCACGCAGCGGTTTCATCGGTAAATTGCGGATTGAATGAGTAACCGATTTCTTTAAAAAAATCCATTGATTTGTTGAGGTCTTTAACCGGTAGGTTCACGAAAATTTTTGTTGCCATAATTTTTGATTTAGAAATTAAAAGGGTGTGTCAAAAATTTTTATCATTTATATACCACGCATGCAATCTATGAGAAATTGCTCTCACAGATGACACGGAAATCCACAGAAGATGTATCTGTGTTATCTGGGCAATCTGTGAGAAAAGAATTTTGATCCTAAGCCTGCTCTAAAGCTGCTATGTCAATCTTATCCATTTGCATCATTGCCTGCATTACTCTCTTTGATTTTTCAGGGTCTTTGCTCTGCAATAGCTCAGGCAAAACAGTTGGAACTACCTGCCACGACAAACCATATTTGTCTTTAAGCCATCCGCACCTGCTTTTTTCGCCACCTTCGGAAAGCTTCTCCCAAAACTCATCTACTTCCTGCTGGCTTTTGCAGTTTATCACAAACGATATTGCTTCTGTAAATTTATATTGAGGGCCACCGTTTAATGCAACAAACTCTTGCCCATTAAGTTGGAATGAAGCTGTCATTACGCTTCCCTTTGGCCCGGGCCCAGCTTCTCCATAACGTGTAACGCTATTGATTTTTGAATCTTTAAAAATAGAAGTATAAAAATTCATTGCCTCTTCAGCCTGATTGTCGAACCATAAGAATGGTGTTATGTTTTGCTTTGCCATTGTGTTTAGTTTTATTAGTTTGTTTCTGATAATATTTTTACCTGTTCCAATGCCTTAGGAAAGGTTCCCACAAAATAGTCTTTGAAATCTTCGTTCATATCCATCTCAACAGTTAATTCTGTAGTGCCGTTAACTTCTTTAAGTGTGTAATTTTCCAAAGCGCCTGCCCATCCCTTCACTTTGTCGCTCTCTGTATCTTCTACACCATTTTTTACTTCTCCCAGGTGTTTGAACGACATAAATTCATTCGGCCTGATGGTTTCAATTCTGCTGACCATCCCATCACCCTTTCCGTCAAGGAAAAGCACTTTGCTGCCTTCTTTCCAGTCAGTGTCAGCGTGAGAACCCTCACTGAAAGCGCTTGTCCATTTGCGATAGGATGCATCATCCCAAAGTGTTTTCCATACTTTTTCTTTGGGTGCATTAATGCTTGTTTTAAAATTTAGTTTTTCCATAATGATTAGTTTTTTGTTTCCTTTTAATTGTTGTTTTCATAATTATTACTGAATTAATTTTTCGAGAATACCTACACTGGGCGGTTAAACCTTCACTTCTTTCCACTTTCCTTTTTTAAAATAGTACCATGCTATCAGTGCAATTAATGTTTCGGCAACCGGTATGGCAATAAAAGCTCCTGTTGATTTCAGGTCTAACCCTTTTGCTAAAACATAAGCTAAGGGAATTTGAAAAAGCCAGAAGCCGACAAAGTTGATAATAGTAGGTGTTTTGGTATCGCCGGCGCCGTTTAATGCCTGTGTCATCACCATACCAACTCCATAAAAAATATAAGCCGAACCAATTATCTGTAATGATTGTGCGCCAAACTTTACAACCGATTCATCCTGTGTAAAAATGCGGATGATAGGGTGTGCAAAAAACACGAACAGCAACATTACAAAACTCATAAATATAGCATTGTATTTTGCGGTAAGCATAACACTTTGTTCGGCCCTTTGTAATTGTTTGGCTCCAATATTTTGACCTACCAAAGTAGCTGCAGCATTACTCAATCCCCACGCAGGTAAAATAAAAAATACAACATTTCTAATTGCAATCTGGTAGCCTGCCGATGCGGTTGTTCCACCTGTTTCGGCTACGAGGCGTGCTATTATAATCCAGCTTCCGCTTGCAATAATAAATTGTAAAGTAGCGGGCCATGCAATTTTTACAATCGCCTTAATAAGGCTCGTATCAAAAATAAAATGCTGCTTACGAAATTTTAAAATGCCGCTTCCTCTAAACAAGTGATAACATTGATACAGCACGCCTGTGCTTCTGCCTATAACGGTAGCCATAGCAGCACCTTTCAAACCAAAAAAGTGAATGAAAACAGGACATAAAATAATATTGATGATACTGGCAATCCATAAACTTTTCATTGCCATGGCAGCATTGCCTGCTCCCCGAAAAATACCATTGATAAGAAACAGAAGCATAATTGCCACACTGCTGCCAAACATGATTTGCGTAAATATTGCACCTTCCTCTACAACCTCTTTACTTGCACCCATAAAGGTTAAAATATGTGCAGCAAATACAACTCCTGCTATACTTGTTACAAGTGTTACTATCAGCGCCACAATAATGGATTGAGCGCCTGCATGTGCAGCATCTTCGGCGTTTTTCTCACCAATCCTTCGTGCAACAATGGCGGTAGCGGCGGTGCTTAAACCAATAGCCACAGAGTAAACAATGGTAATAACCGACTCTGTTAAGCCAACTGTAGCAATGGCATTTTGACCAAGCTTACTTACAAAAAACATATCAACTACGGCAAACACACTTTCCAAACTTAATTCAAGTATCATTGGTATAGCAAGTAAAAAAACAGCTTTAGAAATACTGCCTTGGGTATAGTCCTGCTGTTGGCCATTAAGCGATAGCCTGATAAAGGAGAAAGCTTTTGAAATTGTATTTGTTCTGGCTATAGTCGTCATTACCCGATGATAAAAGGTTTGCAAAGATGAGGCATAAGATATATGTTTAATCGGATAGCGCATAACAATTGCCTTTGACGTTGGTAACTTTTTCTCTTACACAATTATCTTTGTTCAATTACTGATAAGGTGTTTCCGGCAGGATCTTTAAACCAGGCAATGTTTGGTCCCATGATACTTCTGCAAATACCTTTTTCATCTGTTGGTATATTGCCTCCATATTGCTCAAACCTTACACCCAGTGCTGTAAGTTTATCAACCGCTTCATCAATATTATTTACAGGAAAATTTAAGATGGTGAATGTTGCCGGAGTATGATCTGGCTTGGGATATACTATTATATTATTGCTCCCTTCAATATGCAGTTCAATTAAGCCCATAGGATTGTCGGCCACATTCAATCCTAATGTTTCACTGTAAAATTTTTTTGCTTTTTGCACGTCATCTACCGAAAATCCGCTGAATGCTTTTGTGTGTTTAAACATAGTATATAAATTTTACGGTTAATGCTGGTTCAACCTTTACTTGTGTTATAGTTTTTAAACAATTATTAGGCAACAGCACTTACATATATTTCATTGCTTCGTAGCCTAACAGTCTTCTCCACAAAGCGATCTGGCCGATGACGTTGGCTTCGCGGTAAGTGCAGAAAGTAATAAGGTCAAAATGAGACATTGACATACCCGGCATCTCAAATGGACTGTCGAGCTTTTCATCCGTTACATTTAAAAACGCATCTCTTAATAAAGGTGTGATCGTTTCCCAATCCTTTTTAAATCCGGTAAGAGAAGGATAAGTAATGTTATCCTGGATGCCTTTGTTATCTTTAAACAGTTCATGTGCCGCTTGTTGTCTGTCTATACCAAGCGCTTTTGCTATATCATATCTCTGTTGAACAAGGCTGCCGGTAAGCCAGGCAACGTGATTTGCCTCTGTGTTTAACCGTTTGTGTGCATCTTCATCGGAAATACCATCAAGAACATTTTTGAAAAACGTTGTGTGCATATCGTAAAGCACAACGAGAGAATACATTCTGGTGCTGGTTGTTTTTGTTTCCATTTTATTTTGATTTTATGTTGATAATTATTTCGTTGCTGCTAAAAAAATGTTCAGAAATTTTTGCATGAATCTTATATTATAGATTGATCTGCTTTCACCATGCACACTACTTCTTTATCACTTTTATACCATTCAATACAGGGAGAAATTTTGTCGAACAGCGGATGTGAAAGCAGCCTTTTAAAAGTTGGCCCAAAGGCTTCCATCTTTTTTCTCCAGTCAGTAATTGTTTCTGTTATATATTCTCCCTTTTTAATGATGATTGTTTCGAAACCATATTTTTCTGCTTCGCCTTCAAAGCTTTCTGAAACGGCGGCTTTATATATAATGCCACCATCTTTGCTTCCGTGCGAAATTCCATAAAAGGTTCTGCCTTCTTTTGAAAGCATTTTCTCCAGGGTTATAAAAGCCTCCTGTACCCCGTCGGGAAAAGATTTTGCTGTAGTGCAAAAAACTTTTACATCCTCTTTCAAATTATATATTTCCATAAAAGAAATTTAATTGCTGATGCAAACCTACTGTCATTAATTAAATTGCAAAGGGTGCTAATACGACAATCTAAGGTGTTGATTGCGACATTAATTCTGCTTACTTTTGAAGCATGAAACATATATCCATACTTGTTCCTAAAGGAGCTATTTTAGGCAGCGTTGAAGGCCCTCGCCAGGTGTTTACCGAAGCAAATAAATTTTTAAAAAGTACAGGCAAGCCTCCTTTATTTAAAGTGCAGTTGGTTGGGCTTACTAAAGAAGTGGCAGTAGCCGGTGGCATATACACCGTTTATACCGATGTTTTAGCAAAAGACCTTGCAAAAACAGACCTTATCATTATTCCTGCATTGGATGGTGATATGGAAAAAATTATAGAAAGTAACGAGGAATTTGTTTCGTGGATAATAAAACAATATAAAGGAGGTGCAGAAGTAGCGAGCCTTTGCGTGGGGGCTTTTTTACTGGCTTCTACGGGATTAATAACTGGAAAGAAATGTGCTACACATTGGATAGCCGCAAACGATTTTAGAAAAATGTTTCCTGACGTGAACCTTGTTGAAGATAAAGTTATCACAGATGAAAATGGCATCTATTCAAGCGGAGGCGCTTTCTCTTACCTGAACCTTATTTTATACCTGATTGAAAAATATGCCGGAAGGGATGTTGCTGTGTTTATGTCGAAGGCTTTTCAGATAGATATTGAAAGGCGCAGCCAGTCGCCCTTTATTATGTTTCATGGCCAAAAGGATCATGAAGACCAGGAGATAAAAAAAGCTCAGGAATTTATTGAGAATAATGTTAGTGATAAAATTACGGTTGACCAACTCGCATCAACCTTTGCTATTGGAAGAAGAAATCTTGAGCGCAGGTTTAAGAAAGCAACCTCGAACACAGTAGTTGAATATATACAACGCGTAAAAATTGAAGCCGCCAAAATGAGCCTTGAATCATCGCGTGAAAATGTAAACGAGGTTATGTATAATGTTGGCTATACCGATCCTAAAGCTTTCAGGGTTACTTTTAAAAAGATAACCGGTTTGTCGCCAATAGAATACCGCAATAAATATAATCGGGAAATGGCTCTTGCATTAGCTGATTAAGAGGAAGTTGTTCTGAACATATCCGTCTGCATTTATTCTAATGCAGTTTAAGAGTTGATATGGTTATTCTAATCTATAACTTTTCTAAGTAGTCCCCCTTCGGGGGATTTAGGGGGCTTGCCATCTAACAAATGCTTCCACTGCCGCATATTGCGTCATTCCTAATTGAGCATATAAGTTTGCAGTATTTTTATTTCGTTCTTCTGCACGTTGCCAAAACTCGCGGCTGTCGCTTCCCTGAAAGGGAACCATATCTTTTTGAGACTGATGAATGAAAATGCCAAAACGCTTTTTCATAAGCTGATCGGGACTCATGGGGATAGCCATTTCAATATCTGCAATATCCCATTCCTGCCAGGCTCCTTTGTACAGCCAGACCCAGCAATCTTTTATCCATTGGTCCCCGGCATTTTTAAGGCGAATGAAACTTTCAAACACAACATCCAGGCAAACTTTATGTGTGCCATGCGGGTCGGCAAGATCGCCGGCACAATACACCTGGTGAGGTTTTATCTGCCGCAGAATTTCCATAGTTATGCGGATGTCTTCTTCGCCCATTGGCTTTTTTTCTATGGTGCCGGTTTCGTAAAAAGGCAGGTCTAAAAAGTGCGCCCTTTCATCGGATAAGCCTACATAACGACAGGTTGCTTTGGCTTCGCAGCGTCTTATCAACCCTTTTATGCCGCGAATTTCAGGAGTGTCTCTTTGATTTGTTTTTTTGCGGGCAAGAAACTTTTTTGCTTCATATAAAACTTCTTTACTGGTATTATTATCCACGCCAATCATGTCTTCAAAACCAACTGCAAAATCGAGGAAGCGTGTTACAAATTCATCGGTTACAGCAATATTTCCGCTTGTTTGATAAGCAACATGCACCTCGTGTCCCTGGTCGTGCAGTCGCATAAAAGTTCCTCCCATGCTTATGATATCATCGTCGGGGTGAGGGGAGAAAATAAGGCAACACTTTGGCTGAATTTCACTGCGCTCGGGATGGTTAGGAATAACAGCATTGGGCTTTCCCCCGGGCCAGCCTGTAATGCTGTCGCGGAGCATGTAGTAAACCTGCAAATTTATTTCGTAAGCATCACCTTTCTCAACCAGTAAGTCTGCAAGACCATTTTCGTTATAGTCGTTTGTTGTTAAGCTTAATACCGGTTTTTTAGATTTAAGCGACATATTAACCACTGCTCTTTTTATCATCTTTGGCGTCCACTCAGTTTCGCCGGTCAGCCAGGGAGATTTTATGCGGGTAAGCTCTGTTGAAGCATTTTCATCTACAACAAAAGTACAGTCGTTATGCTGTTGTAATATACTTGCAGGCACCTGTTCGGATACATGACCTTCAACAGCTCTTGCAATTATAGGTGCCTTCATGCCCCATGCCATCAGTATAATTTTTTTGGCTTTTAAAATGGTGCTTATGCCCATTGTTATAGCCAGCCGCGGCACCTGCGAAATATTTTGAAAATCCCTCGCATTTGCTATGCGTGTACTGTTATCGAGTGTTATCAATCTTGTTTTAGAAAAGATACTTGAGCCAGGCTCGTTAAAACCGATATGGCCATTGTTGCCTATACCAAGTATTTGCAGATCAATGCCGCCTTTATCCTCAATCAACTGCTCGTATTGCTGGCAATGTTTTTTGATCTCTTCTTTCGGAAGCTCGCCATCCGGCAAAAAAATGTTTGCAGGATCAATATCAATATGATCGAATAGGTGGCGATGCATAAAGCTGTTATAACTTTGAAACGCCTCTTTCTCTATTGGATAATACTCATCGAGATTAAAGGTGATCACGTTCTTAAAACTCAAGCCTTCTTCACGATGCAAACGAACCAACTCTTTGTACATACTTATCGGGGTAGAGCCGGTTGCTAAACCCAATACAATAGGCCGGCCATTCTGTTGTTTCTCACGAATGCAATCTGCTATTACGCCGGCAACATATTTAGAACCCTCTGCAGGAGTAGGATAAATTTTTACAGGAATTTTTTCAAAGCTGTCAGTAAGGTCAATAACGCGGTGTTTGAGCATTTAGATGGTTTAAAGGCAAAAGTAAAAATTCAAAAGTAAAAATTTGAAATTGTTATGTGGCATATCTGGGATTTAAGGTGTATCCGGAATTTAATTAATGAGCAAAGTCGAGTTCGTAATTGCCTTTTATTCTTTCAATAGGCGGATTGAAGTAGCCATATTTAAGATGAGGAAACTCCTCGCCTATCAACTCCTGTAATTGTTTTACGCCCATACATTCGCCTGTGTCTGTTGCATTGATCTTGCTTAAATACCAATCGGGATCAATATTAAAATTCCGCCATTGTATCATTTTTAAGCCTGTGTGTTTAATAACTTTTCTTAATGCTTCGTATTCTTCAATGCTGTCGGTCATGCCAGGGAAAACAAAATAATTAATGCTCGTCCAGCCGCCATAACTGTTCACTATTTTAAGGCTTTCAATAATATCTTCCAACGTGTAATTGTTGGGGCAGTAATAAGGCTCGTAAATATGTTTGCGAACACTGTTAAGGCTTACGCGAATGCTATCTAAACCAACCTCGCAAAGAGCATTAACGGCATCCGGCTTTGAGCCGTTTGTATTTATATTAATGCTGCCTTTTGGTGTATGTTTTCTTATTTCTATAATGGCTTCGCGAATGGTTTGCCACATCAGCAATGGCTCTCCTTCGCAACCCTGGCCGAAACTGATAATAGGGAAGGGAGCACTCTCCAAATGTGGAACAGTATATTCAACAATTTCTTGTGCAGTTGGCTTAAAGGTTAGCCGGTCTTGTGTTGAAACAATCGTTTCGTCTTCGGGCTGAAACGAAATACAACCAATACAATTTGCATTACAAGCGGGTGATGTTGGTACCGGACATTCCCACCTGCTAAGGAAGTAATTACGGGCTGCAGGACAGTGGTAAGTAAGGGCACAATTATTAGCAAGGTGCTGAACCAACCGGTTATGCGGAAAATGCCGTAAAGTTTGTTGTACACCCGCTTCAACTTTTAACTGGTCGTAACCTTCGCAATCCTGCCGAATATCCTGTTCAATACGAATTGCGGGAACATAAAATTTTTCATTAAGCCATCCTGCGGCAGTATAGCAAAACAAGGGAAGGGTAGGTGCATCAGGCCCTGTTTCATAGGCAGCAAGATAGAAACCAGTATGCGCCGGCGGAATGAAAGCTGCAACTGCCCAACCTTTTTGACATAAGCGCATTTCTCCGGTTGTAACATCAATTCCAATTCCGCGTCGCCCTGGTAGTTCGTATAACTGTCCTCCGTTTGGTAATTCTATCCACTCATATTCGGGTATAGGTAATGCATCCCATCCGGTGCGGCCTGTTGCATATAACGAGGTGTCTTCAAAAATGTTTCCGTTGCCGTCGGAGTATAATATATATGGTGATTGGGTCATTAGTTGTCAATGTCAATGGTCAGTAGTCAATAGTCAATAGTCAATAGTCAATAGTCAATAGTCAATAGTCAATAGTCAATAGTTCAAGAGGTAAAAATAATGTATTTGTTTTTTCTCTGTCATTTTCATAGGCAGAAGGACTGAATACAGAACTTTAAGTCATAAGGCTGCTTTTAGCTTTAGGCGTTACGCTTTCCACTTTCTGCAATAATATAATCCCACATAAGCTTAAACACTTTATCTTTTAATGCCCTGCTTTTTATGTTCTGCGAAGGTACGGGAGGAAGGAAGTGCATTTCCAAACGATGGGGTTCAAGATAAAAAATCTTATTGGGAGGCAACACCGTTCGGGTATTGAAAATAACGGTGGGTATAACGTCTTTGCCGGTTTCTACTGCCAGCTTAAAGGCGCCGTCGTAAAATTGTTTCAGTGGTTCTTTTGTCCGATTGCGGGTGCCTTCGGGATAAATAACCATGTGCAGGCCGTTGGCTAAAGTCTGTTTCATTTCTTCATAACTTTTTCTGCGGCTTTCGTCGCTGTTTCTATCAACCAACACCGATCCGCGACGGTATATCCAACCAAACAAAGGCGCCTTTGTAAAAGATTTTTTTGCAATGGTTTTATTTGCGCCCGGTACAAACGGGGTAGTTATAGGAACGTCCATCAACGAGTTGTGGTTAGAAACAACAACATAGGTCTTCCCTTTTTCAAAATATTTTTTGCCCACTATTTTTAATGGACAGGCGATAAGTGTAAGAAATACCCGCATCCACCCTTTTGAGATACGGCGAAAAGTTTCGGTGCCTGCGGGTTCTTTAATTAAAAAAGTAAGGCAAATAGGTATTACAACAATAACTACGGTAGCTGCAAAAATAATAAGCCCCCAAAAAGCCCATATTCTGCAAAAGATGTTTTTAAATATTCTCATTAAAGTGATTTAAGCAGAAATTTTAAATTCCAAATTCCAAATCTCAAATTCCAAATTCCAAATCCCAAATCTCAAAATCCAAAAATCCTCAAATCCACAAATCCTTTAATTCCTTTAATCCATATCAAGCGACCAATCAATCGGATCTTTCCCTTCTTTCATTAAGTAATCATTTGTTTTACTAAAATGTTTGCAACCAAAAAAACCTTTATCGGCACTAAAGGGCGAAGGGTGAGCGGCTTTAAGTACGTGATGTTTTGTTTCATCAATCAACACTTGTTTATCTTGTGCAAATTTTCCCCACAATAGAAAAACAACTCCTTCTTTCTGGTCGGATATTTTACTGATAACTGCATTGGTAAATTCCATCCAGCCAATTTTTGCATGGCTTGCCGCTTCGTTAGCTCTAACGGTAAGTACAGCATTTAATAACATGACTCCCTGCACTGCCCATTTGGTTAAGTCGCCGGTTTTAGGAATAGGCATGCCAATATCCTGGTTCAGTTCTTTAAAAATATTAATGAGCGACGGGGGAGGATTAATGCCAGGAGGAACTGAAAAACTTAAACCATGAGCCTGACCCGGCCCATGATAAGGATCCTGCCCTAACAGCACCACTTTTACTTTATCAAAAGGAGTTTTATCGAAAGCATTAAAAATAAGCGAGCCGGGGGGGTAAATTGTTTTGCCCTGAGATTTTTCTACTTTAATAAATGTAACTGCATTTTGAAAATAGGGCTTAGAAAATTCAGCTTCTAAAACTTCCTTCCAGCCGGGTTCTATTTTCACGTCCATAACAATTTTCTGTTTGGATGCAAACTAATTAAAAATTACTTTTGCCACCGTTTAAAATGGTTCGGTAGCTCAGTTGGATAGAGCAACTGCCTTCTAAGCAGTAGGTCATTGGTTCGAATCCAATCCGGATCACCAGAATAAGGATTACAAGTTTGTAATCCTTATTTAGTTTTACTCTACTTTACAACAACCTCTTGTTTTTCAATTTCTTATAACAAGGCGAAACTTTTTCCTCTTTCTATCTTTACAAGGCAGGACATATCCTTAATAGAGTAAAAAATAGAGTTAATTATGTTATTGCCATTAAAACTAATCTGTGAACGTAAAAACGTTCGGCGCGATGGGACAAGTTTAATTTATATTCAATATTGTTTTAGCGCTGATAAGCGAACTTTGTTGAACACTCAAATTTCGATTCCTCCTCTCTATTGGAATAAAAGGAAGTCGTGCATTTCTTATGATCTTCCGCTCTTACATGGCGATGTTCAGCAATTAAATGATGAGCTAAAGAGAATGTATCGCATAGCAGAAGACATTGTTGCCTTTGCTTTTAAAAAGAAAATCGAGGACCCTTTAAATTTTGTAAAGAAAACTTATCATCCTCACTTTGATGTATCGTATCTCAATCTCACCTAAAAATTTCTCTCCATCTTCAATTTTTCCTTCACCTGATAACCCATCGGTGAATCAATTTTTATTTTTTACAGATTTAAGTATACTTAACTTCTTTCCACTTGTTTGCCAGGGTATGTTGCAGGCCTAAAACGAAAAGTGATGAAAGAATTAGCAACAAATAGTAACGCGATTACGCCAATGTTATTCCCTTACGAGCCGGAACACAGGGAAGGAATGCTTAAGACAATGCTCTACTTAGAAGCATTCAGAAACCAGATTGATGTATTGCTAAAAAAACTTAATCATGGTCAGTAAAGTTTTTTCCGGTCATTCTTTCTACCATGCCTGCAGATATGTAGTAAATAAACCGGGAGCAGAAGTACTGGAATGCGAGGGAGTAAGGGGACATGATTTTAAAGTAATGTCGGATGATTTTATCATACAGCAGCAATTAAGACCCGAAAAAGAAAAAGCCTGTTTTCACTGCTCATTAAGTTTTTATCCCGGAGAAAAATTAAGCGACGAACAAATGATAAGGATAGCGAAAGAGTATTTAGAAAAAATGAAAATTACAAATACACAATATGCTATTACCAAACATACCGACCGCAGGCATATTCATCTGCATGTTGTTGCCAATATGGTAGATAATAATGGCAAGGCAATATCTGACAGTTTTGTAAGACTGCGTGGAAAGAAAACAGCACAACAATTAACCGAGCAATATCATCTTGTTCCAGCTTTAAGTAAGAATCTTAAGCTAAGTAATTACGAGGCTTTAAGCAAATCGGAAGCAAACAAATACAAAGTATACGAGACAATTTTAAAGACATTACCTCAGTGCAAAAACATTCAGGAACTGGAAAATAAACTACAGTTGCAGGGTATAGAAACGCAGTACAAGTACAAAGGTCATACCCAAGAGAAGCAGGGAGTAAGTTTTAAAATCGAGGAAGATTGTTTCAAAGGAAGCCAGGTAGACAGACAGTTTTCTTTGGGCAACCTTGAAAAGATTTTAGCCCTGAACCAAAAACAAAGCGGGGAATTGAAGCAGAAACATCAGGAAAACTCTCCCAATTATTCATTAAATAGGTTAAAACAATCCGAAGAAACAAGCAGTCAGTTTAAAGAAAACCTACAAGAAAACGCAATAAGCAAAGGCATAGAAAAGTCTTTGAACATTTTGCTAAGCCCGGAAGAAAATATCGAGCAAACGCCGAAAGAACTTTTGGACGAGAACAAGCGCAGAAAGAAAAAAAGGTCTCAAAGATTACGTCACTAACATTAAAAAGTACAATTATGAACGAAGTATTAATAGGTTCACTTATTGACAAAGTGGATGCGCAGGAAAGAAAAATAGCAATACAGGAAAATCAAATTAATGCTCTTAAAGAAAAAACAGATCATGCTCCTGATTACACAGAAATTTTAAACCAGATTAAAACAGGCGTGGAAGGACTACGAGCTAATTTTCAAAGATTATCTTTTCCTGAAAAAGAAGTGCGGGAATTGTCAGCAATACTTGAAACAAGTATAGAGTTACTAAGTACTTGCCTGTTAAATCCTTCAATGGCTTCTCTGTATTTCTTGGGTCAATAGAAGCTAATCAAAAAGATACTCTGGAATTACAGATAGAAGAATTGATTGCTATAGGATGACCATCTGATTGAGGCAGGATATGGCATAGTAAGTTAGGAAGCAAACGGTATGGCCATCTTCCACAGCTTCTTACTGACCCATCATCCATATAAGAAGGATTGAAACTTCCAGAAGATTTAGGAACTGTAGGGAGAGACTCATGCTTACTGACCCATCATCCATATAAGAAGGATTGAAACCATCACTTGAATTTGCCCTGTAGTATGGGTTTGCAGCTTACTGACCCATCATCCATATAAGAAGGATAAGAAGGAGTAAAAATAGGTAATGTAGTATGTACCTTTTATCAAGTAAAAGTAACCTCCGAGCAATAACAGATTAATCTATGAAGTTGTTAAGTTTATTTTCATGCTGTTTTCGATACTGCAAAGGAGAACAACGAGCTATTTTTTTGAATTGCTCATAAAAGTTTGAGGCATTATAAAAGCCGCACAGAAAGTGAATATCACCTATATTCCTTTCATTTTCTATTAATAATTTTTTAGCATATCCAACCCGAATTTCATTTAAAAAACTAATTACCGTTTTATTTGTGTGTGATTTGAAATACCTGCAAAAAGCAGTTGGTGACATGTAAGCCCGGGAGGCTATATCGTTTAATGATAGTGGCTCATTAAAGTTTAATATTAAAAAATCGAAAACTTTGTTTAGACGCTGCACATCGCTTTCAAATAAATCCGGTTTATAACCTATACTTGAAAGCAATTTATATTCACTGCTTTCCGCAAGATCATTCAAAATATCTATAAAGGAAATAAAACGTTTAACGCTTTTCTCCGTGTAGGCTTTAGAAATCTTTTCGGAAACCTGGGCGCTTGTTTTACCCGTAAATAAAATCCCCCGTTGCGCCCTTGTAAACATTTCTCTCACATTCTTCATCTCAAAAGTTTTGAAAAATTCGTCTCCAAAACATTCTTTCCTAAAAAGGATAACACGGGCTTCGGCTTTATACACTAAATTGGATTCGTAATGCCTTAAACTGCTTTTCCAGCAGTGCGGAATGTTAGAACCTACAATTACAAGATCCCCCGGGCCAAAATTTTCAATACTATCTCCTACAAAACGACTGCCCTCCCCTTTCACGATAGACATAATTTCAATTTCAGGATGTAAATGCCAGGGCACAACAAAATAAGGTCTGTCAACTTTTATAATATTATAAGATTGCTCTTCTTTTAAATAGATATGTTGAAACAAGGGTTCGCTCATATTCAATAAGAATGCTAATATACCATATATTTTGGTGAATAAAGCGGAAAGTTTTGATTAGGAGAGCAAGTAACTTTATACCATAATTATCAATTTAAAAATCAAATGAAAATGAAAATGAAAAAGAGCTACCATTTTAAAAGTGCAGTATTAATTTTTACTTTATTTAGTTGTTTTAATTATTCCTGTAAAAAAGCAGAAACTCTTAATACAACTATTACTACTGTTAATGGAGATGCACCGCAAACAGTTGACATTACTCCAGTTCCCTGTAATCAACTTAAACCCAGGCCGGTAGGAATGACATGGAGAGACTCGCTGCCTTTAGATAAGACATTATGGCCTAAAAATAATGGGCCCATAACCAATGCTATTTTCCAATTAAATTGGAGTGATCTGCAGCCGGATGTATATAGTAGTGGAGGAATCCTGGATCAAGCTGCATCTTCCGCGGCAACTAATATCAGGTGGAGGCTAATTGACGATGCTATAGACCACTGGAAACAGGCAGGCATGCCAGGCCTCCCTCTAAGATTATATGCAGGTATAAATGCACCAAAATGGGTAAAAATGCTTGGTAAAAACGAATGTGATGCAGGTGTCCCTAATATTATGAATATATGGGTTGATCCTGACCATAATGGGGGTGATAGTACTGAAACAGCCCCTCGTTATTGGACACAAGAATATATTGATGCTCATGATGTTCTTACTACGAGAATTGCTAACAGGTATGAGGGAAACAATTATTTTATAGCATTTTATGCATTTGGCGCTGCTACAGCATTTAGCGAATATTGTATAAACGGCATGTTTCGCAATGTAGATGTATTTAGAAAAAATGGCATGACTACACAAAAGATGAAAAATGCAATAACACATTTTGCCAATAAATATAATGCCTTATTTCCTACTACGCATATTATATTATGGCATTCCTTGCCTGGCTTACAGGGCTGTACTGACGGTACAGGTACCGCCCCCCAACCGGTAAATGGTGTTTATAAAATGTATTCAGATGTGCAATTTGTAACGGACATGATAAAATTGTGGCGAGGCTTTGGATATCATGCCATCAATGGAAGCAATGATCTTGATGCACTTGAAATGAACTCTTCAGAACTGAGAAGGATTGTACAGGAAGGAGGGCCTATCGGACATCAAACCAGGAAGCTTTCTTCAATATCTAATGTTTATAACACCTGCGATAAAGGGACTGATCCAATAGGTGGAAATGCTACTTTTATTGAACTTCCCGCCGGGAACAACCTTACAAACAATCAGCTAATGGGATTAACTAATAAAGCTAAAATTAATAATAGCAAATTATGCAATTAATTCCCCTTAGATATAAATTCTAAATATCACTATACAACAATGATAATCTCGCCAGTTGAATTTTTAAAGGATGAGTTAAAAGGAAAGGAAATTATAAATAAAGCTACCCGTATCGGAGATTTGAAAAATCTTTTTAAAGATGAACTGCAAAGAATGCGGGTTCCACAGCATAAGATAGTATATGAAGTACAGGCATACCTGCCGGTTGATGAAGGAACTTTAGGAGGATTATTTTTTGGGATAACAAAAATTCATTCCGGAAAAGTAGGAAACGAATACTTTATCACTCGGGGACATTTTCATGAAGTTGCCGATCGTGCTGAATATTACTGGGGAATTAAAGGACAGGGGATACTGATACTAATGGATCAAAGCAGAAAAATAAGGGCTGAAATAATGCAGGAAGGAAGTCTTCATTACATACCGGCATATACGGCTCATCGTGTAGCAAATACAGGCATTGACACATTATCATTTGGCGCCTGCTGGCCCGCTGATGCAGGTCATAATTATGCTGAAATAGCTGCACATGGTTTTTCAGGAAGGGTGGTTGAAATAAATGGTTTGCCACAGTTAATAACAGAGGATTAAATCATTTTATGAGTATTATCGGCGTAGACCTGGGCGGAACAAGAATAAAAACCGGAATTATAACTAACGGTAAGGTTGAAGAATTGGCAATAACCGAAATAAATTCCCAAAAGGCATTACTTACCTATCTGCCATTGTTAAAATCCTGTATTTACGAATTGCAGCAAAAAACGAAAGGCGCTGAAATTAAGGGAATAGGTTTAGCATTTCCAGGACTTGTTGATACAGAAAAGAATATAGTAATTGGTACAAGTCAAAAATATAATGATGCTCCTGAATTGAATTTGGTTTTATGGGCGAAGCAAGAACTCGGACTAAACCTTAAAATAGATAATGATGCACGTTTAGCATGCATGGGCGAATGGAAGTATGGTGCCGGCAAAGAAAGCTCAAATATGGTTATGTGTACTTTAGGTACAGGAGTAGGAAGTGCTGTTATCATTGATAATAGAATGTTATACGGCAAACATTTTCAGGCCGGAGTATTAGGTGGACATTTCATAATAGATTTTGAAAATACTGAAAACAGATGCAGTTGTGGTAATTATGGTTGTGTTGAAGCAACAGCTTCTAACTGGATGATTGAACAATATGCTCTTAAACATTTAATGTTTAAGGAAAGCAGATTAAGTAAAATAGAGAAAATAGATATTGCTGCGGTGTTTGATCTAAGTATAAAGGGAGATGGATTATCGATCTTGTTAAGAGATCATTGTATAAATACATGGGCTGTAGGAATAATTAATCTTATTCATGCATATGATCCTGAAGTAGTTGTTATAGGGGGAGGCATTATGCATTCACAAGATATTATTCTGCCTTATTTTAAAAAAGTGATAGCGCAAAGGGCATGGTGCCCGTCTGGCATCCCTGATATACGTACTGCTGATTATCCGGATACAGCGGCTTTATTGGGAACAGCGTTATTATTTAAACGAAACTAAGTAATGGGAAGATTTCTTACCGGAGCATCAAATTATGACAAGCGGCCTTTTGTACCGGTATTGGGGTTTGAAAATGCATGCTGGAGCGGATGGGAAAATATTGCAGCGCAGATAAAAAAGCATTGTTCATCCATAACTAAACAGAAGCTGATAATTATAGCAGAGTGTTATTTAGGTATAAATAATGACGAATTAATATCGTGGATAAGCCTTGCTTTATCAACTAACAAAGTTTGGCTGGCTGCCAATGTTATGAAACCAGCAGAAGAAATAGACAGCATGGTAGGCCCTGATGTGACAGATGATGAGGTATTTGGTTACCTGACCCGTTTAGATATAAAAGACTTTTTTGATAACGAAAAACTTTTTTCTGCCAGAAATGCTATCGAAGAAACTGAAGAAGGAATAATACTGGTTTACGGAACCGGTGCATCATTAATGGCTGAAGCGGATATATTGATCTATGCAGACATGCCGAGAGGGGAAGGACAATTAAGGTTTAGAAGAAATGAAGTTAGTAACCTCGGTGTTGAAAACAGAACACAAAAAGCATCACTTCAGTATAAGCGGGCATTTTTTGTTGACTGGCGGGTATGCGACAAGTTGAAAAAGACTTTGATGAATAAATGGGATTATGTGTTGGATACAGTAACAGCAGGCAAACCAAAAATGGCAACAGGTGAGGCAGTTCAGGGAGCATTATCGCAAGTTGTAACACAGCCATTCAGGGTAGTTCCCTTTTTTGATCCCGGGCCGTGGGGAGGACAATGGATGAAGGAAGTGTTTAACCTTGATCAATCAGAAATTAATTATGCATGGTGTTTTGACTGTGTTCCGGAAGAAAATAGTTTGCTGCTAAGATTTGGGAATATTGATTTTGAAACTCCATCCATAAACCTTGTTTTTTTTAAACCATTAGAACTATTAGGCCAACCTGTATATGAACATTTTGGCGCTGAGTTTCCCATTAGGTTTGACTTTTTGGACACAGTGGATGGGGGAAATCTTAGTCTGCAGGTTCATCCTACAACAGAGTACATCCGGGAGAAATTTGGCATGCACTACACACAAGAAGAAAGTTATTATATGCTTGAGGCGATGGATGATGCTTGTGTTTATCTTGGTTTTAAAGAGGACATAGAGCCACATTTAATGATAAAAGAATTACATGAGGCTAAGAAAATCGGAGAGTTTAACGCTGAAAAATATGTGGAAAAATGGCCCGTAAAAAAGCATGATCATATACTTATTCCGCCGGGAACAATTCACTGCTCGGGGCGAAACGGAATGGTTTTAGAAATAAGCGCAACGCCTTACATTTTTACTTTCAAGCTTTGGGATTGGGGACGCATGGGTTTAGACGGAAAGCCCCGCCCGATAAACATCGAACATGGAAAAAATGTTTTAAACTGGAAACAAACATCATCTCTAACTAAAAAAAATCTTATAAATAAAATAGAAAAAATTGATGAAGGTGATGGATGGATTGAAGAACGTACAGGACTAGCCGATAATGAATTCATTGAAACACGAAGGCATTGGTTTTCTAAACCTGTACATCATTATACAAAAGGAATTGTAAATGTTTTAAACCTGGTTGAAGGACGCGAAGTGATTGTTGAAAGCCCAACAGATTTATTTAAACCTTATGTAATTCACTATGCTGAAACTTTTATTATCCCTGCAGCAATTGAAGAATATACCATCAAGCCGTGGGGAGAAAGTGAAGGAATGCAATGCGCAACAATAAAAGCATTTGTAAAAACACAACACAATTAAAATGGAAATACCGGAAAACAAACCATCTGTAAGTTTTGTTGAAAGACCATGGGGATCTTTTAAACAATTTGCAAATAATGAGCCTTGCACGGTAAGCCTTATGACGGTACTTCCGGGGCAGCGCTTAAGCCTGCAATCGCATACGGGCAGAGCAGAATTATGGATTGTAATTGATGATGGAGCAACGGTGCAGGTTGGATATGATATTAAAACTTGCAAAGCCGGCGATGAAATCTGGATACCGGCAAATGAAAGGCACCGGCTGTCGTGCAATGGTGATGCGCCGGTAAGGGTTTTAGAAGTTGCATTTGGCAATTGGCAACAGGATGATATAAAACGATATGATGACGATTACAAACGATAAATCAAGTAAGCGAACAACATTAATTTGTTTGGCTGCTGCCTTTGGCGGACTACTGTTTGGCTTTGATACCGCTGTAATTTCCGGCGCTATTGAGCTTATAAAAACTCAGTTCCATCTAAATGCTGTTACAGAAGGATGGCTTGTTAGCATTGGTTTGCTGGGTTGCATAATAGGTGTTTTTGCTGCAGGTTTATTAAGTGATAAAGTTGGCAGAAAAAAAGTGCTGCTGCTTTCAGCCGCGCTGTTTCTAATTTCTGCAATTGGATGTGCCATGGCAAATTCATCTTCTATATTAATTTTATTCAGGCTAATTGGCGGTGTTGGTGTTGGTATTGCTTCCGTTATTTCGCCCATGTACATTACTGAATTTGCGGGCTCAAAAGTAAGAGGACGCATGGTTGCTTTTTACCAGTTGGCGATTACAATTGGTATTTTGCTGGCATATTTTTCCAATGCCTGGCTGCTCACATTATTTAATAACGGAGTGCAGGAAAACAGCACATTTTTATTCGGCTTCTCAAAAATGGAAGTATGGCAAAGTATGTTTTTAGTGATGGCATTACCCTCAATTTTGTTTTTGATCTTTATTTTATTTGTGCCTGAAAGTCCACGCTGGCTTATCTCAAAAAATAAAAAGCATAAAGCTTTATCTATTTTAAAAAAAGTAAATAACGAAGATGTAGCTGCACAAACTTTTAAAACAATAGAAAATGCATCTGTTGCAAGAGGAAAATCACAACGCTCTGTTCTTATCAAAGAAATGAGAATGCCTTTATTTATAGGTATGATACTGTGTATTTTTCAGCAATTCAGCGGTATCAATGCGATAATTTATTATGGTCCAAAAATATTTACGCTTGCCGGGCTAAACGGCGGAAATGCTTTACAGGCGCAGGTTATAATAGGTGTTGTAAATGTTATTTTTACTACGATTGCCATTTCTCAATCAGATAAATTTGGGCGCAAGCCGTTATTAACTATTGGCTTGGCAGGAATGATTTTATGCCTGGTAATGGCAGGCGCTTGTTTTTACACCGGAAACCTGAATGGCATTTTTCTTCTTACGATGTTAGAGTTATTTATTGCATGCTTTGCTTTATCTGTTGGTCCGGTAACATGGATTTTAATTAATGAAATTTTCCCCGATGATGTAAGAGCAAAAGCAGTTTCAATATGCACGTTTACGTTATGGTCTGCTGCGTGGTTAGTTGGGCAATTTTTTCCGTGGCTGCTGGAGCATGTTGGCGCCGCCGGTGTGTTTTGGATTTTTGCCGGATGTAGTTTATTAAACCTTATCTTCTGCAGAAAAGTTTTAGTGGAGACTAAAGGAAAAACTTTGGAAGAGATTGAAAGTATTTATGTTCATCCTAAAACTGCATCCCTTTATTAGACTATGAAAAGATTATTATTTTTCATTTCAATTTTCACTTGCATCGAGGCTTTTGCTTCTCCTCCCGTAACGCTCAATCTTAATGGCACGTGGGATTTTGAACAAACTGTATCTGCATTTCCGCCTTCTCTTTTTACAAGAAAAATACCTGTTCCGGGGTTAATACATTTGGCTGTACCGAGGATTGATGAATACGACAAATTTTTTAAGCGACCGGAAAAATCAGTACTGAAGATCACTTCTTCAACTATTGATATAGATTATACGCCAAAATATAATTGGTACAGAAAAAGCGTTTTTATTTCGAACGACTTAAAAGAACTCGAAGCTGTGCTTACAATAAAAAAAAGCCAATATGTAACGCAGATATACATCAACGGAATTGATTATGGGTCTTTTATTGAATGCAACACCCCGATAGATGCTGCCATTACCCGTGCATTAAAGTTTGGGCAAAACAATGAAATTTTAATTAAAGTTGGCGACAGGTATCGCCTTCCTGACCAGGGTGCCGGTGGTACAGATCAGGAAAAAGAACATTATCTTCCCGGCATTTGGGATGATGTTACTTTATCTTTCACTGATAAAATAAAGGTAAACAGGTTGTTGGCTTTGCCATTCCTTAAAAATAAAAAGGTAATCGTAAAGGCGCAAATGTGGAACCTTAATCCACCTCAATGGCGCAATTCTTCTGAAAGACAGGATACTGTTTTATGGGAAATAAAAATACTTGAAAAGAAATCACAGAAACAAGTTGCAACATCTGCGGGAAAATTTTTTGCCAAACGCGGCGCACTAACTGAAGTTGATACAGAAATACCAATAGACTTTCCGCATGCCTGGTCGCCTGACGATCCCTTTTTATATTCAGTAGAAATTACAACATTTTATAAAGGACAAATATCTGATATAGTAATAAAGAATTTTGGAATGCGGGATTTTGAACGGCGCGGAAAATTCTTTTATCTAAATGGAGAAAAAACTTTTTTACGCGGAAGCAATATAACCTTGCAGCGTTTTTTTGAAGACCCTGATTGTAACAATCTTGCCTGGGATAAAGATTGGGTTAAAAAGCTGCTTATCGATATTCCTAAATCGCTTAGCTGGAATGCCATGCGAATATGTGTAGGCATTGTGCCGGATTTTTGGTACGACCTTGCGGATGAATATGGCTTATTATTTCAAAACGAGTGGCTTTATTGGCAAACCCATGGCTGGGAAAATCAGATAAGAAAAGAATATACTGATTGGGTTTGGTCAGACGGATCGCACCCGAGCATTGCAATTTGGGATGGCATAAATGAAAATTGGGATGACTATATCGGCAACAAATTAATCCCCGAATTAAAAGTTGTTGACCCAACACGCATTTGGGATGCAGGCTACATGACATCCCTGCAAATGAATAATGATGAAATGGATGAACCCCATACTTACCAGGGTTTCAGGATTACCGAAGAGTTAAAAAAGAATCCATATCCTTTAGGCAACTTGAATTATAAACCAGTTGTAATAAGTAAAATAGAAGAGGCGGGAGTGCCTCAATTGGTTAATGAATATGGGTGGATTTGGCTTTGGCGAAATGGTACGCCAAGCAAACTTACCATACCGGTTTATAATTATTATTTAAGTGAGAATAGCACAGTAACTGAACGAAGAAATTTCCAGGCTTACTGGCTTGAGCTTGAAACCGAGTGGTTACGAAGCAACCGCTCAATTGCCGGTGTTCTTGCATTTACGCTGTTAACTAATAATTATGGTTATACCGGCGATTGGTTTACGGGCAACATAAAAGACCTAACTCCCAGCCCCGCTTTACAATGGTTTAAAGAAAGTTTTGCACCTGCAAACGTTTTTATAAATCTCACGGATGAACGTTATGCTAAAAATCAACCGGTGCATAAGCCGGGCGAACAATTAAATTTTTCTTTGTTGGGAGTAAATGACCTCAATATAAAGAAACAAGGAGAAGTAGAAATCCGTTTTTTAAATCATGAAGGAAAAGAAGTATTTAAGGATAAGATAAAAATTACTTTACCTGCTGCAGACAGGATTGAAATTCCATATAGTTTTAAACTGCCTGATATTCCTGATGGATACTTACTGCAAACCAGTTTTACAACAGAAGGCAGCAACGATAAAAAATTAAGCAGAAGATTTATAAAAGTGGGAACGAAAGAAAGTTATACTTTTTATGAATCCGAAATGCCGGAATGGTCACCTTTAAAATTGTAGCAGCGTTAATCTGATAAATAAAAATATAAACATCACTATGAAATTAAAATTTAGAATAATCTTAATCCTCTTTGTATTAACAGGCGCTGTTTCTGCACAGGAAAAAATTAATTACCAGCTTTGCGATAAGGATTTCAGGCCTATTTACATGCACGACAATCTTCCCGCAAATGCAGTATATACTAACAAAAATGCATCGGCAGAGGCGAGAGCGTCGGATGTAATTAAACGGTTAACCTTTGATGAAAAACTAATGCTGACCGGAGGTTGGAATAAATTTCATTATCCGGGGATACCTAAATTAGGGATCCCGCCTGTTTATTTTGCTGATGCATCTCAAGGTGTACATATCAAAGATCTTTGTGTTAAGGTTGAAAAAACGACCGCCTTTCCGAGCGAGTTAGCATTGGTGGCTACATGGAATACTCAATTAGCTTATAAATATGCAGAATGTATTAGTGAAGAATGTCAGGCATGGGGCGTAAATGTATTGTTAGGCCCGGGTGTAAACTTTTACCGTAATGCAGAGGGTGGCCGAAATTTCGAATACCTCGGTGATGATCCCTTTCTTGGTTCTGCCATAACCGTTAGTTATGTAAAAGGCATGCAAAGCCTGGGAACAGTTGCAACTTTAAAAACTTTAATAGGCACAGAACAAGAGTTTGCACGTCATGCTGCTGATGTAAGAGTTGAAGAACGTGCCCTTAACGAAATTTATTTAGCCCCATTTAAAGCTGCTATTTCCGACGGGGGAGTTTTGGCTGTAATGACAGGCAATAACTACGTTAACGGCCAGCCTGGTGCTGCTGACAAACCCCTGTCTGGCGATGTGCTGCGAAAAAGATATGGTTACAAAGGAACTATTATGAGTGATTGGGCCGGCAGCCAGTTTTGGGTGGATAAGCAAAATCTGGAATTGAACTCAGGCCACAGTTTATTAATGGACAATAATGAGCTTTTTGCCAAATACCTTACTAACGAAATTGCTGCTCATCCTGAGAAAAAAGCGGAGATTGAAAAGAGCCTGGAAAAAATGGTTTTTTATAATCTCTACACCTTCTTCAAAAGTGGTGTCTATGACAGGCCTTATCGAAATCCTGCTTTAGTACAAAAAATTGAAAGCCATAAAAAAATAGCACTGCAAACTGCTGAAGAAAGCATTACGCTTTTAAAAAATACAGGTAATATATTGCCTCTAAAGTTTGAAGAAGTGAAGAAAATTGCAGTGCTTGGCACAGACACAGCACTTACTGTTTATGCTGGCACCGGCAGTGGTGCTGTAATAGGATACGATCATGTTGATTACCTGGCGGGACTAAAAAAAATTTATGGTGATAAAATTATTCGCCAAACCACACCCAATGATGACGAAATTAAATCGGCGGATGTAGTGTTGTACTTCATCAACAAATCCGCAGGAGAGGGATCTGATGTGCCTTATAATTTACCTGGTATAGAAGAAAAGGTTAACCATTATAGCAGTCTCAACAAAAATTTAGTCGTCATCTATTCAGGTGGCAACGGGTTTCCAGCCCCCTGGCTTTCGAAAGTGAAGGGATTGGTATTCGCTTATCTGTTGGGCCAGGAACGCGGAAATGCTCTTGCTAATATATTAAGCGGTAAAGTAAACCCTTCAGGTAAACTGCCTTTTAGTATAGAAAAGGATTTTAAAGACAGCCCCGCATTTGATTACAATAAATTAAGCGATGGAAAATATTATTGGCGTGGCGGCAAACCTGATTCTAAACAAATTCAGAATAAATTCGGGATTGTACCTATTAACTATAATGAAGGTATTTATATTGGTTACCGATGGTTTGAAAAAAAGAATATTCAGCCACAGTTTCCTTTTGGATACGGATTATCTTATACACAGTTTACATATGGGATGGCAAAAGCATCTGCTGCTAAAGTGGATAAACTTAAACCGGTAGATGTAAGTTTTACCGTTAAAAATACTGGTGCCAAAGCAGGCGCTGAAGTAACTCAACTTTATATTCACAAAGTAAATAGTGAGATTGACCGTGCTGTAAAGGAATTAAAAGGCTTTAGTAAAGTGTTTCTGAATGCAGGGCAGTCTGTAACAGTTAAGCTGCCGGTTAAATGGCAGGATTTGGCTTACTGGAGCGAAAAGCAGCATGACTGGGTAGTTGAACCAGGTGCTTATGAAATTGAAATAGGATCATCTTCAGATAATATCAAATCTAAAATAATTATAAATAACTGATCCCTTCAATAAGTTCACTTTATCACTAAAAAAAAGGAGTTACAAATGATTTCTAAACCTATAAAACTTCGATATTTATTTCTTATTCATGGTATCAAAAGTGTTTTTCTGCCTCTGTTATTATTCCGGTCGTATCTAAAATTGTTGAACAAGTGCTTTGAAATTGAAATAGGATCATCTTGAATCGATATTAAATTTAAAATAATTATAAGCTTAATAGCTGCGGGTTCATCTTTATCATAAGTACAAAAAGCGGTAGAAAATGAATAATACCATTGCGAAAGTGATGTTGTTTTGAAGCTGCCGAATGCTGCACTCTAACAATTAGTGTAAAACTGACATTATACCAATTCTAATTAACCACAAATTCTAAACCATAAAATATTAACTAAAGTATGCAAACAAGCTATTTTACTAAAAACGAATTAGATCTGTTTAAAAAGCACTTTGTCTTAAAAATTGTAATGTTTCTTTTAATTACAACTTGCCTGCAACTTACTGCAAAAGCATTTTACAAAAATAAGAACCATTGGGCCAAAAGTATTGTAACGGTAACAGGTAAAGTAACAGATGAAACCGGTACTTCGATAACAGGGGCTACCGTAACGGTTAAAGGTGCCGGAACAGGTACGCAAACCGATGCGAATGGAAGGTTTAAAATAACGGCAAACGACAATGCTACCTTAGTTTTCTCTTCTGTGGGTTTTACCACTGTAGAAGTGAACGTTAATGGAAAAACTGTAATCAATGCAACCTTAAGTTCAAGTGCAAAAGACCTGGATCAGGTAGTAGTAATTGGATATGGAACAGTAAGAAAATCGGATATCACCGGTTCGGTAGGCACTGTAAAATCTGCAGATTTAAACAGGAACAAAACAACGGACGTATTAAAAGCATTGCAGGGTAAAATTGCCGGGGTGGAGATAAGTTCACAATCAGGAGAGTTAGGTTCCGGTTTAAATATCACCATTCGTGGCGGAAGCTCTATTTATGGGTCTTCAACGCCGTTATTTGTTATTGATGGTATTCCTATGGATGTAAACACCAGGGAAGCAGCATCTTCATCGGTACCCAGCTCTGCTACATCAAATCCTTTGGCTAATATAAATCCTGCGGATATTGAATCTATTGAAATTCTTAAAGATGCTTCTGCTACAGCTATATATGGCTCAAGAGGTGCCAATGGGGTTGTGCTGATTGTTACTAAAAGTGGTAAAGCGGGTAGCGCACGCATAGAATACGATGGATATGTAAGTTTTGGCAGCCTTAGTAAAAGATTGAATGTACTTAATGCAGATCAATTTATCGAATATCAAAAGTTGATAAATCCAACAGGGCCAATAGTAGCAACCGGGCCCGATGCAAACGGAGTGTACACTCCCAGAAATTTCGATACAATACCCAAGCATGACTGGCAGAGTGAAACTTATAAAACATCTGTTACCCAATCTCATAATGTAACGATAAGCGGAGGCAACAACACCACTACTTTTTCCGGAAGCATTGGCTACCTGAAGGATGAAGGACTAATCAGACAAAATACAAACGACAGGTATAGTTTACGCCTTCGTGTTGATCACCAGGCAACAGACAGGCTTAAAATAGGCCTTAATGTCAGCAACAGTTTATCGGTATTAAACGGCGCTACCAATAGTGGTTCTAACTTCTATGGCAATGGTGTAGTCCAATCAATTGTGTACTCAAAACCGGTTGAGGTTTATGATCCGCTTGATGATATTGAAGCCTCGTATGTTACACCCACTGAATTAATAAACAACGCTTATAAAAACACTACGCTTCAAAATTTAATTGCTGATGTAAACTTGAAATATAAAATCTCACCAAACCTTAATTTTAGTGTAATTGCAGGTGGAACCACATCAAATTCAAAAGGCCTGGAATTTTACGGTTCTAACACTTTTCAGGGAGTTAAATTAGGAGGTGATGCTTTTATAAATAACATAAAGACTTATAGTATCATTAATACCGATCAGCTTACTTATAATAAAGCATTCAATAAAAATAATTCATTAAATGTAATCGGTGCTTTTGAGGTCAACAGTTATGATTTTCAATCAAGCAGTATAGAAGGACAACAATTTGCCGATCAAAGTACCGGCGTTCAGGATATCTCGAAAGCAGGTGTAATAGCAAATTATTCCAGCAATCATTACCGCAATAACCGTTTGTCTTTCATCTCCAGGGCTAATTATAATTTCATGAACCGCTATCTTCTAACTGCAAGTCTTAGAGCCGATGGTTCGGATAAATTTGGCGGTAATAATAAGTGGGGATATTTTCCAAGCGGCGCTTTTGCATGGCGGGTTAGCGAAGAACCATTCATGAAAAACCAAAAGGTAATCAGTAATTTAAAAACAAGGCTAAGTTTTGGGGCTACAGGTAATGAGCGGATACCGGCTTACAGGTATATAGGAACACAAGGCAGAACTTATTACTCATCTAACGGCGTTGCTGTTTATGGTTCATCACCCGATAACAAAGCAAATCCGAATTTAAAATGGGAGAGCACTTTGCAGTATAATGCAGGTTTAGATATAGGAGTAATAAAAGATCGTTTTCAAATAACTGCTGATGTTTATTACAAAAAAACCACACAAATGTTGTTGCCTGCTCCAATACCCGCAATAACAGGTTTTTATACCCAATGGCAAAACCTCGGCAGAATTGATAATAAAGGGATAGAGCTAACCTTAATTTCGCGCAATATCACCACCAGGAATTTTAGTTGGGAAACAAATTTCAATATTAGTTCCAACAGGAATATAGTAAAAGATTTGGGAGGCACTACTATTATACCCGTAGCTGTGCCCGGTGAAATTAGAAATATCGGCGCTGTTTTAGTAGGCCAACCATTAGGAATAGGATATGGATATGTGGTTGACGGTGTTTACCAGTTATCTGATTTTACGTGGCAAAACACCAGTGATCCCACAATAGATACTGCCTTGAGAACTTATACTATTAAACCAGGCGTTTTAACAGTAGCCGGTTCTTCAGTGGCTCCGGGTTCATTTAAGTTTAAGGATTTAAACCAAGACGGAGTTGTTAATGATAAAGATTTAACCGTCATAAGTCACAGCGCTCCTAAATTCATCGGCGGCTTTACCAACACGTTCCGTTATAAGAATTTTGATTTCAGCATATTTTTTCAAGGTGCGTATGGTAACCAGGTTATCAATCAGTCTAAATATTTATTAAATGGTTTTCAAATCAAAACCAATATTTCTCAGGATTTTTATTATAACCGGTGGACTGTGGATAATCCTACAAATACCTACGGAACTTTTGCTAATAAAAATGCTACAGCAGGTTTAAGCTCTTCTTATTATGTTGAGGACGCATCGTACCTGCGTTTAAAAAGTGTAACCATTGCCTATACTTTACCAATTTCGGCTTTGGATAGGTTGCATATAAAGCGCATACGACTATATGCTACAGGAAACAACCTGCTCACCTTTACCAAATATAGCGGTTACGATCCTGAAGTTGCATGGCGCGATCCATTGCTTACTGGCGTAGATAAACTTGCATTTCCAAGAACACGTAACATCATTTTCGGGGCAAATATTTCTTTCTGATAAATTTTAGATATAAAACTAATTGCAATGAAAAATTTTAGATATCTTCTCATATTAACTCTTTTTATACCTCTGTTTAATTCGTGTAAAAAAGATTTTTTAAACGGACAACCATTTTCAACCACTTCAACTGAAAATTTTTATAAAACTGCTGCTGATATAGATCAGGCTTTAACCGGCTGTTATTCTATATTAAATTCGGGAAGTGTGCAAGGACAATCAGGCGGTATCTTTTTTATACAATTTCCAACCCTGGGTACAGCAGGCACCGATGAAATGGTTACGCGGGTTAGTCAAACAGAAGCGAGCTATTCACCCATAGGGTATGGAGCATGGAACAGCCAGTCTATTTTTATTCAGGACACCTGGACTTTTTTGTATATTGGTATAAACCGTTGTAATGTGTTGTTGGAAAAACTGCCTGATATAAATATGGATGATACACGTAAGACACAAATAATGGCAGAAGCAAGGTTTTTGCGGGGGCTGGAATATATGTATTTAGGTATGATGTATGGAGGTGTGCCTGTTGTTACTGTATCTAACCCCGATTATAACTTACCGAGAAATACTGTACAGGAAGTATTTACGCAGGTTTTCTCTGATTTGGATTATGCGCATAAAAATCTTGGTGTAACCTCAGTTGCATTAGGGCGGGCTAATAAATATTCAGCAGCAGGGTTATTAGCCAAAGCTTACGAATGGGTTGGCAGTTGCAGCCTTAATAAAGTTGGTGCCAGCCTTAGTTTTGCTTTAAATGATTACAGTTGGGCTAACAGCATTACCATGTATACTAATGCATTAGAACTTACTACAGAGATCATTAACAGCAATAAATATGTTTTGATTGCCAAGTACGATTACTTGTTCAGGGAAACAACAAAGTCCTATCAGTACCAGGAGTTTTTATTCAATACCGAGGCAAGCAGCGACCCTGCTAATGGTAATCAGCCTACTTATCAGGCAACTTTAATTCCTCTCGGTAATAATGCTTCGGTTGGTGGCGGCACATGCCGCATTGTGCCTACCGGTGAATTATTTGCCAAATACTCGCCTGCTGAATCCGGCACTGTTTATACAGATTTTCGCAAGACCTGGAATTTCAGCGCTGCAATACCTGCAACTAATCCCGGTTATGAAACTGTTGAAGGTGTAGGTTATTATGTGCCTAAAGCTTTAGCCCTGCCTAAAGCGGGCACTGCTGCTAACTCAACAGTTGCTGCGGCAGTTTTTTATTGCAGCAAGTTTCGCTACCGCGATCCTAAGCAGAAAAAAATAGTTCTTAATAACACTGATGATAACTTCCCGATTTTACGTTATGCTGAGGTTTTGCTTATGCATGCCGAGGCTATTTATTTTACATCGGGCAATGTAACTGCTGCACGCACATTTTTATCTCAGATACGTAAAAGAGCAATAACTCCTACACTAACTTTGGCTACCGATATTAATGCTGCTTTATCAACCCTGAACACAGCTTATACAAATGCAGATTTTGTACAGGAGCTGTTGGATGAACGTGCCCGAGAGCTATGCTTTGAAGGGAGCCGGCACTTTGATTTAACCCGGTTTGGACGTTACACATCGGTTATAAGCAGCCTTACAAGCGATATTTCATTAGGCTTTAACAACACAGCTGTAGGATTACTAAAAACCAACTTTACCCCAAATAAAATATGGTTTCCTTTGCCTTACACTCAGTTATTAGTAGAGCCTGCGTTAATACAAAATCCAGGTTATTAATTCCTAATAGTTATAATATCCAATGAAAAAATATCCGATAATTATTTTTATATTTTTTTGTGGTTTTTTGGGCAGAGCAATTGCTCAAAGCAGTACAAACAGTAATGTGCTTGGCGTGTGGGGGCATGGAAATAAAGTTTCTAAAAGCATTATAAAATCTATGCCTTTTATACATGGCTGGAACTTTACTTTTTACTGGCGCGAGCTGGAACCGGAAAAAGGCAAATTCAATTGGAAATTATTTGATGATCAAATTAAAATTCCCATAGATAATAATTTAAATGTTGGCTTTATGGTGTGGGTTGGGCAGTTTAGCCCTGAGTGGGTATATGAAAAAGATGGGGTGCAAAAAGTATATTTTAATGATAAACTGCATAATGATAAATACTACCCCTATTACTTAAATCCGGCATACAAGGCAGACTATTTTGCCATGCTTAAAGCGGTTGGTGAACATATTAAATCTTTGCCAATGGCTACAAGAATGAAAATTCAATTTTGGATGAGTGCAGAGGGCAGCACCGGTGATGAAACACCTTACAAAGCTCCCCCTATTAATCCACAATTTTTTATTAGTGATAAACAGTGGACAGATTATAAAAGGGAAGCCTGGAGCTATATGTATCAATTAGGAAATTCTGTTGAACCTAAAGTGCATATTCTCATAAACCCTGCTAATAGCGGAAAGTATTTTGATTTTGTTACAAAAAATTTTCCAACGGCTTGGTTAAAGGCGGGTTCACTGGCACACACCTATAAATTTGATGGAGAGATTGATTATTATAGCCGCTTAAAAAAAGTGGTTAATCCAAGTAACAATGGTTTAAATAACCGTATCCGTGCCGAATCTGAAGAAGTGCAAAAAATAGGATGGTTTAAACAATCTCCCCAGCAAAATAATTTTGCAATTGTTACTTCTTCTCTATTTATAGGGCTGGATATTTTAAATGTACGTGCCGATATAGAAAGCATGGTAGGAAACAATGTATATCCCTTTCAGTTTTTTAATAAGTATGCCGGCCAGAGAGATCCTGCTATTGCAACAGGTGCTTTCTGTGTTTTTAGAGATGTGTTGGATGTAAATGATACAAAACGCTTTCCGGAAGATAAATACGGTAAAGTAATCTCTCATATCAGAACTACTGAAACAAAAGAGAATGATGCCCCGGCAAATGCAGGCAATAATTCAAAAATGCCAAGGCCAAATGAAATATCACTGAAGCGTATTCAAAATATTTTAAAAGAGTTTGAGCCCTATGGAGCTAAAAATGGAACTACTTCTGAAGAAGATAAAATAGTTTACAAGGATGACGACAAGATTGAACCCAAACTAAAAAAAGAAAATTTAAGACGCGATCTTACGGATAAATATTTTGACGATTTTGGCATTGATTTAATTCCCGGAAACTATTGGCGTTTTTTAGAACAATATTCTCCCAACACTACCAGCAGAGGTTACTGGCGCATCGGTCCTGTTGATCAACCTTTCGGCAGGTTTGCCCGTGGCTTTGATCATCAAAGCGGAATGTCAGAAATGTTTTTTTCTTTAGATAAAGATTTTTTTAAAAAGAATAATGAACCTCATAAGCTGCAGGTAAAAGTGGTATATTTTGATAAAGGCAATGGCGAATGGACATTCAACTATTACAATGGCAAAACCAGGGCAGAGGCTTATCGGGTTCATTGCGGAAACACAAATCGCTGGATCACTAAAACAGTTACGTTATCTGCTGATCTTTCAAAAAAATTAGAGCACAACACAGACTTCTCTTTAAAATACTCCGCAGGAGACAATACCATATTTAGTATGATGGAAATCGTTCGTTCCTGAAATAAAAAATATCAATAAACGTATTAGCTACAAAAAATGAACAAATTAAACTTTACCCCTTTTGCCACCTTATGCTTAGGTGTAACTGTATTTGCAACCGGTGTTACGTTTATTCATAAACTCAATATAAAGAAGCCTGCTGATTTGAGGGAATACTTTTCTTACTCAATAGACAGGATACCGTTGATAAGCACGCATCGCGGCGGCGGATATGATGCAGGCTTTGTAGAAAATAACTTATGGGAGAATGCGGTTCAGGGTTATATAGCAAGCATCACTTTCGCCGATGCACAGATAGGCCGCTTATTAGATGCTCTCGATAACAGTAAGTATAAACAAAACACTATTATAGTATTGTTCGGCGATCATGGATGGAACCTGGGTGAAAAAGAGCACTGGCGCAAATTTGCTTTATGGGAAGAAACTACACATGTTCCGTTCATTATTTCGGCACCTGGTATGGTTAAGCCAAATAGTGTATGCGACCGTACCGTTAACCTGATGGATATTTATCCAACATTAATTGAGATGTGCAGTTTTCCTGTTAAAAAAGGTATGGAAGCGGTAAGCATTTTCCCCCTGTTAAAAAATCCTAAACTTGAATGGAATCATCCCTCAGTATCAACCTGGGGTCGTAATAATCATTCTGTGAGAACTGAGCGCTGGAGATATATAAGGTATAGTGATGGAGGTGAGGAATTGTACGACCATAATATCGACCCGCATGAATGGAAAAACCTTGCATCAGACCCAAAGTTGGCTGATATTAAGAAACAGCTTGCTGCGTGGATGCCAAGGGTAAATGCAGAAAATGCACCATCAGAAAACCGTGATGGCAATGATGGTGAATAAGCACTATGGATAATAAAATTTGCAGTTAAATTAATACCATGAATTATAAATCAGCCTTTAAAACACTATTGGGAGTGTGCCTGTTAAGCTTTTTATCTGTTCCTGCAAATGCACAGGATAGTAAAGTAAGTACTGCTAAACGACCCAATATTTTATTCTGCATTGCAGATGATGCTTCCTTTCAGCATTTTGGTGCTTATGGTTTAGGATTAACTAAATGGATAAACACTCCTGGGTTTGACCGTGTGGCAAAGGAAGGACTTTTATTTATGAGAGCTTATACGCCCAATGCAAAATGCGCCCCATCACGTGCCAGCATTCTTACTGGAAGAAACTCGTGGCAGTTGGAGGCAGCAGGCAACCACAATGCTATATTTCCTGCTAAGTTTACCACCTTTATGGAGGTATTAAGTAAGCATGGCTACAGCATCGGTTATACAGGTAAAGGCTGGGCACCCGGCAATTCGGGGACGGTAAAGGGCAAGCCACGTATGCTTACCGGTCCAGACTACAGCAGTTTAAAGACGTCAGTTCCCACAACAGGTATTTCCCCTATTGATTATACTGCAAATTTCCAGGAGTTTTTAAAGAATAAACCTAAAGACCAGCCGTTCTGCTTTTGGTTTGGATCGCGTGAGCCACACCGTGAATATGAATATGGATCTGGTGTTGCTAAGGGAAAAAAGAAAATCTCAGATATTGCAAGCGTTCCCCCTTTTTGGATAGATAATGAAAAGGTGCGTAATGATATGCTGGATTATGCAGTTGAGGTAGAGTATTATGACAGTCATGTGCTGAAGATGTTGAAATTGCTTGAAGAAACCGGCGAATTAGATAATACAATTGTTGTAGTTACATCTGATAATGGAATGCCTTTTCCACGTGTAAAAGGCCATATGTACGATTTTGATAACCATCTTCCGCTCGCAATTATGTGGAAGAACCATGTCGAAGCACCAGGAAGAAAAATTACAGATTTTGTAAGCTTTATAGATTATGCTCCTACCTTTTTAGAAATTGCGGGGGTAAATGCTAAAGATGAGATGCAACCTGTTCAGGGGAAGTCTCTGGTTGGCTTTTTTAAATCTAAGTTCAACGCTAAACAGGCAAGAGATCATGTTCTTTTAGGCAGAGAAAGAGAAGATGTGGGTCGTCCGCATGACGAAGGGTACCCTGTACGTGCCATTGTAAAAGGTAACTTTTTTTATGCTATAAATTTTGAGCCTGACCGCTGGCCCTCCGGCAATCCTGAGACAGGTTACCTTGATACAGATGGAAGCCCGACAAAAACGGAGATTTTGCAGGCAAACCGTGAAGGAAAGTATCACAACTTATGGCTATTGGATTTTGGAAAAAAACCTTCGGAAGAATTGTATCAGACAGATAAAGATCCTTATTCAATGAAGAATTTGGCTAATGACCCTGCATTTGCAAAAATAAAAGCCGGTCTTAAAAACCAGCTTGAGCAGGAACTTAAACAGCAGCAAGATCCCCGGATGTTTGGCAATGGTTCTGTTTTCGATAATTATCCTTATGGCGAACCACGTGTAAAGAACTTTTATGAACGCTTTATGAAAGGAGAAAAGATTGCTACCAATTGGGTAAGTCCTACAGATTTTGAAAAGCCTGATTTTAAACCGGATCAAAAATAAAAAAGTTGATAAGAATTCTTAAGACATGGATGCTGTTATGTTAGCCATTGTTACTTTTTAGTGATAAGCCAGGCGGCGTTTGTATAGGTTGAATAATGAAAAAAATGTACAAGAGTGCGGCGCAACGGATACCTAATAGCAGTATTGAATTATGGCTCAAAAAAAACATCCAAAATAAAAATGCAAATGCTGTTTCATCTAATGAATAAACTTTTTCTGAAGATAACTTTTTCATTCCTCATCATTGCTTCAGGCTGTTTAAAAATATTGGCCCAGGCAGTTGATGTTGATGTGGTAACTGTGGGAAAGGGCATTTTTAAAAATAGTGTCACAAAAAAAGGCGACCCTGCTAACATAGAGTTTACCATTAGCCTCAGCAATGCTTCAGGCAAGGTTCAGAACCTTACATCCATAAACATCAATCTTACACCCGGTAAATTAATTGCGGATGGTACACCCTTTATGGTTGGAGCAGATGAAATGATGCGGCACGAAGGCAATATGCTCCAACAACAAACAGGTATGCCTTTAAGAAGCAAGGATAACAACATGTACCTGATGTTTAAGAACAGTCTTTCTGATTATATGCTTATTGGAGTGATTTCGTGGCGCACTTTTTTATGCCGGATTTATCCGGAAAATGGGATAATACATATTATTGGCGATGGTGACAACAAGTTGCTTAAAGCCGGTGAAAAGATTGCTTTTGAGAAAGTGGTTTATTTGCATGATACATCCTGGCAAAACCTTTTAGATCGGTATGCAAACATGATTGCTGCTGAAAACAAAGTACCAGTGCCGCAAAATGTGCAATGGAAGGGGTGGGCAACGTGGGATTATTACCGGCAATATTTTACCGCTGATGCTGTGGAGCGCAATACAAAAGATATCAGCAATTTAGGTGTAAAGCCAAATATCGTTCAGATAGATGGGGGCTGGTGGAAACAGCGTGGCGATTACTTTGATGTGCGGGATAACTTGCCCGGAGGCATTAAAGTAATGGCAGAAAAAATACATAAAGCCGGATACAAAGCAGGTTTACATTTTGATGGTTTCCGGGCCTCTGAAGAATCTCATGTTGTAAAAGAGCATCCCGAATATTTTGTTCATACAGCAGAAGGAAAGCTGGTAGAGTTAGACAGAGATAAAGTAACAAACGATCTTCAGGTGGTATGGGATTATTCAAATCCCGGAGCACAGCAATACATTACTTCAGTAATGAAAAATGCAAGGGAAAACTGGGGCATTGATTATTTTAAAATTGATTTTATGCGCCAGGGACTAACGAAAGGAATTAATTTTTTGCCTGTTACTAATGTTGAACGTTATCGCCTGGGAATTTTAGCGATGCGGAAAGGTATTCAGCAAGCGTATTTTTTAGCCTGTAGTCCTAATTTTGGAGTTAACATTGGTTTGGTTGGAGCAACCCGTACCGGGCCCGATATTGATCCCGATTATGAAGCTGTAAAAATAAGGGCAGCGCACAACTCGGGGAGCTACTATTTTGCGCAAAAACTTTACAACTGCGATCCCGATTATTTAGTAGTGCGATCTGCTTCGGAGAGCAATAAAGAAGACCGCAAAAAACCATCACTTACTTTCGACCAGGCGCAGATGTGGACAAACTTTGTATCCATTTTTGGTAATGTTAGATTAGCCAGTGATGAATTAAGCTTATTAACTGACGAGAAGAAAAAACTGATAGAGCAAACTTTTAATATGCCTTTTTTTACTATGTGCATCCCCATTGATTTATGGGACCATTTTAAAACAGATAATGATGCACCTAATATGTACCTGGCAAAAGCCACTGATGGTACTATAGGTTTGGGTATTTTTAACTGGGATGACAAGGACGCTTCGTTTACCGTTTCAGGGTTCAAAAACACATCTTCTTTCAAAGATTTTTCAGGCACTAAAACATGGCAAACTGCCGGTAACAGCTTATCTGTTTCTTTAAAAGGAGTTCATTCTGTTTTGTTACAATACAAGGGTAAAGAATCGTTTGATGAATTGAGAAAGGAATTGATGATAACTGCTCTCTGATTGGTTAAGAAGGCTCATAAGTTCATTATGCAAAAAATACAAAAAAAGGTTTTTAAGCAGGCAATTATTCTTCTTATTGTGCTGCTGCAATTGTGTGGAAAAAAGATATGCGTTGAGGCGCAGTCCAATAAATCTGTCGCAAAAAGTATCAATAATGCTCCTGATGGTTTTCCGCATGGAATAGTTTCATCATGGGCAGGAGCCATTACAAAAAAGCGCCAGTGGGAAAAGTATCCTTATATCAATGCAGTAATGCTTGATGAAAACATGGAATGGTGGAAACCGAAAGGCAACACTTACACTTTTAACTGGTCAACAATTGATAGCGATATTAATTACCTTCTTAGCCTCAACAGAAAATTTGCTTTTCATGTAAACTATGATTATCCTCATGGTTTTGGATATAGTCCTGATACGCGGCAGGGGGCAGATTGGATCTATGATCAGATTGCTGCTGCAGGCGCTCCATATCAAGGTATTGGTGGTGCCCGTCCCCGGGGTCAATATCCTGCATGGTACTGGCATCGGGGCAGCAACTGGCCCTGGAAACAAATGTATGGCTGGCTGATTAAAGAAGAAGCATATCATTTAAGAACTACATTCCCTGGCCAATGTATTTACGTACGAGGGCAATTCAATGCGGTTGATCCTGAAAACATGAGCAGTGCCGGAGCTAAAGATGTGGCAATGGCAACCAATTCAATAAGTGATTATGCTGCCTGGTGTGCTAAAACTTTTTGGTTAGCGTTTATGACCGAAGACACTGAGTTTTGGAAAGACCGCGATGTGAGTAAACTAACTAAGGCAAACAGAATTCAGGTAATGTTCAAGCCAAAAGAAGGTGTTGAAAAAATGATGGAGCAATATAAATTCGGCGTTTTTTTAACGCACGGTTCTCCGGATCCTGATCAATACGAATTGTTTGAAGAGTTTTGCCGCAACAAAAAACTTCCCGGCGCAGATGAAACTGCAGGCTATCCTGAAATGTCAAACCCGCAAATGTTTTATGATCAGCAATGGTATCATTTAATGGCTTTGCATTCAGGGTTTACAACCGTTGCTATGCGTCCCGGGCAAATTACAATTCCTGATAATCCTGGGGTAAGTGATGAAATTAAAACACATTTTAAAGAGTCTATTTCTTTTGTAAATAAATATCTTGGTTACATACATTACCCAAAACAATCACCGGGAGCATGGATTGCATTTAGGGAACCTGATAGAAAAAATTCCTACACAGGAAGCAATGCAGGCAACTGGAATTTTCATATAACACAGGTTGGAACTTCTTGTGAAATAAATAAACAAAGCCCCGGCCAAAATAACATTGGCGATCTTTTTTATGGCTTATACACCCGGCAAGTTGTGGAGCCCATTCTTTTAAATGTAAACGATTTGCTTTTTGGGGGAGAAGGCAATCCTGTTAAAATCTTAATTACAGCTTTTGCAAAAGACACACCTGCAGTACTAAAATTAATGTGGCATGCCGGAAACAAATCAGAAACAAAAGTTCTAAATTTTAATGAAACAAATGCCTGGACAACTGAAACAATTAACGTCACCAATATATCTTTTAATCAAGCTGAAGATTTGAAGATTGAAAGTATTTCGGGCAAAGCGTATATACACATGGTTGAAATACTGAAACAGGAAACGAAAATCGCACGACAAAATTAATAGATGGGTTCAGAATAGATATTAGGCACATTCTCTATATTATTTATAAAATAAAATGGGTGAATACAATTTTAATTAAGATAAAAATGAAAAAACTTTCGCTGCTTATTTATCCATTTTACTTGTTTTTTTATTAAGTGCATGGAGTAAAAATAATGCAGACAATTATAACAGGGGTAACAGCTATCATATTGAGAACGGATGCAATTTAAAAAAACGTCCGGGGGGGCTAACAAATCGTAATGGGTTGCCGCCTTTAAATGCAAACTTACGACCCGGGCAAATTGCTGCAGATGGAAAACCAGGGCCAATACGCAATGCTATATTTCAGCTTAAGTGGAAAGACTTGCAGCCTGATGTAAAAAAAACAGATGGAAGTATTGACTATGCAGCATCTTCATCTGAAAAAAATATTAAATGGCAACTGATAGATGACGCCATAAATGAATGGATTGCTGCGGGGTATGAAGGCGTGCCATTGAGATTGATGGCGGAGTGAATGCACCCGATTGGGTAAAAATGCTGGGGCATAATGAAGCCGATGAAGGCGAACCTGCAATATTAAATGTGTATGTTAATCCTATTCATAACAAAGGTGTAGATCATGCAACAGCTCCACGGTACTGGACAAAGGAATATATTAAAGAACATGATTTGATAACCACACGAATTGCGCAGCGTTATGAAAAAAATCAGCACCTGATTGCTTTTTATGCCTTTGGCTTTGGAACAGCTTTTAGTGAATATTGTATTAACGGGATGAATAAAAATGCAGCGCTTTATAAACGCAATGGAATGACTACGGCTAAACTTAAAGATGCTATAATCCACTTTTGTGACTTATATAATAAACTATTTCCTACAACTCATATTATCATCTGGCATTCTTTAGAATATTTTCAGGGATGTACAGACGGAACCGGCGGTGCTCCTGCAATAACTCCATTACAGGAATGGCGTGATACAGAATTTGTAACACAAATGATAAACAGGTTTAAAAATTATGGCGATCATGCAATAAGCGGCAGCAATGATTTAAATAATACGGAAGCAAACAGCACAGAATTACGCAGGATGATTTCTGCAGGAGGTATTCTTGGCCATCAAACTCGTGCTCAGGATAGAATAAATAATCTTTATTTAACCTGCAAACTTGCTGTAAGTGAAGCCGGTGGAAATGCTGTTTTTTTAGAACTGCCAGGATATTTACCTCCCAGGGCAGATGGAGGTGGGTTAACACTGCTGCAGATGCGTGAGATTGATGAGCAATTTAAAATTAATGAGAATAGACATAAGTGTAAAAAATAATTATTTAAGTACAATTCAGCAAGTTTCTAAAATCAATAAACATCTCAGCAAAGAAATTTTTAATGAAAAAATTAAGTACTCTTTTTCTAAATCTGTTAGTTTCTACGCTGTTATCTGCTCAAACAGAACCCAACGTTCAACCGCCTGCTGCCCGTGGCATTTATGCAATTTGGTACAATAAAAATAAACAAGTATTAAACCTGCCTTATATAAAGGGCGGACAAATTGTTGTTCAATGGGCAGATGTTGAGCCGGCAAAAGGGATATATGATTTTACAGAAATTGATAAGCAGCTGCAATGGTTTAAAGCTCAAAATAAAATGACTACTGTGGAAGTTAATGGCGGTAAAAAACCATTATGGATGTACGATGTTATTCCGCATCATCCCGAAAAACTGAGCCACCAAATTTATGATAGCCAAGGATCATTAATGTATTGGCACCCTGCATTTATAGAAACATATATAAATTTTATCAAAGCTTATGCAAGTCATTTAAAGCTGTCACCTTATCTATCTGTTTTAGCAGGTGTAAGAATGAATTTTAATGCAATGGGTACTGAGCATTTTATTGTACCGGATGAAGAACGCTCATTGACCAAATGGATAACTCCCAAAGGTATTGAGCAGGGAACTGAATGGACGCCAACTACAGCAACTGATTATCAAAACAAAATTGCAAGCGTTTTTATTGATGAGTTTAATGGTATTAATCTCTTTTTACGAAATAACATTACCGCTGAAACAGAGACTAAATATAAACAGGCGTTTCTTGAGGGAAAGCTCATGTTGTTTCACACCTCCAGTGAAATTGAGCCCCGAACTGCAAAAATGGAACACAACTACCACCTGTTTAAAGTGTACGCAGGTTCTGGTAAAACCATTGCTTATGCTGAACCGTGGGCGGATGCATGGGGTTATCATGGTCAAAAAAAGGATGAACGATGGACAAGCCCGGCGCAATATATTTATTGGCGGTTGCTGTTTGATTTGAATAATGGCGTATCCATGCCTGCTATTTATAGTTCCGATCTTGAGGTAGCCACTACAGGAATACATCCCAAAGAAGGCAATGTAAGCAAATACCAGGAGTCGTTTAACAAGGTTATTAAGTTTGCTGCATTGTACGCCGGCTATCATGCCAGTCCTCGGGAATCTCCCGGTGCATGGATAGCATTCAGGCATAACGAAAAAAACATAACCTACGAAGCGATTAAAGAGTTTACCGGCAACTATTCTTTTTTAATGACTCAGCTATTACCTGATAATTCTAAATGGCAAAACGTTATTGAAGTAGGCCCTGAAGTACAGCGGTTCGGTGCCTGGGCAAAAGTAGTTCAGCAGGGGCAAAACATACGTTTGCAGTTAAGCAATCTTTTTACTTTAAGCCTTAAAGGAAAGCCTGCAGTAGTTAAAGTAATCTATTTTGATAATGGAAATGGTGCATTTGAAACTGCATTTAATGCTGAGCATATTAAAACTGATTTACAAGGCACACAAACCTGGAAAACCCTGGAGATACCAGTAAACAACGCATCGTTTCATAAAGATGATGATGACTCGCAAATTACACTTACAGCCGTATCAGGCAATATTACTTTCCACATGGTTGCTGTTGAATATGGAGATGGCGTGCCTGATGAAGTAAGCAATATTGCGGTAAAAAGTTCCGGCGGTAATGTAAAAATAACCTGGGCGAATCCTATGAATTATGATCTTGACCATATTGAAATCTGCAATGGCAAAACGGTTATTAAAACAGTCTCTTCGGTGCAAACTGAAGCTGAAATAAAAGGTATTGACACAAAGGCAGCAGACTTACGTATAAAAACTGTTGATGAAGCTGGCCGTAAATCCAATGGTATTTCAATCAAATTCTAATATATGCCTGCAAAAATTTTGTTTCAAAATAAATTAGTAACGCTTGTGCTGATTGGTTTCCTTTTAATCAATATTAATGTTGTTAAAGCACAAAAACATGCTAACAAAATTACTTACGAAAAAATCGTAGGCAGCAAACCCCCTAACATCATTTATATTTTATCCGATGATCACCGTTATGATTTTATGGGCTTCACTGGCAAGATTCCGGGTTTGGAAACACCAAATTTAGATCGGCTGGCTAATGAGGGCGCTCATTTTCAAAACGCATTTGTTACAACTTCACTTTGTTCGCCAAGCAGGGCATCTATTTTAACTGGTCAATATGCGCATACACATACCGAAGTAAATAACCTGATCAGAAAACAAGAATTTCAAGATATTGCCCAGCAGCTTAACGCGAAGCTTTTTAACTGGCTAAACAAAACTGATGGCATGCAAATTCCTTTAAAACCGATTTTAGAACAAAAGACCGATCATTTATATAAGAATTCATGGTAAACTCTTAGTTGAATTTGCCAAATAAAATATCCAAACCAAAAATTACATAAATAATGAAACAGGTAACTTATAAATCTATTGAACTTTTAATTATTTTAATCTTTATTAGTGCTTGCCTTCAAAAATCTTATGCCCAAAAAAGCTTTAATGGCCTTGCACTTACGCCACCAATGGGGTGGAACAGTTGGAACTGGTTTGGTAAAAAGGAAATAAATGAAACGGTTGTTCATGAAGTTATTGATGCAATGGCAAAAGAAGGTTTGCGGGATGCAGGCTACAACTATATTATTGTTGACGGTGGCTGGAGAGATACTAAGTTAGGACCAAACGGCGAACTGCTGCCAAACCCTGTAAGATTTCCGCATGGGATAAAAGTATTAGCAGATTACGCACATTCTAAAGGATTAAAATTTGGTTTACATACCGTACCGGGAACACATGATTGCGGCGGAGATAAAGTGGGAGGTTATGGACATGAAGAAGTTCAAATACAGCAGTTTATTGATTGGGGGATTGATTTTATAAAATTGGATAAATGTAAATATGCAGATGGATGGAATGAAGACCTGTTGAAAAAAACATATTTAAAATGGTCAGACTTGCTCAAAAAAAGCGGCAGAAACATTGTTTTAAGTATAAGTGCGTACCAGTTTCGGGATTGGAACCCGACTGCTGGCAACATGTCCAGAACAACTCCTGATATAACAGCCAAAGTACAGGGCGGGGCAATATTTGATTCTGTGCCAGCCATAAAAAACTTTTGGAGTGTTATGCATATTGCACAGGAAAATAATAAAGTGGCTCAATATGCAAGACCAGGTTATTGGAATGATCCTGAAATGCTTGTAACAGGCGATCAGGGGCTTACACCAGAAGAGCAAAAGACTCATTTTGCGCTTTGGGGCATCATGTCTGCTCCGTTGTTTTTAGGCGATGATCCCCGCAACATGCCCCAATACGAAAAGAATATTATTCTCAATAAAGATGCTATTCGCATTGACCAGGATAATACAGAGCAGGGCAAACAAATAAAGGTTGGTGATGATACTGAAGTGTGGATAAAAAAACTTATGAAGGGAAATTTTGCTGTATTGTTCTTTAATAAAAGTCATACAGATATTAAAAACGTTACCTTAAGTTTTAGCGAGGTTGGTATTGCTGAAAAAGTTGTGGCGAGAGATGTGTATGACCAAAAAGAATTAGGTAAATATACTAACTCAATAACCCGCTCTTTAAAGCCCCGTACCTGTGTGTACATGATACTTAAAAGCAAGGGCTAAATAGTGAAAAAAAATACTTTAATGTTAGAACAGTTCTCTTAAAATTTAAATTCATAAAATCAATCATTAGTTCTGTATGCAGTATAAAACTCTTTTTGTCTTATTCTATTTTTATCTTCTGAAATAACAACTAATGTGTTTTGCCGCGATTATAGACTTACATCTCCTGATAAAAAGATACAAGTAACAATAACGGTTGATAATAAAATAACATGGCGATATTAACACTTGTTGAATAACATGCATCAATACAACTTTATAAAAGATACATTTAAAGTTTCTAAATAACATACTTATTAACACAATAAGATCATGATGAAACAACTCTTTCTGCTGATAGTAATTACCGCATTTTCATTGCCTCTTTTTTCTCAAAAACGAGCTTCATCAAAACCTAATATTATTATTATTTATGTTGATGATTTAGGTTATGGAGATGTTAGCTGCTATGGTGCTACAAGTGTAAAAACACCTAATATAGATAAGCTTGCAAAGAATGGACTAAAATTTACAGATGCACATTGTACTGCTGCAACGTGCACACCATCAAGATTTTCCATTCTTACCGGTAGTTATCCTTTCCGAAACGATGCAGCTATACTTCCAGGCGATGCTCCTTTATTAATAAGGCCCGGTACTCCAACACTGCCTGGTATGTTGCAAAAAGCAGGATATACAACTGCTGTAATAGGTAAATGGCATTTAGGTTTGGGAAATGGTATTATAAACTGGAACGGTGACATAAGACCCGGTCCAATTGAAGTTGGCTTTAATTATTCTTTTTTAGTACCCGCTACATTAGATCGTGTTCCTTGTGTATTCGTAGAAAACCATAAAGTAGTTAATCTCGATCCTAAAGATCCTATTGAAGTAAATTATGATCATAAGATTGGTAATGAGCCTACAGGTCTTAAAAATCCCGAACTTTTAAAAATAAGAGCAGACAGCCAGCACAGTGATACTATTATTAACGGCATTAGCAGAATTGGTTATACCTCAGGCGGTAAGTCGGCGTGGTGGAAAGATGAAGAAATACCAAATGTTCTTCTTAAAAAGACGGTCACTTTTTTAAACCAGGAATAAGAATAAGCGTTTCTTTCTTTATTTATCTTATACTGACATACACGTACCCCGCGATCCCAATCCTATTTTTACAGGAAAAACTATCATGGGCCGACGAGGGGATGATATAGTGCAAATGGACTGGCTTACAGGCGAAGTAATGAAGAAACTTGATGAACTTGGACCCTACTAGGGCAGGATATAAAAAATAAGAGATAACTGATAGCATCTATGAATCCTTGCAATAAAAATAATTTTTCAGATAACACCATAACTGCTTACAGGGCACAATATTTAATTTAAGAAATATGAAGACTACTATACATGCCATTCTTTTATTAATGGTTGTTCTCATTTCAGTAGATACTGAAGCGCAAAAAAGCCAGGTTCAACAAAAAGTAAAGCGGCCGAACATTCTTTTTATTCTGACGGATGATCTTGGCTATGGTGATGTGAGCGTTTTTTTTCAAAATAAAAGAAAGAAGAATAACGACAGAAGTGAACCCTGGACCTTTACACCTAACCTCAATCATCTTGCTTCAACAGGAGCCATGCTTCCGCAGCATTATTGTGCAGCGCCTGTTTGTGCGCCGGCCCGGGCTTCTCTTCTGCTGGGTGTAAGCCAGGGACATTCAAACGTAAGAGATAACCAGTTTGATAAAGCGCTGGAAAATAACTATACCCTTGCATCAACCTGTAGGCTCCCCATTCTCAGTACGGTTTAAAAGTAGAATTTAAAATCATTTTATCATTACTACTACTATAACCAGATGTGGTAATGTGGTCAGGAACAGCAAGGGCATGAGCGTAGGGTTGCTGTCCACATTTCCACATCATGGGCGATAGCCCAGCTAAGGCATCATGTGGTCGGTGGTAATTATAATCATGTACCCAGTGTTGATAAAGGTATTTCTATTTACCCCAATCCTGCAAGAGATTTGTTAACCATATCTAATTCTGAAAATGTACAAAACGCTTACTATCAGAATAATTAACAGCACTGGCAAAACAATAATGAGCAGCGCCAACCGAAGCGGAAAAAAACTGAATGTTGATATTTCAAGTATTCCCCCGGCTCTTACTTTGTTCAATTGTTAAATGATGGAAATGTATCTACATTAAAGTTCGTGAAACAAAAATGACGACGATTTAGATAAAGCAGCATTCTTTATGTGCCTGAGTAACTATTGTGGTTAATTAGTTTTACCAAATGTTGCTTCGGCACATATTTTTTCGAGCCTCCAATTCTACCGAAACAAAAGGTTGCTTTGCCACAACATTAAGCCTTAAGCGATTCTCAATGCCTTCATTTAGTATTGATACAGCCTCTTATTTTACGTATCCAAACTATTAGCTATGTAAATAATTTAAATGGTATTATACCTGGTATGACTGATAGTTTTAATTTTATCGCCCATGCAACCGCAACGTTTGTTTATTTCTTACATTAAACCTTGTTTGGTCTGTTCTCTATTTCATCAAATAATTCAATCTGTAAAAAAAGAGGCTGTCTCAAAAGTCGAATGAAGGCTTTCACAATCGCTTAAACGACTCTGCCTCTCCATCAGGGATTCCGAATAAAAAAGTAAGAGGCTGACCTTTTGAGACAGCCTCTTTTTTGATATTAATATTAAAGCCGAAACAAATTATCAGTAACCCGGGTTCTGCTCCAGCGTATTTCCCGCTATTTGAGCAATTTGAATTTCCCTATTGGGTATAGGATAATACTCATTTTTGCCTTTGGTAAATCCCCCGGAACCCCTCTTATAAGTTCTTCTATCTTTTTCTTTTGATAAATAGGTATTTAACACCTGATCAGCAATTCCCCATCTAACAAGGTCGAAGAACCGGTGTCCTTCCATAGCCAGTTCAAGTCTTCTTTCAAATCGAACAGCTTGTCTTGCCATAGCCTGATTTGCAAACGGAGCTGTGTATTGTTTTATCAGATAGTTAGCTGGTGCTCCTGGCACCATGCTTCCCGGGTTAGCTGCTCTGCCACGTACGCGGTTTATATATTCCTGTGCTTTAGCAAGGGAACCTGCTTCAATTTCAGCTTCTGCCGCCATCAGCAATACATCCGCGAAACGGATAATATTGTAATTTTTAGCTGTTTGTCTAAAATTATTGATGTTAGTGAAACCTCCAATATCTGAATTTTTATTAACGTGTTTTTTAGGGCTAAAAGGGCCGGCATATGCCTGATCCCGTATCCAGCTCCGACCGGGATGAGGGCCGTAATCATAGTAAGGAATACCTCTTCTCCCTACTGTCCAGTCTAATCGGGGATCCAATGGTGTTGTAATATCATTGGTAAATGGATCATTTGAGGTAATACCTTCATCATTTTTAAGATTAGTATTATT